>WNGD01003862.1_pt1 | contig 14955 bp, 8 predicted proteins | sample 5400671 | NCBI WGS metagenome assembly WNGD01 (sample SAMN13153369, study PRJNA577476) | soil metagenome | isolation source: 40 cm soil or saprolite under grassland replicate 2 | place: USA:California | collected 2016-06-15 | reverse complement strand
GCCGCCCAAGTCGAAGTTCTCCGCCTCGAAGGCGCCGGGGATCGCGAAGGGTGTCCCGGTAAAGGGCGTGGACGCGGCGCCCGCCGGAGCGGCGAAGGCGGCGAGGAAGGTGAACAACGCGAGGACGCTGCGCGACCGGATGAACTCGAACTCGAACATGGCGATCTCCCTTTGAGGGTCTGGGAGCGCTACTCGAACATGGTGATCTCCCTTTGAGGGTCTGGGAGCGCTAGCTGTGCCCGGCCAGCACACCCGCCACGATCAAGCTATGCGCGCTCTATGACGAACATACTCTATGTCTATGCAGCTCGTCCGGGCATGCGCCGGTGGGACCACCCGCGATCATGCCCGTGCGCTGCTGCGGCCATTGGAACCCCGAATCACGACATCGCGCAACGCGAATGCTGAAATGGCGAAATGGGTGGCCCCCGCCAAGCAATAGGCCCAGGTGACGCCCCGAGCGCCGTACTCAGGTACAAGCAACAGCGCGCCGCCAAGATAAATCGCCGGTACCAGGACCTCCAATGCGATGTACCAGCGGCTGCGCACGAGGGCCACGAGCACAAAGCCCAAGGTCCAGGCTGCCATCCTCAACACGTCTCCGAGCAGCTGGAACGGCATCAGATCCCGCACCGGCAGGAATTCTTCAGTAAATACGATCCGCACCACCCAATCGCGCGCGACGAACAACGTCAATGCAACGGCCGCCGTTATCCCCACGGCCCGGGCGAAAGTCCGCACGATCTCCTCGCGCAGCGCCGGGGTGCCCACTACCTCGCCGAGACGGGGATGGAAGTACAACGAGAGCGACGCCATGACAACACCGAGGTAGACCTCGGAGAGCCGCCAGGTCGCCTGCCAAAGTCCTGCTGTCGCCAATCCGAGTTGAGAGGCCACCATGTCCCGAATCAGGATCAGCCCGAGCGGCGAGATCACCGAGTGGGCGATCAACATCGGCACGAAGCCCAGAATCCGCTGTGCCTCCGCGCGATGGAATTTCCCTAGGAAGTCTCCCGGCGCCACGCTCGATGACCAGCGCAGAATCACCAAACTGACCGGCAAAAAGACCATCTGGGATATCGCATAACCGATGAGGCCGCCGGAAATACCCCACACCACGCTCGCGGGGACGTATACAGCGCAGCCGACAACCGCCGCAATCACATTGGAGATCACGACCCGCCCCAGTTCGCCGGCGCCGTTGATTGCGCTCATGATCACGGTATTGAGCACCAGGCAAGCCACGGCCACGCCGGCCAGCATCACCGCCGTGCCGTGCTCATCGGATGTCAGCAGCCACCGCGCCAACGGACCGGAGCCCAACGCGATCGCCGCAATCGAAATCACCGCAAACAGAGAGGCGAGACGCCAGGCGGTGGCCAGAAACCGTCTCCGTCCCACCGGGTCGCTGCGGAATTCCGGGTATAGTCTCGCGGTGGCGGTACCGAGGCCGCCTCCGAGCACGCCATGGCAAATGGAAATGAAATTCCCCAGTTGCGCAACCAATGCAAGGCCGGACGGCCCGAGATAGATCGCCGTGAACTTGATGCTGATAAAGCTCAGCACGAGCCGCAACAGCGAATGCATTCCACCCCAGCCGAGCGCCCGATACCATTGCGCGCCTCTTGCGTTGCGCCCAAGAATCCCGGGCGCAGCGAAACCGGCGGGGGATCGCGTGCTCACCTTGTCCTCGCCCTCGCGCAATCGCTCAATTACGCGGTCCACGATGCGGGGGTCGGGTTGGTCGTTCTGGTTGAATTCCGGGCCGCGTAGACGGCATAGACCGCCTCCATAGCCGTGACCGTCCGCTCCACCGTGGCATGCCGCTCAACCCAGACGCGTTGCGCCGGCGCGACTGACTCGCGCTCATGTGCGGCACGCTGTATTGCATCAGCCAGCAACTCGGGACTGCGTTGGCGTGCTACCTGCCACGGCAAGGGCAGGATACGGCGGATATCGGAGTACTCCGTGCTCACGACCGGCGTGCCGCAAGCCATGGCCTCGAGGACGACGTTGGGGAATCCCTCGAAGAGCGACGTCGAGAACAGCACATCGCTTGCGGCGATATGTGCGATCGCGTCGGTGCGCTCATGGGTAAAGCGGCAAACATTCTCCAGTTGCAATTCACGCAAGCGAGCCTGGACTGCCCGCGGATAGGCCCCGGGATCGCGCGATGGGTCGCCGACGAACAAGAATCGCCAGCGCGGGTCCCTCTGGTGCAAGGTGGCGGCCGTATCCAGGGCCAACAGGTGATCCTTGGGGGGCGTGACGGTTCCGACGAGGCAGGCGATGAAAACTTGCCGCCCAGGCCAGAGAGTCGCGCGCAACGCGGGTGCGGCTGCAGCTTCCAGCTCGGCCGCAACGATGTCGATACCGTTCCACACGACGTGCCCACGGTCCGCGGGCACCCGGTGCAAACTACTGGCGAATGCGAGGCCAGCATGAGAATTGGCAACCAGCGCCGTTTCCCAGCCCCGGGTCAGCGCATAACCCAATCGCTGAGCAAAGGAAAGGCGATAGTTGTCGCTGCGCTCGGAGTTGATGATGGGGATGCCCAGCCCGCGCAGGGCGATCCGGGTGTAGATGTTGCCGTCGTACAGCCAACCATGCGCGATGTCCGCGCCCCAGTTGCGGGCGGTGCGCCGCAGCCGCGCAATGACCAGCGGGTCCAGGCGAAGCCGCTTTTGGTCAATGATCACCTCGACACCGCAATCTTTGAGTTCGGGCAGGCGCGGCACGCGGTCATTGAGCGTATAGATCAGCATTTTGTGGCCACGGCGCACCAAATCCCGCGACAGGATGATGATCTGCCGCTCGGCGCCGCCTGTTGCGAGACCGCTGATGACGTGAAGGATGCGCAACGCTGCCTCCGAGGTCGCCTCAGTGGCTCATCCAGCGCGCGTGCCACATCTGGAAGGCCAGCAGGAGCCATACCTTGTCCCCCGCCAGGTCGTCTCCCGCCCGGAAACGTGCCAGCAGGCGCTGGACGGCCCCGACTTCAAAGATGCCCTGAGCTGCGATCACGCTCGGCTCAATGTATTGGTCAATCAATTGCCGCAGATCTCTCAACCACTGGTGCAAGGGGATACCGAAGCCTTGCTTGGGGCGATCGATATATTCGCGCGGAACGTATTTGTAGAGCACCTTGCGCAACAGATGCTTGGGGCCACTGGCACCCCTCCGGAAGCGGAATGGCAGCGCGAATGCAAATTCAACCAGTCGATGGTCGAGGAGAGGTTCGCGTCCCTCGATGCTGACGGCCATAGTCGCGCGATCGACTTTGGTCAGGATGTCCCCCGGCAGGTAGTGATGAAGATCCCACAGACAAAGCTTTTCGCCGTCCTCTCCTGGGTAGATGTCGCAATTCGAGCGAGCCGGGTTTCCGTCCCATCCGAGCAAACGCCGCAATTCGTCGGGAGACCAAAACGCCAACGCTTGATCGAACATCTCGCCCATGGTGCGCGTCTGGAGGCGGTCGCGAATCTTGGCGGATGGCACAGTGACTCGATGGCGCAGACAGTGATTGATCCCTCCGGGCCAGCGTTGTGTTGCGAGCATGCTGTCGATCTGGTCGATCGGCAGGGCTCGCAACGCGGCCACCGTAGCGACCCGCAGCCATTCGGGAACAGCGGCGAGCTTGCGCCTCTGGGCAAACATCCCGGTATACCCGTTATAACCGCTGAACAATTCATCGCCGCCGTCGGCGGACAGGACGACTTTCACCGATTCGGACGCAACCTGGGACACGAGCAGCGTGGGGATGCCTGAATCGTCGCCGAACGGCTCGTCGTACAAATCCCCCCACTTCGGCAGAATCCGCATGGCCTCACTCAGCTTGAGAATGCGCGTCGTGTGCTCGGTGCCCAGGTATTGGGCTACCTGCTCGGCGTGCGGGGACTCATCGTATGCGGCTTCGTCAAAACCGATGGTGAAGGTCTTGATTCGCTGGCCTCCATGTCGCTGCAAGATCGCGGCGACGGTCGAGGAGTCGATTCCGCCGGAAAGGAAGACGCCGACGGGAACATCCGAGATCATGCGATATCGGAAGGCGTCGATCATGAGCGCTTCCAGTTCATCGGCGAGTTCGTTTTCGCTGCCCTGCCTTGGGTTCAGAGCGGAATCGAGCACGTTCCAGTAAGGCTCGATTCTCTTTTCCCCTTCCGGACCCAGCTGCAGACAGTGCCCGGCAGGAAGCTTGAAGACGTCTTGATAAACGGATCGCGGTTCGTCGATGTACCCGTAACGGAAGTAATCGACTACCGCCGACTGATCGAGCAGCGGGGACCAGTGCTTGAACGCGCGCAGCGCCTTCAGTTCGGAACCGAACCAAAGCGAGTTGCCGTTCCATCCGTAATACAGGGGCTTGACCCCCAGGCGGTCGCGCAACAGATAGAGCCTCTTGTCGGCTTTCGACCAGAGGGCTATGGCGAACATCCCGACGAAGCGGCGCACCGCCCCGGGTCCCCACTCGGCGAACGCTTCGACGATCACCTCGGAATCGCCCGCTCCGAGAAAAGTATGGCCCAGCGCTTCCAGGTCTTTGCGTATTTCGCGAAAATTGTAGACCTCTCCGTTGAATACCATTACCCAGCGGCCGTTCTGCGAAGCCATGGGTTGATGCCCTAGAGAAGACAGGTCAAGGATCGACAGCCGGGCGTGGCCCAGTCCGACACCGCCCTCGAACCATGAGCCTCTATCGTCCGGGCCGCGATGATGTAGGCTCGCCACGCCTTCCTTCAGCCATTGTTGCGCGGCCTCGGGAACGCGGCTCTTGAACCAATATCCGGCGATTCCACACATGATTTGCTATTCCCGGCGGACACCGAGCCTGCCGCTAATCGATGTGGGAGGCGAGGTCTGCCTGCCCCTAGTCCGTTGGAACCATTCCGCCGGGCGTGGTTCCAGGGACCCATGCCCGAGCGCAATAGAGCGCGAGACGTGGTCTATAACCGTGATCTTGCCGTTCGTTGAAAGGTGGTGCGTGCCGAGGAGCCCCTTGCGGAAATTCGGACTGATTGTCGCCACCAGATCCTCCACATAACGGGATTCGGATAACTCCCTTATTTCGTGTACCAGCAAGCTGTGCCCATATCGGTCGAATCCCTGACATTGAGCCAGCCTGAAAATTTTCTCTCCTTCTATGATCAATCCCGCATTCCTTCCCCCACTAGAATCGATCCGTATCGGGTTTTGCGGATGCGGGACCCAGCTCGTGCTCAGCGGCGAATCGCTCGAGAACAAATACAACTCGGAGCAGTGATCTTCCGTTCCCGATTCATCGATCGTCGTGAACATCCACCATTTCTCCCTTTTGTGAAACAGCATGGAGTCGACGGCGCGCACGCCCTCCATGAGGATTTTCTCCAGCTTCCATTTCAGCGGGAAATCCGTGCAGCGATAGACTCTCACCTGGCCCGATGCGCAAGTTTCGGGGCACATGTAAAGTTCCCCTTGGTACTCGAACAAGAACGGAAACGACAGATGGAATGGCTCCTTTAGAGCGGTTCCATACTCGATGATCCTTGTCCCGCTGATCTCCAAGGCGCTGATGTGCGCTTTTCCCGTCTTGTAGACGAAGTCTTCGACAAAGCAAAACGTCCTGCCGTTACGCGTACACAAAAATGGGTCTGCCCAGAATCGTCCTCGGGGGGGCGATACTTCCGTGCTGCGCCAAAACACCGACTCATCCCACCTCGAGGACAGCACCGAAATCCCCCATCTTTCCCTTTGCATCAGGATTCTGGTGATTGCCTTGGCGGCAAGGCGTTTCAGCAGCTTGCCCCCGTATACGATGCATTGGGCCAGATTGGGAGCGCGAAAGAGAATGTTGGAGTAGGGTGCAGGCGCCCGGTCTACCGGCGGCAGGCAGCCGGTCGAGGCTACCTGCTTCAGGAGATTTTTCAGGTGGGTAAGGGACTTCTTGTACACATGAGCCTGATTGAGGGAGTAGTAATAGCGTGTTCCGAAAAAGCCCCTTACCAGCACCTCCCCTGCGTCGAGCTCTTCGGTTAGGCGTTGGATGACAAAACCGGTCTGGGGCCACCGGTAGTAGCACTCCCAGAATCCGGCGGGGCCTCCTCGGTTGACTTTGTTGTCGCCATGATGGAATGAGACGACCCCGAGCCGACTTGCGCGAAGAATACGGCCACGCAATATTCCCTGACCGCACCTTATCAGCAGATCGAAGTCGAGAAGCTTTACTTTCTCGATGTCCTCGTCGGAGAACCGATACACGTGACCGGATCGTGAAACGATCGGCCTAATCTCGAAGACCTGATCGACTATTTTGGTCAGATCGAAAAATCCATAGTGATCCTTGTGAGAATCACTCCGCCTGAGGAGCATCTTCTCGACCAATAGTATGAGGAGAAATATTATCTTCGCGGGCTTAAGGAACAGATCCCTGAGTCTGGCAAGCAGCGAGCCTGCATTACGAGGGTGAAGGATCAGATGCGAGATATCGATATTCGTCTGGGTTTTTCCCCAAAGAGCCAGCTCGTGAACGTATTTGTCCGAATAAACGCCGTCGAGCATCAAACCAATTTTGAGCATTCTCATATCAGCTTCGTTTCCATGATCGCCGCGGCCAAGCTCGGTTCGTGCGGCCGACCGGTAGATGCATAGCGGGAAAAGAAGAGTCCAGACGACTGCTCCGTCCTGGTGTTTGCATGCGCGGGGACGCTAAGGGGGTCGGGCGGGCAGTGCCGACCCAGGTGCGGTGCACGCTGCATCTCGCTTCTCCTTCACCCAAGAATCGCAGCCACCACTCCCCCTCGAGACGACTGGCAAAGGCGTCCCCTTGATGGAAGGCGGCCAGGACATCGGCACGACGCGAATGAACCAGGGTCCATGTATTGTCGGTTCGCAACCAGCAGTGCCGGTGCGAAAGCTCCGGTGCGAAGCGCGGGTCGAGGCGTCCCCGCAGCGCCGTTGCGCCGTGCTCCCAGGCGTCAGCCAAGAGCCGCTGCAGCACCAGATCGAAGGAGCCGTCCAAGGCGGCAATCTGGATCACTTCACCGATTCGCCCGGGCCGCACGTAGTAGAGATACCAGCCTATCAGTTGCCGCTCACCGTCGCGTACGGCACGGGCGCGCAGTTCTCCGTGATGCCTCTTGTGAGCGATTTGATCGAGCAACCAGTCGAGCGTGCGCGCGTCGTATACAGGCTGCAGCGCGTAGCCGCGCAGGACATCGGGCAGATGGGCCAGCATCGTGGCGGAGTCGAGCGCGTCTTCTACGAGCTCGGATGTTTCCCGGTAGAACCGGTTCGGCCGCAACCGGGCTGACAGCGCGTCGACCAAAGCGCAAGGTAGACGCGCCGCGAACCTCAGGAGACGAGGAAACGCGGCATGTTCCTCCAAAAGCGAGAGCAAGTAGCGGGCGGGACGGAGCGGCCGTGTCCAGTGAAAGCTGTAGAGCAGCGATGCGGTCCCGCCAATCCCGACCCACATGCGCTGCGCCTTATCGGTCGCGCCGTCGGCAAGGGTAAGATCCTGCGGTCCCGAGAGCAATGCTTTCGCCAACTGCAGCGCGATCAGGCTGTCGCGCTTGTCCGGATCCACCATGAACTGGCAGGCCACCGCCACGCGAAGCGGACGCCCCCGCAGCAGCATCCGTCGCGGCATCACTGCGTAGACGCCGCAGATGCGCCCGTGTTGCTCAGCCACCCAGGAGGGTATCTGGAGGTCGCGCCACGGGTTGTCGAACAGCATCTCCCGAAAGTAGGACTCGCACGCCGCGGGTGAAATCCAGTGTCGCTCCGAATAGACGCGTCCGAAGAGTTCGGTAACCGCGGGTAGATCGTCTTCGGTTAAGACACGAATCGTCGCCATAGCAGGTTCTGGCACTCGCTGTTGAAAAGAGCGGGCAAATGCATCACGTCACCCGAAAAGCCTAGCCAATCGACAGGAACCGGACTCCGTGACAATCAGATCAAGGAGAGACCATCCCGTGATCCGATCTCGCTCGAAACCCGAAGCGCCAGCATCCGCCTCGACTCAAACGGACGGGACGGCCATCGTGCCGTTCGTAACCACGAGCCGCGCGATCCGTGCGAGCGTCCGTAAATCGTCAAGGTCGATGTCGTCGATCTTGATTCGCACGCCAAAGCGCTGCTCGAGTTGCAGGAGCAGCTCAACAAACTGGAACGAGTCGAGAATGCCCGTCTCGAGGAGATCGGTGTCCGGGGATGGCGCCTCGATGTGAAAATTCTCGGCGAACACGGCGCCCAGGCGCTCGATGATGGCGTTTGCGTCTCTCACTGTTTCCTCCTTTAGCTCCGCCCGGACGCGGCGCCGACCATACGACGATTAGTCGCGCTCGCGTGATCGGGAGGCAGCGCTTGCGTCTGCATTGGGTGGAGTTCGGCGTCGTGGAACGCATTCTTCAATCGGGGTCGGTCGATCTTGCCGTTCTCATTCTTGGGCAGGACCTCGTAGCGCATCCAGCGGGCAGGGAGCATGTAGCTGGGCACCAGGGCGGCCAAGTCCTTTCGCAGGCTTCTCGTGGAGACGCCGCTGTCCGGCGCCGGGACGTAGGCGCAGCAGATTAGCCATCCTTCGAAGCCTTCCGATTGAATCGCGACGACCGCGCTCTCGCGCAAGCCCGCGAGCGAGTGCAGCGCCGCCTCGATCTCGCCCAGCTCGATGCGGTAACCGCGGCTCTTGATCTGCGTGTCGGCGCGGCCCACGTAATAGAACAGACCATTGGCTCCGCGCCGCGCCAGATCGCCGGTTTTGTAGACGCGGTCCTGCGGACCCGCTCCGCCGGGGTAGGGGAGAAACGCGGCGCGGGTTTTCTCCGTGTCGCGCCAATAACCGGGGCTCAAGCCGACGCCGCGGATATACAGGTCGCCGATTTCGCCCGAAGCCACGGGCTGCAGTTGGCCATCGAGGATCAGTAGCTCCTCGCCGGCGCACGCGGTGCCGATGGGAATCGGCTCGCGCTCGTCGGTGGGGCATCGAAGGAGCGTGTAGTAACTGCTCACGATGGTCGTCTCGGTCGGGCCGTACAGGTTGGTGAATTGCACGCGAGGTAGCCGACGCATCCAATGGATCAGCGTAGGCGTCGGCAACGGTTCTCCGGCGAACAACACTCGGCGAAGGGACAGGAAGTCGTCCTGGCCCACGACATCGAAATTCGCCATCAGGTTGAGGACCGAGGGCACGGAGAACCACTGCGTGAGCCGGGCATCGCGGATAAACTGTGCCAGCTTGTGCGGAAGGAGATTCAGCTCAGGGGGTACTAGGTGCAGCTCGGCCCCCGCCCAAAGGGTGCCGAAAACGTCGAACGTGGATACGTCGAAACGCAGCGGCGGGTGCTGCGAGATGCGATCGGTGTGGACGATGCCGAAGTACGCCGCCGCCCAGCGAAGCAGATGCACGACGCTCGCGTGGGTGATCATCACGCCCTTGGGGACACCTGTGGAACCCGACGTGAACAGAATGTGCGCCACGTCGCCGTCGGTGTTGGCGTAGGCGGGCGGCGTCGCCGAGCAGGCGGAGAGATCGCGCAGACTGAACACCGGATGGACATCGGGCGGCGGGTCTTCGTCCAGCCATCCGATCATGGGCCGCTGGGTGAGCGTCGCGGCCGCCAGGGTGTCGCGCAGATTCTGACCGACAGGGCCGGCGGCGAGTATGCAGCGGCAGTCGCTGACTTCGAGCACCCGCGCCTGCCGCGCCGCGGGGCTGGCGGGATCCATCGGCACATAGATCGCGTCGGCTTTCAACACGCCGAGCATGGCCACGATTGCCGCTGGCATCTTCGGCATCAGCAAACCGACGCGATCCCCCCGCCGGCAGCCTGCCTCGTTCAGGGCACGGGCGAGCCGGTTGCTCGCTTCCTCGAGCGCCGCGTAGGTGAGGCGGGTGCGTTTGAATACGAGCGCGGTCGCTTCGGGTCGCGCTTGCGCTTGCGCCGTCACCCCTTGCTGTAACAGCATGGTCATGCCACGAGACAGCGCGCGATGGCGCGCTCGAACACAACACCGGTGTGATGCATCTCTTCCACGCTCGCGGGTACGTCGAGAATGAAAGTGCGGTAGCCGATGTCGACGTAACGCGCCACTTCGTCCGCCACCCGATCGTAACTCCCCACGAGAAAAGGACAAACCGCCTTGTAGTTCTGGAAAGGCACCAGCCAGTACGGGTTCTCCGCTCCCGCAGCGGTCTTCCCGAGCTCGGAGAGCTGCCGGTGCCAGGACGAATCCGATACCTTCATCGCAAGCTGATGGGTGAGCTGGCCCTTGCGGTCTTCCGGGTAGCGGGTGCGGGCGACCGACCACGCTTCCGCGTCTTCGGATCGCGCGATGATGCCGATGCGGATGCCCCTCGACGCGGTGTTCGCCGAAGGTGCGGTCGTGTATTCGGCAGGCGGCTTCGGGTACTCCACGGCGGTGGCCTTCAGTTGCCGCGCCGCGTCCATGCCGGCTTCCGAGGATCCCGAGACGAGCAACCCCGGCATCAACGCAGCCGGCAGCGGCGGAGTCAGCTTGAGGTTGGTCACCTTGTAGTACCGCCCTTCGAAGCTGACCGGGTCCGCGGTTTGCAATAAGCTCTGAATGACGGTGGTGTACTCCAAGAGCCGCGCATAGCGCTCGTCGTGGGGCGTGAGGTCGTTCAACGCGAGCAAATCGTTCTTGAATCCCCCAGCCACCATGTTGAGATACAGGCGGCGGCCGTACAGATGCGCGAACGACGTGATCATCTTGGCCACGCTGTAAGGGTGCATGTAGGTCGGCTGAATCGCCACCAGCGGAGACAGACGCCCGGTGGACTCGATGATGACCTGCGAGACGAGCCACGGATCCAGTTGGCCGTTGTCGGTAAACACGAGGATGCCCTCGTACCCCGCTTCTTCACTCGAGCGCGCGAACTCCTGCAGCTCGCGAATGCACGTCCTGGGTTGTGCTTGGGCGGAAAGAGGACAAGTGGAGAAGATCTTCAAGCCGTGATCGGCGGTTGGCATATATTGAATCTCGCGCACTCAAATCTCTTTGGATCGGTCAAGCTACTCGTCGGAAGTTGCAGACCATGATCGTCAGCGGTTTCGACGCCTGGTCCATTTGGCTCATGGCAGGCGAGCATCGGGCTTTGGATTGCGCTGGCAGCATGTGTCATAGAAAGCTGGAGAAAGCATCGGACATCTGGAGGCCGAGACGCGGTAGATCGTTCGGCGGATGAAGGCTGTCGCGATACGGCTACGCCATGCCATTGGGTCGCTACAGAATTATCAAGCTACCTCGACAGAGGGTCGATACCTGACGCACTATCATGGTTTTGTATCTTGATATCATGGTCCTCTCCTGTCCAGGACCGTGAGAGTCCTCATCGCAGACGTGCCAGCCGGAGTAAGAGAGCGACTCGCGCGAAGGCACCAGGAAAGGATCGCGAGAGGACGGAACGCCGATCCCGAATGTACGTAGTCTGGTGCCCTGCGGCGCGGTATTGGAGAAACAGGCTTGCTGAGAGGTCGAAAATGACAAATCTGCAATTTATCCCGGACGTATTGGACCGCAAAGGCCTTTTGAGCGCCTTGCGAGCGTTCAAAAGGGGCGATTTTTCGGTTCGCCTGCCCATGGATCTGATAGGGATCGACGGGGAAATCGCACAGGCGTTCAACGACGTCGTGGAGGTGAACGAGAAGGTGACCGACGAGTTCGCGCGTATCCGGGACGAGGTCGGAAGGGAAGGGCAGATCAATCAACGCGTCAGGCTGCCCGCAGCGACGGGGTCGTGGGCCGACTGCGTGGACTCGGTGAACACGCTGATCGGAGATCTCGTCCGGCCGACTGCGGAGATGGCACGAGTCATCGAATCGGTCGCAAAGGGCGATCTCTCCCAGCGGATGCTGCCGGAGATCGACGGCAGGCCGTTGCGGGGTGAATTCCTGCGGATAGGGAAGGTCGTCAACACGATGGTGGATGAACTCAATGGGTTCGCTTCGGAAGTATCGCGGGTGGCGCGCGAGGTGGGCAGCGACGGCAAGCTCGGGGGCCAGGCGCAGGTGCCCGGAGCGGCCGGGACCTGGAAAGGCCTCACCGACAACGTGAACGCCATGGCGGCGAACCTCACGGGTCAGGTGCGCAACATCGCGGAGGTGACGACTGCGGTCGCCAAGGGCGACCTCTCGAAGAAGATCACGGTGGACGTGAAGGGCGAGATCCTGGAGCTGAAGAGCACGATCAACACGATGGTGGATGAACTCAATGGGTTCGCTTCGGAAGTATCGCGGGTGGCGCGCGAGGTGGGCACCGACGGCAAGCTCGGGGGCCAGGCGCAGGTGCCCGGAGCGGCCGGGACCTGGAAGGACCTCACCGACAACGTGAACTCGATGGCGGCAAACCTCACCAACCAGGTGCGCGGCATAGCACAGGTGGTGACCGCTGTGGCAAAGGGCGACCTGAAGCGGAAAGTGGCCTTCGAGGCGAAGGGCGAAATCGCGGCGCTGGCCGACACCATCAACGGCATGATCGACACGCTGGCGACATTCGCCGACCAGGTGACCAATGTGGCGCGCGAGGTGGGCACCGACGGCAAGCTCGGGGGCCAGGCGCGGGTGCCGGGTGCCGCCGGACTGTGGCGGGATCTCACTGACAACGTGAATCAGTTGGCGGCGAACCTCACGACCCAGGTGCGATCCATCGCGGAGGTTGCGACCGCGGTGACGAAAGGCGATTTCACGCGATCGATCACGGTGGAAGCGATGGGGGAAGTGGCGGTCCTGAAGGACAACATCAACGAGATGATCCGCAATCTCAAGAACACGACCCTCAAGAACAACGAGCAGGACTGGCTCAAGACCAATCTCGCAAAATTCACGCAGATGCTGCAAGGCCACACCGACTTGGTGACGGTATCGAAACTGGTGCTCTCGGAGCTGACGCCGCTCGTGAACGCTCAGCAAGGCGTCTTCTACACCCAGGTGAAACACGGCGACGAGCCCAGTCTCGAACTCCTCGCCAGCTACGCATCCAAGCCCAACAAGCATCTCTCGAAAACCCTGCGGATCGGCGAGGGCCTGGTCGGGCAGTGCGCCTACGAGAAGAAGCGCATTCTCCTCGAGGACGTCCCCGACGACTACATCCGCGTCAGCTCGATTCTCGGTTCCGCCGCGCCGTTGAACATCATCATCCTGCCGGTGCTGTTTGAAGGCGAAATCAAGGCGGTCGTCGAGCTTGCCTCGCTCAAGAAGTTCAGCGAAACGCACCTGTCGTTTCTCGATCAGCTGACCGAAAGTATCGGCGTCGTATTCAACACCATCGAGGCCAACATGCGCACTGGATTCCTGCTCGAGCAGTCGCAATCGCTCACCAAGGAGCTGCAAAGCCAACAGGAGGAACTCAAGGAGACCAACGACCGTCTGGAGCAGCAGGCGCAGAATCTGCAGAACTCCGAGAGACTGCTCAAGAATCAGCAGGAGGAGCTGCAGCGCACCAACGAGCAACTTCAAGAGAAGGCCAAGCTTCTTTCGGAGCAAATGAGGCAGGTCGAATACAAGAATCGGGAAGTCGAGCAGGCAAAAGCCGCGCTCGAGGAAAAGGCCGAGCAGCTCGCTCTCTCCTCTCGCTACAAGTCCGAGTTTCTGGCCAACATGTCGCACGAGCTGCGTACGCCGTTGAACAGCCTACTGATCCTGGCGAAGCTGCTCGCGGACAACGCAGGCAACAACCTCATGCCTAAGCAGATCGATTACGCGCAGACCATCTATGCCGCAGGCACGGATCTCCTTTCCCTCATCAACGATATTCTCGATCTGGCGAAGATCGAATCGGGTACCGTCACGCTCGACATTGCGCCCGAGCGCTTCTCCGGGCTGCAGGACTACGTCGAGCGGACCTTCCGCCAGGTCGCCCAGGACAAAGGCTTGGGGTTCACGGTGGCCGCGGCTCCCGGATTGCCTGCCGTGATTCACACCGACGAAAAGCGGCTCCAGCAGATCCTGAAGAATCTGCTCTCGAATGCGTTCAAGTTTACCGAAAAGGGCAAGGTGTCTCTGCGGATTTCCCTCGCGAAAGGCGGCTGGACGGCCGGACACCCGCAACTGGATGCGGCGGAAAAAGTGGTGGCGTTCTCCGTCTCGGACACCGGGATCGGAATTCCCGAAAACAAGAGGAAGGTTATTTTCGAAGCCTTCCAGCAGGCTGACGGAACCACCAGCCGCAAATACGGCGGCACCGGACTGGGACTCTCCATCAGCCGCGAGCTCACTCGCCTGCTTGGCGGGGAAATCCGGGTCGAAAGCGATCCGGGCAAAGGCAGCACGTTCACGCTTTACCTCCCGTTTATCCACGATCCGGCGGAGGTCGAGGCGAGAACACCGAAAACACCTGCCGAGGAGCCCAAGCCCGGTCCGGCGGCGACAACGCCGAAGACAGCGGCCGAGGAAACACCCGCCGAAGAGCCCAAGCTCGGTCCAGCTTACGCCAAGCGACCGAGCCTGGGTCCGGCGATGAAGGGGCGTGCGGTGCGCCCGGAACCTCAAGCGAGCGACGACCGCGACAACATCCAGCCCGGCGACCGCGTCGTGCTGATCGTCGAAGACGACGCGAAGTTCGCAGCGACTTTGCTCGATGTCGCGCGCGAAAGCGGGTTCAAAGGCGTAGTCGCGCTGGACGGCAACACGGCGCTCGTTCTGGTCAAGGAACTTGAGCCTGACGCGCTCACGCTGGATTTGAAGCTCCCGGACATGGACGGGTGGGCGGTCCTGGATCTCCTGAAACACGATCCGAAAACGCGGCACATCCCGGTGAGCGTTATTTCCGTAGCGGAGCAGATGCACAAATGCCTTCACATGGGAGCCCTGGGGGCGGTGCGCAAGCCCGCGGTGAAGGAAGCGCTCCAGGAAGCCCTCGCCAAGACGCGCAGGATGATCGAGCACGAGATCAGAACGCTGCTCGTCGTCGATGGAAACGATGCCGAGCGGGCGAGCATCACCGAAGCCCTGCGCGGGGAGG
>WNGD01003860.1_pt1 | contig 14958 bp, 11 predicted proteins | sample 5400671 | NCBI WGS metagenome assembly WNGD01 (sample SAMN13153369, study PRJNA577476) | soil metagenome | isolation source: 40 cm soil or saprolite under grassland replicate 2 | place: USA:California | collected 2016-06-15 | reverse complement strand
CACGTCCACACCCACTACCGCCTGGTGGTCGGCGGCATTTGGCGCACGGTGTACCGCCTCCCCATCGAGGAGCCCCTTTTGGCCTCGGCCAGGCCGGGCGCGGTTTTCCCCGTCCCCGCACCCGAATTCGAGCTCATCGTGTTCGCCGCTCGGATGGTGCAACGCTACAACGCCCTCGACACGGTGCTCCGGCGGCAGCCGCGTTGGCTCAAGGGGATCCAGGTCGAGCTCGACGCCTTGCTCGCCAAGGCGAACCGCGCGGGGATAGCGGACATCCTGGCGACGCACCTTCCGACCCTCGACGCTCAGTTCATCGACGACTGTCTGGCTTCTTTGCGTCCGGCGAGCTCCCGCTGGCGACGGCTGCTGGTGCGGCGGGAGTTGCACCGTCGCCTCCTGCCGCATGCGAGACGGCCGCCGCTGGCGCTGACGCTCAGCCGCATTATGCACCGCGTCCTCACCCTGAGCGGCCGGCTCAAGCTCATCCGCAAGCGCGGCAAGCATTTCGCGCACGGCGGCACGGTCATCGCGCTGCTCGGCGGCGACGGCGCGGGAAAGTCCACCTGCGCGCGCGAGCTCACTGACTGGCTCTCGGACGAGTTCGGCCTCCTGACTGCGCATCTGGGCCGCCCGCCCCGCCTGCTGCTCACGCTCGTCGTCGGCGCCCTGTTCCGGATCGGGCGGCTGCTGGGCGTCGCCGTAGAGGCGGACGAGGATCGCGCGCGCCGGCCGGCCTACCTCGCCGCCCTGCGGGACCTCTGCACGGCCCGCGACCGGTACCGGCTGTACCTGGAGGCGCGGCGCTTTGCACTGGGGGGCGGGATCGCGCTGTGCGAGCGCTATCCTGTGCCCGAGAATCCGACGCTCTCGGGGCCGCGGCTCGACGCGTTTGCACCGCTCGCGCGGACGCGGCTCGGCCGCTGGCTCGTAGCGGCCGAGGCGCGCTACTACCGGTACATTCTCGCTCCCGACGTTCTCGTCCTGCTGCGCGTCGATCCCGAAACCGCCGTGCAGCGCAAGACCGACGAGCCCGCCGACTATGTGCGCGCCCGCTGCCAGCTGGTGTGGGATACCGACTGGAGCGGCCGGCGGGTGCACATCGTGGATGCCAGCCGGCCGCTGGCCACCGTGCTCGCCGAGTTGAAGACCATCCTGTGGCGCGAGCTGTAACGGGATCATGACGGCGCGAAACGGCGCGGCGCGCCCCATGATCGTCGAGCTCGTGGGTCCGGCGGGCGTCGGGAAGAGTGCTCTGGCGCAGCGCCTGCTCGCGCGGCGCGACGTGGTGCGCGCGAGCGTCTGGAACCTGCCCTGGGCGCTGCTGATCGAGAGCGCCGTCCGCTCGCTCCCCCTGCTGCTCCGGCTCTGCGTCGTGACCCGCGCACTGCCGCGCGAGGAGCTGAAACAGATCGTGCGCCTCAACGCGTTGCGCCTGTTCGTCGGCCGCCGGGTCGCGGGTGCCGCTGTCGTGGTGCTCGATGAAGGGCCCGTGTTCGCGCTCAGCTGGCTGCGGGTGTTCGGCCATCCGCGCCTCCAAAACGGCCGGGCGGAGCCCTGGTGGCTGGCCACATACGCGGTCTGGGCCGCCCTGCTCGATCGCGTGGTGCTGCTCGACGCCCCCGAGCCCGTGCTGACCTCCCGCATCCGCGGGCGGCACAAGCCGGCCGACGTGTTCCGCCAGATGACGGACACGGAGATCCGCGACCTGCTGGCGCGCTACCGCGTCAGCTTCGAGCGCGTGCTGGACGGTCTGGCACGCGCGGGCGGGTCCCCGCCGGTCACGCTCGCCACCACCGCCACCACACCCGTTCGTCTCGGCGACGCGGTCTTCGAGCTGCTCGCGGAGCGGTCTCATGGCTGACGCCCTCCGGATCGCCACGCCCGTCGCCGAAGCGCCGCGTCCCGTCACGCTGACTCAGCGCGCCTCGCTCAACGTCGTCGCGTCGCTGCTCGACTACGGGGCGAAAGTCGCCGTGGGACTGGTGGTCGTGCCCATCCTGGTGAGTGGGCTGGGCCGTTCGCTGTACGGCGTATGGGAGATGCTGGGCCGCCTCGTGGGCTACATGACCGCGGGCGACGGCCGGCCCACCCAGGCACTCCGCCTGGTGATCTCCAACTTGCAAGCGAGCGACGACGACGGCGCCAAGCGGCGCTACGTCGGCGGTGCCATCGTCGTCTGGCTGCTGTTTCTTCCAATCGTGGTCGCGGCCGGCGCCGGCCTCGTGTGGTTCGCCCCCACGATCACCGCGGTGGCCCCCGCGCTCGTTCCCGTGGTCCGGCTGACGTGCGCGCTCCTCACGGTGAGCCTGCTCTTCGGCAACCTCGCATCGCTGCCCGAATCGGTGCTGCGCGGCATGAATCTCGGATACAAGCGCATGGGGCTGCAGGCGGGCCTCGAGGTGGTGGGCGGGGCGCTCGTGGCGGGTGGGATCTACGTCGGGCTCGGCATGGCCGGCGCGGCGGGCGCACAGGTCGCGTTCGCCCTGCTCATGGGACTGTGCTTTTGGTGGGTGGTCCGCAAGTACGTCCCCTGGTTCGGCGTCGCCCGCCCCACGCGCGCCGAGATCACGGGACTGCTCGGCCTGAGCGCGTGGTATTCCGCCGGCGAGGCGATCACGAAGCTGCTGCTCGCGAGCGATGTGATCATCCTCGGCATCGTGCTCTCCCCTGCGGCGGTCACCCCCTACGTGCTGACCGGCTACGCCGCCCGCATGGCGGTCAACGTGCACGGCTTCGCGGCGGGAGGCGCCATTCCCGGGATCGGCGGCGTCATCGGTCTGCGCCAGTTCGAGAAGGCCAGCGACCTGCGGAACGAGCTGCTCGCGGTCACCTGGTTGTTCGCAACGACCGTCGGCGTCTCGATCCTGCTCTGGAACCGCTCTTTCCTCGGGCTCTGGGTCGGCTCTCAGAACTACGCCGGCCCGTGGGTGAACCTGCTCATCGTTTTCATCATGGCGCAGACGGCGTTCGTCCGCAGCGACGCGTACGTCATCGATTCGGCGCTTCAGCTGCGCCAGCGCGTGCTGGTGACGGTGGGCGCCGCGGTGCTGACCATCGGCCTGGGAATCCTGCTGACGCTGCGCTTCGGCGTGCTCGGCTTGTGCGCCGGGATCCTGGCCGGCCGGCTGACCCAGTCGATCGCCTACCCCCACCTGGTGCGCCGCTGTCTCGGCGTGACGTCGCGGCCGTCGTTCGGCACCATCGCCCGGCCGCTCGCCACCATGGCCGTGCTCTTCACGGCGGCCGCCTATCTCGGCGACCGGATGCTCGTTCGGCATTGGATCACGTGGGTCGGCGGGGTTGCCGGGACCGCGCTCGCCGTGCTCGGCCTGGCGCTCGTCACCGGCCTTTCCGGCGACGCCCGCGCCGCCGTGTTACGGCGCGGGCGCGAGCTCGCCCGGAGGATCCGGTGAGCAGCGATCTGCGCCTGAACCCCGTCGTGCGCTGGGCGTTCTACCTCCTGGTGTGCTCGATCCCGTTCGAGTTCCCGGATCGCTCATTCCCGGTCGAGATTCCGACGCTGACCGCGTCGCTGTTCCTGTTCGCCACGCTGCTCGACCCGCGCGCGTGTTACGCCCGGAAGCCCGCAGCGCTGCTCTGCTTCGTGGCGTACCTCTACGCGTATTGGATGTCGGCCGCGCTCAACGGCCGCGACCACATTGCGACCGACCTGATCACTGCCGATTACTGGGACCAGGTCGTCAAGCAGTTTCTCCTCATCGTCCAGGGCGTGATCGCGTTGTGGGCCGGTTACAACCTCCTGCGCGACGAAAAGATCGGGCGAGAGGCGATCGCCGCCTTCGCGCTCGCCTGCGTCGCGCGGGCCATGCTCCCGGTCCTGGGGATCGCCCGCACCGCCCGCACGGAATGGGGCGGTGGCGAACGAATCACCGCGCTCGGCCAGAACGCGAACAACAGCGCCATGATCCTCGGGGCCGGCCTCATCGCGCTGCTCGCGCTGCAATACGGATTGGAGCGGCCGCTGGTGCGCCGCCGCTGGCTGGTGTGGCCCGCGTTCGGCCTGCTCGGGGCCTCCGTCGTGGATACCGGCTCCCGCGGAGGGCTGGTCGCGCTCGGCCTGGGCCTCGTGGTGTTCGCCATCGGGCGGGCCCGCTCGCCCTGGGTCCGGGTGCGCAACGCGGCAGTGACCGCGCTGGCCATTGGCGTCCTCGTCTACGCGACCTACGCCAACAGCCTCATGCGCGCACGATTCGCGGACGCCCTGACGCACGGGGCGTTTGCTGGGCGGGAGCGCATCTATCCGGCCCTCATGCAGATGGCGGCGGAGCGACCGCTGGTCGGGTGGGGGCCGGTCAACAACAAGTACGAGCTCGGCATTCGCTTGGACGAGCGCATCCGCCGCCGTCGGGACGCCCACAACCTGCTCCTCGAGGTCCTCACCGCGACGGGCGCCCTCGGCACCGTGCCGTTTCTCCTGGGCCTCGGCCTGTGCGCCTCCGGCGCCTGGCAGGCGCGCCGTCGGGCTCATGGCGTGCTCGCCCTGGCCCTGCTGGCCGGCGTCATGCTGGCCAACATGAGCGGCAACTGGATTGCCTCCAAGCTGCTCTGGGTCATTCTTGCGTACGGGCTCGCCAGCGCGACGTACGGGCCCGCCGCGCGCCCCGCACCCGCGGCGGCCGGGCCGCCCGCGCCACGCCCCAACTGGCGCCGGCTCCCTACCCTTGCATCCACCGACGTCGACGATCGGCGCGCAGACCCGGCCTGAAGCTGGGGCGAACTTGTAACGCAACTGCCACAGGGGCGTCGGCCCGGGCCTGACCGGCGTCCATAACGATCTGTGGTCGAACGACTTGAGTGAGGATGCAGTGCGTACGTCTCTTGCACTTGCCGCCCTCGACACTATGACCCAATCCTCCACTCCCCGATGTGCGGCATAGCCGGCCGGTTCCACCCCGCCCAACTCGCGGCTGAGCCCACTTGGGCCGCCCGGGCGTCGGCGTTGCTGGCGCATCGCGGGCCGGACGGCGAGGGTCACTGGGAGGACGAACGCTGCGACCTCGTGCACCGGCGCCTCGCGCTGATCGACCTCTCGCCCACCGGCGCGCAGCCGATGAGCAACGAGGACGGAGCGGTCCTGGTCGTCTACAACGGCGAGATCTACAACTACCGCGCCCTCACGGCCGAGCTCAAGGCGCGCGGGCACCGCTTCCGGAGCACCTCCGACACGGAAGTGCTCGTCCACCTGTATGAGGACGAGGGCGAGCGCATGGTGTCGCGGCTGCGGGGCATCTTCGCCTTCGCGATCTACGACCGGCGGCGCGGCCGGCTGTTCCTCGCCCGCGACCGCTTCGGGGTCAAGCCCCTGTTCTTCACCGTCCAGGATGGGGAATGGGCCTTTGCCAGTGAGATGAAGGCGCTGCTGGCGCTGCCGGGGTTCCGGCCCGAAATCGACCGCCAGGCCTGCTATGACTTCCTCGGTCTCGGCTACATCCCGGAGCCGGCCACCGGATTCGCGAACATTCAGGCCCTGCCGCGCGGGAGCTGTCTCACCATCAGCCGTCAGGGGCATCACCTGCGGGAGTACGAGCAGATCGCGGCGCACCCCGACCGGGGGCGCACGCTCGCGGATGCCGTGAGTGCCGCGTCCGGCTCGCTCCTCGCCGCGGTCGGTGCCCAGTCGGTGGCCGACGTACCGGTCGCGGCGCTCCTGTCCGGCGGCATCGACTCGTCGCTGGTCGTCGCCGCGCACGGCCGCGCCACCGGCCAGCCGACGACGACCTTCAACGTGCGCTTTCCCGACCGCGCCCACGACGAGACCACGACGGCGTTGACGGTGTCTGCGCACTGCGGGACCAACCACCACACGATCGACCTGAGCGACACGGCCCTCACGGCCGACGCGATCCTCGACCTGCTGCGGCACTTCGACCAACCGTTCGCGGACACGAGCTTCCTCCCGATGTACTGGATCTCGCGCGCCGTTCGGGACCGCGGCATCATCTGCACGCTGTCGGGGGACGGGGGCGACGAGGCGTTCGGCGGCTACGCGAGCTTCTGGCGCGCCAACCGGTTGATGCGCCTGATGCGGCTGCCGCCCTGGGTCGCCGCGGCCGCGCAGGCCACCGGCCGCGGGCTCACACGGTGGACGCGGGACTTGGGGCGTCAGATCAGCAAGGCGGCCCGCTTGGCCCACGCCGGCCGGGCCGACTCGGCGGTGCTGCTCGCCGGGCTGGCGAACTATCTGTCCGAAGACCAGAAGCGGGCGTTGGTGCACCCCGCCGCGCGGGAAGGGCTCCTCGCCGTGCACCGCCATTTCAACGGCCACCAGCCGCCCGGCGTGTCCGACCTCGAGGAGCTGTCGCGGCGGCTGACCGAGACGCTGTTCGCGGTGGGACTGCCGTCGGACATGCTTCGCAAAGTCGACATGATGAGCATGCGGGCGAGCATCGAGATCCGGGTGCCGATGCTGGACGAGGAGCTCGTGGCCCAGGGCCTCTCGCTGCCGCACGCGCTCAAGACCGACGGCCGCACGGGCAAGCTCGTGTTGCGCGAGCTCGCGGCACGCTGGCTTCCCCGCCCCGTGGTCGCCCATCCCAAGCACGGCTTCACCGTGCCGCTCGACGTGATGGTCCCGGAGCAGGTGCACGCGGCGCTGGACGATTTGTTGCTGTCCCCGATGGCGCGGACGCGCGGGCTGCTCGACCCCCCGCAGGTTGCGGCGTGGCTGCGCCAGTTCCGCGCGGCGCGGCACGGCGCGCGGGGCGGCGGTGTCAGCCGGGCCGGCCTGTACCAGCGCGTGTTCATGGTGCTGTCGCTCGAGCTGTGGCTGCGCCAGCACAACCTCGAGTGGTGAGCGCGGGAGTCGCAGGTCGATGAGGCTGGCCGTCTTCACCAGCAAATATCCGGCGCGCGTCTCGACGTTCTTCGAGCGCGACATGCAGGCGCTCGCCGCCGCCGGCGTCGAGCTGGACATCTTCCCGATCTATCCGCTCGACCGGAAGCTCTGGAGCTACAGCCTCGGTCTTTCGGGCGAGGACGTCGTGCCGCGGACCCGCGTGCACCACCTCGGCCTCCTGCAGAGTCTCGCCCGCACGCGCCCGTGGCGGACGCGCGAGCTCGGCACGGTGATGCGGGCGGCCGCGGCGGTGGGGACAGCGGCGCTGCCGTACGGCGCGGCCCCGGTCGCGAAGAGCCTGTACGTCCTGCCGAAAGCGTGGGCCTGGGCCGCGCGCAACGGCGCCGGGTACGATCACGTCCTCGCGTACTGGGGCAACTACGCCGCCACCTGCGCGTATCTGTTCCACCGGCTGATCGACCGGCCGATCCCCTTCTCGATCTGGTTGCACGCCGGCACCGACCTGTATCTGCGACCCGTGTACCTGGCGGAAAAGCTGCGGTACGCGGACAGCGTCATCACCTGCTGCGAGTTCAACCGCGGCTACCTCGCGGAGCACTACGCGCGAACCGCGCCGGGCATCGCCGATCGCGTCCATGTGTGCTACCACGGCCTCGACCTGGCGCGGCTGCCGTACCGGCCGGAAGGGCGGCCGCCGCGGCGCATCGTCGCCGTCGGGCGCCTCGCCAAGGACAAGGGATTCGCGTTCCTCCTACGGGCTGCGCGCCTCCTCCAGGACCGCGGCCTGGAGGTGGAGGTCGAGATCGTCGGGGACGGTCCCGAGGGCGGGGCCTTGCGCGCGCTCGCCGGCGAGCTCGGTATCGCCCCGCGCGTGCGCTTTCACGGGTGGCTGAAGTTCGACGAGGTACAGCGGGTGATGAGCGAGGCGACCGTCCTGGTGCATCCCTCGGATCGACTCGGCGACGGACTGCCCAATGTGCTGCGCGAAGCCATGGCCCTCGGCACGCCGGTGATCGCGTCCCGGATCGCCGGCATCCCGGAGGCGCTGGATGACGGCCGCTGCGGTCTGCTCGTGCCCTCCGGCGACCGCGAGGCGCTCGCGGACGCGATCGCACGTCTGCTGCAACACGCGGACCTCCGGCAGACGTTCGCCCGGCTGGGGCGGGCGCGCGCGGAGGAGAAGTTCGACATGTGGCGCAACGGCGCGCGCCTGGCCGAGCATCTCGCCGCCACGCGGCGACTCGTTCCTGGCGGGCGCGCCCTCGCCTTGGCCCACTCATGAGCCGCCGCGGCCTGGTCATTTCGTTCTCGGGCCTCGACGGGGCCGGCAAGTCCACCCTGGTCGCCTGGCTCCGGGGCGAGCTCGAGCGGCGGCACCGTGGGGTGACCGTGCTGCACCTGGCCGACGGCGTGGGGGCGTCCCTGCTGCGCGCGGCGCGCGACGGCGTGCAGCGCCTCGTCGGCCGCCATAACGGCGAGCCTCCCCGGCCGCGCTGGGCGGGGCGACCGCGGGCCCCCGGCCTCCGTGGACTGGTAGGCCGAATTCGGGATGCGATCGTATGGAGCAAGCACCTGCGCCGCGTGCTCTACCCGGTGGACCTGGCGATCTTTCTCGCGATCCGGTTTTACGTGGCCACGGTTCGGCGTCGGGTGCTCGTCACCGATCGCTACTTCTACGATACGCTGGTGGACGTAGCCGACGAGGGCGGCGGGTTCTGGGTCCGGGTACTCGAGCGCCTGACGCCCGAGCCGGACATCGCGGTGTTCTTGGAGGTCAGCCCCGAGGAGTCCTACGCCCGCAAAGGCGAGTATTCCGTGGACTACCTGGCCCGTCGGAGCGCCGCCTACCGGCGCTTGGCGCCGCTCGTCCCGTCCGCCGTCGTCCTGCCCAATGCCGACCTGGATGCCACGTGCCGCGCGCTGGAGCGGGCGGTCGAGCAACGCCTCTCCGCATGATCGACACCGCCGAGCAACGGCACGCGACCATGGCCCTCCGGTTGCTGTTGGACCAGGACGGCTCCCCGCCCCCCGACATGCGGGTGGACTGGCCCCTGTTGCTCACGCTCGCCCGGCACAACAGCGTGCTGGTCCGCCTCTCCGAACGGCTCGAGGGCGGGGGGCTCCGGCCGCCGGCGTTCTTCGCGGCGGCGGCGGAACGCGCGCGCCAACGGGCGGATACTGCTTGCTCCGTCATGCGCCACATCGCCGACCGGTGTGCGCGGCACGGCATCGATTTCCTGTTCCCCACGGCATGGCAGCATTTCCCGGACGCCGGAGGTGATCTCGATCTCCTGGTGTCGTCGCGCGCGCGGCGCGTCGACGCGCTCATCCTCGAGGGGATGGCTGCCTCCCTGCGCGCGCCCGACCTGCGCGACCGTCTCGCTGGAACGTCGCTCTACTGGCTGCGCGAGTCCGGGCTCGCCCTCGACGTGCACCACGGGCGACTCGGGGTGGTGGGCGAGCACGCGGCCTACCCCGCCGACCTGATCCGGCGCCGACAGCGCCGCGTGCTCGCGGAGGAGGAGTACTTTGCTCCGGCGCCCGAGGATCAGCTGATCCTCCAGGGCATGAGTCGAGTAGCGGGCCGGCGGTCCTTCAGCCTCGGCGACGCGACAGCGACCATTCGCATCATCCGGGGCCAACCGCTCGACTGGGGTCTTCTGGTGAGCGTGGCGCACCACATGGGCGTGCTCCCCGGGCTGTGCTGCTATCTGAGTTATGTCGACGAGATTTACGGCGCGCTGTACGGGCATCACCTGCTGCCGCCCGAGGCACGGCAGGTGCTCACCATCGACGGCTGGGGATCGGTCGCGTTCCGCGAGGGCCGATACCGCTTTCCCTCCCTCCGCGTCCGCAATCGCCTCTACTGGCAGCAGCTGGCCACCGTGGCGGCTGCGGGCGAATGGCGGGTCGCCTCCCGCTTGTGCCTGGTGCCGGCCGTGGTGCTAGCCTGCAGCCTCGGCCTCGTGGGGCGCGATGCCGTCGAAGCGACGGTGAGCATCACGGCACTGGCGATGGGGGCCCTGTGAGCAGCCTTTCCCTCCGGTTGTATCATCGGCTACCGCCGCCCGCCCGCTCGCTCGCGGCTTCGCTGCACGGGTGGTACCTGCGCTGGTCGCGCTACGGTCGCGACACGCCGCGTCTCGTCGCCGAGGCGCAGGAGCGCGAACACTGGATTGCGGCGCAGTGGGACACCTGGCGGCAGGAGCGGCTGGCGTACGTGCTGCACCGGGCGGCCACGCGCGTGCCGTACTACCGCGCGCAATGGGCGGCGCGGCGCCGGCAGGGCGATCACGCGTCCTGGGAGGTCCTCGAGAACTGGCCGATCCTCGACAACGACCGGGTGCGCGAAACCCCTGCCGCCTTCATCGCGGATGACCGGAATCCGCGTTGGATGTTCAACGAGCACACGAGCGGCACCACGGGCAAGCCGCTGGTGCTGTGGCGGACGCACCAGACGATGCGTTCCCTGCACGCCCTGGCGGTCGCGCGGACTCGGGCTTGGCACGGCGTGTCGCGCCGTGACCGCTGGGCCATGCTCGGGGGGCAGCTCGTGGTCCCCACCGCAAGCCGCCGGCCGCCGTTCTGGGTGTGGAACGCCGCCCTGCGGCAGCTCTACATGTCCACCTATCATCTCGCTCCCGACCTGGTGCCCCATTACCTGGATGCGCTGCGGCGCTATGAGATCGTGTATCTCCTCGGCTATCCCTCCGCGCTGTATGCCTTGGCGCAAGAAGTCCTGCGCCTCGGCCGCGGTGACGTGACGATGCGCGTCGCGATCACGAGCGCGGAACCGTTGCCCGAGTGGGAGCGGGAGACGATCGCCACGGCGTTCGGGTGCCCGGTGCGCGAGACTTACGGCATGAGCGAGACGGTCGCGTGGGCCAGCGAGTGCGAGCGCGGGACGCTGCATCTGTGGCCCGAGGTCGGCCTCATCGAGGTCCTGGCGGACGGCCAGGTCACCGCACCCGGTGCGTTCGGCGAGTTCATCTGCACGGGGCTCCTGAACGCCGACTTTCCGCTCATCCGCTGCCGGCTCGGCGACTGGGGGCGACTCGCGCCGTCGGGTGCTTTGTGCGCCTGCGGGCGCACCCTCCCGGCCCTCGCCGCGGTGGACGGCCGCACCAACGACCTCCTCCTCACGCGGGACGGCCGGCGGGTGGCCTGGTTCAATCCGGTCTGGTACGGCCTGCCCGTGCGCCAAGGCCAGATCGTCCAAGAGGCGCTGGACCGCATCCGCGTGCGCTACGTGCCCGCGGCGGGATTCAGCGACGCGTCGCGTCATCTCATCGTGCAGCGGCTCCAGGAGCGCGTCGGGGACGTGCACGTGGTGCTCGAGGAAGTCCCCGAGATCGCCCGCGGCGCGCACGGCAAGTTCCGCGCGGTGGTGTGCGCCCTGCCGGCCGCGGACCGCGCCGTCGTGGCGGGACACCGATGAACCAGCCGATTCGCGTCCTGATGATCACGAGCGACTGGCCGACGCCCGGGCAGCCGCGCACCACGTACTTTATCAAGCGCCAGGCCGAGTTCCTCCAGGCGGCGGGCGTGCTGGTGGACGTGTTTCACTTCCGGGGCCGGCGCAACCCGTGGAACTACGTGTCCGCCTGGTGGCGGTTGCGACGCCGCCTCGCGCGGAACTACTACGACCTCGTGCACGCGCAGTTCGGGCACAGCGGCATGCTGGCGTACCCCAAGCGCCTTCCCATGGTCGTCACGTTCCGGGGTTCCGATCTGCTGGGCGAGGTCGGCCGCGGCGGACGCTACACGCTGGTCGGCAAGCTGCTGCAGCTGGTGTCGCGCGCGGTCGCCCGCCGGGCCGACGCGGTGATCGTCGTGTCCGAGCACATGAAGGCGGAGCTCCCGCCGCGCGTGCCGGCGCACGTGATCCCGTCCGGGCTCGACTTCGAGCTGTTCCGACCGATCCCGCGCGACGACGCGCGCCGTCACCTCGGCCTCCCGCTCGACCGGCCCCTCCTGCTGTTCGCCGGCAGCCCCGATTGGCCGCGCAAGCGCTTCGCGCTGGCGCGGCAGGCGGTGGACCTGCTCGGCCGCACGCTGCCCGCCGAGCTCGTGGTCGCCTGGGGGGTGCCGCACGACGACATCCCGTACTACATGAGCGCCTGCGATGCCCTGGTGTTCACGTCCATGCAGGAAGGCTCTCCCAACGTGGTGAAGGAAGCGCTCGCCTGCGACCTGCCCGTGGTCTCGGTGTCGGTGGGCGACGTGCCGGCCCGCTTGCGCGGCGTCGCGGGCTGCGAGCTGTGCGCCGACGAGCGTCCGGAAACGATCGCTGCGGCGCTCGAGCGCGTGCTGCGCCGCGGCGGCCGGGCCGCAGGGCGCGCGGCGGTGCGGGAGCTGGACGAGCGCCTGCTGACGCAGCGCGTCATCGAGATCTACCGCTCGGTCATCCGGCCGCTCGGGACGGCGCGCACCGTCGAGGCACCCCATGCCGTCTCCTGACCGACCGCTCGTCACCGCGGTCATTCCGTGCCGCAACGAGGCGCGCTACATCGGCCCGTGCCTCGAGTCACTCGTCCGGTGCGACTATCCCAAGGATCGGCTCGAGGTGCTGGTGTGCGACGGCCTGAGCGAGGACGGCACCCGCGACACCGTGGCCGGCTACGCGGCCCGCCACAGCTTCATCCGACTGGTGGACAACCCCCGGCGGATCACGCCGTGCGCGATGAACGCGGGCATCCGGGAAGCGCGCGGCGATGTGATCATGCCGATGGGAGCGCATGCGCTCTATTCCCCTTCCTACATCTCGCAGCTCGTCGCCGCCCTCGAGGAAACAGGGGCGGACAACGTGGGTGGCGTGCTCGTGACGCTCCCGGCGAACGGGACGCCGCTCGCGCGGGCCCTGGCCGTCGGCCTGTCCCATCCCTTCGGGGTCGGGAACTCCTACTTCCGCATCGGTGCCGCGGAGCGACGCCTGGTGGACACCGTGCCGTTCGGGTGCTATCGCCGCGCGGTCTTCGACCGCATCGGCGTGTTCGACGAAGAGCTGGTCCGGAATCAGGATGACGAGCTCAACGCACGCCTGCTGAAGCAGGGCGGGCGGATCATGCTCATTCCCGAAGTGGTGTCCCACTACTACGCCCGCGGCTCGCTCGGCCAGGTGGCCCGCATGTTCTATCAGTACGGCTACTTCAAGCCACTCGCGGCGTGGAAAGTCGGCCAGATCATGACGTTGCGCCAGGTGGTCCCCGCCCTGTTCGTCGGCGCGCTGGCCGTGACGGGCGCCCTCGCCCTCGTGGTGTCACCGGCGCGGATTGCCGTCGCGGGCGTCGCCGGCGCCTACCTCGCCGCAGCCCTCGCGTCCGCCGCCCTGGCGGTTCGACGCCACGGCGCGCGCTGCGCCGCGGCGCTGCTGCTGGTGTTCCCCACGCTGCACTGCTCGTATGGCTTGGGCTCCCTCACCGCCGTGCTGGAGCGCGCTTTAGGGAGGCGGCGACCGCCGCATCAGGTCGCATCGGTCCCACTATCGCGATGACGCCCCCGGTGGCGGTCGCCAGCTTCGGCTACCACGAGGTGACGGATCACCCTGGTACCGCCGGGTTCCAGCGCCCGGGGGCACTGCCCTACAAGCACACGGGCGAGGCATTCGCCCGCAACCTGGACGCGATCGCCGCCGCCTCGTGCCCGCCCGAGCGCGTCACGGACCTCGACCTCACCCGGCCCGGCCGGCATGTGCTGCTCACGTTCGACGACGGCGGAAAGAGCGCCGTCCCGATCGGCGACGCGCTCGCAGCCCGCGGATGGAAGGGGCATTTCTTCATCGTCACGAGTCTCATCGGCTCGAGGACGTTTCTCACGGGACCGGAGATCCGCTACCTCCACCGGTGTGGCCACGTCGTGGGCAGCCACTCGGACACGCATCCCGATATCTTCCGGGAGCAACCGTGGGACCGGATGATCGAGGAGTGGCGTATCAGCCGGGACAAACTCGCCGAGCTGCTCGGCGCGCCATGCCGCACCGCCTCGGTCCCCGGCGGCGACAGCTCGCCGCTGGTGCTTCGGTCCGCCGGCGCCGCCGGCCTCGCGTATCTCTTTACGTCCGAGCCGGTGCTGCGGCCCGAGTCGGTGGGAGAGTGTTGGATCCTGGGCCGGTTCATGCCCAAGGCCTGGACCTCCGCCGCGCGAATCCGTGAGTTGGCGGCGTTTCGGGGGTGGCGCCGGGCCCTGCTCGGTCGGCAGCTCAAGGGCCTGGCGCGCAGCGCGTTCCCGCAGCTGTACCGGCAGTACGTCCGTCACACGACCCGGGAGTCGCCGCCGGCTGTGAACCCCAAGGAGGAACTCCCGTGAAGCGCTGCACCCTCATGCTTGGCGTCGTCGTGGGCCTCGGGGCGTGCGGGCAGACCGTGGCATCACTCCCGGGCTCCGGCGGGACCTACTACGTGGATGGGGCCGGCGGCGCCGATGCCGCCGCCGGCGACAGTGCCCATCCGTTCAAGACCATCCAGCACGCCGCCGATCTCGTGAACCCGGGGGATGTGGTGGTCGTGCGGAACGGGGTCTATACCGGCGGCCAGTCGGTATTCGACGTGTCGCGCGGCGGCACGGCGGGGAACCCGGTGGTGTTTCGAGCGGCCAACCCGTGGGGCGCCGTCCTGGACGGCCGCAACAACACCTCGGAGGACGGAGTCTCGCTGAGCGCGAGCTTCGTGCGGATCGAGGGCTTCGAGATCAAGGGCTCGAACCACTACGGGGTCGACCCGAGCCCGGGGACGCACGACATCCGGATCGCTGGAAACCATATTCACGACGTGGGCCGGTACTGCGAAGCCAGCGACAAGGGACTTTCGGCCATCGATGCCTACAGCGACAATCTGATCATCGAGGGCAACGTGATTCACGACATCGGGCGGTTCGCCGCCGGCGAGAACGGTTGCCAGCCGGGCAACGACTACTGGATGAACCACGACCATGGCGTCTACAACGGCCAGGGAACGAACGTCATCATCCGCAACAACGTGTTCTACAACATCACGCGTGGTTGGGCGATTCAGCGCTACGGCTCGAGCGTGGATCAGCTGTACATCGTGAACAACACCTTCGCGTTCCCGAACCCGAACCGCGACGGCCAGATCATTCTCGCGGCCACGACGACGAACCTGTACATCCAGAACAACATCTTCTAC
>WNGD01003858.1_pt1 | contig 14959 bp, 26 predicted proteins | sample 5400671 | NCBI WGS metagenome assembly WNGD01 (sample SAMN13153369, study PRJNA577476) | soil metagenome | isolation source: 40 cm soil or saprolite under grassland replicate 2 | place: USA:California | collected 2016-06-15 | reverse complement strand
GCGTGAGACCCTCGACGTCTCTCACCACCACCGCGGCTCCGGTCTCGATCGTCGTCTCGGAACGAGCACCCCACAGCTCACCGTCGAGCTTCACCCTGCCACCCGGATCGACCCGGCTCACGGCGACCGCAGCCCTGCCGACGAGGGTCTCGATCCCGACGCGGGCTTTCCGGCGTCTGGACCAGCGCCAGAAGAAGACGGTCTCGCTGAGGTCCGTGCCCACGCCCAGCCCGATCGCCATGATGCCCCAGGGCTGAGGCAAGACGAAGATCGCCAGCACGATCGCGATCGCCGTGAGCACGACGTCGCGAAGCGTAGAACGACTCGCGCCTCTCGCTCGTCGGAGCTCTTGGATTCGAAATGAAGGAGAGGCCGGCCCCGATCCGAGGCGGGCGGATCGGGTGGCGCGTCTGCGTCGCTGGCGTCGTGCCGCTCGGCCTCTTCGCCGTGCGGGCGGTCATCACCCTCGCCCTTACCGGGGACATCCCGGGGAACTTCATCCTCTTTCGGCCTCGGCTTCCTGCTGCTCTTCGTCGGTCAGGTGCTGATCGTTACCGGGCTTCGCGACGCTCTTGGACGCGCCTGGGTCCTGCCGCTCGTCGGAGCCGCGGGCATCATGTCGCCGTCACCCTCAATATCGATCCGATCCACGACATTGGCCCCTTCTCGTCTTCGAGGGCGCGTGGGTCGCACTCGGCATCGCCCTACCGCGTATGGAGCGCCAGGGTGAGGCGGGAAACGCGGCGTCGGCTCTGGGCTTAGGCGAGGCGCCAATTAGTTTGCTAGGGAAACCACAGTTCGATGGTGTTGAGGAATGTCTCCCGAAGTCTCTCGCGCTCCCAGCCGGCTAGCCTGGTCGGGTGACCCATACCGCCACATGTGATCTTGGTGGCCCGCACGACCATGCGGAATCTCTCGCCGACCACGATGACCATGATGCGGGTGAAGAGGGGCATTCGCACGGACTCATCGACCGTGCCATCTTGCGTTCGCGCGCTGGGATCAAGGCCGTCTCGATCAGTCTCGCCGTTCTCACGGTCACGGCGTTTGCACAAGCGTTCATCTACTCGCGCACGCTGAGCGTCGCCCTGCTCGCGGATCTGATCCACAACTTCGGCGACGCGCTGACTGCCATTCCACTCGGTCTCGCGTTCTTCTTTCGGAGTGCGAGGGGCGAGCGATGGGCCGGGCTAGGAGTGGTCCTCGCGATCTTCATCAGTGCGCTCGTCGCGCTCGGCCAGACGATCGAGCGGTTCATCCACCCGCGTTCACTGACGCATCTCTGGCTTCTGGCCTTGGCCGGTGTCATCGGCTTCGTGGGCAATGAACTCGCCGCGCAGGTGCGTCTTCGGGCGGGCAAGAGACTCGGGAGCCCGGCGCTCGTAGCCGACGGCAAGCATGCTCGCGTCGATGGATTCGTGAGTCTCGGCGTGCTTGCAAGTGCGGCTATCGTGGCGCTCGGCCTTCAGATCGCCGATCCGGTCATCGGCCTTGTGATCACGCTGGTCATCCTGCATATCACCTGGGAAAGCTGGCATACCGTCCGTTCAGGGAACATTCAGGTAGACCAATACCAAGGCGACTAGGAACGCTGGTCACGCGGTGGCGACCTGGGCGCATCGCCGCTAGTGCGAGATACTGGTCCAGATGAGCGAGAGCAGCGCCGACGTTCGCACGTTCCTGATCGCCGACGTCCGCGGATACACGCGCTTCACCGAGGAGTACGGGGACGAGGTCGCGGCGCGCCTCGCGGCGAAGTTCGTCGAAGTCGTGCAGGACAGCGTCGAAGGCCGCGGTGGGACGGTGGTGGAGATCCGGGGAGATGAGGCCCTGGCCGTGTTTACATCGCCGCGCCAGGCCATCCGGGCTGCCGTAGATCTGCAGGCGCGGTTCGACGAAGAAACCGAGGCCGATTCCGAGCTACCGCTCCGGGTTGGCATTGGCATCGACTCCGGCGAGGCCATCCTGCTCGACGATGGCAGCTACCGGGGAGGGGCGTTGAACGTCGCTGCGCGCCTCTGCGGGCGAGCTCACGGGGGCGAAGTGCTTCTCAGCGAAGGGACCTCGCGGCTCGCGGGTCGGCTGCCCGGGATCAGCTACGTCGACCGAGGTCGTGCGCACCTGAAGAACATCTCCGAGCCGATCCACACCTTCGCGGTGCGCTCGGAGCGTGAGCCCGCGACAGCCAACAGGTGGGTGCTGATGTTCTTCGGCAGACCGGGACGCACGTTCGGGTGGAAGCTCGGCATGGCAGTCGTCCTCATCGCCGCCATCACGGCCGGCGCCGTCGTCTACCTCACCGCCCGCGGGCCCGAAGCGACCCAGGGTGCAGGAAAGACCACGCCCTCGACGACCATGGGCGAGGGGGGTTCGAGTGGAAGCATGACTACCACCGATCACACGATGACGACGGGGGCAAGGAGCAACCTGCCACCGCTCGAGCAACTCATGTCCTATGCGACCGAGAACAAGTGGACGTGCTCCGACCTCGGCGCGATCCAGCCGGGCGCACGGGCAGCGCTTGCGTGCAGTACTCAATCCCAAACCTACCCTGTCGTCTTTCAGATGACGCTCTTCCGCAACGAGCGAATCCTGCGAAACGCATATGCGGCCGAGTTGCGACAGGCCAACATCAGGCCGAACACAGGCGACTGCACGCCCGACGCGTGGGGCGGAGAGATCGAATGGTTCCATGGCATCGGCGAGCCGGGCGGAAGAGCGTTCTGCCACCTCGACGAGGCCGATCAGCGGGCGTACTTGACGTGGACCTCCGACGCCGGGAAGAAAATTCTCGTGGTCGCCCAACTCAACGGTCTGCAACACCGCCGGCTGTTCTTCTGGTGGCGAAACGTCCGTCACGACCTCGTCTAGGTGGACTACTCGCGAACGACGACAGGGTCAACAGCGCTTCCAAACCAGCGCCGATTCTGATTCGAGTCAGGCGGCGGGAGGAGCCGACTCCGCTTGCCGCGCCCGCGACAGCGCGTACTGCGACGGCGTCGGCTCGAAGTCGACGAGCTCGAGGTAGACCATCGCAGCGGCGTCACCCTGCCGTGGGCCGAGGCGAAGGATCCGCGTGTAGCCGCCGGGCCGCTCGGCAAACCGGGGTGCCACTTCGGCGAAGAGGTGGTGGACGACGTCGTTCGAGCGAAGCGCGGCGAGCGCCTGCCGCCGGGCATGGAGGTCGCCGCGCTTGCCGAGCGTGATCATCTTCTCCGCGAACGGCTTCACCGCCTTCGCCTTCGCCTCGGTGGTCTCGATGCGGCCGTGCTCGATCAGGGCGCCTGCGAGGTTCGAGTAGAGGGCCTTTCGATGGGCGGAGTCCCGCCCGAGCTTCTTGCCTATCCGCTGGTGTCGCATGAGAGAGCCCCGACTAGGTGAGCTCCTCGCCCTTCAGCGTCAGCCCGTGGGCCGCAAGGGCGCCCCGGACCTCCTCGATCGACTTGCGGCCGAAGTTCGGGATGGCGACCAGCTCGCCGTCCGACTTCGACGTGAGATCGCCGATCGTCTCGATCCCGACCCGCTTCAGGCAGTTGTACGAGCGGACGCCGAGCTCGAGCTCCTCGATCGGAAAGTTCTCCATGCCGTGAGCCGCGGGAGCCTCCGCAGCTGCTTCCGCAGCGGCTTCGCCGAAGCCCTCGATCCGCTCGAGGTCGGTGAAGATGGCGAGCTGCCGAATGAGGATCTCGGCCGCCTGCCCGATCGCATCGCGGGGATCGATCGAGCCGTCCGTCGTGACGTCGAGTACGAGCTTGTCGTAGTCGGTGCGCTGGCCGACGCGGGCAGCCTCGACCTCGTACGCGACGCGGCGGACGGGCGAGAAGATGGAATCGATCGGGATGACGCCGATCGTCGTTTCGGGCCCGCGGTTGAGCTCGGCAGGGACGTAACCCCGCCCGCGACCGACGGTGAGGGTCATCTCCAGCTTGCCCTTGTCCGAGACGTGCGCGAGCTCGAGCTCCGGGTTCAGGATCTCGAGATCGGCCGGCGCCTCGATGTCGGCCGCCGTGACGACCCCTGAGCCCTTCTTCGCGATGTACACCTCGATCTCCGGCGAGGCGCCGTGCAGGAGGACAATGAGGTTCTTGAGATTGAGGATGATGTCCGTGACGTCCTCGCGGACGCCCGGCAGCGTCGTGAACTCATGGGCGACGCCCTCGATCTTCACGGCGGTGACGGCAGCTCCTTCGAGCGAGCTGAGCAGCACGCGGCGAAGCGAGTTCCCGAACGTGTGACCGAAGCCGCGGTCGAGCGGCTCGATGACGAAGACGCCGCGGTTCTCGTCGGCCTCCTCGTGGACGATCCTCGGGATCTGGGACTCCATCAGGCTGGTGCGAATAGCCAAGACTTGCCTTCCTTTCCTACAGCTGAGCGAGTTCTGCGCTTACTTCGAGTAGAGCTCGACGATGAGCGATTCCTGGACGGGCGCGTCGATCTCGTCCCGTTCAGGCCACTTGAGCACCTTTGCGGTCAACCCCTCGTGATCGGCCTGTAGCCAGGGAGCCACGGAGGCGGTGAGATCGGTCGCGTCCCGCACGAGCTGCTCGACCGAGCTGCCCTGGCGGCGCGTGACCACGTCGTTCGGACGCACGCCGTAGCTCGGGATGTTCACGCGGCGGCCGTTGACGTGGAAGTGGCCATGGCGGACGAGCTGGCGGGACTGCGCGCGGGAGCCCGCGAAGCCGAGCCGGTAGACGACGTTGTCGAGACGAGTCTCGAGCGCGCGCAAGAGGTTCTCGCCCGGAGCACCCTGGCGACGACTCGCCTTCTCGTAGGTGGTTCGAAACTGCTTCTCGAGCAGGCCGTAGTAGCGGCGTGCCTTCTGCTTCTCGCGGAGCTGCAGCAGGTACTGGCTCTGCTTGATCCTGCCGCGGCCGTGCTCGCCGGGCGGATAGCTGCGCCGCTCGACGGCGCACTTCTCCGTCAGGCAGCGCTCGCCCTTCAGGAAGAGCTTGAGGCCCTCCCTGCGGCACACGCGGCACTTCGGCCCGAGGTCGCGGGCCATCAGACACGCCTCCGCTTCCGCAACCTCACGCCGTTATGGGCCTGCGGGGTGACGTCCTTCACGCCGAGGATCTCGAGCCCGGCCGCCTGCAGCGAGCGGATCGCCGTCTCACGGCCCGAGCCCGGGCCCTTGACGAAGACCTCGACCTTCTGCAGTCCGTGCTCCATCCCCTTGCGGGCTGCGCTGTCCGCAGTGACCTGAGCGGCGAAGGGCGTCGACTTGCGAGAGCCCTTGAAGCCGGCCGATCCCGCCGACTCCCACACGATGACGTTCCCCTCCCGGTCCGTGAGCGTCACGATCGTGTTGTTGAACGAGGTCTTGATGTGCGCCTGCCCGATGGCGATGTTCTTGCGAACCCGGCGCCTCGTTCGGCCCCGGGCCGCGGACTTGCGGGGAGGCGCCATCAGACCTTCGCCTTCTTACCGCGCCCGACCGTCTTCTTCGCGCCCTTGCGCGAGCGCGCGTTGGTCTTCGTGCGCTGCCCCCGCACTGGCAGGCCGCGCCGGTGGCGAACCCCCCGATAGCTGCCGATCTCCGTCAGGCGCTTGATCGCCTGCGCGCGGTCGCGGCGAAGATCGCCCTCGACCTGGAGCTCGGAGTCGATGAACGAGCGGAGCCTGGTGACTTCCTCGTCGGTCAGGTCACGAACCTTCTCGTCCGGATCGAGCTTGAGCTGCTCGCAGATCTTGCGTGCGCTCGAGGGACCGATGCCGTAGATGTACGTGAGCCCGACCTCGAGCCGCTTCTGGGTGGGGAGATTGACGCCTGCGATTCGTGCCATGTGTCTCGCCTAGCCTTGTCTTTGCTTGTGCCGGGGGTTCGAGCAGATGACGATCGTGCGCCCGTGCCGCTTGATCACGCGGCAGCGCTCACACATCGGCTTCACTGAAGGACGGACTTTCATAGCTACTTGAGGCGGAACGTGATGCGGCCGCGCGTGAGATCGTACGGAGAGAGCTCGACCTTCACACGATCGCCGGGAAGAATGCGGATGTAGTTCTTGCGCATCTTCCCCGAGATCGTGGCGAGCACGCTGTGGCCGCTTTCGAGCTGCACCCTGAACATCGTGCTCGGGAGCGCCTCGACGACCTCTCCTTCGACCTCGATCTTCTCTTCCTTGACCGCCAATATCCTCTAGTGGTTTCCCTTCGTGCGCCCACTCCGTGCTCCTCACAAGGCGGAGTTGCGCCTTTCGTCGCTCGATTTCCCTCTGATAGATCCACGGCACAGCACAGCCGCCGCGCCGCGGCCGGTCATCGTAGCACAGGCCCTCTGGCGGCCACTCCGACGCGGGGGGTGAGGATTCGCGGCCCGTCGCCGGTGATCGCGACGGTGTGCTCGAAGTGCGCCGCGAGCGACCCGTCCGCGCTCGTGATCGTCCACCCGTCGTCGGCGACGACGATATCCGCGCCGCCTGCGGTGATCATGGGCTCGATCGCGATCGTCATGCCCTCCGAGAGACGTGGTCCGCGCCCCCGCTGGCCGAAGTTCGGGATGTGCGGATCTTCGTGGTAGTGCCGTCCGACACCGTGTCCGACGAGGCTGCGGACGACCGAGAAGCCGGCCTCCTCGACGACCGTCTGGACGGCATGGGAGATGTCTTCGACATGGTTGCCGATTCGTGCCTGCTCGATTCCCGTCTCGAGCGCGTCCTGCCCGACGTCGAGCAGCCGCTGCGCCTCGCCGTCGATCTCGCCGACGCCGAACGTGTACGCACTGTCCGCGATGTACCCGTCCAGCGTCACGCCTACGTCGATCGTGACGAGGTCGCCTTCGCCGACCTCGTAGTCGCCGGGGATTCCGTGCACGACGACGTCGTTCGGAGAGATACAGATCGCAGCGGGATAGCCCTTGTATCCGAGCGAGGTCGGCAGCCCGCGATGTTCACGGATGAACCTCCCCGCAGCGTCGTCGAGCTCCGCGGTCGTCACGCCCGGCGCGATGAGCGAGCCCACGTGGGCGATCGTCTCGGCCACGAGCGCTCCGGCGCCCGCGATCTTCTCGATCTCCCTCTGGCTCTTGCGGATGATCATCGGGAGCGCACCGCCACGTGCGTGAGCGCCGCGTCGATGTCGGCAGCGACCTCTCCGATGCCGCGCTCGCCCGGGATCGGAACGAGCGTCCCCTCCGTCCGGTAGCGCTCGACGACGGGCTCGGTCTCCTCGTGGTAGTGGCGGAGCCGGTTGGCGATGGCGTCCGGCTCGTCGTCCTTCCGGCCCTCCTCGGCTGCGCGGCCCAGGAGCCGCAAGCTTGCGACGTCATCTCCCACCTGGAGCAGAAGCACGATGTCGAGCGGCTTTCCGATCTCGGCGAGCATCGCGTCGAGTGCGTCCGCCTGCGGAAGCGTGCGCGGGAAGCCGTCGAGGACGAAGCCGTCCTCCTCCTGCAGTCGCTCGCGGATCAGGTCGACCATGAGCTCGTCGGGGACAAGGTCGCCTCGTTCGAGAATGGGCTGGACACGCCGGCCGAGCTCCGTCTCCGCGGCGATGGCGGAACGAAGGATCTCGCCGGTCGCGACGTGTGGGATCCCGTGCGAGGCGGCAATGCGCTTCGCCTGGGTTCCCTTACCCGACCCCTGCGGGCCCAAGAGCAGAATCCTCACGCGCGTGCGCCCCCTACTTCAGGAAGCCTTCGTAGGAGCGCATCATCATCTGCGACTCCATCTGCCGCATGGTGTCGAGTGCGACTCCGACGACGATCAGGATCGACGTGCCGCCGAGGTAGCGCGTGCTGGCCTGGGAGAAACCGGCGTAGCGGATGAACAAGCTCGGGAGCACGGCCACCGAGGCCAGAAACAGAGAACCCGGGAGGGTCAGGCGCGAGAGAACGCGGTCGAGGTAGTGGGCGGTCGGTGGACCCGGTCGAATACCGGGGATGTAGCCCCCGTAGCGGCGGAGGTTGTCGGCCTGGTCGACGGGGTTGAACTGCACGGCCGTGTAGAAGTACGTGAAGATCACGATCATCCCGCCTTCGATCAGCAGGTAGATCCAAGAGCCAGGTTGAAAGTAGTTGTTGACGGCGGTGCGACTCGCCGGGAAGTACTGGGCGACGGTCGGCGGAAACGCCAGGATCGCCGCGGCGAAGATGATCGGGATGACCCCCGCCATGTTCACCCGCAGCGGCAGGTACGTCGAGCCGCCGGTCGTCATCTTCCGGCCGACCATGCGCTTCGCGTACTGGATCGGGATGCGCCGCTGGCCCTCCTGCACGAAGACGACGGATGCGGTCACTCCGAGCGCGATCAGCGGGAAGAAGAGCTTTTCCATCGCCCCCCCGTTCCAGACGGCCGCGATCGCGAGCGGAGCTCCGACGAGGATCGACGCGAAGATGAGGATCGAGATCCCGTTGCCGACGCCGCGCTTCGTGATCAGCTCGCCCATCCACATGAGAAGAGTCGTCGCCGCGGTCAGCGAGACGACGATGAGGACGAACCGTCCGGTGTTCGCCTGCAGCGCATGCTGGCTCTTGAAGAGGAACGCGTACCCCGTCGCCTGGGCCGCGGCGAGCGCGACGGTCAGGAAGCGGGTGTACTGCGTGATCTTGGCGTAGCCCGCCTCCCCTTCCTTCTGCAGCTCGGCGAGCCGCGGGATCACGACGGTCAGGAGCTGCAGGATGATCGACGCAGTGACGTAGGGCATGATCCCGAGCGCGAAGAGCGAGAAGTGCGAAAGCGCTCCGCCCGAGAAGAGATTGAGCAGCCCGAGCACGGTGCCGCCCTGGCCGTTGAAGAAGTTCGAGACCGTGTCAGAGTTGACGCCCGGCGCCGGGATCCACGACCCGAGCCGGTAGAAGCCGAGGATCATGGCCGTGAAGAGGACACGGTTGCGCAGCTCCGGAACGCGCCACGCGTTGGAGAGCCAGCTGAACATCCCTAGCCTTCGGCCTCCTCCGCGGGCTCGGAAGCCTCGGGCTCTGTCTCGGTCTCGGCCTCGGCCTCCGTCTCGTCCGGCTCGGGCGCGGTCGGCTTCGCCGCCTTGTGCCGCTTGCGCTTCTTCACCGGCTCGCCGCGCAGCCAGCTGACCTTACCCCCGGCCGCCTCGATCTTCTCGACAGCGGACTTCGAGAACCCGTGCGCCGAGACCGACAGCGTCTTCGTCAACTCTCCGACCCCGAGGACCTTGACGTCGACGGAGACCTTCCGGATGAGGCCCACGGCCTTGAGCGCCTCGGGAGTGACCTCGGAGCCGGCTTCGAAGCGGCTCTCGAGAGCGGCAACGTTCACGGGCTGGCTGTACGTCCTGAAGGGGCCGATCGGCATCGCGTCCGCGGACGTGTTCCCGCGGAGCTTGCCGAGACGCATGTCGATCGGCATCTGGCCGCCCTCGAAGCCGGCCGGCATCTTGTGCGAGCCCGACCGGGACTTCTGCCCTTTGATCCCGCGACCCGAGTAGCGGCCCTTGCCGGAGCCCAGACCACGCCCGACGCGCTTGCGGTCCTTGCGCGCCTGTGCCGGCTTCAGGTTCGAGAGGCTGAGCTCTTCGGGCATGACCTAGACGTCCTTCCCCTCGATTGTGACGAGATGGCTCACGCGCCGGAGCATCCCGCGTAGCTGCGGCGAGTCGGCATGCTCGACGCTCCGGCCGATCTTGCCGAGCCCGAGCGCGCGCAGCGTCCGTCTATGACGGGGCGACTGGCCGATCCCGCTCCGAACCTGCCTGACCTTCACCGAGCTCATGCTTCGGTTACCTCGACAACGGTCTCTGCGGGCTCGGGCCCGACCTCGGCCGGCGTCGGCTCCTCGGCTTCCGCTGCTTCCTTACCGCCGGCTTTGGCACGTGGCAGAGGCAGGACTTCGGCAATCGTCTTGCCGCGAAGCTCCGCCACTTCCTCGGGGCGCATGAGTCGGCGAAGACCGTTGACCGTCGCGCGGGTCATGTTGATCGGCGTAGTGGTGCCGAGGCTCTTCGCCAGCACGTCGCGAATCCCGGCCAGCTCGAGCACCGCGCGCACACCTGCTCCGGCGATGACGCCTGTTCCCTCGCTCGCGGGGCGCAGGACGACCCGCGCGGCGTCCGAGACTCCGAGGATCTCGTGCGTGATCGTGTTCCCGTGCTTGGGGACGCGGAAGAGGTTCTTCTTCGCGTCCTCGACCGCCTTAGAAATGGCAAGCGGAACCTCGCGCGCCTTCCCGTAGCCGAGCCCAACGCGGTCGACCTCGTCGCCGATGACGACCAGCGCGGTGAACGAGAAACGGCGGCCGCCCTTCACCACCTTCGCGACGCGGTTGATCTCGATCACGCGCTCTTTCAGCTCGCGCGTATCAGCAACCTGGCTCAAAGCTGCAGTCCTCCTTCGCGGGCGCCCTCGGCGAGGGCCTTGACGCGTCCGTGGAACAGGTAACCGGCGCGGTCGAAGACAGCGCGCTCGATGCCGGCCTTGTTCGCGCTCGCGGCGAGAGCGCTCCCGACCTCGCGCGCCTGCTCGATCTTCGAGCCGGGCTTTCCGCTCAACGCCGTCCAGCGCGCGGACGCGAGCGTCCGTCCCGTGTCGTCGTCGACGAGCTGGGCGAATATGCCACGGTTCGAGCGGAAGACCACGAGCCGGGGGCGCTCGGCGGTGCCGGAGATCTTGCCGCGAACGCGGCGGTGCCGGCGCAGGCGCGCCTGCCGCTTCGTCATTACGCTCACGGGCCCGTCTCCGGCCCGGGAGCGTGGAGGGTTGTGGGGAACCGGGAGGTTCCCCACGTCTTCAAAAGAAGGGGGATGCGCGGGGGGAACATGGTTTCCCCCGCGAACGCGAGCCAGAGGCGAGCGTTCGTCATGCGCGCTTGCCCACCTTTCGCCGCACCTGCTCGTCGACGTAGCGGATCCCCTTGCCCTTGTAGGGCTCCGGCGGCCGCACCTTGCGGATCTCCGCTGCCGTCTGTCCCACCATCTGCTTGTCGATGCCCTTGACGACGATCTGGGTCGGTGCCGGCACCTCGAAGGAGATGCCCTGGCGCGGCCTCACCGACACCGCGTGCGAGTAGCCGACCGCGAGCTCGAGGTCGGTGCCCTTGAGCTGGGCGCGGTAGCCGACGCCGTGGATCTCCAGCCGCTTCTCGAAGCCTTTCGTAACGCCGTCGACCATGTTCGCGATCAGCGTCCGCGTGAGGCCGTGGAGCGCACGGTCGTCGCCGCGCTCGGTCGGACGGGTCACGACGATCTCGTTCTCGAGCTTCTCGATCTGCATGCGTGCCGGCACCGCCTGGGTCAGCTCGCCGAGCGGCCCGTTCACCTGCACGCGCCCAGGGGAGAGCGCGACGAGAACGCCGGACGGGAGCTCGATGGGCTTGCGGCCGATTCGCGACATCGCTACCAGACGAAGGCGATCACCTCGCCGCCAACGCCGCGCTCCGCGGCTTGGCGGCCGGTGATGACGCCGCTCGAGGTGGACAGGATCGCGGTCCCGAGACCGCCGAGGACGCGCGGCAGCCGGTCCTTCTGCGCGTACACGCGGCGGCCGGGTTTGGACACGCGCTTCACGTCGGTGATGACACGCCGCCGGTCCTTCGCAAACTTGAGCTCGACGACGAGCAGCCGGTACGGCAACGGCTTTCCCTGCTCGTCGTTCGCCTCGACCACCCGGTAGTCCTTGATGTAGCCCTCCTCCTTCAGGAGCCGGGCGATCTCCTCCTTCATCCGTGAGGTCGGCATCGAGGCGGACTCGTGCATCGCGCGATTGGCGTTGCGGATGCGGGTGAGCATGTCGGCGATGGGATCGGTGAGCACGTTCTCCTCCTACCAGCTCGACTTCGTCATTCCGGGAACGGCGCCCTGGTGCGCGAGCTCGCGGAGGCAGATCCGGCAGAGTCCGAACTTGCGGTAGACGGCACGCGGACGTCCGCACCGGTTACAGCGCGAGTAGGCGCGAACCTTGTGCTTCGAGTCGCGCTGCTGCTTGACGACGAGCGACTTCTTGGCCATGCCTTATTGGTCCCTTCTCTCGCTCGCGAACGGCATCCCGAACGCGCCGAGAAGCGCCCGCCCGTGCTCGTCCGACTTCGCGGTCGTCGTGATGGCGACGTCGAGGCCCCTGATCGCCGGAACCTTGTCGTAGTCGACCTCCGGAAAGATGATCTGCTCCCGGATGCCGATCGAGTAGTTCCCGCGGCCGTCGAAGCCCTGCGGGTCGAGTCCTCGGAAGTCGCGGATGCGAGGCAGCGCGATCGAGGTGAGCCGATCGAGAAACTCGTACATGCGCGCGCCGCGGAGCGTCACCTTGGCGCCGACCGGCATCCCCTCGCGCAGCTTGAAGCTGGCGATCGACTTCTTCGCCCGCCGGACCTGCGCACGCTGGCCGGAGATCACGCTCAGCTCGTCGATCGCCGCGTCGAGCGCCTTTGCGTCGGTCTTCGCCTCGCCCACGCCCATGTTGAGCGTCACTTTCGTGACCCGCGGGACATCCATGACCGACGAGAGCCCGAGCTCATCCTGGAGCCGCGGACGGATCTCCGTCTCGTACCGCTCCTTGAGGCGCGGTACGTATGTCTCCGGTGTCGGGGCGGTGGCAGTGGCCGAGCTCATCTGTCGATCTCCTGCCCGCAACCTTCGCGTTTGCAGACGCGAACGCGCACCGTCTCGCCCTTGACCTCTTTCTCCAGGATCCCGACGCGCGTCGGCGTATCGCAGACCGGGCAGACGACCATGACGTTTCCGACCGGGATCGGAGCCGGCTTGTCGATGATCCCGCCGGGGACGATCTGGGTGCCGCCCATCCGGGTCGCGTCCTTGACCGGACGCGGTCGCGTGTGGCGCTTGGCGACGTTCAGGTTCTCGACGATGACCCGGCGCTCGGAGGGACGCGCCTCGATGACGCGGCCTCGCTTGCCGCGGTCCTTGCCGGCGAGCACCTGTACGAGATCGCCCTTCCTCACCTTCATCTTGACAGCCATTCACAACACCTCTGGAGCCAGGCTCACGATCTTCATGAAGTTCTTCTCGCGTAGCTCGCGCGCGACGGGCCCGAAGATCCGCGTCCCGCGCGGGTTCTGCTGGTTGTCGATCAGGACGGCGGCATTCTCGTCGAAGCCGATGTGCGTGCCGTCGCCGCGGGAGTACGGCTTCCTCGTCCGGACGACGACCGCTCTCACGACCTCGCCCTTCTTGACCGAGCCCTGAGGGGTAGCAGACTTCACGGTAGCAACGATCACGTCGCCCACCCTCGCGTAACGCCGGTGGGAGCCGCCGAGAACGCGAATGCAGAGGAGCTCGCGCGCGCCCGTGTTGTCGGCTACCCGAAGTCGGGACTCCTGCTGGATCACTTCGCGGCCTCGACGACCTGCTGGAGCCGCCAGCGCTTGAGCTTGGACAAGGGTCGCGTCTCCACGATCAGGACGATGTCGCCGACCTTCGCCTGGTTCGTCTCGTCGTGCGCGTGGAGCTTCGTGCTCCGCCGGATGACCTTCTTGTACCGCGGATGCACCTTGGCCGTGTCGACCCACACGACGATCGTCTTGTCAGTCGCGGCCGAGACCACCGTGCCCTGGCGCTCCTGACGCCGGCCGCGCGAATGCTCGGGCTTCGGAAGACGGACGATCGGTCTCGGTTCCTTCGGCTTCTCGCGCCTCGACCTCGTCCGCGCAGGACGAAGCGAGCGCGGGAGGCGCTTCTTCTTCTTCCGGGCAGGAGCCGCCGGTTGGGCGGCCTCGGCGGCCGGCTCCTCGGCAGGCGGCTCAGCGGCAGGCTGGGCCTCGGTCTCCTGAGGCTCGGCAGCAGCTGGCTCGGTCTCCGCGTCTGCGGCAGGCGCCTCGGGCTCCGCTTCTGCGACGGAAGCTTCTGCCTCCGCCTCTGCCGCTGGCTCGACCTCGGCGGCCCGCTCTTCGGCGCCTTCCGGCTCTGCCTGTTCCGAGTCAGCCTCTTCCGGCCCAGCCTCTTCAGGCTCGGCCGCTACGGCTTCCGGCTCTTCTGTCTCTTTGTTCTGCTCGCTCGGCTCGTCGGCCATGTCTCAGCTCGTTCCTTGGTATTCACGTTCGTTCATCACGGTCAGGATGCGGGCGATCTCGCGCTTCGCATGACGCAGGCGGGCGCTGTTTTCGAGCACGCCGGTCGCCGTCTGGAAACGGAGGTTGAAGAGCTCCTGGCGCGTCTCTGCCATGCGCCGGTCGAGCTCGTCGCTGCTCAGCTCACGCAGCTCCCTAGCTCTCAAAGAGATCGGCCTCTCTCTTCACGAACTTCGTCTTGATGGGGAGCTTCTGACCCGCAAGGCGGAGTGCTTCCTTGGCCAGCGGCTCCGAGACACCCGCCATCTCGAACATCACGCGCCCGGGCTTCACGACGGCGACCCAGCCCTCGGGCGAGCCCTTGCCGGAGCCCATGCGCGTCTCCGCAGGCTTCTTCGTGACCGGCTTGTCCGGAAAGAGGTTGATCCACACCTTCCCGGTGCGTCGCACCTTCCTCGTGGCGGCGATCCGGGCCGCCTCGATCTGGCGGTTCGTGATCCAGCCCGCCTCGAGCGCCTTCAGCCCGAAGTCGCCGCGTTGCACGTCCGTCTGCCCCTTGGAGAGCCCCCTGCGCCGCCCGCGATGGGTGCGCCGGAACTTCGTCTTGCGCGGCATCAACATCTAGCTGTCTCCCTCGCTCTCGGGAGTGGGATCGGCGCTCGTCTCGGCAGCCGGCTCTGTCGTCGGCTCGGTAGTCGGCTGAGTCGTCGGCTCCGTCGTCGCCTCGACCTCAGGCACGGTCGGAGTCTCGGTCTCGGGCTCGACTACTGCTTCGGTTGCCTCGGGTGTCGTCGGCTCGGCCTGGGCGCGCCGCGGCCCACCGCGGCCCCCGCTCGACCGCTGTCCTCTCCTACGCGGAACGATCCCGAGTCCCTCCCGATCGACCCCGCGCCTCCCGCCCTCGCGCGAGGCGCCAAGGCCCTCCGCGGAGGCGCCGCGCCGGCGGCGAGCCTGATCCTGGTCTCCGAGCCGCGAGTCGCGTCCGCTGGCGCCTTCGAAGCCCTCGGGCATGATCTCGCCCTTGTTGATCCAGA
>WNGD01003857.1_pt1 | contig 14959 bp, 9 predicted proteins | sample 5400671 | NCBI WGS metagenome assembly WNGD01 (sample SAMN13153369, study PRJNA577476) | soil metagenome | isolation source: 40 cm soil or saprolite under grassland replicate 2 | place: USA:California | collected 2016-06-15 | reverse complement strand
CCGGCTGTTGGGATCGAATGCGTCGCGCCGGTGCATGGTGCAGCGATTGTCCCACAGCACGAGATCGCCGACGCGCCAGACGTGCTCCCAGGCGAATTCCGGTCGATCGACGAAGCTCCAAAGCTCGTCGAGCAGCGCCTCGGACTCCGCAAGCTTGAGCCCGACCAGATAAGCGTTGCGGCGGCGCCCGAGATAGAGCATGCGCCGGCCGGTGTCCGGATGCGTGCAGACCAGCGGATGCACCGCGCCCGGCGAGGTGAGCGGATCGTCCGTCGGCGTGACGCCCTGGCGCACGTAGCCGCCGCTGTTGTAGGTGCCGTCGTGCTTGATCTTGAGGCTGGCGACGCGGTCCTTGAGCATCTGGGGCAGCGCCTCGTAGGTGCCGTACATGGTGCAGAACGAGGTATTGCCGCCGCTGGGCGGCACTTCGAGGGCGTAGAGCATGCTCGCCTTCGGCGGCACGTCGAGATACGACATGTCGGTGTGCCACACCGCTTCCCCGTCGCCGAGGCTGCCGATCGGCTCGCCGTTCACCTTGACATTGGAGACGATGTAAATCTCCGGCAGGCCCTCGACGAAACGGCGGCCGGTCTCCTGGATCGGGGCCCAGTCGAGGTCCCCCAAGCGGCGGCTGAAGGCGATCAGCTCCTGATCACTGAGCGTCTGCTCGCGGATGAGCACGACCGAATGCTGGTGCCAGGCCTGCATCAGGCGCGCGAACGCTGCCTCGTCGAGGTCCCTGAGATCGACACCCCGCACCTCGGCGCCGAGCGCTCGGCCGGTCGGGATCACTGCGATCGCCCCGGCGGCGTGGCGTTGAGATGTCGCTGCAACGGTCAACGTCATCGCTGCCTCCAGCGTCCGTATCACGTGTCGAGAGCATAGCACCCGGCGCCCCTACGGCAACCGGGAGCGTCGCCGATGACGCAGATAACGAGTTTCGGCTTCACATTGTGGCCTGGGCGCTGCGGCGATCGCGCAATTCGAAATAGAGGTTGCGCGCATAGACGAAAACTCCGAATCCCTGGCCCAGGATGAAAACCGGGTCGCGGATATAGAGGGCGTAGAGCAAGAGCAGCACGCCGCCGCCGATCGAGAAGAACCAGAAGGCTATCGGCATCACCATTTTTCCCGCGCGCTCGGAGGCGATCCACTGCACCACGAAGCGCATGGTGAACATGATTTGCGCCACATAACCGAGCAGCACCCACCACTGGAACTTGGCCACGAAGACCTCGTGCAGGTAGCTGCCGACCGCTTGTGAGAGATCAATCAGCATTCCGTTTCACCTCCGAGACGTGGGGCACGTGACGCCGGCGGCGAATGAGCCACCAGACGCCGAAGAGATCGAGAATCCCGACCCAAAGCCGATCCCACATGCCGTAGTTCGACGTGCCGACCCGGCGCGGCCGATCGATCACGTCCACGTAGCCGATGTCGTAACCTTCGCGTCGCACCAGCGCAGGAAGAAATCGGTGCAATCCGTCGAAATAAGGCAGCGCCAGAAAGAGATCGCGGCGGAACGCCTTGAGCCCGCAACCGGTATCGCGGCTGCCGTCGCGCAGCACAACGCTGCGCACACCGTTGGCGAGACGCGATTGGAATTTCTTGAAGCCGCTCGCCTGACGGCCGACGCGCTGGCCGGCGATAAGGCCGGTACGGGGCGCGCCCGCTGCCAACGCGTCCAGCAGCGGCGGAATGAAGGCGGGGTCGTTCTGCCCGTCACCATCGAGGGTGACGATGATGCCCGATCGGGCGTGGCGCACGCCGCTCGCCACCGCCGCCGATTGTCCGCATGAGGTTTGATGTTTGATCTGTCGCAGCCACGGACGGCTCGCCATCAGCTCAGTCAATTCGGATTCCGTGCGGTCGGTCGAGCCGTCGTTGACGTAGATGATCTCAAAGCTCGGGCCCTTGCCGAGTGCGGCCACGATCTCGTCGACCAGCGGGGCGATGTTGCCGGCCTCGTTGCGCACCGGAACGACGATAGAAACAGCCGGCGGGGCTGCGCTTGCAAGCGTTTCGCTCATGATCTGCCCGACATGGCCGCGTCACGGCCGCCTCGCATCTTGGCTTAGCGCGAGCTTCTTATGGGGCGACAAGCTGCCGGGCAACCCTTTTGATGCGTGCGAGCGACGGACCGGGCAATGGCCGAACGACTCCATCCATGCCGAGCACGAAGGCGAGCCCGCGCGCCGCGTACCAATCGCGCACCAACAGCGCGCCGACCGCACCGGCGACGGCCCCGACCATCACGTCGCTCGGGAAGTGCGCCGTGAGCACGACCCGGCTCACCGCGATGACGACGGCATAGGTCCACATGAGCGGCCGCATCCGAGGCCACAGGACGCCGATGGCCATGGCGGCCGCGAACGCATCGACGGCATGACCGGACGGCAGGCTTGCATATTCAACGCTCCAGCCGAGCGGGCGGTAAATGAGCGGGTCCGCACTTCCCTCGACAAACGGTCGCGCGCGGCCGATCAGGCGCTTCCCGATGGTGAAGACCAAGCCCGGCAGACCGATCGCAAGGAACAAAAACCCGAGCCGCACGGCGATTGCAGCGAGCACGCGTTGGGACATGCGCGGAAGCGCCGGCGAGGCGAGCAACGCGATCGTGGCAAGCGCAAGCGCGATCGGCACTAGAAACCAAACGGATTTGCCGAACTCGGTGATGTGATCGAAGATCTCGGGGAGCCATGCCGGCGCACGCTGCGCCGCGGTCACTGCCGGGGCATCGAGCACGATCATCGTCGCTGCGACGATGGCGATCGCCACCACCGTGCCGGCGGCGAGACGGAGCGGAGCACGCCATATCGGCGCCCCGGCAAATTTCGGCTTGCGTGCAAAAAGCGCGAAAGACCAGGCGACGTTGGCGCGCAGCCAGTGCAGCCGCGAGGCCGGACGGTCGGCCGACGCCTGTTTGAGTGGGCCACTCACGCTCATGACGACCCTACCGAGCGAAAGATCGCGATCGTGATCGGCCGCCCGGTGCTGATATTGATCGCATCGATGCGGGGGCCGGCGCTGTAGCGCAGTCCGAGGGCTTCGGCGCGCTGGGCAAAACTCCTTTCCTCGCGCGCCTCGACAAAGACGAAGCGGCATTCGCCGCCGCGCAGGAATTCGACGGCACCCAAGGTATCGGCGAGGCGGGTCGCGGTACCGGCGAGGAAAACCAAGCTCGGCTCTTGATAACCGACCGCCGCTGCCTCCGGCCGCGCACAGCCGCTGTCGCGCAGAATGCGGGCGAGCGTCGGACTCGGGAACAGTTGGCCGAGCGATGGAACGATCAAGCCGAAAACCGCGATCGCGGTCAGAATCGTGGCCGCGACGGCGCGCAGCAAGGCGTGCTCGGCGCCGTCGGCTTGGTAGAACCGCCAAGCCAAGAAGCCCATGACCGCGGCCGCTCCCATCAAGGGCCACACCAAGAGCCCGAATTGCCGGCCGATGACGGCGAGCACAACGATGCCCGCGACGCCTGCCACCGTCGGAACCACGAACCACCACATCGTCCCCCACACCAGGAACGGCTTGCGCGACAGCGCGCGCGCGTCGATCACGCCAGCGATCAGTATGGCGATCGCAGGATAGAGCGGCAGCACGTAGTGCGGCAGCTTGGTCGCCACCAACTCAAAGACGAGCCACGAGGGCACGAGCCAAGCGAGCAGAAATTTGACCGCGGGCTCGCGCCGCGTCCGCCACACCGCCGGCGTCGCCAACGCCGCCAGCGTCGCGCCCGGCCAGAAGGTCACCCAGAACAGAATGAAGTAATAGCCCGGTGGCGCACCATGGGACTCTTGGCCGGCGAATACCTTGGCGAGCAGGTCCTCCCCGACCGATTCGGCAAAGAAGGCATCACCGGCGCGGCCCATGATCGCAAGAAACCAGGGCAGCACCAAAATCGCCAGCCAGATGACGCCGGCGAGCGGCTTGAGCGACAGCATCCAGCCGGCGGCGCGATCGACAACGATCAGCGCGACGGCGGCAAGCCCCACCACCATCACGATCAGCGGTCCCTTCAGCAGCACGCCGGCGGCGAGCGCGGTCCAGAACACGGCCGCGGTCGTCCAAGCGCTGGAAGCACTGAGCCGCTCGCGCCCCTGCCAGAGATAGGCGCGCGCCATTGCGCCCATGGCGGCAACGACGGTCATGAGCAACATGGCATCGGTCTTGGCGATGAGCCGCTCGATGCCGAGGAGGACGCAGCTTGCCATCATCAGGCCGGCGAGCACCGCCGCGCGCCGCGACACGAAGGCAAGCGCGGCCCAATAGGTCAGCAGCACCGCGCCTATGGCCCCGATCAGGGAGGGAATCCGATAGAGCCAGATGGTGGTGAGCGCATGCGGAAAGCCGAGTGCGCTCGCCGTCTTCACCACGCCGGCTTGCAACCAGTAAATGCCGACCGGCTTCTTGTAGCGCACCTCATCCTGGAAGCGGATGTCGACGTAATCGCCGCTCTCCACCATTTGCTTGGTCGCCTGGGCAAAACGCGCCTCGTCACGGTCGATCGGCGGAACGCTGAAGAACCCGGGCAGGAAGCCCAAAAGCGCGACCACGAGCAGCACGGCCACCGCGCGCCCATGGGAGCCGACGGCGAAGTCGACAATGGTCCTGAGGCTGCGCGCGGAAGCCCTCTGACGCCAATTATCGTCGGTCGTGACCGCCATGTCCCCTGCCCTGTTGGGCGCGCTTTTGCGGCTGACTGGATCCCGATCAGCCACGCCCAAGTCCGCCCCCGTCCGCTCCCGCGGACTTGAACGCCATAACTGCAGTCGGGGGTCTATTGCAACCGCACCACCACGCTGTCGGTCGCGCCGCGGCCATCCATCACAGTGAGCCGCACGAAGCCGGGCCCTTCCGGCTCGAAGAACAGCGTGCGCCGTCCAGCCGCCGCCGGCAACGGCATGCCGTTGACCAGCACGGTCAACGGTCCGGTGCCGCCCGTCACCTTGAGCGCGATCGGATCGGGCTTGCCGGAGCCGTCGTGTGCGAGTTCGAGCCTCGCGTTATTGGGTGGGAACATGATGCGAAGCTGAGGTTCGGCGGCCTCGCCCGCGAACACACCTGCGCGGAAGCGCTGCAGCGGCGGCGGCAGCTTCCCCGCCGCCGCGACGAGCGCGCCTTTGGGCGCCGCTGGTAGCGGCGCCGGCAGCTTGCCGGTGCGGGCAAAGGCATCAAACAGGATCGGCGCCGCGGCGACGCGCCCGACGAGGCCCGGCACCGGCGCGCCGTCGGGGCGGCCGACCCAAACGCCGATGGTGCGCTTGCCGTCGAAGCCCACCGCCCAGGCGTCGCGGTATCCGTAAGACGTGCCGGTCTTAAAGGCGATGCGGCCGCCGGCAGCGTTCTCCGGCGGCGGCGTGCCGAGAAGGATGCTGCCGACATACCAGGCGGCAACCGGATCCAAGAGCCGGCGTGCCCCCGGCGCCTCTTCGCCGCTCGTTGTGCGCTCCGTCAGCGGCAGCGTGGTGCCGAGCCGGGCCAGCCCAGCATAGAGCGCAACGAGGTCGTTGAGCGTCACCCCGACGCCGCCGAGGCCGATGGCGAGCCCCGGCACTTCGCCCGCAGGCAGCACGAACCATCCACCCGCCTGCTCGAGCCGCGCGGCGAAGCGGCTGGCGCCGATTTTGTCGAGCACGGCGACCGCCGGCACGTTCAGCGAAAGCTGCAGGGCGCGGCGCACCGTCACCGTGCCTTGGAAATTGAGGTCGAAATTCTCCGGCGCATAGCCGCCGAAACGGACGGGACGATCCTCGATCAGGGTGTCGGGATGAATGAGGCCGTCCTCGAAGCCGAGCCCATAGATGAACGGCTTGAGGGTCGAGCCCGGCGAGCGTAGCGCCGATGTCATATCGACCTGGCCGGCGCGCCGCGCGTCGAAATAGTCCGCCGAGGCGACGCGCGCGAGCACTTCGCCGGTCGCATGATCGACGGCGAGGATCGCAACCGACATGTCAGGCCCGAGCGCGCGGGCGCGCTCGCGCGCAAGCTCCTCCAAATTCCTCTGCAGCGTCGCCTCGATCGTGAGGCGATGAACGCTTCGCTCGGGGGCCGCGGCGACCGCCGCGTCGGCCGCATGCGGGGCCAATATCGGCATGGGCCTGCGTCCGTTCGGCACCGGCTCCTGCTGGGCGCGCTCGATCTCGTCGAAAGGAACGATGCCGGCGGCCGCAACCCGCTCGAGCACGCGGTCACGCGCGTTGCGCGCCGCGCCCGCCGAGCGGTCGGGACGGCGCTGCTCAGGCGATTGCGGCAAGCCGACCAGCATCGCCGCTTCGCCCAGCGTCAAGCGGCGCGGCTCCTTGCCGAAATAGGCGAGCGAAGCCGCGCGTACGCCTTCGAGATTGCCGCCGTAAGGCGCCAGGCTCAGATAGAGCGCGAGGATCTCGTCCTTGGAGAGTGCGCGTTCGATCTCGATTGCACGCACCATTTGACGCAGCTTTGCCTTAAAGCTGCGCGCGGCGCGGGGTTCGAGTAGCCGCGCGACCTGCATGGTGATGGTCGAGGCGCCGGAAACGATGCGGCCGTGGGTGATCAGTTGTGTCAGAGCGCGCCCGAGCGCGAGCGGATCGACCCCGTGATGCGCGCGAAAGCGCTTGTCCTCGTAGGCGAGCAGAAGCTCTAGAAACCGCGGATCGACGTTCTCGCGCGTCGCCGGCAATCGCCAGCGCCCCTCCGGCGTGGTGTAGGGCCGCAGCAGCTTTCCGTCGCGATCCACCACCAGAGCGGAAAACGCAAGTCCCTCCCCCAGCGGTGCCGGGCCAAGTGAGGAGACCCAATACACGGCTGAGCACACGACGGCGATGATCGCGGCCGACGCCGCGATCAGGCCCGCGCGCAGCCCTCGTCGCAGGCGCGATGGGCTTTCTCTCCCCCGCGCCAGAGCCAGGGTTGGGATCAGAAGATTTGCCGACGGAAGCGGTCTCATTTTGCCGCCGTCACCTCGATCGTTCCTGTGGCGGTGCGGCCAAAGCGGTCAGGCCGATACATGTCCTCCACATAGGCCTGCGGGTGCACGTAGCGTCCGGGCGAGACGGCGCGCACCACATAAGCGACGGTGAACACCGACGGATCGCCGCTCTTGCGCTCGAAGGCCGCGCTGAAGCGGTCATCGCGGAACTCCGCGTTCACCGGCTCCTGCGCATCCGCGATCCAGGCCAGCGTGCCGGTATCGCCGGAAGAGACCAGCCGCGGATTGTCGATCTCGAAGCCCGCGGGCAGATAATCGGCGACGATGATGCGTCCGAACTGCGGCTGCGGCTCGGTCATTTTCAACACCACGGCAAAGCGGTCGTTCTGCTTGGCCTTGGTCGCATCCGCGGGCTTGCCGTCGAGCGTGTAATATGTGCGCTCGATCTTGAAGCCCCGCTCGGCGGCGGGCTCCGGCACGAGCGGCGCACCCGACACCGTGACCACGGCCTGGACGGGGCTTTCGCCGGCGTTCGTGAGCGTGAGCGGCTGCTGCAGGTCGCTCGCACGCAAGTTGCGATTGAGCGCGCCTTGCGTCCTTTCGCCGCCGACGTCGAGGGTGACGGTCTGCGCGTCCTTCGCCAGCGCGCGAGCCGCGAGCACCATCCACGCGTTCTCCTGCGTCGAGGTATACGGCGTGAGGTTGCGCGCGGCCTCGACCCGCTCGACCGCGCCGCTGATGGTCGGCCGCGGCGCGCCGCCTTCGGAGGCGAGCGTCACCAGCGCCGCCGCATCGCGCAGCGCCGAGCCATAGTCGCTGCGGCCGTAGTCGAGCACCGGCCGCGGCGCAATCGACGCGAGCGCCGCGGCATAGACGCGCTCGGCGCGCGCGCGATCACCGAGCATGCCGAGCGCCGCGGCGATCTGCGCCTTCGCGATCGGGGTTGCAATGGCATCGAGCTTGGCGTCGGCGAAGTAACGCAGATCGCCGACCGGCGCCGCGCCGTTCCTCGCCAGCACATAGAGCGCATAGGCGAGATTGCGCCCGCCGTCCTTCGCGGGATCGTCCGCGTTGCCGACGAAATTGCGCAGCCGATCGAGCGCGAGCTTGAAGCCGATATCGGGGACGGCAAAGCCACGCTCGCGCGCCCGCGTCAGGAAATCGGTGACGTAGGAGTCGAGCCAGACGTCATCGCCGCCCGCGGACCACAGCCCGAACGAGCCATTGGAGCCTTGACGCGCGAGCAGCCGCTCGATCGATTCGCGGATGCGCGGCTCGACAGCGCTGTCGAGCGCAAGATGGGCGCTGCTCGCGAGATCGTTGACGTAAAGCAGCGGCAGCGCGCGGCTCGTGATCTGCTCCGAGCACCCGAACGGATAACGATCGAGCGCCGCCAATAGCGCCGCCGCGTCGAGCGCGTTGGAAACGCCGACGGAGAGCGCGACGCTTGCGCTCCCCGGCACGAGGTCGGCGAACACATCGTTGGAGAGCGTGAGGCTTTCGCCCTTGGCGAGCGGCTTGACGGTGCGGCGCGCAAGAATTTGCGTCGCGGGCCGCACCGGCAGTTCGTAACTGCGTTCCAGGACAAAAGCGCCCGGCCCGCTGACGCGCACGGTCACCGCGGCATTGCCGGCGCCACGCGCCGACAGCGGCACCGTGGTGGAGTTGCGCGCTCTCGCGTTGAGCTTGAGGATCTGCGGCGCCACGCTGCCGCCGACGTCGACGCCTTCGCTCCTCACCTCCAGCCGATAGTCGCCGGCTTGCCCTTCGACATTGTCGAGATCGAGATGCATGGTGCCGCGATCGCCGTGCAGAAGAAAGCGCGGCAGCGTCGCCGTGAGTACCACCGGGTCCCGTATGGTGACGTCGCCGGCAGCGCGGCCGACCTTGTCCTTCGACCAGGCGACCGCCATCACCCGCGCCGTGCCGGCAAAATCCGGGATGTCGAACACGACCTCCGCGGTACCGTCGGCCTTGACGGTGACGATGCCGGAATAGAGCGCTAGGGGCTTCTGCGTGGGCGGCGAGCCCTGCAGCTCGACCGCGGCATCGCCGCCGGTCTTGATCTGTCCGCGTGTACCCTGCATGCCGTCGATGAGCTGACCGTAGAGGTCGCGGATGTCGGCGGTGAGCCGGCGCTGGCCGAGGTAATAGTCGTCCGGCGCCGGCGGCTTGTAGCCGGTCAGATTGAGGATGCCGACGTCGACCGCGGCGACGACGATGCGCGCCTCCTCGCCGGGGTTGAGTCCATCGACTTTCATCGGGATGCGCAGCGCGCTATTGGGGCGCAACAGCGTCGGCAAGCTCATGTCGAGCGCAAGCGTGCGCGCTTTGCGATTGATCGAAAACCACTGCACGCCGATGGCCCGGCCGGGCATGCGCTCGGCGCGGCTGTCGAGCGGCCGCCGCAGCGTTGCCACCACGTAGGCGCCGCTGCCCCAGTCGTTGCCGACCGGGACGCGCAGCTGCGCCGTGCCCGCGGCCACGTCCTGCGTGACCGTGGAGACCAGCCGGTCGGCGATCACGTTGAGCGTAACCTTGCCGGCGGTGCGCGCGGTCACCGCGACCGTCATGCTCTCGCCCGGCACGTATTCCGGCTTGTCGAGCGCGAGTTCGAGCAGGTCCGGCGTGTCGGCGCTCGCCTCCGCGTACCAGCCAGCATCGAAGCCGACCGAGGTCAGCGGCCCGTTGCGATCGCCGGTCGACACTTCGAGGCGATAGCGTCCCCATTGCACCGGCACCGAGATGCGCGCCGGACTGTCCGCAGCCACGTCGACCTGTCCGTCGGCAACGCGCTTCGTGGTCTTGACCGGCTCGAAGTCCCAGACCCCGTCGCGGCGGTACCACTGATATTTCGTTTCGACATTGAGCAGCTCGTAGCGCAGGCCGTTGCGCGCAAGCGACGTTCCGTCGGGCGCCGCGAACACCACGTCGAAGGTCGCGCTCTCGCCCTCGCCGAGCGAGCGGCCGGAGAACAGCGGCTTTACTCCGATCATCGGCCCGTCCGCAATCACCGGCAGCGTCAGCTTGCGTTCGACCGCCCGCCCGCCGGGCTCGGCCATTCGCACGACGACTTGCGCCTCGAGCGGACGCGTGGTCTCCGGCTGCTTTTCAAGCGTCACCGCAAAGCTCGCCTTGCCGTTGTTGTCGGTATCTGGCAGGTTTTCGAGCGGCTGGCGCGTGGTCTCGACGTCCTCGTCGGCGAGCCCGAACTGGTAGCGGGCAAAGCCCGGCCGCTCGCCCGCCGGCGAAACGATCACCTCGCCCTCGAGCTCGAGTTTGGCGGCGGGCGCGCCGTAGAGAAACCGCCCGTCGACGGCGATCTCGGCCGCGCTCGTCTTGGAGACGCCCTTGGCCTTGGAGGTGAGGTCGAATTCGATCCGATCGGGCACATAGTCCTCGACCAAGAAGGTCGCCTCTCCGACCGGCGGGCGCTTCGGATCGGCGAAGGCGCGTACGCGCCACGTCCCGGTCGGGGCCGATGACACCAGCGCAACCGGCAGCGCGCGCCCGCCCAGACCCTGATCGGGAACGACGGCGCGGCGGTATTCGACGCCGTCGGGCCGCTCGACCACGAGCGTGAGCGGCACGTCGAGCGCGGCCATGCCCTGGCCGTCGCGCAAGAGCGTCGTCACCTGCACCGTCTCTCCGGAGCGGTAGACCCCGCGCTCGGTATAGACGAAGGCGTCGAGCCCGGCCGGCACCACGCGGCCAGCGACACCGCGGTCGGTGAGATCGAAGGCCGGCGCCTTCAGGCTCAAGAACGCGTAATCGCCCGCGGTGTCGTTCGCGATCAGCATGGCCGGCGCCAGCGCGCCCTCGCCGCGCGCCAGGTTGGCTTCGAACTGCACGTGGCCGGTCTCGTCGGTGCTTTTGCGCGCAAGGACCTCATTGCCGCGCGAGAGCAGTCGCACCTCGGTCGCGCTCTTCGGCTGGGTGGTATCGAGCGAATGCACGAAGGCGTGGATGCCGTCGTTGCCGGAAAACGCGGTCAGACCGAGGTCGGAGACGATGAACCACTGGGTCGCGAGCGTATCGAATTCATCCTGGGGCGCGCCGGCGACCTGCGCCACCATGACGTAGACCCCCGGCGACAACGCGCCGATGGCGTCTGCGACGGGAAAAGCGGTGGTGACATCGGTGTTGAGCGCCTGCTCGACCGTCATCTCGCCTTTCCACACTTGGGAGGCGCGCTCTTCGGCGAGACGGTTGAGGTCGTAGCGCTCGAGATTGCGCTGGAAATCGCGTCCCACCACCGTCTCGAGCAGATTGCGGTCGCCGATGCGGTAGATTTCGAGCGCCACCATCGCGGTATTGACGCTGACCACCGGAATGCCACGCTGCCCGGTGCGCGGCAGCACGTAAGCCTTGCCGGTGAAGCGCACCTGCGGCTTGCGATCGCGCACATAGATGTTGAAGTCGGCGGATTTCGACAGCGTCTCCTTCACCTGGGAGGGAATGCCGGCACGCAGCGTGATGGCGTAACGCTCCCCGTGCTTGAGGCCCTCGACGCAGAGCTGCCGCTCCTGCGCGGAAAGCGCGGGCTTGTCTTGCCCGCCGACGCTGACGAACGGCGAGAAGTCGGCGCGCTTGCTCGGTAGGTCCTCGGAGAACTGGAAGCAGACGCGCGGCGAGGCGGCGTCCGAATCGATCGTGTAGTCGAGCAGCCTAAAGCCGTGATCCTCACGCAGGCGCTCGTATTGCTGACGCACCTCGGCGACCTCGCGCGTCTCGAGCGAAACGCGCAGTGTATCGAGCGCCGGACGCCATAGCATGCGGTCGGCATAGGTGCGCGCGATCACCACCAGGCTCTCGGCCTCTTCGGCGGAATTGCCGGACCGCTGATACGCGATGTAGGCGGCGGCGGCGGCGCGCTCGAGCAGCAGGTTTTTCTCGCTGTAATCGCTGGGGCGGAGCTGCCGCAAGTTTCTGGCCAGCCGCAGCCAGGTTACGCTACGGTCGGGCGCGATCGCGACGATCTGCCCGAGGATCTGCACGCCACCGCGGTCGTCGCCGCGCTGGAAGGCGGCGTCGACCTCGCGCCGCAGCGCGGCAATGGGTTTCGTCACCTCCCCCGCTTCGGCCTTGATCTGGGCTTCCAGTTTGATCGCCGCGTCGGCGAGGTCGTCGCGTTTGAACGGCTTGTCGGCGGCGATGACGGGGACGGACAACAGCAGGACGAGCGCGGCTGCAAAGGCAGCGCGAGCGAACGCGCGCATGGGGGGACCTCCATTCCCGTCGGGGTGGGGAAGCCGGACGGGGCGGGCAAGATCAACGTCAAAACGTGTCGAGGTCGTGGCCGAGCGACGCCACCCGTCGCCGGACCGGCCGGCGAGTGCAAAGCCCGGACGGCGTGCGTAAACGCCTGACTTGCAGATCATTTCATCACCCGCAAGGGGCCTTAATGTCTCACTCCACCGTCTGGTAGCCGCGGATGATCCGTTCGGAGCCAAACCCCCAGTAATTGCGCAGCGTATCCGGTCCCCACACCTTCGGCCGCTGCGGCCGGTCCTGGTGCCAGGGACGCGGGTCGAAATAGCCGAGCGCCTCGTCCTTCATGAGGTCCATCTCGCAGAAGAACTCGACCCGAACCTTATCCGCGTTGCGGTGATAGATCGCGATGTTGTGGCCGATGATGTGGCGGCCGGGCCCCCAAACCAGATGAATGTTGTTCTTGGCGAGCCACTCGCAGGCTCTTTGGATCTCCGCCCAGTCCTTCACCTCGAACGCGATGTGATGGAGCTGCGGAATTTCATCCACCACGAAATTGACGGTGTGATGATCGGGCCCGCAGCGCAGAAACGCGAAGGTCTCATCGCGCCAGTCCGACACCCGAAAGCCGAGCACGTCGGTATAGAACTTCACCACCTGCTGCACGTCGTTGACGCGATAGGCCACGTGCCCGAGCTTGAGCGGCATGATGCCGAGCTGGCTGCAGTCCTCCTGGGCGAAGACATAGTCGCAGAAAATTTCGATCAGCGTGTCCTTCGGATCCTTGAACACTACGGCCTCGGCGACCCCCGGGGAAATGCAGCTCCGTCGCTCGCTCTTGATTCCGTGCTTCGCCAGCTCGCGCGCAAGCTCGGCGAGATCGCTTCCGGGCGCAACCTGGAAGGCGAGCCGAGACAGCGCGTTGGGTGGGCCGGGCTCGAGCGCGACCGCCTCCAGCCCTTGCTTGCTCGCGAGAAAGGCGCGCTTGCCCTCGCGCTCGACCAGCGTGAGGCCGACGACGGTGGTATAGTATGCAACCTGCCGATCGACGTCGGGCGTGGTGAGCGTGGCATGGCCGAGCCTGCGCACCGCGATCATCGGTTCCCTCCCGATCGCTGGCACCGGCGCGCGCGAGCCAGAGTTGCGCCCCCCGGCGAGGCGTTAGGCGTTCTCGCGTGCATGCTTGCGCTCATGGTCATGGGAAATTACGCCAGTCTGCCTTATCCGAACAGAGCCAAAAGGTTACGGTGTCAAACCGGCGTCCACGGCAACCTTGAGCCGCAAAGACTAATTCCGGTACTGACAAACCTTGGTGACGCCACCGTTGGCACCGTTGCTAATGAGCCAAACAAGCAGGAGCCACGACGCCGTATCAGATCATTCTGTACCAACCAAATTGGCTAGCAAAATGGTAGCAAAAACCGCAAGCGGCAGGGGGCCGTAGCGCCGCTGCGGCCAGGGGCCTAGTATGACTGTCCCCTCTTGCGCGATTGGGCTGTAGCGTAGGTGATAACGATGGGTGAGCCGCCTTTCCAAAAGAAGCTCTTCGACCTTCCGCCCCGTCCGACAACTCATTACGCAGCCGCGACATTTATCGGCCAAGCGCAGGCGGCATTTTTAAGTGAGGTTCGAAAGGCCAATCTGAGCCTTTTCAGCATCATCATTCCTGAAATCGTCACAACGGCAGGGACACTCGTAAGGGCAACGTCACTGGTCTGGAACGAAATCGTTCAAGCACTGGGCAATGATTGGACGATTGCCTATCAGATCCCCCCCGAGAAATGGGAAGAGATCGTCGCCGGGGCATTTAAGAAAGCAAATTATGACGAGGTCACGCTCACGCCTCGGTCGCGAGATCGCGGCAGGGATATTATTGCCATCAAGGGCGGGATTGGGTGCGTAAAGATACTCGGCTCCGTGAAGCGGTACGCGCCAGACAATCTTGTTGAGTATGATGACATTCGCGCCCTGCTTGGCGTTCTGTCGGGCGAAAGAGACGCATCGAAGGGGATCATCACGACCACCTCGGATTTCCCGCCGCGCGTGAACGAGGACCCATTCATTTCTCCCTTCATCCCCACCCGGCTGGAGTTGATCAACGGAGAGGCGTTGCAGAAATGGCTCCTAGAGTTAGCGGCGGACAAAAAGTGATAGTTGTCGCGCGTCAATCAGTCGGCCTCCTGGAACGACGTTACCGTCGAGCGCATCTGCGGCGCTGGAAACGGCTCGGACAGCGGTACGCGGTCGAATGGAACGGCGAACCTGTCAAGGACTGCGACAAGGCTTTCCGTAACGTCGCCAGAGCGGCCGGGCTGCCGGACGTGACGCCACACGTGCTGCGCCACACGGCAGCGACCTGGCAGATGCAGCTTGGCACCGACCCCGGGCAGGCTGCGGAATATTTGGGCATGACCCTCAAAACGCTGCACGACAATTACTGGCACCACCATCCCGACTATTTGCTGGGACCGCGCGAAGCATTTGACCGGGCGCCAAAGGATCGCCAAAGGAAGCCGGCAACCGAACGTGAACGATCGCACTCGAACGTGACGAAAATCGCCGATCATTTAAGGTAGATGCGGCCTGCCCTGATGTTCGGGACGAGGGGGTCGCAGGTTCAAATCCTGCCACTCCGACCAACACTTAGCCGAAATCTCAGCCTCATCCGCCAAAAGGTCCGCCAAAGCTTGGCGGGACGAAGGGGGAACATGGCGGGTGGTGGCTTGAAAATTCTCGGCCTCATCGCAGCCGGAGCAGTGGGCTCGCGATCCGGGCAGTGTGGAGACAGTTGAAGATTTCACTGAGAGTGATGCTAAGCGCTAGAATTTTTCGCGATCT
>WNGD01003852.1_pt1 | contig 14967 bp, 12 predicted proteins | sample 5400671 | NCBI WGS metagenome assembly WNGD01 (sample SAMN13153369, study PRJNA577476) | soil metagenome | isolation source: 40 cm soil or saprolite under grassland replicate 2 | place: USA:California | collected 2016-06-15 | reverse complement strand
TCGACTCGTGGGACCGCTTCGGCCCGCTGTTCCGCAAAGTGGTCCCCCACGCAGCGCCTGCTCCCGTGGCGGCGCCTGCGGAGACGACGCCCGTGGCGGTGTGAGTTTACCCAACTAGGGCCAGTAGGGCCCTCGCCATATCTCGTATCGCGCCATGTCTGCCGCGGGCGAAGGCCCCAACCGCTCTGCTAACGGCTGGACTTCGCCCCTATGTCGAGCAGACATGCCTTGGACGAGGTGAGCCCTGCAGGCAAGCGCTTATTCCTCTCAATGACACCGAGCCGCAACCGGCTCACCATCGCGCTCGTGTCAGGGTCGAACCGCGGCACCTTCCCCGCCAGGACCCACTCCTCCGTGAGCTTCCCCCACATGTAAATCCCTGATTGGAGCAAGAACGGCAGGAACGGGTCGTCGGGCTCCTCGCTCAGCCGACGCTCCACCCAGTGGATGAGCGCAGCCTGGTAGCCGAGGGCACGGGGGTGGGCCGCGACACGGGTTGTATCCAGCAGCATCCGCCGCATCGTTTCAAGCTCCCGGACCTCGTCCTCTTCGGCGGCGGTACGTGTTCTGATCCGAAAGGCGATCGGGGCGGCCTGCACGGCTAGCGGCGTTGTGTCGAGCGCTCCGCCGCGCGCGCGGAATCCGACGCGCAGCTCGTATCGATCTGGTGCCAGATGGTGCGCGTATAGGTGGCGTAAGATATTCTGCCCATCACCCGCTATGTCTTGGAGGGCGATCGTGCTCAACAGATTGACGCCCGGCGGAACGGGCTTCCCCCGGCAGGGCCCTGGGCGCGCACAGATGTAGTTGACCGAGGCTCCCCCCACAGGGACCTCTTGTCCGTCTCCTCGCCGTGCCGAGATTGTGAACGCATCGACGGACGCCAAGCCGAAGGAGTACACCCAGGTGGTGTCGGGTCCGAGGTTCTGCAAGCGCGCTAATAGATAGACGGGCTCGTCCTCGAAGAACTCCGTCTTGCCGACACCCACTGTAAGGACCAATTGTTGTGCAGCACCACTGGTGGGAACTAGTGTGGCGACCGTCGCGCAGATCAATGCAATGGTGACACGCCGTTCCATATTATTCGAGGACGCACCGTCCGTCAGATGGGCCGGAACAGCTCGCGGAGCTCGAGAGCGAACGCCTCTCGGGCACCTGCGGGGTGCCACACCAGGCGCTCCCGCTCCACGGTCGGAAATTGGGCGGCCGGCGTCCAAACCTCGACCCAGCGCTCGTCCCCGTCGACAGCCCAATAGCTTGGGATTCGGCGCTCCTGGTACAGCCGCCGCTTGGTGAAGCGGTCGTAGCGGAGAGTCGACGGGCTCAGCACCTCGATCACCAGGAGGAGGTCCTTCACCTGTGTCCAGTCGAGGGTTCGGACCTGATCGAGCGGGGCAACGAATAGGTCGGGCTGCACCAGGGTGTCGGACGTCCACGAGATGTCCGCCGGGGACGGCAACAGATGGCCGACAGGCTCACGTTCGAGGTACTCGCTCACTGTCCGGGCCAACCTCACCGCCAGCTCCTGATGCCACAGCCGGGGTGCCGGGGTCACCAGCAGCTCCCCGTACACCACCTCGTAGCGATTCCCGTCCTCGGGCAGGGCTCGCACCATGTCGGCAGTGTAGTAAGCGGGGGCGACCATGCCCATAGTATCGGCTCCTCGGCAGCACGGGGGCAAGATGCGTGCACCCTTCATGGTGCGGTGTCCGCCGCGACGAGTCGTCATCCGATTCGCCCCGGCCGCATCGGAAAACGGCCGACCGTCAGGAGCGACGCCGCAGCAGCGGCAGCTCCAGGCTGTCGCGCAGCGCCTGCCAGCTGGCCTCGATGATGTTCTCCGAGCAGCCCATGGTGCTCCAGCGCTCCGCGCCGTTGGCGGACTCGACCACGACCCGGGGCTTGGCCGCGGTGCCCAAGTGCTCGTCCACGATGCGCACTTTGTAATCCACAAGATGGACGTCGGCGAGCTCCGGATAGTGCGGCAGGAGCGCCTTGCGGACCGCGTTATCAAGGGCGTTCACGGGACCCGCGCCCTCGGCGGCTGTATGGATCACCTCCCCGTGCACGCGCAGCTGGACCATCGCCTGTGCGCTCGTCTCGCCTGCGCTCCGCCCCTCGACGATAACCGTGAACCCGAGCAGCTCGAAGGGAGCCCGATAGTCGGCCGCCGAGCGCCGCACCAGCATCTCGAACGAGCCGTCCGCCGCCTCGAACTGATGGCCCGCGTGCTCCAGCGCTTTCACTTGCTGCAGCACGTCCGCGCCGGCCGCTAGGCCCATGGCGCCGGCGCGCAGGCTAACGTTCTGACGTCCCGACAGCTCGCTCACCACCACGCGCATCTCGTTCCCGACGAGCGCCGGATCGATGTGCTGATAGCTCTCGGGCAGTTTCGCGACCGCCGCGACGTGGATACCCCCTTTGTGAGCGAACGCGCTTGTGCCGACGTACGGCGCATGGGCATCGGGATTCAAGTTCGCGACCGCCGCCACGAACAGCGCCACCTCCCTCAGGCGTCGCAACTGCTCGGGCGGCAGGACGGGACAGTCGAGCTTGAGCTGCAGCGTCGCGATGAGCGGGATCAGGTCGAGGTTGCCGCAGCGCTCGCCGTACCCGTTGATCGTGCCCTGGACGTGGACGCACCCCGCGCGTACCGCCGCCAGCGCGTTCGCCACGGCAAGGCCGCTGTCGTTGTGGGGATGAATCCCGAGCGGCGTACCGAGCTGTGCACGTACGTCGCGCACACGCTGCTCCACGACTTCCGGGAGCTCCCCTCCGTTCGTGTCGCACAGGACGATACAGTGCGCGCCCGCGCCGGCCGCCGCCCGTAGCGTGGCGAGCGCGTAGTCCGCATCCAGGCGGTACCCGTCGAAGAAGTGCTCCGCGTCGTAGATCACCTCCCGGCCGAGCCGCTGGAAGTAGCCGACGCTCTCCGAAATCATACGGAGGTTCTCGTCGCGGCTGGTCTCGAGCACACGCTCGACATGTAGCGTCGAGCTCTTCCCCACGAGCGTCACCACCGGCGTCTCGGCTTGGAGCAGCGCGGTGAGATTGGGATCGTCCTCGCACCGGCCGTTCGCCCGCCGCGTCATGCCGAAGGCGGCAATCTTCGCGTGCCCGAGCCGCTCCTTCCGGATGCGACGGAAGAACTCCGCGTCCTTGGGGTTCGAGCCAGGCCAGCCGCCTTCGAGGTAGTGGATCCCCAGCTCGTCCAGCCGCCGCGCGATTTTCAGCTTGTCGTCGACCGAGAGCGACAGGCCCTCGCGCTGCGTGCCGTCGCGCAGAGTCGTGTCGTACAGGAACATGTGCGTTGCCCCTCGCGTGCTTCCATCAGGGATAACAAAAACGGCGCGGCCTCTCGAGCTTTGGAGAGGCCGCGCCGCGCATCATCGGAGTGCTACAGTCCGTCAGTCGTGTGCCGGTGCGCCGCCTCTCAGGAAGAGTCGGATGGTAATGCTGGTAATCGGCAGACTGCCGCAACGGACGCTCATAGCTGTGATACTAACCGGCGGGCGGGATGCGTCAATCCCACCGCGTCCGCGCTTAAGAGGTCGCGGACCCGCACCACCTCACCAATCACCACGGTCGCGGGAGGCTCGAGACCCTCCTCTGCGACCCGGGCGGCAATGGTCGCGAGCGTGTCGACCACCGTCCGCTGAGCCGGGAGCGTACCGCTCGCGATCACGGCGGCGGGGGTGTCGGGATCCGCACCGTGCTCGAGCAGCCGGGCCGTGATCTCCCGTAAGGCGGAGAGGCCCATCAGCACAACTAGCGTCGGTACCCGCGCCAGCGCCTCCCAATCGAGGCTCGACACGCCATCACGCTCGTGTCCCGTGACTACCGCGAAGGCGGATGCCAGCCGCCGGTGGGTGACCGGAATCCCGGCCGCAGCGGGCACGGCGATCGCGGCCGTGACGCCGGGGACGACGTGAAAGGGCACCCCGGCGGCGTGCAGGGCCTCGCACTCCTCGGCGCCGCGGCCGAATACGAAGGGATCGCCGCCCTTGAGCCGCACGACCGTCAGCCCGCGCCGGGCCCGCTCGACCAGCAGCGCGTTGATCTCCTCCTGCGCCAGGTCCGCTCCCCCACCGTGGGGGCGCTTCCCCACGAACACGCGCTCAGCCCCGGGCGGCGCTTCAGCGACCAGAGAGGGAGCGACAAGGCGATCGTACACGACCAGGTCGGCCGATCGCAGGATCTCGAGGCCCCGCGCGGTGATCAGGCCGGGGTCGCCCGGGCCGGCGCCGACCAAATAGACAACACCCGGCTCGCTGTCCGCGAGTGAACTCGCGGCTCGGCCCTGCCGCTGAAGCGGCAAGTGCTGTGCCCGTTTACGGGCAGTGCCGAGCCGCGGCTTCAGCCGCGACTCGAGCGACTCCGCCTCGCTAACCAGCTCGTCTATTCGCCCGTGCGCGCCGTCGTCGTCGCCCCGGCGCACGAACTCGATCACGTCCGAATCGACGATGCGGTACCACAGGATCGACCGGGCGGGCGTGTCCGGCACGCGTGCAGCCAGCTTCGGCCGCAGCTCGCCCAGCAGCGCGCACAGGCGCGCCTCCGCGGGTCCCACCAGTCGGGCCACGCGTTGGCGTAGCCGGGCGGCGAGCGCCGGGCTCTTTCCCGATGTCGAGACCGCGATGGTGATGTCCCCCTCCCGGTGGATCGCGGGAGCGATGAAGCTGCAATGGTCCAGATCGTCCACAGCGTTCAGCAGGACGCCCTCCCGCTCGGCCTCGGCCCACACTTGGGCGTTGGCCGCCCGATCGTCGGTCCCCGCGATGGCGAGCCAGGCCCCCGCCAGATCACCCGATCGATAGGGCCGGCGGCGGAGATCGATCCCTCCTGCGTCCGCCAAATCACGCAGGCGGGGCGTAGTCTCGGGACTCACCACGGTGACGTGCGCGCCGGCCGCGAGCAGGCCAAGAACCTTCTGCTCGGCCACGGTGCCGCCGCCGATCACCACGGCGCGCCGTCCCCGGAGGTTGAGGAATACGGGGTAGAATGTCACGAGCCGACCGGGACGGAAGCTCGCAGCGCCTCGATCCCCACCCGATGACAGAAGTCGCCGAACCGCTCGTCGTCGAGTCGCTCGTCGCGGTAGCGCTCGAACAGCGGTCGGACCGTGGCGACGAGCCGGTCGCGCGGGATGAGATCGGCGTAGAGCGTCCCCAGCCTGGTGCCCAGCATGCTGCCGCCCACGAACAGGCCGTACTTGTGCAGCGAGCGACCCACGAATGCGAGATCGGCGGTGTAGGGCCGAGCGCACCCGTTGGGACACCCGGTCATGCGGACCGTGAGCGCCGCATCCGCCACGCCCAGCCGCCCGAGCTCGGCCTCGAGCTCCGCGATCACATCCGGCAGCACCCGCTCCGCCTCGGCAACCGCGAGGCCGCAGGTGGGGAGCGCCGGGCACGCCATCGCCCAGCGCCGAACCACCGACAGCGCGCCGTGTGGAGCAACGCCGTGGTCGGCCAGGATCCGGTCCACGAGCCGCCTGTGCCGGTCGAGGATGTCGGTCAGCAGCAGGTTCTGCTGGGGGGTGAAGCGGACGCCGCCGCCGGCGGTCTCGACCACGCGGCGCAGCGCGCTGCGCAACCGCCGGTCTGCGCCGTCCTGGATGCGCCCATTTTCGATGAACACGCCCAGGAAGGAGCGTCCGTTGCCCTGCTCGTGCCATCCGAGATGGTCCTGGATATCCGAAACCTCGACCGGTGCGGCCGGCGCGAGCGGGCGACCGAGCTGCCGCTCCACCTGATCGCGGAACCAATCGAGTCCCTGTTTGTCGAGCAGGTACTTGAGCCGGGCATGGCGCCGGTCGCTGCGATTGCCGTGATCGCGCTGCACCTTCACCACCGCCCCCGCCACCTCGACAACCTCCGCCGTCCGGGCGAAGCCCAGCGTGTCGGCGAGCCGGGGATAGGTGTCCGTCTTGCCGTGCGTGCGCCCCATGCCGCCGCCCACCAACACGTTGAATCCCGCGAGCCGCTCTCCTTGTGTGACGACCAGGAACCCCAGGTCGTTCGAGTGCACATCGCAGCAGTTGTCGTCCGGGAAGGCGAACGCGACCTTGAACTTGCGCGGCAGGTACCGCGTCCCGTAGATCGGATCGGGCTCGGGGGAGGGGCCGCCTGCCACCGGCTCGCCGTCGAGCCAGATCTCGTGATACGCCCGCGTTTGCGGCAGCAGGTGATCCGACACCGCCCGGGCCACTCGCAGGACGTCCTCTCGCAGTCCGCCAGCCAGCGGCGCGGGGCATGCGATCACGTTGCGCACCACGTCACCGCAGGCGCCCAGCGTGGTCACCAGCACGTCGTTCACGGAGCGAATCGTCTCTTTCAGGTCCCCCTTGAGCACGCCGTGAAACTGGTTACCCTGGCGTGTCGTGACACGCAGCGTGCCGTTGCCGTAGCGGTCCGCCAGCTCGTCGATCACGAGGTATTGCTTGCCGGTGAGCACGCCACCCGGGATCTTGCACCGTACCATGAACTGGTGAGCCGGCTCGCTGTCGGTGCCGCGTCGCGCGCGGCGCTGGTCGCGATCCTCCTGTTGGTACGTCCCGTGGAACTTGAGGAGTTGAGCGCCCGCGTCCGAGAAATGGTCGGTGCCGGCGGCGAGCTCGTCGGCGAGAGGGCCGCGCAGGCCGCGGCTCTCTTCCTTCACCTTCTCGACCGCGCTGAGCGGCTGGTCGGTCATGCGACCACCTCCCGCAGTCCCTCGGCGAGCACTTGGCCGACCTCCGGCCGGCTGAACTCGGGCGGCGGCAGCGTGCCGCTCCGCAGCATCTCCCGCACCCTGGTGCCGGACAGCGTGACATGGGACTCGGCTGCGTGGGGGCAGGTCTTGGGGGACGCCATGCCGCCGCAACGCTGGCAGTAGAACGTGTGCTCGAAGCAGATGGCGTGGATGCCGAGCTCACCTGGCGCGAAGCGGTCGAAGATGCGCTGCGCGTCGTACGAGCCGTAGTAGCTTCCGACGCCCGCGTGATCGCGGCCCACGATAAAGTGCGTGCAACCGTAGTTCTTGCGCACCAGCGCGTGGAACACCGCCTCCCGCGGACCGGCGTACCGCATCGCGGCCGGGAAGCCGGCGAGCAGCACGCGATCCCGCGGGTAGTAGCGCTCGAGCAGCACGCGGTAGCTCTTGACGCGCACGGCGGCCGGGACGTCGTCGTCCTTGGTGGGCCCGAGGAGGGGATGCAGCAGCAAGCCGTCCACCGTCTCGAGCGCCGCCTTCTGGATGTACTCGTGCGCGCGGTGCACCGGATTTCGCGTCTGAAAGCCCACCACCGTGCGCCAGCCGCGCTCGGCAAACGTGCGCCGGGTATCCGCGGGATCGAGCGCCAGCTCCGGGAACGCCGGCGCGGTGCGCCGGAGCAGGCGGATGTCTCCTCCGACCAGGAAGTCGCCCTGGGCATAAAGCTGCGCGACGCCAGGGTGCTTCGGGTCGGTCGTCCCGTAGGCCAGCTGCGCCTCCTCCTCTTTCGAGTGCGTGAATACCTCCTTCACCTCGAGCAGCCCGAAGGGGCTGCCGTCCGGCGCCTGGAGCGCCATGGTCTCACGGACCTTCCTGGCGTCCGTCACACGCAACGTGATCGGGAGCGACCACGGGAGACCGTTGGCCAACCGCATCTCGTGAAGGACCCGTTGGTAATCGGCCAAGCCCATGAAGCCCGTGAGCGGGCTGTAGGCGCCGGTCGCGATGAGCTCGACATCCGCCACGGTCCGCAGGTCGACCGGCAGGGACGGCAAGGCGGCCGCCAGCTCGAGCGCTGCCGGGTGCTCCTCGCCTGTGATCACCCGGCTCACCAGCGTACCGCCATGCGGCGCGATGGTCTCGATGTCACCGCTCACGACTCACCTCTCACGCTTCGCGTAAACGTGTGGAGGCCGCACTCGGTCTTGGCGGTCCCGCTCCACCGCCCTGCGCGCTCGGCCTCACCGAGCGCGGTTGGGCGGGTGCACGGCCAGCAACCGATGCTCGAGTAACCCTGGTCGAGCAGCGGATGATACGGCACGCCGTTTTCCCGCAGGTAGCGCGACACGTCCGCCCGACTCCAGTGCGCCAGCGGAAACACTTTCACGATCGGCCGACCATCGACCTCGTGATACTCGACGACTTCCGTCGACGAGCGGGTGGATGACTGATCCTGTCGCACCGCGCTGATCCAGGCATCGAACCCGGCGATCGCCCGCGCGAGCGGTTCAACCTTGCGAATCGCGCAGCAGCGGTCTGGGTCCGTCCGGTACAACGGACCCGGGTCGCTCAGCGGCTTCAGGTCCACGACGTTGAGGCCGTAGCGCTTGGCGAAACGCTCTTTGAACGCGTACGTCTCGGGAAAATGGAAGCCCGTGTCGAGAAAGATCACCGGTACCGTGCGGTCGATGCGGCTCAGCAGGTGCGCCAGCACCACGCCGCCGCCGCCGAAGCTCACGGTCAGAGTCGTCTTTCCCGGGAAAGTATCCACGGCCCACGTGACGGTCGTCTCGGGATCGGCACGCCGCAGGGCTACGGCTCGCGCGCGAACAGCGGCGGCGCTAAGCATCGCCCGTGCTCCGGAGGTGGCCGAGCTCGAGGAGGCGGTCGATCACGCGGGCAGTGCTGTCGGGGATCTCCTCGCGCTCCGTGTCGACCACGAGCTCCGGGGACAGCGGCTCCTCATAGGGATCCGACACGCCGGTGAACTGAGGGATCTCCCCGGCCAGCGCCCGGCGGTACAACCCTTTGGTGTCGCGGCGGATGCACTCGTCGAGCGAGGCTTTTGCATACACCTCGACGAACGCGCCGATGTCCTCGCGCACCTCGTCGCGGATTGCGCGGTAGGGAGAGATCGCGGCCGTGATCACGGCCACACCGTTCCGCGTGAGCAGCTTCGCGACATAGCCGATGCGGCGGATGTTGGTGTCGCGGTCCTCGCGCGAGAACCCCAGACCCTTGGAGAGATTCTGCCGCACCTCGTCCCCGTCGAGCACCTCGACCGGGACGCCGCGATCACGCAGCTCCGCGCTCACCGCGGCAGCAAGCGTGGACTTGCCCGCGCCGGACAGGCCGGTGAACCACAGCGTGAAGCCGTGCGCCTGTGCGATACGCCGGTCGGTTACGAGCTCAGGTTGAGTCATCTCTCCTCGACCATCGCTTTCTCGTCCCCCCTCTCCACATCGTGGAGAGGGGAACGGGGGTGAGGCAAAAACGAAACGGGCCCGCTTCCGTGGGGAAGCGGGCCCGATCTGCGTCGCGCGTGCCGTTTACTAGCTAGTCGAGCATCATCCGATGCCGGCAACCACAGCGCCACAACCGCGTCCGCTCCCCGATGGGCAAGGACACATCATTCGACAGGGCGGACAACAGCGGGTAGTGGCGTGACGCGCGATCATCGTCCCGCTATTTACCCGGGTCGTACCGCCGTGTCAATCACACATTCGGTACGGGGGGTCCTGGGGTGGTTGACAAGGATTGGGCCGGCCGCTTAGTTACCGGTCATGCAGCGTACCTGTTTGCACCACCGGCACCACCATCACCACCCGTTGACTGGGGGGAGCCGGAGGCGTACGCAAGGTACCGAGTAGACCTGTAGAGCCTTGAGTTCATCGCCGACGCCGACCCCCCGGGGCCGGCGTCGTGCTTTTCGGGACGCTGTAGCTCCGGGGCATCGGTTCGGCCAACGATTCGGAGCGACACGATGTCTCGAACATCCGGTTCCTCGACAACCCTCCGCCTCGGCCTGCCGAAAGGTCGCATGGAGCAGGCGGTGCTCACCCTGCTCGGCGATGCCGGCATTCGGATTCGCCCGGGCGCCAGGGGCTACCGCCCCGACGTGTCCCTGCCCGACACCGAAGCCAAAATCCTCAAGCCCCAGAACATCGTGGAGATGCTCGCCCTTGGCAGCCGGGACGTGGGCTTCGCCGGTGCCGACTGGGTGGCGGAGCTCGAGGCGAACGTCGTCGAGCTGCTCGACACCGGGCTCGATCCCGTACAAGTCGTCGCGGCGGCGCCCAAAGCGCTGCTCGAGGATGGCCGCCTGCCCACCCGTCGCCTGGTGGTGGCGTCCGAGTACGTGCGCCTGGCGCAGCGCTGGATCGTGCAGCGCCGGCTTTCCGCCGAGTGCGTGCGCTCGTACGGAGCGACCGAGGTGTTTCCGCCCGAGGATGCGGATGTGATCGTGGACAATACCTCCACCGGCGCGACGCTCGAAGCGAACGGTCTCGTGGTCGTGGACGAGCTGATGGCCTCCTCGACGCGCCTCTATGCGAACCCCGCGGCGCTCGAGGATCGCGCACGGCGCCGGCGTATCGACGACCTCCTGATGCTGCTCGACTCCGTGCTCGTCGCCCGGCGCCGGGTGATGCTCGAAGTGAACGCTTCGGCGGAGTGCCTCGAGGCGGTGGTCGCGGTGCTGCCATCGATGCGGCAAGCCACGGTGGCGCCGCTGTTCGGGAACGGGGGGTTCGCGGTGAAGGCCGCCGTTCCACGTGACGCACTCCCACAGGTGATCCCCGCCGTGAAGGCGGCGGGCGGCACCGATCTCGTCGTGTCCACTTTCTCGCAGATCGTCCCATGACGGCCACGACCTCCGCTGCCCTGACCGGCCCCGTCTCCCGGATCGACCCCGCCACGGCCTACCGGCGTCCGGCGAGCGCTCCCGGCATGCTGCGTCTCGACTCGAACGAGGGCGTCTTGCCTTCGCGCGCCCTGCTCGGCGATCTCGCCAAGGCGGACCCGGAGCTGTTGCGCCGCTACCCGGACGTCTCCGCCCTCGAAGCCGCCCTCGCCGCCCGGGTGGGTGTCGCGCCGGACCGCCTGTTGGTCACCGCCGGCGCGGACGAGGCGATCGACCGCGCGTGCCGTGCGTTCCTCGAGCCCGGCCGTGCCCTCGTGCTGCCGGAGCCCAGCTTCGACATGTTCGACTGCAGCGCCGCGCTGGTCGGCGGCGAACTCGTCCGCGTGCCATGGTGGGGCGACGCCTTCCCGAGCGACGCGTTCGTAGGCCGGCTCGACGCGCGCACGGCGGTCGTCGCGGTCGTGTCGCCCAACAATCCGACGGGGAGCGTCGCGACGCTTGCCGACGTCCGGCGCGTGGCCGCGGCGGCGCCGAACGCGCTCGTCGTCCTCGATCACGTGTACGTCGAGTACGCCGACGAGGATCTCACGCCCGCGCTGCTCGATCTTCCGAACGTCCTGGTGCTGCGCACCCTGTCCAAGGCCTGGGGCCTCGCGGGATGCCGTGTGGGGTACGCCGTCGGGAGTCCGTATGTGATCGCCGTGCTGCGCGCGGCGGGCGGCCCTTACACGGTGGCGGCACCTTCGATTGCGCTCGCCCTCGCCCAGCTCGAGCGCGGCGCCGAGCCGCTGCGCGACCACGTGGCGCGCGTCCGTGAGGAGCGCCGCCTGCTCAGCGGGCGGCTTGCCGCTGCCGGCCTCGCGCCGCGGCCGTCGCAGGCCAACTTCGTGCTCGTCGAATGCGGACCACGGGCCCGCTCGCTCTGCACTGGTCTCGCTGCCCACGGCGTGATGGTCCGCGACTTCCCCGGCCGCCGCGGTCTCGAGACGGCGCTACGCATCACCCTACCCGGGAATGTGCCCGACTTCGATCGGCTGAGCGCGGCCCTCGAGCGGACGCTCCAAGCCGAGGGCCTCGAACCATGACCGCGCGCACCGCAACGGTGACTCGCGCCACGCGCGAGACATCGATCACGCTCACGCTCACGCTCGAGGGTACCGGGAAGGCCGACGTGAAGACGGGCGTCGGCTTCCTCGACCACCTGCTCGACAGCTTGAGCCGCCACGCCCGCTTCGATCTCACGCTCGCCAGCAAGGGAGACCTCCATGTCGATGACCATCACACCGCCGAAGACTGCGCGCTCGCGCTGGGCCAGGCGGTCGATCGAGCCCTGGGCGAGCGGCGGGGCGTGAACCGGTTCGGCTGGGCCTACGCCCCGCTCGACGAGGCGCTGGCGCGCGCCGTGGTGGATCTGTCGGGACGGTCGTACGCGGACGTGACGCTCGGTCTGACGCGTGAAGCGATCGGCGGTCTCGCGTGCGAGAACATCCCGCACATCCTCCGCTCGTTTGCGACTGCGGGACGGCTGACCCTGCACGTCGACGTGCTGAAGGGGGAAAACGATCACCACCGGGCCGAGGCGGCGTTCAAGGCGACCGCGCTCGCACTCAAGCAGGCAGTGGCCTGCTCCGGCTTCGACGACGTGCCATCCACCAAGGGGACTCTCGATGTCTGACGTGGTCATCGTGAATTCCGGCGTCGCCAATCTCGCTTCGATCACCAGCGCGTTCCGCCGGCTCGGCACGAGTGTGGTCGTGACGGACGACGCGGCCGTCGTGGCTGCGGCGCGCCGAATCGTGCTGCCGGGCGTGGGGGCCTTTGGTGCAGGGCTAAGAGCGCTGCGCGCGCGGGGGCTCGACCGGGCGATCGCGGAGACGTTGTCACGAGGCACACCGCTCGTCGGCGTGTGTCTGGGAATGCAGCTGCTGTGCGAGGGGAGCGAGGAGACCCCTGGCATCGCCGGGCTCGGCGTGATCGCGGGCGCGTGCCGCCGACTTCCCGACCACGTGCGAGTGCCGCACCTCGGCTGGAACGCCGTGACGGCCGTATCGCAGGCCGGACTGGTCGACTCCGGCGTCGCCGCGTTTGCCAACTCCTATGCCCTGCTGGAGGCGCCCCCGGGTTGGACCCCCGCGTGGACGACGCACGGCGTGCGGTTCGTGGCGGCACTGGAGCGGGGCCGCACCCTCGCATGTCAGTTCCACCCGGAGCTGTCCGGGGCCTACGGGGCGGCGCTGCTGGAGCGCTGGCTCTCCGGGGCAAAAGCCGCCTCGTCCGCTCCTGCGGGCGTGGGCCCGGAGCCCGGGCTCTTGCCGCGCGTCGTGCCCTGCCTCGACGTGAGGGACGGTCGAGTGGTGAAGGGGGTGCGGTTCCAGCACCTGCGTGACGCGGGTGACCCGGCGGCACAAGGGGCGCTGTACGAGTCTCAAGGCGCCGACGAGATCGTCGTCCTCGACGTCGCCGCGTCGCCCGAAGGGCGGGCCACGCAGCTCGAGACGATCAAGCGGGTGCGCGCGGCGATTCGCATTCCGCTCACGGTCGGCGGTGGCGTCCGGAGCGTGGACGATGCGCGCCGGCTGCTCGCAGCGGGGGCCGACAAGGTAAGCGTGAACACGGCCGCGGTGCAGCGTCCCGCGCTGCTCGCTGAGCTCGCGGCCGAGTTCGGTAGCCAGTGCGTCGTGCTCGCCATCGATGCGCGTCGTACGGGGGAAGGAGATCGGTGGGAAGCGCTCGCGTTCGGTGGCCGGGAGCCGGGGCGGCCCGATGCGGTGGCGTGGGCGCGGGAGGGCGGGTGTTTGGGGGCGGGGGAGATCCTGCTCACGAGCTGGGACCGGGACGGCACGCGTCTGGGTCCGGACCTGGAGCTGTTGCGGGCGGTGGCGGGAGCCGTGCGCGTGCCGGTGATCGCGTCGGGCGGCATCGGCGAGCGGGCGCACGTGGAGGCGGCGCTGCGCGCCGGCGCGGACGCCGTGCTCGCGGCGTCGGTGTTCCACGACGGCGACGACACCGTCGATGGCATCAAGGCCGATCTCTCCCTGCGCGGGATCCGGGTGCGCCGATGATCATCCCGAGCATCGACCTGATGCACGGCCGCGCCGTGCAGCTCCGCCGGGGCCGGGAATTCGTGCTGGACGGCGGCGACCCCATGGCCACGCTCGAGCAGTTCGCGGTGGCGGGGGAGGTGGCGGTCGTCGACCTCGACGCCGCGCTCGGCAACGGCTCGAACGCGAGCTTGATCCGCGAAATGGTGAGCCGGGCGTCGTGTCGCGTCGGCGGCGGCATTCGCGATTTGGACACGGCGCGCATGTGGCTCGACGCCGGCGCCGCGCGGATCATGATCGGCACGGCGGCGACCCCGGAGTTCTGCGGCGCCCTGCCGCGCGAGCGCGTGATCGCGGCGGTGGACGCGGAGCACGGCCAGGTGGTGGTCGAGGGATGGCGGACCGCCACCGGCACGCCGGTGCTCGAGCGGATCCGCGCGCTCGCCCCCCTGGTTGGCGGGTTTCTCTTCACACAGGTGGAGCACGAGGGCGCCATGGGCGGATTCGACTTCCAGGCCGTGGCGACCGCCGTGCGCGCGGCGGGCGATGCTCGCCTCACCGCGGCCGGGGGGATCACCACGGCCACGGAGATCGCCGAGCTGGACCGGATCGGCGCGGACGCACAGGTGGGCATGGCGCTCTACACGGGGCGACTGCTCCTGGGGGACGCAGTGGCGGCGCCGCTCGCGAAACCGCTCGACGGAGCGGTCTGGCCCACCGTGGTGTGCGACGAATGGGGACACGCGCTGGGACTGGTGTGGAGCACCCGGGAGTCGCTCGTGCGCGCGATCGCGGAGCGCAAGGGCATCTACTGGTCGCGCTCGCGCCAGGCGCTGTGGGAGAAGGGCGCGACGTCGGGCAACACGCAAGAGCTGGTACGCGTGGACCTGGACTGCGACCGCGACGCGCTGCGCTTCACCGTACGGCAGCGCGGCGCCGGGTTCTGTCACCTCGACCGGCCCGCCTGCTGGCCATCGCGGTTCGATCTCGACGACCTCGCGCGCACCATCACCGAGCGCGCTGCCCGGCCGGAGCCGGGATCGGGAACGGCGAAACTGCTCGCGGACCCCACGTTGCTCGCGGCCAAGCTGGTGGAGGAGGCCGAGGAGTTGGGGCGGGCCGAGGCGGGCGCCGATGTGGTGCGCGAGACTGCCGACGTGCTCTACCTCTCGCTGGTCGCCGTAGTGCGCGGCGGCGGCACGCTGGCGGAGGTGGTGGCCGAGCTCTCCCGCCGGCGTGGCGCGGTCACACGGCGGCCAATGGCCGCCAAGGCTCCGGCGGAGGCACCGTGACGGCGTCACCACTGCTGCCCCGTCGCAAGGTCGCCGAACTGGCCCGCCGCGGCCCTGGCCTCAACGCCAGGACGCTCGC
>WNGD01003851.1_pt1 | contig 14968 bp, 41 predicted proteins | sample 5400671 | NCBI WGS metagenome assembly WNGD01 (sample SAMN13153369, study PRJNA577476) | soil metagenome | isolation source: 40 cm soil or saprolite under grassland replicate 2 | place: USA:California | collected 2016-06-15 | reverse complement strand
TGTGTTAAACGACCAGATGTTCAAGAATCAGAACTTCAAGAAAACGGACGAGGATGTCGACATCTTCGCAGAGGACAACGAGCCCGATGCCTAAAATTAGGAAACCGAATCAGAAAAACATCGACTCCGAATATTGGGAGACCGTTCTAGAATCTCACGGCTTGGGAATTGATCAGCCGATAACTGATAATTCTAAAGAACCAGGCGTTTTACAAATAAGCGAAGCGAGAGGAAGAAACTCTCAAGCGTCAGCAAAACATGTAAATTCTGACTGGGATTTGCTGAGACAAATAGTCGACGGTAGCGAGTCGTTTATGTCACATGCTGGTACTATGAAGGTCCGAACGATAGATAGAGAAGTTCCAGAATGGACTTTGAGCGACGCCCGTGTCCGAGAGATTCTGCTTCGTTCATTTCCGAAGTTGAGGAAAGAAGAGAAGCAGAGATCAAAAGCAGCTAGATGGTGTCGCATAATATATCTTTATTATCGAATGCGCCTGCCTCGTCAGATTGTTGCCAAAGAATTGAGAATATCTGAAACAGGTCTTAATGGTCATATTCAACGCATAGGGTGGGCGGCGTCGGGTTTGAACACAGCCGGTAAGAAACGGTCCGGTAAGAAAGTAAATAGTCCTCCCACTCCTGGTGAGGGAACCAGGAGAAAGGGGAATGGAGAGAAAATCAAGGGTACACACCTGCTTGTTTCAGCAGATGGTAGTGGAGGAAAAAAGACAGCCAAATCCAAATAAATGCAGCTTAGGGCATCGTTGCCGAGGCTTAATCGATTGGAAGGAAGCTGACCAGCGGGTGAAGTGGGGCGAGGCTTTGTGGGTGCCTATTTCTCGAGAATACGTCGAGATTAAAGAGATGTGCAAGCATTGCCAGGGCGCAGAAGTATTGATAAAGACCTGCGGCGAGTGCGCTGGAACAGGTAAAGTCACGGTAAAAAGGACATTGAACAAATACAACGGAGAGCACGATGATGATATCGTCCTCATCGCCCACCACACCAAAAGTAATCGCGTCTCAACGCCGAGAGTGCCGACGATTGAAGATGAACATATGTACCGCGCCTACGTGGACGGAAACCGAGAAGCTCAAGAACGAATACAGGAATACGGACTCCTTGTTTTGGAAGCGAGAGCTTTTCCAGGCCCCCGCGAGTGCCGTCATCGCCCAGAGTTTAAATGCTCGCGTTGCCCTCTCCCGAAAGGCGAAAAAGAGTACGTGATTGGGACGGAACCAGCGGACGATGCAAGAACAGGTACGGGTCGTAAATACGATTTCGGGAGGGCTGTATGAACAAAGAACAATTCCTTTTAATGAAGCTAGCCGAAGAATGCAACGAAGTTTCTAAGCGCGCCATCAAGCAGATACAGTACGGCGCATCCGAGATCCAGGAAGGTCAGGAATCCACTAATCTGCGGCGACTTTTAGATGAGTTAACAGACGTCGCAGTTATTTGCACTCTTTTGCAGGAAGTGATTCCTGATTTTAAACCGACAGATAATTTTGATTTCGAGAAATACACAGAAGAGAAGGTTCAGAAGTTGAACAAGTATCTCGCTTACTCCAGAAAATTGGGACAGATTAAGGGGCAATGGAAAATATGAAGGACCCATTAGACAGCGGGCGCACTACGGAGCTTCCGTTCGACGCCGTCGAGGAACACCTCAAGAATTCACAATCGATCGCCGAGATCGCCGACGCCGTTCTGCCAGAGACGGAGTTTAAGACAACTCTAACGTCGGAGCAGATTGCGGCGGCTGTGAAGGCTCTTCGCCAGCGCAGTTATTCCGCGCGTAACCAGCACTTAGGCAAGATGTTCAATTGCGTCATCTGCGGACACAGGCACCGCGCGAACGCTTCTCCGAAGTGTGAGCCGAAGTTCACGTACATAGTAAACGGCTTTGAAGTCTTTCGGGAAGGCAAGGATGGCGAACTGGTGCCAGATTATCGAACGGCTATCGACCCAGATTTGAAGCCGACGGTACGTCAGGTTATCGGTAAGCCGTTAAGGAAGAACTTCGCTAGCCCGCGCAAGAACCCCCGTTTGTCAGCTTACGAGTCGTTGTTAGTCGAGCGCACTCGCAAGGTGTTCACAGAAATGGGCTTCACAATCACCGAGGGCGAGCAAGCCGAGAAGAATATGCGCATCGCGCGTAAGGCGGCGGCGCACCAGCTTCACCGAGAGGATAGAGAGCGAGCGCGACAGATTCGTAATCGAGCGAAGAAGTCGCGCCAAAGAAATAGGTGCACAAGTCTCACGGTGAAATAATGGCTCACGAAGATATCATCGGCAAGCATAGCCATTTATTTGCAAAGCCAGAGAACTATACGCCCCCGACCAATAAAGAGGAAGATTGCATTTGTGGCGGGTTCAAGAGTGGCGGCAAGCAGCGTGCGCTGGTAGCCAACTGCCCGTGCTGCGACGGCGTGCAAATCTTAGTCGAGGATTTGTGCGACTGCCCAGATCCGAGCTTTATTAAGTTTCGTGTCGTATTACCGCCTGGCAATACAATGAGAATTCGTCGAATACAGTCAGCAGAGGTGATTGAATAATGGACCGTATTTTCTATCACGAAAACTGTCAAGATGGTTGGTGCGCAGCCTACGTAGCGCATAAGCGATACCCAGAGGCGGCTCTTACTCCTCTCTCATATGGACTCTCCTTGAAGGAGAGAGATAGGATAATGGCTAAGTGTTCTCAGATGGACGTTCTGATGGTCGACTACTCCTTTGCGCATAAAGAGATTAACGAGGAGTTAGCGAACGTCGCCAAGTCTCTTTTGATTCTCGATCATCACGCTTCCAAGAAAGAAAATTTGGAAGGCGCACCGTACGCCGTGTTCGACAACTCCCGCAGCGGAGCAGGGCTAGCGTGGGACTATTTGTTCGGTAAAGATTCTGGAAAGAATAGTACCTTTCTTTGGCTCCCGCGCCCGTGGTGGGTGGATTATACCGAAGACCAGGACTTGTGGAATTGGAAGCTGCCCAACAGCAGATTCGTTAACGCGTATCTGATGGTGCAGCCCCGCACGATTGAAAGTTGGGACCGACTAGAAGAGGAAACAGCAGCTTATGCAACCCTCGCAGGGATGCACATTGCGGATCGCACCAATTTCGAGGTTGAGCAAGTTGTTCGTACCCGCACAAGCGTAAAATGGCTGTTCAAAGGTCGTGAGTATAATGTTGCGGTTGTCAACTCTTCCTCGGTCGTTAGCGAGGGCGGTGAGTTTCTAGTCAATCGGTTGGGCTACGACTTTGCTGTGTTCTGGTTTGAAAGCGGAGCCGACGATTTGATGCACTTCGGTTTCCGTTCCAAAAAAGGCGGCAATGTAGATGTTGGCAGTATAGCGAAGTTCTTCGGCGGCGGCGGTCACTTCTCTTCGTCAGGTGCCGAGATGCCATTGAAGGAAGGTCGACAGTTTTTGTATCAATTCCTGGGTCGCGAAAGCAGGTTATCTATACAGGAGGCGGGGAATGGCACCTCTAATCGTTGCTGTTAAATCTACGTTTGAAGATTTGCAGGCTGGCGAACACGACCGCGTCCGCAGCACTTGGGGCGCAGGGTTTCGCGGCAAGGCACTCCTCAAATTCTTCATCTCTCGGCAGACCCATCGGCAGGGCATGTTCAACACTCTTCCGAGTAACGAGTCCAATTCTTACACGCCGAAGAGCGATGAATATATCCTAGACGTCCCAGATGAGCGCAACAGCATGGTTAAGAAAGTGCGCGGTATTTGTAAATATGTAGTTGACAAGGTGTGCTCTCATGTGTTAATAGTAGACGTGTTGCACAATGTCGATGTGCGAGCAGCTATGGAAGCACCGTACGAATTCGCAGACTACGCAGGCGATTTTAGCCCGCGTTACCCAGGAGAGGCTCCAGAGCCTGTGACCTTTTTTGACCAAGATAAAATGCCTGTGGTGGTGGAACAGTGTTATTCTTGGGCACGAAGCGACGCAGGGTATTATCTTTCCCGTAAGGCGACGGCGGAATTGTCGTTTAACACCCCGTCGGTGTCGCAATACGTGGTAGGCTCTCAAGACGATGTGTGGGTCGGGCAAGTCCTGGGTCCAGACATAGTCAACGGGGATCTGATCGGCAGCCAACTTGAGTCGGTGACGGACAGCATATGAGCCTTGAGAAAGTAAGCGAGCGGCAACTTCGATTTTGGTTCAATCGCCTGAATCGGCTCGCCTTCGGGAGCAAATTGAAAGTTGATTATTTGGAGTTCGGGCACTCGGACGATTGGGTCGCGGTGACGAATAAAAACTTAGCAAAGGGAACATTTAGCATACGAATAAGCAACAGAATTCGGTTCTCCCTGTCTTTAGTAATAACGTCGTTGGTTCACGAGATGGTTCACGTAGAGAATTGGAAACTGTCCCACGGTCGAAAGTTTGGACAGAGAATAATCAAGGCATACAAGAAGGCGAGATTGGAACAATATCTGTAAATCGGCGACAAGCCATAACTTGACATAATGTCAAGCTGTGACAAGCTGTGACTTGACAACAATGAGCACATACGTCATATCCGACACGCACTTTAATCACTTGAAGCTCGCTACCCACCTTAGCCAGCGTCCGCTGGATTTCTCCGAGAAAATTGAGCGAAACTGGATTCAAACGGTCAAAGAAAACGACCTGATAATCCACTGCGGAGACTTTTTGATCGGTCCGAAGCGCCAAGTCAAGGATATCCTGGCTCGCTTGCCAGGCATCAAATGGCTGGTGCGAGGGAATCACGACCGCGAGAAGCCGTGTAGTTGGTGGGTCGATCAAGGCTTCCAAGCGTGCTCCGACGTGTTTGTGATGAACAATATCTTGTTCACGCACGAGCCCGCTAACGCGATAATCAAATCTAACGGCAACCGCCCATACGACCAGCTTGACGAGGGACTTCCGTTCGACTGCACCATCAACGTCCACGGTCACCTGCACGATGTGTGGGATGGCTTTTTCAACAAAGAGCGCATGGAGCGCGACCAGGCTTTACTCGGCATCGATTTTCGCAAGCAGTTGAAGCACCCGTGGCAGCGTTTGTTTGCGCTCGAGTACACGGATTACCGTCCGGTGGAAATAAACAAGTTTCTGGCTCGTCCAGAGAAGTATCAATCTATAAGACCGAGGGGGTCAAATGCAATACAGCAAAACGGGTGAGCAACTCACCGAGCAGTTCGAAGGACTACGTTTAACGGCGTACCAGGACTCGGTCGGCAAATGGACAGTAGGTTATGGGCATACAGGACAAGACGTTTACCCAGGTCTGGTTATCACGAAAGCCGAAGCCGAGATGCTACTGGACATCGACATTACGGGAGCAGAACGTGTGATTAATCAGCACGTAACCGTGGCGCTGACACAAGGGGAATTCGACGCGTTGGTGGATTTTGTGTTCAATCTCGGTGCATTTAATTTTTCTCGCAGCACTTTGCTGCGCGACTTGAATGCTGGAGACTACAACGGCGCGGCTGCTCAGTTCGAGCGTTGGTCGTACGCGGGCGCGCAGAAATTAGCTGGTCTGCTACGACGCAGGCAGGCGGAAGAGGCGGAATTCAATGGACCTGGAACGATTACTTCTTAACTCCATCGAGCTAGTGCAAGCCCAGGCCCAAGCAAGGCGCGCTTTAGCCGAGCCTCGGTTAAAGTTTCGTCGGTATAAAACTAAGCACGCGATACTTTCGTTAGAGAAGGCTCATGAGCATCTTTCAAAAGTGGTTGAAAAATGAAGATGGTTGGGACTCTGGGAGCAAGCACCCAGAGACACACCCGGTCGTCTTCCGAAACTGCTGGAGTCAGGATTTGGTTCGCCGAGTCTTGTCTGGCAGGTGCCACGAGTGCGGGTACGTGGTCTCCGACGACGCGAAGGCTGTAAAAGAGTTGCTTTACAAGTGTCAGGATTTGGACTGCGCTTGCGCCAGAATAGGGATGGCGCGAACGCACCGAGTGTGCGACGCGTGTTACAATATTTTTCATTCTTTATACATCAATTACGGTATGAGGAACCGAAACTATTTCCGAGATTTTGATGAGAAGGACACTGAAGGTCGAAAGAGGATGGGACTAAAATGAGACATGAACCTGGAACAGTGCTTTATGCAATCGGTTGGTTCGAAGGTCAGATTGATGCGTGGAAAGCAGAGGCGTACGATAACAGTGCAAAAAAGACTTTAGCAGAAGTCGAGGCTGTGTTTAAGACGATCAGCGAAGGCGTGGACGATTTGGTTAAAGAATTAGCCGACGCACAACGTCGACTTGCCTCCGTCCGCTCGCTTACTCGCACCAGCGCGGAAGAGCACATTGAGGCTATCCGTTCCGTATTAAGCAGCAACACGTACAGTAACGTATGAACCTTAAGTGGAGTCCCGAGTTCGGTCGGTTCGAGGCGGAATTCCACGATTTCCAAGCCGACCATGCCGTTGCAAAGGCGGCAGGATTCAAGTGCGACGGACCGCCGTCCTGGGTATGGAGCACGTCGAAGGCTTTGGTATTGAAGCAGCTTCGAGAAAATAAGCCACCAACGGTCTCTCTGACTATCACGCCAGAGGCTCGCGCGCAATACGAGCGACTTTTGCCGAATGAAGAGAAAAACGCCGAGGTGCGAGCCGCGCTAGCAGTCGCTAAAAAGGCTGTTAAGAAGCAACAAGCGAAAGTGGAACGGGAGGCTGAAAAGCACGTTTTGGTCGTCCCTGAGAAAGGCTACATCGGCGCGGAAGACTTGCCTCCGATGCCGCCGTGCAAGATGGGGTTCGTTCCTCCGCCGCCCCCAGAGACGAAATGCATGGTATGTCGAAGTCCGATATACGATTACGAGTACGCATCGGAGGGTCCCTTTATGTGTTTGTGGTGTGCAAAGAATTTGCTTGACAAATCTGAAAATCTGTGCTAGCCTATTTTGGAGGATTGGAAATGAAGACACTTGTAGCGTTTGCTTTGCTTGTATTGCTATCGTTTTTGATGGCATACCCCACGATGTGGATAATTAACGGAATCTTTGCGCCATCTCTACTAGTTGCCATTTTTGGCGCGACCAAGATCGGCGTGTGGACCGCTTGGGGACTCAACGTTCTGTTCGGTTCCAGCACGTCTGATTTCAGTTCTGAGAAGAAATGAAGCATGATTGCCGATTAGCAGGAAAAGACGGCGAGCACACGTTCTTGTGCTCCCGATGCAAGGCGTGCTACGTTTGTAAGCATAAAGCTGTTCATTTCGCGGATGCAGACAAGTGGATGTGGAAGTGCAAAGACGGAAAATTTAGGGAGATAATATCCGATGGCCGACTCCAAAGCATCAAATCAGGGCTTCAAGAAACTGCCTAGCATTCATACCAAGGGCAAGGACGCTTCCAGAAATAGACGACATGTGAAGCCGCAAAAAGCGGCACCGCCGCCCACGCCTGAACAGCAAGCCGCCATTTTGAAGGCTTTGGCGGATGCTAAAGCGGCAGCCCAGGTCGAGCAAGATAGGCTTTTGCGATTGGAAAAGGACTTGCCGACTATGGGATTTCGCCAGCTTCAAGGCAAGCTTCGTAACTATATTCGCGGTGAGCGTGTGCACCCAGGACTGAATATCGCGGAAGCAATCTGCGCCAGCATCACCTTGGAGAACACTCAAACGAAGGAAAATCCCTTCGGGAAATTGAGCAGCTATATTCGATGAACATTTTTGAGCTTTTGTTTTGCCCACAACACGGGCTCTTAGGATATGCCATGCTGGTTTTCGGATCTGACCCGCAGATTCTGTTTTTGACTCTGCGAGTTTATCGAGACCGAGCGGCTACTATTTTCAGGAGAAAGCATGAGTCTTCCGAACAACAAAATGCATCAGCCGCTCTATAACGTTCACAACGCGACTGGACATGTTCCGATTAAGGTTTGGAACAAGTTCGTCACCATTGAACAGCAAGCGTTATTGCAGCTTTTCCAAACGGCTTCGATGCCGTTCGTGAAGCCTTGGGTCGCCGCGATGCCAGACACGCACTTCGGTATGGGCGCGACTGTCGGCAGCGTCGTCCCAACTGAGGGCGCTGTGATGCCTGCGGCGGTCGGAGTCGATATCGGTTGCGGGATGATGGCTGTCCGCACCAACTTAAGGGAAGAGTGGATAGACCACGCTGATCTTGTTCTAATGTTTGAGAGTATCTCGAAGGCTGTCCCCCACGGTCGCACCGACAACGGCGGCGGGAAGGATATTGGCGCATGGCCTGCAGACGGCATCCCGCCCGACATTCAGAAAATTTGGGACGAGATGTTTCAACCGCGTATAAGTGGGACTTATGCAGGTTCTGGACCGAAGCTATTTTCTTACGACACCCCATTTTCACGTCACCCTGGTGCAATCTCAAAGAACGGGGCGCGCCATCTTGGCACCCTTGGCACTGGCAATCACTTTATCGAACTGTGCGTTGAGATCGATAATCCTGACTCGAACATTTGGGTCGTGATTCACTCTGGCTCTCGCGGTCTCGGGAATAGAATCGGCACGTACTTCACCAAGCTGGCAGGAGAATTGTGCGCAAAGTGGCACGTTTCTCTCCCTAATAAAGATCTCGGCTACTTCCCCGCAGGAACACAAGAATTCGACGATTACATCTTCTGTTTGGATTTGGCACAAAAATTTGCGTGGCAGAACCGAGAAATTATGATGAGGCGTGTGCTTGATGCGATAAGCGCGAAACACGACCACGCCACGCTCTTGAACAAAATTGAGGACCCTAATTTCGTACCTCCCATAATTCACATGCATCACAATTACGCCGAGGTTCGTGGCACACGTATCTTGACCCGAAAAGGAGCGGTCGACGCATCGCGCAATTTGTGGTGTATAATCCCAGGCTCTATGGGCGCGAAGACGTACATCGCTCGAGGCTTAGGCAGCGCGCACTCGTTTAACTCTTGCTCCCACGGCGCGGGGCGAGCAATGTCGCGTACCGAAGCGTTGAAGAGGTTCTCAGTGGAAGACCACGTGAAGGCAACCGAGGGTGTTTACTGTGATAAAACTGTCGGAGTATTAGACGAGACTCCAGCAGCATACAAGGACATCGATGCTGTTATGGAGTCGCAGCGCGATCTCGTTGAACCAATTCTGAAACTGAAACAAATTGTCTGCATTAAAGGGCTGTCGGAATAATGCAAACTAGCAAGATTTATCAAATCAATCGGGTACTCGTGGAAGCGACTCTCTCGGAGGGCGGCTGCTTCTACGACATAAAAGTAATCGAGACGGGCGCGAGGATGCGGTATCTCGCGGAGATATTCAAGCAATTCGCAAAGGCGGTGCCAGATGGCAAGCTTTCTTAATTTCGTAGAGCAGTCAAACCCAGGAAAGGTTACTAAGATTTGGCTTGTTTATTCCAAAGCCGAATCTGGCGGAACGCCGTTGGGGCAAATTTACTATCGCACTGGCTGGCGCAAATACGTTTACTCGTCTGGAGAAGCCGCCTACGATGTAAGCTGTTTGACAGACATCGTCAATTTTCTGAATGAACACAAGGATGACCGCCAATGACGGGTATAATCCTCGGTTTTAAACCCCGATCCTATCACTTCTTAACCAACATTTGGGTGGTGAAGTATAATGTGAGGATAAACGGGAAGATCGAGGAGCGAGAGAAATACGTGGTAGGTATGCAACAAGCGCACAACGACGGCGAAATCAACATGCAAGCGGCGCTGGCGGTAGCGGGGTTGTACGGTGGTAAACGAATTCGAATTCTTTCAACAAGATTTGTCGACTCGGGAGTGTCAAAACTATGAAGAGCAAAGCAACCAAGTCTCACGACGACCGCAAGAATATGGGCAGCGCGGAATTCTTCCGCAAGCAGCGTGCAGAGCGCAACCTGGCGCGTCCGCCGCAGCATTGGGTCGAGAGCACGTTGGACGGGAAACACTTCACGTACGAAGAACTTGTGGCGATGACCGACGCCCAGGTCGACAGGATTATCACTGCACATTGGGAGAGACCATGAGAGTTTTCATTCAATCAAAAAGCGGGAGTTATAACGCAATCATAACTAGTCGCGTAGATTTAGAAAAAACTTTCAAAAGCCTTCGCAGGAACGGCTACTACCCGACAAGGAAAGACACTCTCGTCGTTTTAGTTCCTTTTGAAGAAATCGAATGTATTCGAGAGGTGGTAGAAGGAGATTTAGAATGAGCGGCGAGTGGCAACCAGCCGAAACCGCGCCTTGGGACATGGTCGTCGACACCAAGATTGACGACGAAAAAGGCGTTCGAAATCACACGCCGTTAAAGATAATCAGAGGGTTGTGGTATTTCCCAGACGGCAGCATGTATGTTTATTACAATCCGACGCATTGGAGACCGCTATGAGCGACGTAATTGTTTTGATATTTTTCTTTGGGGGTCTTGCCGCTATAGCTTTAGGCGGATGGCTAGGACGAAAAGGTCCAGGGATTAGTGCAATATGATCGTAGCCTTCCAACCAGGCGGCACCATCCGAGACGTGCGAGTGGTGTTGAAGCCCGATGAACTGATTCCGAATCGTTTCAACACGCCCGAGGCTGAAATCTTTCGGGAAGACGAGACTGGAACCTGGCTCCTTATCAAGCCTCGCGGCTCAGTTTTGTCGGCGGACTCCATTTTGCTTTCCAAGCCAGAGGTTGCGGAGACCGCAATTTTAGACTTGACAAAACCTTTAAATGGTGATACAGTATTTGAGCATCCTGACATCATTTCGGTAGACGACGAGGAGACCAAACCTTGAGATCCGCTTTAAAGATTGCACAACTTTTACTTGGTTATTCAGTGATGGGAGTTGGGATACTTCTTTTGATGGTTGTAACGAAGCTTTTGTTGGATGTGTTTCCCGAGGTTTTGGGAGCAATTTTGGTCGGCACCGCTTTTACATCGGCAGGATTTTGGATTCTGAACAAGAAGATTTAAAGATGATGAGCGAACGGGAACTTCAACTCGAATGGTTGTATAAAATGGAAGCGTTTCTTTGACCAGAGAACCGCGTTCAAGTTTTGGACGAAATCACTAGACTAGAATGGGAGATTGAAAATGGCTGAAAGCAAAACAGCACGTGCGTCGATGAGAGCAGGGTCGATGATGGAGAAGAAAAAGGACCCATTCGACACCTCGAAAAAGAAGATCGCGGAGCTTCGAAAGCAGCGGGAGGCGAAGTTGGCAGTGGTGCGTTACGACTTCATCGACGCCCTTTTGGAAGAGTACGATAAACTTCTCGAGCAGAATTACACCCTCCAAACAGCAGGAGCTTCGGTAACTTCTTACCGAGCGTTGGGGATGGAAAAATCGTAACGGTTTAAAAACAATGGAGATAATCGACATTATCGACTTGTTTCTGAAGCAGTATGACCAGCAAAGGGAAGAGCATTTGAGCGATTTAGACCATGTATACCAGCACACCAGCAATCCAGTTGCCTTATCCGTCAGACTGGCAAACCAGGCCTGAGTGCGTTTGTGACCGATTAGGTCGGCTGCTTCGCGCACTTCCGTACTGTAGAGGCAGGGCAGCCGACGTAAGACCTTTGGTTGTAACAGAAATAGCTCGATTAGAGAAAGTACTTGACAAGTTAAAGAAAGTGTGCTAGCCTGGGTTCATCATGGAGACAGCGAATACTTTCGAAGGTCGAGCCGAGCAATATCTGGCTGAGATCGCTAACCGCAAGCGTAATCCCGCAAGAGTCAATACGCTTGCAAGTTACCGCTCCATCCTACGCAAACGAATCATTCCTGCCGTCGGCGGGGTGAGCCTCGAATGTGTAAACAATGGCACCGCGAAGCAGCTAGCCTGCCGTCTAACAGAGTCAGGACTAAGCCCCGCCTCCGTACGCTTCGCGGTCGCCGTCTTAATTGTCGTGATGGACAACACCCTAGACCAGGACGCCAAGCGGTTATACCCCGTCGAGTGGAATTGGGACTTTATCCTGGCAGATGTGCCGAATGCGGAGCCAAAAGCCCCCACAACCACCTTTGAAGCCACTTCCCAGGCTATTACAGCCGCTCCTGGAGATTCCAAGGCACTCATAGGCTTACTTGCTGGCTCTGGGCTCCGTATAGGCGAGGCGCTCGCTTTAACGACTCAGGCCGACGGCGTGTCGAACCTCTGGGACTCGGAGAAGGGTACCATTCACGTCCGCGCCACCCGCGTGAGAGGGCAGATTCAGCCGATGCCGAAGACCAAGGCTGGCGTTCGCACGGTCGACCTGGACCCCGCTTTGAACACATTTCTCCAGCAATCTTTGGGCGTGGTGCGTGGTTCTCTCTTCCCGAAGTCGGTTTCGACGTACGAGCGGGTTTTGAAGTCGGTCGGCATCCAGGGCGGCTTCCATGGTTTCCGTCGCCGCCGCGAAACCTTCTTGGAAGAGCAAGGCGTGGTCCGTATGTTGATGAAGTTCTGGACAGGGCACGCGGCAGCGGATATCACAGAGCGTTATATCAAATTTGGACCTCAGGTTGCGGAACGACACAAGAAAGCAGCCGAGGTAGGATTGGGGTTTGAACTATGAGACTGCCACGTTTCTTCCGTCACTTCGTAGCAGAATTGTCAGTGTACGGCAACCGAGAAGTCAGCGGCCTGCTTTTTGACTACAACAACGGTCAATGGGAGCTGCTGCACGACTGGAGCGGCGGCGGCAAGAAAGAAGCCATCTCGCTAGTTGAGAATATGGCGGACGCAGGTCGGGACGCCATTTATGTTGCAGGCATTAATCATCAGCAAAACTGCGGGCTCTTCCGAGTGATTGATTCGCAGAGAAAAGTATACAATCGATTTTGGTCTCTCCCGATTTACACCCCGATAGAGGCGTATAAAGACTTGCTTGTGTATCTTCACAAGCGAAGTAAAGAAATGGGCTGGCCAGCCAGGGAGAATTAAATGGAAACTTTGTTGGTTCTTTTCATCATCACCTCGGCGATTTATGGTATGTGGCGGTTGGACGAATACTTCACTCGGAAGCGCGAGGAAGAGGAAGTTCGCTTGCAAGCCGAGGAAGACAAGATACAGGAACAGCTTTTCCAGGAGAACATGAAAACGCTGTGGCGCGACGCGGTGGACCTGGACAGGGAAGAGCGTCGGTTAGCGGAGGAAGAATATGCCAAAAGAACCCGACGTTAATCGGCACAGATCTATAAGCTACGCGAAGAGCGCCGTCAGAATATTCGGCTTCTTAAATTTACTGCACAACCTGCCAGCAGGAGTCATTCTTTTGGTTGTTGCTGAGCTTTTGGGAATCGTCGAGGAATTCGAATGAGCATCCCAGTAGATTTCTCCCTCTTGTCGCAGTGGGACGGCGCTCTTGGGGCGGATATTCATGAACGGAATCGTATTCGTTGCAATTATCAGTGGTATTGTGAGAAAGGGTATAAGGACCAAGTAGAGAAACTGGAAGCACACATGCGCGGAGTGATTGCTAGAAAGATTTTGACGCGGTATGGAAGCAACGACGCCATTCGGTTCGGAGAAAGTAAATGAACATTCGGGAGTGCAGACAGTGCCATCGAATGATTGATTTCGACGAGCCGTGGTGCGACCACGAGACGATGGAGGAATCCGCCTGGATTGATATCGTCGAGAGGCGCAGGGAGGATGCTGAAAGGCTAGCCGTAGATGTGATTGTCGTGCACACGGCAGGAGAGTTGTTGGGGAAAGCGATACAGAAAGACATAGTGGACGAACTGGTCGAGAAAGTGGCAGTGCAGTTGGGGCTCTCGGCGGCAGAGATTTGGAGAAAGCAATTCATGGAGTTAGTCGACGGCAGCGAGGGAAAATAATGGACCCTCTTAAACCATCGATAGCGCTGTTAATGAAGCTCGGCTCTTTGGTTGTCCATGCGGAGGAATTCTTCTCCCCGAAGGGACACCCGTATGACAAAGCAGCAATCGACGGTTTGTTGCAAGATCAAGAAGTGAAGGATTGGCTCGAAGAGATGGACAAGTTAGCATTTTTGCCAAAGAAGCGATAAGAGGAGATTATGAAAAACTCAATGAAGGTGTTGTACGTTCGTTGGGCAGGGCACAGCTTGGGAGACGGCCTGGAGTCTCTAGATCGCGGCACCAATGTTTGGAGCCCCATCTCGCAAGAAGATGTTCGAGCGTTCCAGGAGAACGGGGGCATCGTTCACACGAATCCGTCGTTTATCAATAATGCCAGTTAAAGACAAACCTGGGATTATCGCGGCTACTTTTATATCGGATAACGGGAGCATTCATTGGGTTCCAGCATACGCCAACGAGAAAAACCCTAAGATGGCGAACCCGATGAAGGGGCATGTGTTCAGCGGACATTGCTGTTATAAGAAGTCTATTCGGCAGCCGAACGGAAAAGTTGTGATGGTCCATTCGATAATTCACTGAGAGGACTTATGAGCTTACCTAATGCAACAGTCGTGGCGGGCGCGGATGGAAAATCCTTCCGAGTTCTTTTGGGCGAGCAAGAGATCGGTATCGCGAAAGCGCAGTTCGACGCCGACTTCCATAAAAACGTTATTAATGACGCCATCAGCATAGCGTTCAACCAAGGGTACCAAGAGGGACTCGAGCAAGGACTCCAGGACGGTTATGACTATTACGCTGAATGACCAAGTTTCCTATATTCGTCGGCTTGCGTTAACGGCTGTGGCGCTGCTCATAACGGGAGTGCTTCTGACGTTCTCGCTGATAGTCGCCAGTCGGGTAACGCACGCACGTTTTGACCATCACAGCAAGCCTGAGATTCAGTTGGTAGCGCCTGCTTGTAAGATCTGCCATTGCGGAAAGAAGGCTTGTCATCGGGAGTGCGGCGAAGAGGCGATGTGCACAATGCGTTGTGAGGGATTATGTCGGAAGACAAAGTAATCCAGTTCGCCAGACCGAGGGCAAGGGTTGGTGGTTTCGAAATTGTGGCGGACGGCACTCAACCAGAGTCGTACGAATTCAAGATCCGACCAGCCGCGAAGTCGAGCACCAGCGTTATGAAGGCGACGGTCTGCCAGATA
>WNGD01007083.1_pt1 | contig 14977 bp, 15 predicted proteins | sample 5400671 | NCBI WGS metagenome assembly WNGD01 (sample SAMN13153369, study PRJNA577476) | soil metagenome | isolation source: 40 cm soil or saprolite under grassland replicate 2 | place: USA:California | collected 2016-06-15 | reverse complement strand
TTTCCACTGCGCGCAAACTGTCGCGCGGCGAAACGCAAAGCATTGCATCGCTCTGATCGGCTCGTTACATTCCCGCCCAACCAATTGCTTTCCAGGAGTGAATGGTTCTCAGTGAAACTGAATCCTCAAAGAGGATTGCGCATCCGACCATTCACCCAATCAATTCACCAAGGCCAATGATCGTTCGATTTTTCGACGCGCTAGGCGCGCCACTGCTCTCGTTTTTTCAATACTTGGGCGAGGTTGTGCTGCTCGCAACCGACACGTTTCGTTGTATTTTTACGCACAAGCTCCGCTGGAAATTATTTCTCGACCAAATCGTTGAGATTGGTTTGCTTTCACAACTTGTCGTCGTGATTACCGGTGGGTTTACCGGCGCCGTCTTCGCAGCGCAAACCTTCTTTCAATTTAACAAAATCGGAATGGGATCGGCCACCGGCGCGGTAGTATCGGTCGCGATCTGTCGCGAACTTGGCCCGGTGCTCACGGCGTTGATGGTGGCGGGTCGCGTCGGCGCGGCCATGTCGGCGGAAATCGGCACAATGAAAGTCACCGAACAGATTGATGCCTTACGAGCGCTCGCAGTTTATCCGACCGATTATCTGGTCGTGCCGCGCGCGCTCGCCATGATGGTGTCGATGCCGCTGCTGGTGGCCGAATGCATCGCCGTCGGCATTGCTGCGGGCTATTTCATTGCGATTTTTATGCTCGAGATCAATGGCACGTATTATATGGCAAACATGGTGCGTTGGACGCGTAATCGCGACATCATCATGGGCCTGTCGAAAGCGTTCTGTTTCGGGATTTTGATTGTATTCATCAGTTGCCAAAAAGGATTGAGCGCGCGCGAAGGCGCGGTTGGTGTCGGCCGCGCGACCACTGAAGCGGTAGTGAATTCCTCGCTCGCGGTCCTAATTTGTAATTTCTTCCTCACGATGTTGCTCAACATCATTTATCCAGCCGGATACCAGTAACGTTGTGCGGCAGTTGAGCCCGAAAGCGTTAAGGGTTGAGAGTTGACAGTTGAGAGTTGAGAGTTTGAGCCTTGCGATGATCGAAGCGCCGCCATCTCCAAAACCGTCCGCTCAGCCTCGTGTAGTTTCGGGCCATCCTTCCCCAATGATCGCAGTCCGATCGTTGGCCAAAAAGATTGGGCAGCAGGAAATCTTGCGCGGCGTCGATCTGGAGGTCGCAACCGGAGAGACACTCGCGATCATTGGACGAAGCGGCGGCGGCAAAAGCGTTTTGCTTAAACATCTTGTGGGATTGATGGCGCCGGACGCGGGAGAAATTTGGATCGATGGTCAAAACATCATCGGATTGAATGAACGTCAGCTAGGGGCGATCCGCAAAAAGGTTGGCATTCTCTTTCAAGGCGGCGCGCTTTTTGATTCGATGACCGTGAAGGAAAACGTCGCTTTCCCCTTGCGCGAGGGCGGCGAGCGCGATCCAGAGGTTCTGCATGCAAAAGTCAAGGAGATGCTCGAGGTGATGGAAATGGAGGGCGAGGAGGAAAAGATGCCGGAGAGTTTGAGCGGTGGAATGAAGAAACGTGTTGGTCTCGCGCGCTCGATTATTCGGCGGCCCTCGTGTGTATTATATGACGAGCCGACATCGGGTCTCGATCCCGTGGTCGCGGACAGTATCAATCGCCTTATTCGCAGATTGCAACAGCGGCTGGGAGTGACGAGCGTAGTGGTTACGCACGACATGAAAAGCGCATTCGACGTCGCCAATCACATTGCCTACTTGCATGAAGGCCGGATTTATTTCTACGGCACACCCATTCAGCTTCAGCAGGCGCGCGATCCGATTTTGCAGGATTTCCTGCTCGGACGCTCCGAACAAGGAGCGGTGGCTTCCTAGCTGCCGAGTAAAAACACGGCGATTTGGAAATCGCCGCTCCTTGCGAAAAGGTCGCTAAGATCGACAATAATGTTCAATGAATCGGCATGAACGAGGTTTGGAATTTAAGGTTGGCGCGTTTGTTTTCGTCGGGTTGGCGATGTTAGGCGCGCTGGTCGTGCAATTCGGCCGACTGGGAGAAGGCCTCAAAACGTATTATCCACTCACCGTTCGCTTCACCGACGCGAGCGGCCTGTTAAAAGGTTCCGATGTTTTGCTCGCGGGAGCGAAAATCGGAAAAGTCTCTGGTGGTCCCCGAATGGTTCGGCAAGGCCAGGGTGTGGATGTACCGCTAAAGATTTATGATTACATTAAGGTGCCCGAGGGAAGCAAATTCACAGTGGGAAGTTCCGGTTTGCTCGGCGATCGCTTCGTAAACGTGGTAATGCCGCCTGGGCAGCCGAAAGCTTTTCTAGCGCCAAACACGTACATCAGGGGCGCACGAGAAACCGGCATTGACGATCTCACACGCGAAGGCGGCGCGCTGGTGACCGATCTTCGCGGGACTGTGCAAAAGATCGACACGACTGTGAACCGCTTGAATCAAGACACACTCTCCACTGCGAACATGGAGAATCTGAAGTCGAGCATGGAGCATTTGAACCAGGCTACTGGTTCGCTTGCGGAGTCCTCTAAGAAATTGGATGGCGTGATTGAGCAGGCGGATTCAACAATGGCTTCTGCAAAAGAAGCAGCCGACAATTTGCAGAATGCGATCGCCGATGCGCGGAAAGTGGTGCGCAGCGCAACCCAGGGGAAAGGTTTGGTAGCCGCGCTTTTAAACGATCAACAGTTAGCGAACGATCTGCACGCCCTGATCACTAATTTGCGCACGCACGGCGTATTGTTTTACCGCGATACTGCATCAACCACTCAAACGAAGCCGCCAGACCAAACTAAACCCCCCCGCCAAAGCCGGGGCCGTTGAACTTGTCCGAAATGGATTGCATGACGCAGTCCGTTTCTGGTGAGATCGGATCGCAATGATACGGCGATCATTCCTGAAGCAGCTTGCAGCGGTTCCGCTTCTCGCAGCCGCGGCCTCCGCGACTGCCGGCGCAAGCGCTGCGAAACTAAAAATTCTCATGAAGAGTGCCTGGGGATCCGACGATCCGACGAAGGCAGCATTTCCATTTCTTCACGGCGATGCCCTTTCTGAAGCCGGCCACGAAGTCCAGATTTTTCTTCTCGGCGAAGCGGTATCTCTGATGCGAAAATCAGTAGCTGATGCAGTCGTCCCGGTCGGTTGGCCGCCGCTGTCCGAAGTTCTGGGCAAAATTGTGAGTAAGAAGATACCAATCTACGTATGCGGCGCATGCTCCCGCGCCAGGGGCATAACGGATGCGGATTTGGCTGGATACGGCGCAAAGTTCGGCAACCCTAAGATTTTTGTCTCACTGATAGAGTGGGCGGACAAAGTGATCACGGAGTAGCACCGAAACGTAGCCGGCGGATGACAGCGAAAGATTTTCGCAAGATCGCTCTTAGCTTTCCTGAGGCAGTTGAATCCGTACACATGAGCCATCCCGATTTTCGCGTGGGTGGCAGAATCTTCGCGACGCTTGGCTACCCGGATGAAAACTGGGCCATGGTGGAGCTGACCGTAGCGGATCAAAAGGATTTTGTTAGCTTGGCTCCTGATGTGTTCCGGCCCGTAAAAGGCGCATGGGGACGGCAGGGAGCGACGAATGTGTGTTTGAGCTCTGCAAAGATCGAGAAAGTACGTGAGGCGCTCGCCGTCGCATGGCACCACGCCGCGCCGAAGCGGCTGAGGCAACGTAAGGAAAACGAGAATAGCCCGGCGTTCTAACGCTGGGAGTCAGATTGTATCATTGCCTTTGAGACTCTTCGGCTTCTAGGGCAAATGGAGGGGCGAGCTCCGCGAGTCCCGTTCACCGCAGCCGCCGGAGGGCTCTCGTTAGGCGTCGCGGAGCTCCGCCCTCCATGCTTGTCAGATTGCGCCAAGCAGGCGTTGGCGCGCGTCCTCTTCGCCCATTCCATCGATGCGAATTAGCTTGTCGCGCGACTTTTGGCCGTGCTCGAGCGTGATGCGATGTTCGGAGATCTTCAATGCGTCTGCCAGAAAACTGCGCAAAGCAGCATTTGCTTTCCCCTCCACCGCCGGCGCGCGCAGCTTGATCCTGATCGCCGATCCATGTTCGCCCATCACCTGATTCGCTTTCGCGTTGGGAACGATGTGAAAACGAACAGTCGCCATTCGATTAAATGTAGCGGCGGTCTGTGACCGTCGCACTTCTTTACCTGAGCGGAGCAATCCCCTCACTTTGCGGCTCGTCGTTCTCGCGTGTTTCTTCCGCGATCTTACGATGAAGAAAAATGCGGTCCGCAATGTCGTTCTCGCGATATGTTTGCTTCATTCGCAACAACAACTGCGGCGTCGCGAAAGGAATCGGTACGCCTTCAATGTGGGCAATTTCCACAACCCGCTCGCCTCTTCGAAATCAATCCCGCACGCAGCCGTTATCACATCGACAAGTATATTGTCGGATACGCGGACGACGGTGTAATCTCGCAAGTCGTCGTCTCCCAGCTCCAAAATTGCTTTGTCGGGTAAAATTTCGAGTGCCGTCTTAACGCGGCGCTGATTTTCAAGATCGACATCAACCAGAATATCAATGTCCTCGGTGGCACGAATAAAACCGTGGTGGTTAATGCGAAGCCGCCCACGACAAGGTACCGCGCTCCCTCCTTATTGTGCGACCGGCAAAGAGCTATGAGGTCGCTTTGGTTTGGCAGCCGCCCCGGACTTGGTACTTCATTTTCCATTCGTTAAATTCTTCCCAAGTCTTGAAACGATGAACCCCTTTTGGCTCGCGCACACCGCCCGCCAGCAAATTAGCCGTCCTCTGCAGACGATCAAAGCGCTCGGACGTCGATCGAAGCGTCTTCCCGCTCAAAATGCGAATGCCTCGCTTGGTTTTCATCTATTCCTTTATAATCACGTTTTCGTTCTTCCACAATCAGTCACCTAACCGAGCCCAACCGCGCTGCGGACACGCTCCATGACTTGATCTGCAATTTCATTTGCGCGCTGGGCGCCACGTGCCAGCACGTTGTCGATGTACGATTTATCAGCCAGGATTTCATCCCGGCGTCTTCGCATCGGTGCGAAATACTCCCAGAGTTTTTCGAAGAGTTGATTTTTGAAATCGCCGTAGCCTGTTCCGCCTTTTTCAAACCGCTCTCGCATTTCCGCGATTTCATTCTTGGAAGCGACAAGCAAATAGAGCTGAAAAATTGTCGATCTTGACGGGTCTTTCGGCGCTTCCACTGGCGTCGAATCAGTCACGATACTCATGACGCGCTTACGCATTTCTTTTTCCTCGGCAAAGATGTCGATGTTATTGCCGTAGCTCTTGCTCATTTTCTGGCCATCAATTCCCGGCACGACTTCAGTCGCAGCCTGAATGCGCGGCTCGGGCAGCTTGAAAATCTCGCCGAACGTTTCGTTTATCTTCACCGCCAGATCCCGCGTGATTTCGATATGTTGTTTTTGATCTTTGCCGACCGGCACGATGTCGCTGTCGTAAATTAAAATGTCCGCTGCCATGAGCACCGGATAATTGAATAATCCGACGGACGGCGGCAGCCCGCGCGCAAGCTTGTCTTTGTAAGAATGCGAACGCTCGAGCAAGCCCATCGGCGCAACCGTGGATAAAATCCAGGCCAGCTCTGTTACCTGAGGCACGTCCGATTGCCGGAAAACCGCGGCCCGTTCTGGATCGAGACCGCAGGCGAGAAAATCGAGCGCGACGCGCCGGCTGTTCTCGCGTAGCACTTTCGCATCGCGTACACTGGTGAGAGCGTGATAATCGGCGATGAAATAAAAGGCTTCACCCTCTGCTTGCAGCGCAATCGCTGGCCGCATCATGCCGAAGTAATTGCCGATGTGCAGCACACCGCTGGGTTGGATGCCGGATAAGATGCGCATGGACGAACGTTCAACGTTCGACGTTCAATCTTCAATGCTGAATTCCGCATTCTGGGGAGCACAGAGTCTTGTTCTGAGCGAAGTCGAACGGGCTGCCAGCCTGTTCATCTCGGCAGCTTGCCGAGATGCGGCTCCGTTCAAGGGCGCTTCCAACTAGCGTGTTGCCGGCAAGCTGCCGGCGACTGCAGGTTCACCACGGCGAATCCGTCCTGTGGCGGACTGGCAGCCTGCGCTCACCAGATATCCGCGGTTATGCGAAGAGGAAATCTTCTGGCATATTCAGCTCGCAACCGCTAGATAAAATCCGCCATGCCAGCGCGCGCACAAAATCCCGTTTCCGTCGTGACCGGCGGTGCCGGCTTCTTGGGCTCGCATTTGACTGATCGTCTGTTGGCGGAAGGTCATCGCGTGATATCGATCGACAATCTGATCACGGGCAACACGGCGAACATCGGGCATCTGGCCGGAAACGAGAATTATCGTTTCATTAAGCACAACGTTTCCAATTTCATTTTCCTGCCGGAAGAAAAAATCGATTACGTTTTTCATTTCGCATCCCCGGCCAGCCCGCTTGATTATCTCGAACTGCCCATTCCAACGCTGAAAGTCGGCGCCCTTGGTACCCATAACACGCTCGGCCTGGCCAAGGACAAAAAGGCTTCCTTTATTCTTGCGTCGACATCGGAATGTTACGGCGATCCGCTCGTCCATCCGCAAAAGGAAGATTATTGGGGCAACGTAAACCCGATCGGCCCACGCGGCGTTTACGATGAAGCGAAGCGTTTCGCCGAGGCGATAACCATGGCGTATCATCGCTATCATAGAATCGACACGAAAATTGTGCGCATCTTTAATACTTACGGTCCGCGGATGCGTTTGCGCGATGGGCGCGTTGTGCCGGCGTTTATCGGACAGGCGCTAAGCGGTCAGCCGCTTAGCATTTTCGGCGACGGCTCGCAGACACGCTCGTTTTGCTATGTATCCGATTTGATCGACGGAATTTTCAAACTTGCCATGAGCAATTTTCATGAGCCGGTCAACCTGGGCAATCCCAGGGAGATGACGATCAAACGGTTCGCCGATGAAATCATTCGCATCACTGGGACAAAATCGACGATCGAATACAAGCCGCTCCCGGTTGACGATCCAAAGGTACGCCAACCCGACATCACGCGCGCAAAAGAGGTTCTTGGCTGGGAACCGCGAGTCAAATTCGAAGAAGGAATCAAAAAGACGATCGAATATTTTAAAGACTCGTTAAATCGTTAAATGATTACATCGTTGGCTTCGCCCCGCACAACGTTAAAAAAGTTACAAAAGGTTACAAAAGGGACTCCCTTGTAACGGTGTAACGATGTAACCCTTTTAACGAATCCACGCGGGCATACGCCGTCCGCGCAGTTTAAATTCGTGCAAGATTTTGCTGGCGCTCACGGCATTTCGGTTGTGAATTCTCTCATGATTAAGCGCGCAGTTCTTGTCGGGCTCGCCTTTCTCGCTCTTTGCATTCCCCTGTCGGCGCAGCAAACCAATCGTACCGGCGAATTCGACACGGCTGCTTCGCTCGCGCTCTATCGACCTGAAATTTTCAGCACGGTAGACAGTTCAGTTCTGATTCACGACCTCCCGGTGCTAACCCTTTTGGACGGACAGCGGTTGCCGGTTTCGAGCGAATTGGGACGAATGGGAATGGCGCCCCTCAATCTTCCTTCGCTCGCATACGTAAGCGCTGCGAACGCATGGAAAGTAAATGCAGCATCGGGCCATCGCACGGACGGAAAAGACTTTGGAACGGATGGAAAGGATTTGTCGTCCGAGGTGACGAGTTCGCCGTTGAATCCGGTCTATTACGGCGGTGAAGTAGGCGTTTTCTACGGGCACTCCAGCGGCAAGTTTAGTGGCGACGACTTCGGCACCTATATCCTGGGCGACGCCGGCAATGACAAATTTCACATCACAGTCGGTGCGTCATACGAAGAGTCGAGCGGGCACCTGCCGCGGTTCCGCTCCGTCGAACCATCTAATCGTTAGTCGTTAAGTTCTTGAATCGGTTGAAGGGTTGAAGCGCGGAAGCGCGTCCATCGTAACGATGTAACGAATGAAACTGGTCTTTGTTGTCGAGCGGGACGAACAAACCGGAGCATAGACAGCTTCATGGGGCGATTCGCACGGCGGCGGTATCACGACGCAAGCTAACGCTTTGGCGGAACTCTCAGGCGCGATCAGCGAAGCCGTGAAATGTCACTCCGTTGATCGTCCCGCATCCAAGGTAGTCAGCCTTCATTTTCAATACGATCCAGAATTGCAGCTGGCGATTTAACGCAGGACTCGACTGTTTTAAACAGTCGAGTTTTTGGCCCCCCGCGAAAACAGGTGCCATTTTACCGGTCGATCGGCCGGCAGCGTAGCGACCTTTCCTCGTCGCAGCGCGCTCTGATTACGAGAGCGTCGTTGTCGATATAGCGCAGCGCGTTTCGTCCGCGGGAGTGTCGCGCTCAGCTGGACAATCCGAAGCAGTTGCGGAAAGAGCGGGTGATCGCGGTTTACCCGATAAAACCGATGGTAGCCATTGGACCAACTGGTGACGAGACCAACTGCGCTAAGTTTGCATAGCTCGTCCTGGACAGTGCAAAGAGCGAGCCCACTCATCCTCATCAACTCGCGTACGTAACGTTGCTCCTTTGGCGTCGAGAAAAACAAACGCAACATCTCCGCACGCACTCTCGGAAACAACACATTTAGGATTGCATGCTCTGATTTCAACCGATCGCTTATGACTTGACTGTTTTAAGCAGTCAAGTGCAAATGCATTCCGGTGTCCGAAGATTCTAAAGAGTATCTTGCGACAGGCGGAGATCACAATCGAACTGATGATGTCTGTTATTTGGATTCCTCATTGCGCGGCCGGCTGCGTGCGCGTGATTAAAAACCGCTGGGAATTTTAGAAGTGGAACAAGGATGGATTTTGAACGAGAAATCACCCGCATGATTCAATATTTTCCGAATCCGCAGTTGTGCGAGGATACGTGCTGGGTCGTTTGCAATATTAGTACACAGATATGAAAGCTAACTCTCTGCTTAGCCTTTCCCTTTTCCTGCCGCTAGTTGGCTCTGCGCAGCCACGCGCCGTCGCGCAGCCGCGCGCCGCGATCGACTTTCAGATTACGAAAATCACCAAGAGCTTGGTCTCGACGCCGCAGTTCGCCTACACCGGCGCGCCATCATATCCGACGAACCAGCGTGATCGCTGGCTGGAAGTGGAGGTTGAATTTGCCGCAGCTCCTGAATTGACCGATGAGCTGACGTTCAAGTATTACATTCTTTTCAACGGAAACCTTCTCACCGGCGAAGTGACACACGTAAATATCCCAGCGGGCCGCGAGAACCGATCGGTCATGTACGTTCCGCCTCGCACCCTTGCGCGCTTCGCAAACAATCGGCCGATTGCGGAGAATTCATGCCAAAACGTTGCGGTGCAGATCGTGCAGCAAGGCACCGTGAAAGCTGAAGCGAGCCTCAACAGGGCGCCGCCACAATGGTTCGCGGCGTTGCCTCAGGTTTCGGGATTTGTCCTGAACAAAGACCAAACACCCTTCGCGCCGATCTACTGGGATCGGTACCAGCAGATCAAGAGTCGCTGACGCGTAAATTCGAAATCCCAGAACCCAAGCTTCGAAAGAGAGCGCAAATCCAAATGCCAAGGACAAATCGAAGGCGACGCGCGCGACGGGCCAGCTGCCCGGCCGGGGTCACCGACCCCGGCTACAACATTGCGCGCGGGATCTTTTGGCAGCCAGGATTTGTTCGGGATTTGGCAGTTGAAATTCGCAATTCCTTTTGGGATTTGTTGGGAATTGTTCGCCACGGCGAATCCGTCCTGTGGCGGAGGATTCGGAGCTTCTAGGCCATGGCTATCGCGCCGACGCGTCTCATCACTCTCAATCTTGGATCTCAGACCATCGGCTTGGCGGAATTTCGCGTGCAAGCCCCTGGAGGCCTGGTTTTGCTGGACTATCGATTGCGCGAAATCCCCGGCGACCCCGCCGGAGAGGAAATGCGGCGGACACAAATGGCCATCGCTTTGCGCGAGATGATGGACGAGCTGCACATCAAGCACGGCTCAGTAAACTATGCATTGGCCGGGCAATCGGTTTTTTCGCGTTTTGTGAAACTGCCCGCAGTCGAGCAGGAAAAGATCGAGCAGATCATTTCGTTCGAGGCGCAACAAAATGTCCCCTTCCCGATTGACGAGGTCGTCTGGGATTACCAGGTTGTTGGCGGTGGCCTGGACGAACAGATTCAGGTCGTCCTCGTCGCAATCAAGGTCGATCTGCTCGACGAAATCAACAGTGGGGTTGAAGAAACGGGGCTTCACACATCCATCGTCGATGTTGCGCCGATGGCCCTCTATAATGCGTTCCGCTATAACTACACGGATCTGAGCGGCTGCTCGTTGCTGGTGGATATCGGAGCACGCACGACGAACGTTCTTTTTATTGAGCCCCGAAAGGTTTTCTCGCGCAGCCTTCCCATTGGTGGCAATTCGATCACCGCTGCAATGTCAGTTTGGGAGGCGCCTATGCCGAGCCGGCAAACCCCGATGTTGCCCGCGTCTCGAAGATAGCGCGCAGCACCATGACGCGGCTGCACGCCGAATTGATGCGTTCCATCAGTCATTACTGCGCGCAGCAACAGGGAAGCCGGCCGGAACGCGTTTTTCTTTGCGGAGGAAGCGCAGGCATGCCTTACATGCGCGAGTTTTTTAACGAAAAATTGAAGGTGCCGACCGAGTTTTTTAATCCGCTCCAAAACGTGACCGTGTCGAAGTCGGCGCCGACGCAGGAGGTGACGCGCTCGGCTCATTTACTTGGGGAAGTGGTTGGCCTGGCGCTCCGCAGCGTAACCACCTGTGCGATGCAGTTGAATTTGCTCCCGGCGAGCGTGGTTCGAAGGCAGGAATTAGAAAAGCGGCGGCCATTTATCATTGTGGCGGCAGCGTGTTTTCTTCTCGCTTTGCTCGGCTGGTCGGCTTACTACGCGCGGGCCGCCCAGGTGGCGCGGCAGAGCATACAGACACTGCAACAAAAGAACGACACCATGCGCGTCGCCGAAACACGTCTTGGTACGCTTAAAAAGCAAACCGCCACGCTGGACAGTGTCGCCATGCCGCTCATCACAGCAATTAACGACCGCAACTTCTGGCCCGAAATTCTTGCAGAGCTGAATGCGCGTCTGCCGGAAGCAGACATTTGGATCACGGAACTTTACGCCATGTCCGGTGGAAAGCCGCTCGGCGCGGGTGAAAAACACATCACGGAAAAGACCACGACTCCCGCGCCGGTAATTTCACCGTCCCCGGCGGGGAGATCGAAAACAAAGTCAGAGAGCGCAGGGGCGGCAATTGATGGCATTGTTGTGCGCGGTCTCTACCTGTACAATCCGAAACAGCAGGAAATAGTCGTCGATTACCTTCACAATTTGGCCGATTCGCCATTTTTCATTATCGACGCAAAAAAACCGGAGCGCGTGATTATATCCAACTCGGTGCCGAATGACGCAGAATGGGCGTTCCCATACGAGCTTCAGCTCACACTGCGCAAACCGGTGAAATTGCCATGAAATGGTTTCAGCAAAATCGATGTTCATTCGCGGTTAAACGCTGGATGAATGCTGGGCCCAACGCCAAACATCGAAGAAGGAGGTTGCCCGCGAATCACACGAATAGACGCGAAAAAAATTCCAGGAAAAGAAAATCATTCGCGTTAATTCGCGTGATTCGCGGGCCTCTTTCTTGTCAGTCCTTCGCCTGTCACGCCGAAGCCTGGCAAAGGCGGGTCATTCACATTTCGTCATCTATGAATTCGTGTCCATTTGTGTTCACCTGTCGCGCCGTAGCCCGGGCGAAGGTGGATTCGTGGTTAATGCCATGAAATGGTTTCAGCAAAATCGCTGGCTCGGCACGTTTCTGATTCTCTTCGGAATATGTGTATTATTTACCGGGTTTCTCTTCTACTGGACAAGGGGCAAATGGAGTGATGCCAGACAAGCGTTCGACAAGGCCGCGGCCGAGCGCAGCCGGCTTCAGCGTCTCGACCCATTCCCAAGCGACGCGAATTATCAGAAGCTGAAAGTTATCCTCGAGAATTACAGTGCCGCGCTCGACAAGCTCAAAGAGGAGCTAAAAAAAGAGGCCGTTGCTGAGACGCCGCTCGCGCCGAATGAATTTCAATCGCGTTTGCGCCAGGCGGTGATCGCCACCTTAAACAGAGCCCACGCCAACAACGTCAAACTCCCAGACAAATTTGAGCTCGGGTTCGATGAATTTACCACCGCCATGCCGAAAACAGCCGTGTCGCCGCTGCTTGGACAGGAGCTTTCCCAAATACAGATGCTCATAAATATCCTGGTGGACGCCAAAGTGGACAGCGTGACCTCTCTTCGGCGCTCGCCTTTGTTGGAAGAACGGGGAGCTTCCCCTGCCCCAGCGGCGACGCCAGCTCCCGGACGAAAGGGTAGCCCGGCCCGCGGAGCAAAGCCGGTGGAGCCGAGCGCGACTCCCCCGGAATTGCTGAAGCGCAACGTTATCGATCTTACGTTTAAAGCAGCGCCGGCCGAAGCGCGAAAAGTCTTGAATGAGATCGCAAGCTCGAGTGGACAATTTTTCATCGTCCGCACCTTGTACGTCCACAATGAAAAGGATAAAGGTCCGCCGCGCGAAAAGAACGCTGAACCAAATCCGCCTCCGTCCAACCAGGCAGCCCCGAACCAGCCGGGCAATGCTCCGCTAAATTTCATCGTTGGCAACGAGCACATCGAAGTATCGGCCACGATCGAGATGTTGCGATTCACCTTTTAACCACGAATGGACACGAATGAACACCAATACTGGCCCGCAAAGCAAACCCAAGTGATTCGTTACACCGTTACATTGTTACAACGGGAAGCCATTGAACGATTCACGATTTAACGATTTAACGATTTAACACCGCGAAGGCAATGGACTGGATTAAGGCACATTACGATCGCGTCGCACTCATCGCCGCGGCGGCATTTCTTTTTATTTGCTCAATCTCCATTTGGTGGAGCGCCATCCAATTCGGAAACCGTTTAATCGGACAACAGGCGCCTCGTCCAAAAAATGCGTCTCCGCCAGCCACGGCTATCGAGCTCGATCATGCCGCAGAGCATCTCCAGCACCCCGCGCAATGGAAATCCAGCAGGCGCTCCGGGCTTTTCGTTCCGGAGAGGCATTTTATCGCCGCTAACGGTCTGCCGGCGACGCTGCAAAACACGCAGGTTCATCCCCCGGTTCCGAATGAGTGGTTTGAGCAATACGCTTTGCCCGTCGAGGACGCGGATGCTCTCGATCAAGATCCTGACGGTGACGGCTTCACCAATCTCGATGAGTGGCAGGGAGGCACCAATCCAATCGACAAGAATTCGCACCCGGATTATCTCACGAAACTACACTTGATATCGGCCACTGAGGAACCTTTTCCATTCATGTTTTCATCATGGGTCGGCAAGAAATTTGCGCTCAACTCAATCGATCAGAGCGAGCCGACGCAATTTTTGAAAATTGGGGACGAAATCCGCGGCACCCGCTTTAAGATCACCAAGTTCACCGAAAAACACGACCGCAATCAGTACGGCACCAAGATCGATGTTTCCGAGCTGCTCCTGGAACATGAAGACACCAAAGCGGAGCTGACGCTGGTGAAGGAAAAGGTCGCCACCTCCCCGCAATCGGTGGCCACCTTCGTCTATACCTGGGGCGGCCGCCGCGAATTCGAGGTAAGAAAAGATCAAGAATTTTCATTGAAACCGTTGGAAGAGATCAAGTATAAGGTCACAGATGTTCAACCAACCAAGGCCGTGATTGTAAATGCTCAGAAACCAAATGAGCCGATCGAAGTCGGTCTTGCCGCCCCGTAAATTCCCTATGAAAAAAAACTCTCATCCTCAAAAGAGATCGCGTTGCCGCGCTTCGCACAGCGAAGCGGCTACAGCTGTAGCCGCCGGCCTGTGGGCGGCGCCCGTGTTCCCCTCACTAATTGCTGTATGCCTCTCCCTCTTCTGCGCCACCGGCATAGCACAGACTCCAGACACCGTCGCGCAACGGGAAATTCAGCGGCGTCAATCCGCGATACCAGCGGGCGAAGCAGCACTCGCCCAGGGCAGAGCTGCGATGAAGGCGAAAAATTATACGCTCGCGAACCAGGAATTTAGAACGGCTGTCACCTACCTGCCGGACGCAGTGGTTTCGGGAAAGGCCCACGACGAAGCGGTGGAAGGCTTTTGCAAAAGCGGAGTCATTTTGGCGGAAGCGCGCGTAGCGCAGGGTGATTATGCCGGGGCGGAGGCGATCCTAAGTGAGATCTTGAGCGATCGTTACGACCCCAACTGTCGACCGGCGCGCGAGCTGCTAACCCACTTGCGCCAGCCCGGTTATTTCAACAAGACCATGGGGCCGAGGTTCATTGCCAAGGTGGAAGAAGTAAAACAATTGCTCACCGAAGCCGATGGCTATTACAAGTCCGGCCGTTACGATCTGGCATTTAAAAGATACGAGCAGGTCCTTAAACTCGATCCCTACAACGTGGCGGCGCGGCGCGGCCAGGAACAACTCGACCACACCAAATATAAATACGGTGTCGAGGCGTATAACGAAACGCGAGCGCGCAGCCTTTGGGAGGTGGAGAAAGGCTGGGAAGAACCGGTGCGCGAGTACGGCAGGACTGTTGGCGCGGAGGCAGGTGCGGTCGCTCGCGAAGCCAGCGGCACGGCCCGAATTACGAACAAACTAAATACGATCATTATTCCGCGTGTGGAATTTCGCGACGCGAGCATTCGCGAGGCAATCGACTTTCTCCGGGAACAGGCAGTGGAGAATGATCCTTCACCCGAAGGAAAAAAAGGCGTCGATATTGTATTGCGCATGACGCCGATTGGGCAGGTTGCGCCTCCTCCCGTCCCGGTTACTCCTGCGGCGGGGCCAGCGGCCGCTGGTGCCCCGGCTGCTGCTGCTCCAGCTGTCCCGGCAGCGCCTGCAGGTGGAACGACGCCTGTTTCAGCGCGGCCAGTTGTTACTCGACCGGTGGTTGCCGCAGCAGCGGTAGC
>WNGD01003844.1_pt1 | contig 14979 bp, 13 predicted proteins | sample 5400671 | NCBI WGS metagenome assembly WNGD01 (sample SAMN13153369, study PRJNA577476) | soil metagenome | isolation source: 40 cm soil or saprolite under grassland replicate 2 | place: USA:California | collected 2016-06-15 | reverse complement strand
CCGCCAGTCCGAAGCCCTGACGCCTGTGGCCCGGATCGCGGTGCAGCACCGGGAGCGCCTCGACGGCTCCGGTTACCCGAGCCGGCTCTCTGGCCGCGGGATCTCCCGCGAGGCGCGAGTCCTCGCCGCTGCGGATGCCTACCAGGCAATGCGCGAGCCCCGCCCCCACCGACCGGAGCGCTCCGCTCAGGAAGCCGCCGCCGAGTTGCGGGCCGATGTCAAGGCGGGCCGCCATGACGCCGACGCCGTCGAGGCCGTGCTCGGCGCCGCTGGGCACCGCGTTCCGCGGCGCCGCGAGGGCCCGGCAGGGCTGACGTCGCGCGAGGTAGAGGTCCTCAGTCTGCTTGCGCGGGGACTCTCGAACAAGGCGATCGCCGAGCGGCTTGTGATCTCCCCGAAGACGGTCGCCAACCACGCCGAGCACATCCACGCGAAGATCAACGCCTCGACTCGCGCGGGCGCAGGCCTGTTCGCGATGCAGCACGGTCTCCTCCCGGAGGAAGAGTTCCCGGCCGGCGTCCCGGCCTGAGCCGTTCAGCCGGCCTGCATCGCCTGCATGTTCTGCGTCATGACCGCCTGCGTCTTGCGGAGCTCCTCGGCGGGGCTGAACAACACGAACTCGGTGCCGGCCTCGTGCAGCGCCGGGACGTGGCCGGGCGGCGTATAGAAGGCGTCACCGGTCTCGAAGACCTCCTCGCGATCGGCGTAGCGAAAGATCAACTTGCCGCTGACGACGTAGCCCCAATGTGGACACTGGCAGCGGTCGTCTGGAAGCCCCTTCATGAGTGGTGTCCCGTCGACGTCCTCGCTGAATGACGTGAAATTCACCGTGTAACCGTCGAGTTGGTCGGACCGATCCACGACGGGGCCAAATTCCCCGCCCTGCGTTGCGCTGTCGCGTGAAACCTTCGGCATCTTCGTCGCCTCCTTCGTCTGGTTATAGGCCACGCTAGTTGCGGAAACGTTCCGCGTCATGAGACGTTTGACCCATCTTTTGAATTTTCAAGGGAACGCCCTAGCCCACGCCCTAGCCCAGAAAGACCGACACCGCCGATGCCGGCTTCGCCGGCGTCGGCCACCCAGCGCTTAGGACTGAGGTGAGAGACCGAGCGAAGTCATCATGGCTCGGCGCGAGCCGAGTCGGACTTCGCTCGGCTTATGGGCCGTGCAGGGATCGAACCTGCGACCTTGGGATTAAGAGTCCCCTGCTCTACCAGCTGAGCTAACGGCCCTGAAGGGCAGCGAAGTGTAGCGCCCGAAAATCGCCTCCAAGTCATCATGGCTCGGCCGCAGGCCGAGCCATGACTTCGAGGCGGTCACCGCAGGCCGAGCCATGACTTCGAGGCGGTCACCGCAGGCCGAGCCATGACTTCGAGGCGGTGAGTAGCCTTGGGCGCGAATGAGTGCAGAGGTTGCCATCGTGGGTGCCGGATACGTCGGAATGCCGCTTGCGCAGGTGTTCGCGGACGCCGGTAAGACCGTCGTCCTCGTCGACGTGAACGATGACGTCGTGGACGGGATCAACCGCGGCGAGAGCCACATCGGCGACGTGCCGTCCGGAGCCCTCAAAACCCTCGTCGATGCAGGCCGCCTTTCGGCGACGACTGATTACGACGCGCTCAAAGAGGTCGACGCGATCCTGATCGCGTTGCCGACCCCGTTGTCCAGCCACCGCGAGCCGGACCTCACGATCGTGGAGAACGCAGCAGCCGAGATCGCGCCGCGTCTTCGGAAGGGCCAGGTCGTGGTGCTCGAGTCGACGACCTACCCGGGGACCACGCGCGAGTCGCTCCAACCCATCCTCGAACGCAGCGGCATGAAGGCGGGAGCGGACTTCCACCTCGCGTTCTCGCCCGAGCGTGTCGACCCCGGCCGCACCGACTGGACGACAAAGAACACGCCCAAGCTCGTCGGCGGTCTGACTCCCGCCTGCACTGAGCGCGCAATGGAGCTCTATCGCTCAGCCGTCGACACGGTGGTTCCGCTCTCGTCGCCCGAGACGGCGGAGATGACGAAGCTCCTGGAGAACATCTTTCGGGCGGTCAACATCGCGCTCGTCAACGAGCTTGCGCAGCTGTGCGAGCGGATGGAGGTGGACGTCTGGGAGGTCGTCGAAGCGGCGGAGACGAAGCCGTTCGGCTTCATGAGCTTCAAACCGGGACCGGGTCTCGGGGGCCACTGCATCCCGATCGATCCCTTTTACCTCACCTGGAAGGCGCGCGAGTACGACTTCTACACGGAGTTCATCGATCTCGCGGGCAAGGTGAACGCAAACATGCCGTTCTTCTGCCGCTCGCTGATCTCGCAGGCGTTGAACCACGGTGCGGAGAAGTCGCTCAAAGGATCGCGGATCCTGATCCTCGGCGTGTCGTATAAGGCGGACATCGATGATGTGCGCGAGTCTCCTGCGGAGAAGATCATCGAGCTGCTGAGTAAGGCCGGCGCGGAGGTGTCGTACCACGATCCTCACGTCGAGGAGTTCGACGGACTGCGCTCCGTCGGGTATGCCCCCGAGGAATACGACTGCGCCGTGATCGTCACCGCGCACAGCTCTATCGACTATGAGGACTTGGTCGAGCGGGCGCAGATCGTTGTCGATCTTCGGAACGCGACGGGTAGGAACGGCACCGGCAACGGCAAAGTGTGGAAGTTGTGACCACCCGGGTGGCGCAGGTGGGCCTTGGCCAGTGGGGCAAGAACCTTGCCCGTAACTTCGATCAGCTCGCTGAGCTCGTCAGGCTCTGCGATGTCGATGACGAGCGACGAGTCGAGGGCGCGCAGTCGTATCCCTCCGCCCAGGTGACCTCGAGCTTCGACGACGTGCTCACGGACGAGTCGGTGGAGGCTGTTGTCGTCGCGACTCCTGTGCCGACGCACTACGAGCTGGCGCGCCGCGCGCTCGAAGCGGGCAAGCATGTGTTCGTGGAAAAGCCGCCGGCGATGCGCGGTGCGGAGATGGAGGAGCTGTGCGAGCTGGCCGAAGACCGTGATCGCGTGCTGATGCCAGGGCACCTGCTGCTCTACCACCCCGGCGTGCAGAAGCTGAAGGAGATCGTCGATTCCGGGGAGCTCGGTGACGTGCTCTATGTGTACGGCAACCGCCAGAACCTCGGCACATTCAGGACGAACGAGAACGCGCTCTGGTCACTCGGGGTGCACGACCTCTCCGTCCTTCTCTATCTCATTGAAGAAGAGCCGAGCGAGGTGCGTGCGCACGGCAATGCATTCCTTAGCCGCGGGGTCGAGGATGTGGTCTTCTGCTATCTCCGCTTTCCATCCGGGAAGATGGCGCACATGCATCTGTCCTGGCTGGATCCACACAAGATCCGGCGAATCACCGTCGTCGGCAACGAGAGGATGGCGGTGTTCGACGACATGGAGCGGGACCGGAAGATCACGGTCTACGACAACTGGCGAACTCGCACGGGCGACATCTACAGCCCGACAGTCGACGCGACAGAGCCGCTGCGGCGCGAGTGTGAGCACTTCTTGCGGCTGGTCGCCGGTGACGGCGAGCCGCACAAGGTCGCGCGTGACGCGATTCCTGTCGTTCGCGTCCTCGATCAGCTGCAGGCTTCGCTCGAAACAGTCCCGGCTTGAATGAACGTCGCTCGCCTTCGGCTCGCTCCCGTGAGGGAAACCATGTTTCCCCCACGAGCCCCCTTCTTCAGGGATCGCCTCAACCCCCGCGCCGCTGAGATCGCCGCGTGGGCCGAGGAGAAAGAGAGGGGAAACCTCCCGGTTTCCCCTTACGCCCCTTCCACCGCTCATCGGCCAAAGAGCCGCCGATGAGCGTCTACGTCGCCGACACCGCGATCGTCTATCCCGGGACCGTGCTCGGCGACGGGTGCAGGATCCTCGACTACGCGGTCGTCGGCAAGCAACCTACGCTCGGGCCGCGCTCCACGACGAAGCAGGAGGACCTGCCGCCGCTCGAGCTCGGGCCGGGGGTGATCGTGTCCACCGGAGCGATCGTCTTCGCCGGGACTCGTCTCGGCGCGGGAGTGATCATCGGCGACCAGGCATGCGTCCGAGAACGGTGCGAGATCGGCGACGACGTCGTGATCGGCCGTGGCGTGCTCGTCGAGAACGACACGACGATCGGCGCCCTCACGAAAGTTCCGGCGATGGCCTACATCACTGCCCACACGACGATCGAAGAGCGCGTCTTCATCGCGCCCTGTGTCCAGACGACGAACGACAACTTCATGGGCCGAACGGAAAGACGACACGAGCTACGCAAAGGACCGACCATCAGGCGCGGTGCGCGTATCGGGGGCGGCGCCGTTCTGTGCCCGGGGACCGAGATCGGCGAGGAGGCGTTTGTCGGGGCAGGTTCGGTCGTCGTCAAGGACGTGCCGCCGAGAGTGGTCGTCGTCGGCAATCCCGCGCGCGTCCTCCGAGAGGTTCCTCGCGAGGAGCTTCTCGACTCCGTCCGGTCCTAGCGCCGCGCGATTGTCAGCTCGTACGGTCCAAAGCCTCGAGTCGTGAGCTTGACCTCCGCGTAGTACAAGCCACTCGCCGGCGCCTTGTAGCCGATCGTGTGCGTCGGTCCGGGCCCGATGGCTTGGGCGGCGCGAAGATGCTGGTTGCGGAGATCGTTCACGCGCTTCGTCCCCGGCTTCCAGAGCAGCAGATTCGACGTGGAGCCCTCGGGGCCGTTGAGCATGAGCTTCACCTTCTGATCCTTCTTCAGATAGAGGCGGTACACGTCGATCTGGTCGTCCCAGAAATCGATCGTCGCCTTGACCGACGTGACTTTCGTCCCGAGCCTGGCGGCGGAGCCACCCGCATCGTCGTTCGGCTCGAGCCGGTCCGGCGGTGGCAGCACGCCCCCGAGCGCGCCGATCGCCTTCGCGACGTCGAGCCGTCCCCAGCCGCTGAACGCGTCGCGCTGTAGCGGGCATTGCTTGCAACCGTCCGAGGCATTCATGTCCGTCGCCGTTCGCTCCAACAGGTTCAAGACCTGATCTGGCTGCAGCGCCGGGTCGAGTGCCAACAAGACCGCCGCCGCCGCCGTGACCTGCGGCGCCGCGAACGAGGTCCCCGCCGCGTGCCGGAACTCGTCCGGGCCGCAGTCGGAGTACCCCTGGTTCTGGCAGAGCGGGCGGGTCGCCGTCAGGGCCCGGGGCAGAGTGGAGTAGATCTCCTGCCCGGGCGCCGAGATGTCGTTGTAGATGCGGTCGCGGTTGGAGAACTGCGGGACGTTGCCGGTTGGGCTCAGCGCGCTCACGCCCAGCACGTGCGGCAGCGCCGCTGGATAGCTCGCGAACGGCCAGGGCGACTGAGGTGCGTCGTCGGAGTTCCCGACTGCCGCGACGAGGACGGCGCCGCGGCTGACCGCGTAGTTGATCGCACTTGCCTCGACCCGGGAGAAAGTGTCGCGTCGTGGATTGAACGGATCACGCAGGCCGCCGATTGACAGGTTGATCACACGCGCACCCACGTCGACCGCCCAGCGGATCGCATCGGCCTCGTCACGCACGTCGATCGACTGGTCCGGGCGCGCGATCTTGGCGATCACGAGCTGTGCCGGAAACGCCATGCCCGCGATGCCCTCGTTGTTGTTGATCGCCGCGGCGATCATTCCCGCGACGAAGGTGCCGTGGCCGTCCTCGTCGGTCAATGGACTGCCTCCGACCCAGCTTCTGGCCTGCCAGATCCGGGAGCGTGGAAATTCGGGGTGGCCGCCGTCGATTCCCGAGTCGATGATCGCCACGCGGACGGGGTTCACGACCGGAAGCTCGGCGGGAAAGGCGTCGAAGGCGTGATCCTGCGCCAGGTAGTACTGCTTCGGCACGAGGGGGTCAGTCGGCACGAAGCCTGCTCGGAACGGCATCGCAGCAGCAGCCGGCGCCAGCGCAAGCGCCACGACCGCAATTGCGGCTGACTTCACGAGGTCGAGACCTGGAGCACCGGCGAGAAGCCGATGACGAAACCATGGCCCGAGCTCACTCGGGCGCGATAGACCCCGGGCGTGAGCTGGAGCTTGGCAAGAAAGTCACCGCTTGCGTCGACAACGGCCTGGCCGACGGTCGGCCACGCTGTTCCTTCCTGTTTCTGGACGAGCACCTTCGTTCCCGAGAGCGAGGCCGGACGGACATAGCCGGTGAGCCGGTCCTGAGCTCGAGCCGGATAGAAGCGTGCGAGCGGTGCAACCGGAACTCGTATCGACGCAGCGCTCACCTTGCCGATCGACAAGCGGTAGCGCGTCGTGACCGTGGGCTTCACGAGGACGGAGACGAGCCCGTCCTGGTCGGCCTGGACTTGCGCAACTTCCGTCCAGCTGCCTCCCTGCAGCTGTTGCAGCACCGCCTGCGTCAGGCCGCGCGCGACACCTGTCAGCTTGCCGCGTCCCCCGTAGGTGACGGGCTGAGGCGGCGCGTTCAGCGAGAGAACGCCGACGCTGAACCAAGTCGACCGCAGTCCAAGGCGGCGGCGCACGTCCGCGCCCGGCACGGCAAGCGTGCCTTTGGTCCCGACGACGTTGACCACCTTGATGCGGCCGGAGGAGTTCAGCTCGGGCTGCAGATCGAGGACCCGGCCCTTCATCTTCATCATCTTCGCGAGCTTCGCGCCGGTGAAAACGAGTGGTCCCCAATCGTGGTGTGGCGAGATCGAGTCGTACGGGTCGGGAACGGAGACGAGGTATGGGACGGGCTTTCCCCAGACGTCCTCCGCCGAAGCCGTACGGCCGCCGGACGTTGAGAAGAAGTACGTCTTGGCGACCGCGTCCTGATAAAGCACGACCTGTCCGGCCGTCGCGTTGACGGCTGCATTCGTGGAAGGCTTCTCGTGCTCGATCCCGAGGTACACCTGACTGCGCGTGTCGGAGTAGAGATCGAAAGCACCGGTCCTGCGCGTCGCCAGCGCGTACGAGCGCGCGACGACCGCCTGTGCCTTCAGCGCCTCGGGGTGCCACATGAATGGCATCTCCGACGGGACGACGCCGTAGAGGTACTGCTCCAGCCCGACCATGTTGACCGCGCGCAGCTTCCCGTCCGTGACGTCGATCTGGACCGAGCCTCGATAGCGATGCTTGAGCCCGAGCGCAGCGGCTCCCGGCTGGAACAGCAGCGGGCCGGGCAGCGCCCGCGACGCTGTCTGCCCGTCGACGGCGAGCTTGAGCGCGGGTGTCAACGTGTACTTCCCAGCTGTGACGGTGTGGGTGGTGCCGCTCCCGTCGCGCACCTTGAAGTCGGCCGCGGAACCGATGTCGAGCGTGGCGCTGCCGCTCGTCAGGAGGACTCGTACCCGCGAAATCGGTGCGCTCCCGAGCTCCGTCCCGGGGAAGTAATGCAGCACGATGCTGTCGTAGAGGACACCCTTCTGGGCGTAGCCGTACGCGCCGTACTGGCTCAGCCCGACGCCGTGTCCCCAACCGTGGCCGGTGACGAGAAACGTCGCGGCTCCAACAGGAGCAGGAGCAGGTTGCGCGAGCGCTGACGTGCGCACATGCGCCGCCGAGCCGGCGACGAGCACGAGAACGGAGACGAGTACGAGGGTTCTACGCATCGAGCTGACCCCAGCAAGGACGCGACCGAGGCTAGCAAAGGGCCCCATGAGCAGCAGCTTTCTTTACGGAACCCTCATCTCATCGTTTGCGCGACCATGAGCGGGGGAAATCCGTTTTCTTTCCGTGGTTGTGAAGATCGCCATCCTCCCGCCTCGCTACCGCGACCCGGACCAGATCGGGCGCGGCGGCATGGGCGACATCTACCGCGCCACCGATTCGGTGCTCGGCCGTGTCGTGGCAATCAAGATCCTGGCCGATCGCTACGCCCGTGACGAGTCTGTGCGCGAGCGTTTCACGCGCGAGGCTCTTTCTGCGGCCCGCCTCTCGGGGGAGCCCAACACCGTCACGATCTACGACGTCGGCGAGCACGACGAGCGCCCGTTCATCGTCATGGAGTATCTCGGCGGCGGTTCGCTCGACGATGTGCTGCGAAGCGGCGGAGCGCAATCGCAGGAACGAGTCTTCACGTGGCTCGAGGAAGCAGCACGTGCTCTCGACACGGCGCACCGTGAAGGCATCGTCCACCGAGACGTGAAGCCCGCGAATCTGATGCTCGACGGCGAAGGGCACGTGCACGTTGCGGACTTCGGAATAGCCAGTTCCGCCGGCATGGACTCGCTGACGATGACCGGGACGGTGCTCGGGACGGCGGGATATCTCTCACCCGAGCAGGCACAGGGCGAGCGCGCGGGCGCGGCAAGCGACCGTTACGCGTTGGCGGTTGTCGCATGGGAACTGCTCACGGGCAAGCGGCCCTTCGAATCGGAGAGCCCGACCGCGGAAGCGGCCGCGCACGTCAACACGCCGGTCCCTGCGATCTCTGCTGTCGGAAACCTCCCGCGGGAGCTCGATCGCGTCTTCGAGCGGGCGCTCGCGAAGGATCCGTCGCAACGGTATGGGACCTCGGGCGAGTTCGTTGCCGCACTGAGGTCTGCCTTCAGCGAGGCGGCCGGATCGACGAGCGAGATTGCCGCGGTCGCACCGTTGCCCCCGCCCACGGCGGAGACGCGGCTCCGGCCCCGAGGCGAAGCCACGCAGTACACGCCCTACCCGCCCGGCGCGCGTCCTTCGCGCGCCGTCTGGCCACTCCTCGCCGCGCTGCTCCTCGCCGGCGCGGTCGCCGGTGCGCTCCTCGCTTACTTCCTCACCCGCGGCAACGGTGCGACGCCGGCGCCTACAACCGTGATCACGCGCGTAAGGACGGTGACGACGCAGGGCGAGGTCACGACAGTGCAGAAGCCCGTCACCGTCACGACGACACCCGGCGCTGGCTCCGGCCCGAGTGGCGCAGCCCTGAACAACGCCGGGTTCAGCAAGATGCAGGCAGGCGACTATGCCGGTGCGCTGCCCTTGCTCGAGCGTGCCGTGCAGAAGCTTCAGGGCTCGAGCTCACTCGACGAGGCGTACGCCGACTACAACCTCGCCTACACACGCTTCCAGCTCGGAAGCTGCGACGGCGTGCTCGACCTCCTCGATCGTTCGGAGGCGATTCAGGGCCAACGCTCGGAGATCGACAGCCTCCGGCGTCAGGCGGAGGACAACTGTTAGCGCCTCCTAGATAGGCGCGCGGCGTACTGCTTGTCGTAGTACTCGCGGAACCCGCCCGAGCGCTTGATCGGCTCCCACCAGTCGCGATTGTCGCGGTACCAGTCGATCGTGGTGCGCACACCGCCGGCCCAGTCGCGCCGTGGCTGCCAGCCGAGTGAGCGGATCTTCGTCGTGTCGAGCGAATAGCGCCTGTCGTGTCCCGCACGATCCTCGACGTTTCGGACGAGTGAAGGATCTGCCGCGAGATGCTCGACGATCACTTTCGTCAGCTCGACGTTTTCGTGCTCTTCGTCTGCGCCGACGTTGTAGATCTCGCCCGCTTCCCCCTGGCGGAGTACCAGCTCGATCGCCGCGCAATGGTCGTCGACGTGGAGCCAGTCCCGGACCTGGCGCCCGTCTCCATAGAGCGGCAGAGGCTCGCCGTCGAGGGCGTTCGTCGCGAAGAGCGGCAACACCTTCTCCGGATACTGGTTGGGCCCATAGGTGTTGGACCCTCGCGTGATCGAAGCGTTGACGCCGAACGTCCTCACCGCGGCGAGCACCTGGAGGTCTCCTCCGGCCTTCGACGCGCTGTATGGGCTCGAGGGGCGCAGCGGATCGTCTTCGCGCGACGACCAGCCCGGTTCGACGTCGCCGTAAACCTCGTCCGTCGAGACCTGGACGAATCTGGCGCTTAGCTCCTCCGCCGCCTGAAGCAGCACGAGCGTCCCGAGCACGTCGGTGCGCACGAATTCTTCCGGGCCGAGGATCGATCTGTCCACGTGGGTCTCGGCCGCGAAGTTGACGATCGCGTCGACGGAGCCGATCTGGTCGACGTCCCCGCGGGTCGCGATGTCGCCCCGGCGACAGTCGATTCCCTCGGGGAGGTTGGCCGCATTCCCCGCGTAGGTGAACTTGTCGAGTATCACCACGTCCTCGCCGGCCGCGAGCATCCGTTTGACGAAGTGCGAGCCGATGAACCCCGCACCACCGGTGACCAGAAGGCGCACGGCGTCACCGTATAGACTCCCTCCGTCAGTGAGGCAATGGAGCCTCGGGCGCCTCTGCTGCGCCTGGGGCTTTTCGCGTTTCAAGGGAGGATTTCATGGCGCAGGTCGAGACACGCAACAGGGCGACGTCGAGCGAGGATTCGCGCAAGCGGGTGCACGGCCGAATCGAGAAGGAGGGGATCGAATTCGTCCTCCTCTGGTTCACGGACATCGAGGGCCACCTCAAGAGCTTCGCGGTCACGCCGAGCGAGATCGAGGCCGCGCTCGACGACGGCATGGGCTTCGACGGCTCGTCGATCACCGGTTTCAACGCGATCGAGGAGTCGGACATGGTCGCGATCCCGGACCCGGAGACCTTCCAGCTGATGCCGTGGAAGGAGGGCGAGACGAAGGTGGCGCGGATGATCTGCGACATCGTCACGCCGGACGGGAATCCCTACGAAGGCGACCCGCGCTACGTGCTCCGGCGGGCGCTCGAGCGCATGTCCGCGCTGGGCTTCGACACATTCAACGTCGGCCCCGAGCTCGAGTACTTCCTGTTCCGCGACGACAAGGGGACCGAGACGCTCGACGAGGGCGGGTACTTCGCCATGACGACCCTGGACGCGGCGAGTGAGCTGCGCCAGGAGACGGTCCGTGCGCTCGAGGGCATGGGCATTCCGATCGAATACGTGCACCACGAGGTCGGTCCCTCTCAGCACGAGATCGACATGCGGTTCTCGGACGCCCTCGCGATGGCCGACCATACGGTGACGTACAGGCTGATCGTCAAGGAGATCGCCAAGAAGTCCGGGTACCACGCGACCTTCATGCCGAAGCCGATCTTCGGCGAGAACGGGTCCGGGATGCACACGCACCAGTCCCTCTTCAAGGAGGGTCGCAACGCGTTCTTCGACGGTGACGACCAGTGGAACCTCTCCGCGGACGGCAAGGCCTTCATCGCCGGCCAGCTGAAGCACGCGAGAGAGATCAGCGCCGTCTTCGCGCAGTGGGTGAACTCGTACAAACGGCTGGTGCCGGGATACGAGGCGCCGGTGTACGTCGCCTGGTCGCGGCGCAACCGCTCGGCGCTGATCCGGATTCCTCTTTACAAGCCCGGCGCCGAGCAGGCGACGCGGGCTGAGATCCGGTGTCCGGACCCCGCGTGCAACCCGTACCTGACGTTCGCGGCCCTGCTCCATGCGGGGCTGGAGGGGATCGAGCAGGGGTACGAGCTACCCGACCCGATGGAGACGAACCTCTACCACCTCACACCCGAGCAGCGAAAGGAGCGCGGGATCGTCTCCCTCCCGGAGACGCTCGGCGAGGCCGTCGACGCGCTGGCCGGGTCGGAGCTCGTCCGCAAGGCACTTGGCCCGCACATCTTCGATCGGTACGTCGAGCTGAAGCGATCCGAGTGGGACGAGTACCGGGTCCAGCTCACCGAGTGGGAGCTCAAGAAGTACTTGTCCGTTCTCTGAGAAAGAGAGAGAATGAAGCCCGGTCTCGTGAGCTCTGCGGCCTACGAGATCCAACTGACGGCCGACTGCGAGCTGCCGCGTCATACGCGCAGCTCGTGGTCGTTTAAGCGCGGGGGAAACCATGTTTCCCCCGCGGGCCCCCTTCTTCGGTCTCGGCAAGGCGGATGTCCCGTAGCGCTCCCGGCGTGACGCGGTCACGCCTCCGCGCGCGGGCGCGGGCTCAACCCAGCTGGACTAGGAAAGCCGCCAGGTACTTGACTGCAAATCGCCCCGAGGGTCTAGAGAAATCTGCGGATGGTCTCGCGGGCTACGCGGAGGCCGACGACCTGGCTCGTGGGGTCGACGTCCGCGATCGTGTCGGCGGGGACCAGGCGGCGTCGTCGTGAGAAGAGACCACCGCGGACCGAGAGGGCGTCAGGCACGTCGGGGAGCGTTCCGTACATCGGACACTCGACCTTGCCGATGACGCGGCCCCGGTTGTCGGCCACCAGGAACCCGGCCGTGTCCACGAGATTCAGAGGGAGTGCGGACATGGTCCGAACCTATTCCTCGTCTGCAAGGAAAATCCCTTCCCGGCGTAAGCGTTGTGTTAACGGCGCGGCTCTGCCGGAGGTCGCTCACCTCGCAGCAACACAGCGGCGACAAGCGCCACGACTAGCAACGCGACGACGCCGCCAACGAGCTGGTCTAGCTCAATTACATGCCCTCCAACGTGCCAGCGGATCCGCGCAAATGCGGACTTCCTATCCCCAAGGAGGCCGATGACGATCCAGCCCAGCCCGATCGCGAACTGCCACAGCGCGAGTCCAAACGCGACAGCAAGCGCGATCCACGTCAGCCGTGACTGTCGCATCCGATTCAAAACTTTGGCCACGCTTCGGACGATAGGTGGGGCCGTCACGTCCTTACAAACAAACCCGCTCAGTCCGGCTTCGTGGTCATCGCCCACATCGCCACGAAGAGGGCGATCAGGTAGAGCCCTGAGATCACCGCAACGGCCCTGACGGGCCAGCGGCGTTCCGGACGACGCACGCCCCACCAGGCGATCAGCGCCGTGATCACGAGCAGCACGAGCCCGGCATCTCCGACCAAAAAGCCGACCCCCAGCCACGCCGGGTCGCCCGGGATGTCTTCTCGAGAATCGATCCACTGTCCGGCGACGCGCATCAGCAGCCATGCCGGCAGCACGAGAAAGCCGATCGTCCGAACGAGGTGCCTCCGCAAGGCGGGAGCGCGAACCGCGATCACGACTGTCGCGCCGATTGCGCCGACGAGCACCGTCGCGCCGAGCACATGGAGGAAGAGCGGGAAGTTCCAGCTGTCGGGGCGGACGAGCGCGAGCATCAGGCGCCGGGCTTCCAGATCATGAGCGCGAGAATCGCAATCACGACGATTCCGCTGCCCCAGCTCAGCGTGAGCCAGACCGGGTCGCGAAGGCGCGCCGAAAGCTGCGGGCTCGCGACGTCCCCTTCAGCCGCGAGACGCTCTGCCAGTTCGCGCACCTGCTTCTCGTGCTTGCCGCCGATTCCGCCTAGAGCATTCGAGAGCACCCAGAGGACGAGCGCGAGGACGATCCACGTCTGACCCCAGCCGTAACCGACGTGGTGCACGAGCCAGAGGCCGAACCCAAGCGTGAGAACCATCCCCACGCCGATCGCCCCGACGGCGAGACGCGCGAATCTGAAGAGGAGGACGATCTCGCTCGGGCGCTCGCTCCGGAGTGCGGCGAGGTTGAAGACACCCGCCATGACCGCTCCGCCGACCACGAGAAACGCGCCGGTCATGTGCAGAAAGAGCAGCCAGTCGTACCGGTCCACCGCGCTAGCCTACGAAACCGAGTGGACGTACGAGCACGACACCTGCGCCTCCTCACCGAGACGATCGCCGCGGTGAACTCGACGCTCGACCTCGAAGAGGTGCTCGAGCTGGTTGCCAGCAAGGTCGCCGATGCCCTCCGGACGGAGGCTTGCTTCGTCTACCTCTACGACGAGCGGACGAATGAGCTGATCCTGCGCGCCACGCATGGCACGAGCGTCGAAGAGATGACGAAGCGGCCGAGGATGCGTCCGGGTGAAGGCATCACGGGAACCGCCGCGGCCGACCGGGCTCCGGTGATGATCCCCTCGCAGGCACATCTCGATCCCCGCTTCAAGCAGTTCGCCAATCTTTCGGAGGACGCCTACGAGTCGATTCTCGCCGTGCCCATCCTCGCCCGCGACAAGCTCGCCGGCGCGCTGAATGTCCGCACCCTCGCTCCGCGCGAGTTCACGCAGGACGAGATCGAGCTGCTCGTCGCGATCGCGGATCAGGTCGCGCAGACCATTCAGCACGCACAGCTCTATGCACACGCGCAGAGTCGGGTCGCAGAGCTCGAGGCCCTCGCAAAGATCTCGGAGGCGGTCTCGGAGTCCCTCTACCTCGAGGAGTCGCTCGAGGCGATCGTGAAGACGACGATGGAGGCGGTCGGCGCCACAGGCGCGGCCCTCGTGCTCGAGGACGGCAACATCGCGTGGCCAGAAGGCCGTGCCGGGACGCACAACGTGCGGCTTCCCCTTCGCTGGAAGCGGCGTCAGATCGGCGAGCTCGTCTGCGACCGCGACACGCCGTTCACGGACGAGGAGCGGGCGTTGCTCGTCTCGATCGCACACCACGCGGCGGTGGCGCTCGAGCACGGGCGCGCCGTCATGCGCGGCGTGCTCGCACAAGAGATCCATCACCGCGTCAAGAACAACCTCCAGACGGTCGCCTCGCTGCTGCGACTGCAGGCTCGCGCGACTGACGCAGATCCGCGGAAGGCGCTCGAGGATTCGGTGCACCGCATCCTCGCCATCGCCGCTGTCCACGAGGTCCTGACGGAACAGCGCGAAGAGGTCGTCGAGCTACGCGAGCTACTCGAACGACTGCGCGCGATGCTCGTGCAAGGCTTGGCCGGCGGAAAGGAAGTGCAGGCCGATCTCGAGTCCGTCTCGATCGCCGGCAACCGGGCGACCGCGCTGGCGCTGGTCTTCAGCGAACTGCTGCAGAACGCCCTCGAACACGGCGGCGACAGCGTCCGGATAAAGCTCGCCCAACAAAACGGCCAGGTCGTGCTCTCGATCGCTGACGACGGCGGTGGAATTCCGACTGACGCAGGCGGCACTGGACTCTCGATCGTCCAAGCGCTGGTCCGAGACGAGCTGCAAGGAAGACTGGATCTTCGCAGCGACGAAGGAACAAGAGCAGAAGTGGTCTTCCCAGCGTGACCAACCGGGCCCTCAAGGCCGCAGGCTAAGACCAGGCGAAGCCGGGCTTAGCCGCAGGCAAACTGATGCGGGCGCGGCCGCGAAGCGCCCGTGCCCGCACGGTTGAGCGCAATCGCCGGCCGAAACCGCGGCAGACGTGCGCGGGCTCCGCCCGCGCACGTTCAGCGCGAAGCGCCGTACCCAAACCCAAGCGAAAGCGCAGCTTTCGCGCGGAGGAGTTAACG
>WNGD01003842.1_pt1 | contig 14982 bp, 11 predicted proteins | sample 5400671 | NCBI WGS metagenome assembly WNGD01 (sample SAMN13153369, study PRJNA577476) | soil metagenome | isolation source: 40 cm soil or saprolite under grassland replicate 2 | place: USA:California | collected 2016-06-15 | reverse complement strand
GGTCATTGGGCTACTCGATCGGGGGGACCGCGTGGCGGGTGACCTTTACGGTGGGGACGCCCGCCGCAGCGCTGAGTCGCAAGGGGGCAGGCCATGAGCGACGAGGTGCTGCGGGGGGATGTGCGGTGCCCGCGAACGCTACGGGCCTTCCTCGCGCATCGGCTCGGGCTGGTCGCGGCCGAGGCAGGCTACGACATAGCTGCCTGGCTCTGCAGTCTCCTGGCGACTGCCTGGGCCACCCGCGACCTCGCCGGCACAAGTACTCAGCCGTTCCTTGTGGTGTCCGCCGCGCTGGCCGTCGGTCTCGTGCAAGCAGCCTCGGGCATGCTGACCGGCCTCTATCCGAGGCGGTACCAGCGGGGCAGCCTCGACGAGGTCGTGGCCGTCGGCAAGGCGGCCGCCGGGACGACGTTGTCCCTTTGCGTGTTGAGCGGCTTGCTGATGCCCGGTCAGCGTGCGCCGCTGGCCACCGGTGCTTGCGCGGTGGTCTTCGCCCTGCCAGCGATGCTCGGTGTGCGGTACATAGCATTCGCGGTCCGGCAGCGCTCCCGCGCCGCCGCGTCCACGGCTGTCAAGATCATAATCTTCGGGGCCGGCAGCGCGGGCACCCAGCTTGCGCAGCGGCTGGCCGGCCAGCATGGCTCCGACTACCGCCCGGTGGCGATGCTCGACGACGACCCAGCCCTGCGGGGGCTGCGGATCCGGGGAATTCCTGTTCTCGGCGGGCGTGACCAAATGGCAGCCATGGCCGCCACAACCGGCGCCAAGGTGCTCGTGATCGCCATCGCCAGGGCGAGCGGCGCGGCGATCCGTGAGCTGACCGCCGCGGCCGAGCGCTGCGGGCTCACGCCGAAGGTGATCCCGTCGATCAATGAACTGCTCAGCGGCAGCGCACGCATTGACGGCGTGCGCGATCCGCAGATCGCTGACCTGCTCGGCCGCAGGCCGGTGGTAACCGATGTCGCCGCGGTCGCCAGCAGCTTCGCCGGCCAGCGGATTCTGGTGACCGGCGCTGGCGGGTCCATCGGCTCCGAGCTCTGCCGTCAGCTGCACCAGTTCCGGCCGGCTGAGCTGATCATGCTGGACCGCGACGAATCCGCCTTGCACGCGATCCAGCTGGCACTGCACGGCCGGGCCCTGCTTGACTCCGACGAGGCGACGCTGGCCGACATCCGCGATGCACGCCGGGTCAGGCAGGTCTTCGAGCAGTTCCGGCCGCAGATCGTCTTTCACGCCGCCGCGCTCAAGCACCTGCCGCTGCTAGAGCGATACCCGGCGGAGGCGCTCAAGACCAACGTACGGGGCACCCTCAACGTGCTGGATGCCGCGGCGGCCCACGGTGTCGAATCGTTCGTGAACATATCGACAGACAAGGCCGCCGATCCGGTGTGCGTCCTTGGCTATTCGAAACGGATGGCGGAACGGCTCACCGCCGAGATGGCCGGCCGGGCGGCGGGCACCTACCTGAGCGTCCGTTTCGGCAACGTCCTCGGCAGTCGGGGCTCGGTGCTTACCGCGATGACGGCGCAGGTAGCGGCCGGCGGGCCGGTCACCGTGACGCATCCCGAGGTCAGCAGGTATTTCATGACTGCTGACGAGGCGGTTCAGCTGGTGCTCCAGGCCGCCGTGATCGGGCGAGCCGGCGAGGCTCTCGTGCTCGACATGGGGCAGCGGGTGCTCGTCGCTGACATCGCCCGGCGGCTGGCCGCCGGTGCGGCACGCGAGATCGAGATCGTGTACACCGGCCTGCGCCCTGGCGAGAAGCTCGCCGAGGACTTGCTCGGCCGCGATGAGGTAGACAACCGGCCATGTCATCCGCTGATTAGGCATGTCCGGGTGCCGCCACTGGCGCCGGACTGGGTCATGGGCCTGGATCCGGATGCCGAGGCCGGTGCGCTCCGGACGGCTCTTGCCTGCTGCGCCGGGAGCGCACAGCCAGGACTCATTCCATCTCAGGTGCGCTTAAGTGCTGACCCGAGGCTCGGGAGCAGCCGGGCACCAGGTGCCGCGGTCCGTGCGGTGCAACACCGACGGCGCCGAAATCCGCGACAACCAGCGTGCGCAATATCCGGGGAAGCGTCTCCTCGACCTGGCGATATTGAGCCTGGCCGCCATCCCAGCACTGGCGCTCGGCGCGATCTGCGCCGTCGCGATATTGATCTCCGACGGACCGCCCGTGCTCTTCCGGCAGGCGCGCGCCGGTCGCGACGGTCGCCCGTTCGTGCTCTTCAAGCTGCGGACGATGGGCGGGACCCAGCAGTGCGGCGACGCATTCCCCGAGCCGGGGAGGATCACCAGGATCGGCCGGATCCTGCGCCGGATGTCGATCGACGAGCTGCCGCAGCTGATCAACGTGCTGCGCGGCGAGATGAGCCTGGTTGGGCCGCGCCCGACGCTCGCCTACCAGGTCCGGCGGTACGACTCGCGGCAGTTGTACCGCCTGCGCGTACGGCCTGGGCTGACCGGCCTGGCGCAGGTCAACGGCCGCAACCGGATGAGCTGGGCCGAGCGGATCGAGTGGGACCTGCAGTATGTCAAGAACCAAAGCCTCCGGCTTGACCTGACCGTTATCGCCCGCACTGCCTGGGCTGTGTTGAGCGGCGACGGCGTGGCATGCCACGCACGCTTCGATCCCATTGCGCAAGCTGAGGAAAGGCGGTCTGCCGTGCCACCGGTAACACCACGGATCCGGCTGGCGAAGCCCGATATTGGCGAGGAGGAAATCGAAGCAGTCCGCGAGGTACTCACTAGCGGCACGCTTACCGGCGGCCCGCAGAATGCGGCATTCGAGCGGGAGTTCGCTGCCCGCCATGGTGCCAAGCACGGGGTGACGTTCTGCACCGGAACAGCCGCTCTCGCGGCGATGCTGCTGGCCGAGGACATCGGCCCGGGAGACGAGGTGATCATTCCGTCGATGACGTTCGTCTCGACCGCGACCTGCGTCGTCCACGTGGGCGCCACGCCGGTCTTCGCCGATATCGACCCGCGGTCGTTCAACCTCGATCCCGGCGAGATAGCCAGGCTGGTCACCAGCAGGACCCGCGCCGTCATGGCTGTGCACTACGCCGGCCAGCCTGGAGAACTCGACCAGATGCAGAAGATATGTGCCGATCACGGGCTGCTGCTGCTCGAGGATGCCGCCCAGGCAGCCGGGGCGCAGTTCCGCGGTCGGCCCGTTGGCACGTTCGGCAAGTCAGCCATGTTCAGCTTCACGCCGACCAAGAACATAACCACCGGCGAGGGCGGGATGGTGCTCACCGGCGACGCGGAAACCGCCGAAAGGCTCAGGCTGCTTCGCAATCACGGACAAGCGCGCTGCTATGAGCACGTGCTAGTCGGCTATAACTGGCGCCTCACCGAGTTGCAGGCGGCTATCGGGCGAGTCCAGCTTCGCAAGCTCGATGCGATCCTCGCGCGCAAGCGCGAGAACGCGGCCTGGCTCAGCCGTCGGCTTGCGCAGGTCCCGGGAATAAGTCCGCCATATCAGGTACGGCATGCCAGCTCGCCGCACATGCTCTACACGTGCCTCGCGCAACGGAACCGGGATGCCGTGCTCGGTCACCTGTTGCGACGCGGCATCGAGGCCCGCATCTATTTCCCGCCTGCGCATCTCCAGCCAATTTTCACCGACCGGCCCACGCGTCTTCCCGTCACGGAAGCCGTCGCCGCGCAGATGCTGTCGATCCCCATGCATTCCCAACTTACGTCCGGCGAGCTTGCCCAGATCGGCGACGCGGTCCAGGAGGCCGCCGACGGCGCAGGGCTAGCCGGGCCGCCCTCGCGCATTGCAACGGACTCTCGATCTGCGCATACAGGATCCGAACCAGCTACCATGCCCCGGCCCGCCAGGTGACGCGGCTGCGGGCAGGCCTGGTCGGCCTGGGCACGATGGGACGTCATCACGCAAGGGTGCTCGGCGACCTTCCCGGTGTCGAACTCGTGGGCGCGATAGATCCGGATCCGCGAGCCCGCGGCGCCGCTCGTTCGGTTTCTGCGGTGGCAGGCCTGGACGAACTGGTGGCGCTCGGCATCGACATCTGCGTGGTTGCCGCACCGACGCTGATGCATGCTGACATCGGGATCCGGTTGGCCGAGGCCGGCGTGCACACGCTGATCGAGAAGCCGCTGGCGCCCGATCTGGCCAGCGCGCGGCTGCTCGCGAAGGCATTTGAAGAACGTCGGCTCGTCGCGTGCGTCGGGCACACCGAGAGATATAGCCCAGCCTTGCGCGCCCTGCGTGCCCGGCTTGGCCAGGGCGAGCTCGGGCCGGTTTTCCAGATCGCAACCCGCCGCCAGGGACCGTTCCCGGCGCGGATTCGCGACGTCGGGGTGGTGATGGACCTCGCGACCCACGATATTGATTTCACCCAGTGGGTGACGGGCAGTCATTACCTGAGCGTGTCGGCATTCACCGGCCGACCTAGCGGCGGGCCACACGAGGATCTAGTGGCGGTCAGTGGCATGCTGCACGACGGCACCGTCACCAGCCACCTGGTGAACTGGCTGTCCCCGATGAAGGAGCGCATCGTCACGGTGACCGGCGAACGCGGCTGCCTGGTCGCCGACACGGTCGCCACCGAACTGTGGTTCCACCGCAATGGTGCTGTCACCGCAGCCGGCCCGCCCGACCGACCCTTCCATGGCGCCTCGGAAGGCGACCTGATCCGCTACGCGGTCGCCAAGCGCGAGGCACTGGCCACCGAACTTGAGAACTTCCGCGACGCCGTACTCGGGAAGCCCGCCGACATCGTCACCATGCGGCAGGGCGTCAAGACGATCGAGGTCGCCAGCGCGATGCTAGCGGCAGCCAGGGACTGCAGCGCTGTCACCCTGGCCGCCGGCGAGGCTGGGCTGGCCGGCCAGCCGGCCGCTGCCTTCGCTGCCGGGCGACAGGACGCGGGGTGAGCGGCAGGGTCACCGTCGTCGGACTCGGCAAGATCGGCCTGCCGCTTGCCGTACAGATCGCCGGTAAGGGAGTCTGCGTTCGCGGTGCCGACGTGAGTCCTGTGGTGGTGGACCTGGTGTCCGGCGGCCGCGCGCCGTTTCCCGGCGAGCCCGGCCTTGCGGAGCGGCTGGGTGAGACCGTCAGGGCTGGCCTGCTCACCGCGACCACCGATACAACCGCGGCGGTCGCGGACAGCGAGGTCGTCGTCGTGGTCGTGCCGCTGCTGACCGACGCGGCCGGCCAGCCGGATTACCGTGCTGTTGATGACGCCACTGCCTGCGTCGCGGCCGGCCTGCGGGCCGGCAGCCTGGTCAGCTACGAGACGACGCTGCCGGTGCACACGACGCGTCATCGGCTAGGGCCGGCCCTTGCCGCCGGTTCGGGCCTGCGTCCTGGCCCGGACTTCATGCTGTGCCACAGTCCGGAGCGGGTCTCTAGCGGGACGATCTTCGCTGACCTGCGCCGGTACCCGAAGCTGGTCGGCGGAATCGACCCGCGCAGCGGCGACCGCGCTGTTAGCTTCTACGAGTCCATCCTCGACTTCGACGATCGGCCTGATCTGGCGCGGCCGAACGGGGTATGGGATCTCGGCAGCGCTGAGGCAACCGAGCTCACCAAGCTGGCCGAGACCACCTACCGCGATGTCAACATCGCGCTAGCCAACGAGTTCGCTCGGTTCGCTAGCACCGCGGGCATCGACATGTACCAGGTCATAGCCGCAGCCAACAGCCAGCCGTTCAGCCACCTGCACCGGCCTGGCATCTCCGTTGGCGGGCACTGCATCCCGGTGTACCCGCGGCTCTATCTTGCAAGTGATCCCGGCGCGCGGCTACCGGCCGCGGCCAGGAAGGTCAATGAGGCCGTGCCCGCCCAGGCGGTGGAGATGCTCGCCGAGCTGACCGGCGGCCTATCGGGGCTGCGAGTGGCCGTGCTCGGCGCGGCCTACCGGAGCGGCGTGAAGGAGACCGCGTTCTCCGGTGTCTTCGCGGTCGTTCGCGAGCTTGCGCGGCAGGGGGCAGTCCCGGTCGTACATGACCCGCTGTACACCGGACCCGAGCTCCGCGAGCTCACGCTGGAGCCCTATCGCATCGGCGAGCCGTGCGACGCCGTGATCGTGCACACTGATCACGCCGCTTACGGGGTCCTTACGCCTGCGGACCTGCCCGGTGTCCGGGCGCTGGTGGACGGCCGCGCGATCACCGCCCCCGGCCCCTGGACAGGCATCCCGCGGCGAGTTCTCGGCAAGCCCGTGCTCTGCTCTTAGCTGTCCTGCTCTTAGCTGCCCTGCTCTTAGGTTCTGTCATGCCTATGCCCGCCTGCGTGCGCGGACTGTATGCGCCGCCGACATAAGCGCCGAAATTGCGTGTTTTATCCTGCTACCCGACTGCAACTTCGCGCGCACCGTGCGATAACCGCCAGGTCCGACGCTGAGATCAGAACGAATGGCAGCCCGATCTAACGGGCTCCGGCCACGATCTCGGGGGAGAAATGTCCGACACGGCGCAGGGGGCAGGCACCAGGACCGCAGGGTGCGCAGCACTGCGTCGGGCCGGCCGGTACGCGATCGCATCCTCGGTCGTGGCCGGGATCTTCCTCTCCATCGCCGCTACCTCCCAGGCCGCCGAGGCAACAGCCGCCAGCAGCACCGCCCGCATCCAGGCCCTGCTCGACAGCCCGGTCAACGGCATCGTGAACCTGCCGCGCGGCACGTTTACCGTGCGGCCGGACCTTCGGCTACGCCACGGCGAGCGGATCGTCGGCCACCGAACCACCCTTGTGGTTGCTTCCGGCTCAGGCAACTATCGAGCAATGTTTGCCGGGGCCAGCGACACCACGGACCTCTCCGGGCTGACCGTCACTGGCGTGACATTCGACCAGAACGCGGCCGGCAACCCGATTCGCAGGGCGACGAGTCTCTTCAAGGGCACGCCGCGGTTCGTAGTGCTGATGGTCGCCGGGTCCGACCTTCGGATCATTAACGACAGGTTCATCGGATCCGACGACTTGAACACGATCGTGACAGGCGTAGGCACCAGCAACGTGACGATCAGCAACAACTCGTTCAAGACCCGCAACAAGCTGATGCACGATCATTCGACGATCTACACCGGCGGCATTGGCACCGTGATCAGACACAATACTTTTACCGGCACGGCGATGGTGGACTCCGCTGCCATTGAGGTGCACGGTGACAGAGCCAGCATCACTAGCAACCACGTGAGCGGCTACTACCGCGCGGCGAACATCATCGCCTCCGACACGAGGTTCACGGGCAATCACGTGTCCGGCGCAGCCAATCCGGTGGAACTGTGGTCGTTCGCGCCTACGGCGCTGCGTCACGTGGCGGTCAGCGGCAACGTACTCAACCGCCACCTAGCCTACTGGCGGGGTCTGCTGGCGCGACACGGACTAAGCTTGGCGCCTGCTAAGTACACGCGGCAGGTGATCAGGAATCCAGCTTCACCGCTGCCCTTCTACAACATCGCTGTCCACGACAATCGCGGCTGACCTCCTGGCAACCCGCCCACCCCGGCAGCCCATTGCCGTCCCGGCTCCCCGAGCGGACGGCGATGTTCTGCTGGCAAACACCGGGCCGGGACCGACAGCCGACCGCGTCATCGCAATGGTCGCGCGGGAACACCGGCGATGACCGCGCCGTCGGGCTGATCCCGCGTAACAACGGCGCCTGCGCCTACTGTTCCGCCTGACCCGACCCGCAGTCCCTGCAGCACACAAGCGTTCGAACCGATGGTGACGCCCGTACCGATAGCTACCATGCCCGCTACGTTAGCCGCCGGCAGCACCGTCACGAAGTCGCCGAGAACGGTGTCGTGCCCGACAGTGGCGTTGTAGTTGACATGGACATGCGCGCCCAGCACCACGCCGGCTGAGAGGAATGCATTTGCCAGCACCACGCAACCGGCTCCGAGCGCGGCAGCGGGCGAGACCACCGCGCGCGGATGGATGACCTGGCCAGGCACCAGGCCGCGGGCCGAAAGCGAAGCTGCCAGGCGGGCACGGACGCGCGGATCAGCGACCGCGACTATGAAGGCGCCGACAGCCGCTTGCTCCGGGCGGCACACTGGCACCCCGTCCACCTCCCGTGCTTGCGCATGCTCGTCGAGGAAAACCACATCAGCGGCTTCGGCCGACGATGTTGCGCGGAGTGCATCGAGCGTCTCCCTGCCGAAGCCGCCTGCACCGGTGATGTAGAAGGTCACCGCGCTGCCCGGCCCAGCGCCTCCACGAACTGTCCGGCAAGGGCCGTGGCCCCGTGATGTTCGTATACCCAGCTCCTACCGCGCTTGCCTATAGCAGTGCGGCCCACAGTGCCAAGCGCCGCCAATTCGATGAGTGCGTCGGCGATCGCTTTCGGCGATTCCGGCGGCACGCAGATGCCGCCTCCCGACGCGCTTACCGGGGTATCAGCAACTGCACAGGCCGAGACAACCGGGCGCCCACTCGCGAGATAATCAAAGATTTTATTGCAACTAAGCCCGTACTTGTAAACTGGAATATTCCACAGCGAGAACAGGGTGACATCCATGGCCTCGAGGACTGCCGGGACCGTTTCCTTCGGCACAGCGCGCCAGAAGAGGACGTTGGCGAGCCCAAGCTGCCGGGCAAGGCGCTCGCACCCATCCTTCTCGGGCCCTTCTCCGACAATGACGAACGCGATATCGTCGACATGGCGGCCACGGAGCACCTGAGCCGCCTCGACAATGACGTCCACCCTGTTGGCCCGCACGTGGGACCCAACATAGCCTGCTACCATCCTACCTTCGTCGCGCCATTGCCGGATTCGCGCTACCAATTCGGATGTATGACCGTAGGCTTCCGGAACATCTCCGCCGAAATCCGCGACTCCATTCGGAATGTAGACGAGTTTTTCCTCCGATATTCCAAGCCCGGTAATGTACTCCGTCGCATGTGGCAGCAGGCTGATCACCATGGACGCACGGCGATACAAGAAGCGTTCCAGCATCCTGAGTGCCCGCGTCGTGAAAGCACGTTCCCGCAGCGCGCCCATGTCAATCAGGGTCTGCGGCCAGAGGTCTCTGACCTCGAATACAAACGGGACTCGGCGGACTTTACTGATCAAGTACGCGGCAGCGACGGCGGCCAGGTGCACCGAGGAGCCGATCACTACGTCGGGACGCGCGAAGCGCCGCTGCGCCCGGACCACCCCGAATGCGTAACTCAGCATGTTTCGTACCCGCCCGTGATTGTTGCGCGAATACGGCGCAGTCCGGATCCACACAAATCGGACGCCATCCACGTTTTCGACCCGCATCCACTCGCTCGCGGATAGTCGTTCCTCTTTCAGGCTGAAGTGGCTGAAGCTGCTGGCGAAGATCGTGACCTCGTGGCCCTGTCCCACGAGGATGCGGCCGAACTCATAGTGCCGCGTCCCAGCAGGCCGGTCCGGGGGTGATGCGTAATGGTTGAGAATCCAGATCTTCATGCCAACCGCCCTCCTGAGGTTCCGCCACGGGAAGGGCGGTTCACTGGCGCGGGTTCGACGAGCAGCCACCCCGTGCCAACGACGCCAGTCCTCAGGTGCGCTCCCGCACTGGTTAGAGTGTAATCACTTAGGGTACCGCTTCATATACTCTGAGTGACAAGCCATCTAATCATGCCGAGCCGAGGGCTAGCCGTTGCTGACGTCCCCGAAGCACTCGCCAACGCGGTCCGGGTCCTTGGCCACGTTCGAGTGGCGGCGTCGCTTGCGGCTAGCTCTCCCTGGCGTCCCGCCAAGCACCGTTGGCAGCACGGTGGGTGCCCGGATCGCCCTGTCCGTTCTCGGGCTCGGCGCAGCTGTCATCACCGCACGCGGCCTCGGACCGCACGGTCGCGCCCTGCTCGCCGTGATGATGGCCGTGCCCGCCCTGTTCCGGGTCGTCGCCGTACTGGGGCTGGACAACGCCAACACCCGCTTCGCCGGACACTCCCACTCCGCCTTTCGGCAGATCATCCGCCGGTCCGTGCTGTTTTCCGCTGTGGCGGGCACACCCATGGCAGCGGCTTGGTGGCTGGCCGGCTTGATATGGCCGTCAGTGCTCCTCGGCCTGACACCCACGCTCGCGCTGCTCAGCGCGACATTGTGCCCGATGAGCCTGCTGCTGATCTTGCTTGGCTCGGCTGAGGTCGGCCGGGGACGCGTGACGGTCTATAACCTCGTGGCCACAGCCAGCGCAGCGATCTACACCGCAGGAGTGATCCTGCTGGTGGCGATTGGGCACCTTTCGGTTGCCGGATGCTTCATTGCCTTTGGGGTGAGCCAGCTGATGGGCGTCATCTCGCTACTTGTGCTGGCAGCAGAGCGAGTGCACGCGGACGGCGAACGGCTCCCACTGCGCCGATACGGCAGCTACGCTGCCCGCGCCTATGTGCCGAGCGTTGCCCAGTTCGGCATGTTGCGGATGGACGTGCCCATCATCGCGGTGCTGGCCGGGACAAGCGCCGTGGCACTGTATGCGGTGGCGCTGCCGATTGGCGAGGCGCTGCTGCTGCTTCCCATCTCGGTGGCACTCGCGATCTTCCCGCGAATAACCTCCGGAGCGGTCGACCGGAACGCGGCGAATCGGATCGGCCGTACGGTGTTCGCCGCCTCCGCGATTCTCGCGGCAGCGGCTGCGCTCACAGCGCCCGTGATCATCCCTGCATTGTACGGCGCCGCCTATCGCGGCGCGGTTGCCGTGGTCTGGTGGATGCTGCCCGGTCTGGTCGTCTTCAGCGGCGGCCGGACACTCCAGGCCTATCTGGCGGCGACCGACAAACTAAGGCTGATCATCGTTGCGACTGTGGTGGGGATCGCGGTTTGCCTGCCAGTCTTGCTGGTGCTTTCGTCACGGTTCGGGGCGCCAGGAGCCGCAGCAGCTGACTCCGCTGGCTATGTGGCATTCACCATCATCCTCATCGGGGGCCTGTTCCGTCCGGCCCGCGCAGCGGAGCTCGCCATGCGGCTACTGCATTCCAGCTGGAGCACGGTTGTCCGGGTCGCTATCGCGACAGTACGCAGTGGCGTGCGGCCGACCCTGCTAGGCGGCGCTGTCGTGGCGGCCGGGCTGGCCGGCGCGGCGCTTTCCGTGTCAAGCCGCGTGGCCGCGATAGCGGGTGCCCTGATTGTGCTCGTCATTCTCGTCTGGCCCAGCGCCGGACTTTACGTACTCGCCGTCGCCATCCCCGTATCGCAGACCTCATTCGGGGCTCCGCTGCTGAAGGAACAGGACCTGGCCGTCCTCATCATTGTCTGCCTAGTGGGCCAGGTCATCGCGGGCCGGCTGGTCCGCCCCAAGCTGGGAACGGCGGCGCTCGCGGTCGCCTTGATTGCTTACTTCCTGGCCTCAGCCATGCTGGCGCAAGGCGGGGGCGGCCAGAACTGGCGCCATCTGGTGGTACTCGGGATACCACTGCTGTGCCTTCCGCTGAGCGCGGTTAATCGCGTCGTTGTTCGTCGCGCCCTCGTCATGCTGAGTTTCACAGCGGCGTGCCTGGCGGTGGTGGAAGCGCTGACAGCCCACGCGTCCCTCGCGGCGTCCGCAGGTGTCTCCGCAGTACTTAGCGCCGAGACGGCGGCGGGCCAGACCGGCGCCGTCAACCACAACGCTGAGGGTGCGCTTTTCGTCCTTGCCCTAGGCGTGCTGCTGGCGCTGTTCCCGCAGCCCCGGCCTGGCATCGCCAAACTAGCACTCGGCGCTGCCATCGTGACGCTGACAGTCGGGGTGGCGTATTCCTTCAGCCGGGCCGCCTACCTCGGGGGACTCGCTATGATCGCCGTCTTCGCGGTGCGCCGATCGGTCCGCGGCCTAGCCGGTACGGCGGTATGCCTCGGCCTCCTGCTGCCGCTGCTGCCTGCGCCAATCACTGCCCGGCTCAGCACCGTATGGAGCTCGAATAGCCTGGACATCGATTCAGCGCTCCGGCTCGATCTGTGGGGCAGCGCGGTGCGTATGTTCGACACGCACCCTGTCTTCGGCGTTGGCTATCTGAACTTCGCCCGCCAACTCCCTGCGTATTTCATCGACACGGGCAACTACAGCTCCTTCGTGGTTCAGCTTTCGCAGCTCGACTATGCCCATAACATCTACCTGACGGTGCTCGCCGAGACGGGGATCGTTGGCGCGGTCCTCGTGGGTGCGTTGATCGTCGTCGGCTGGCGCCGATCGTGGTCCGCCGCCCGAGCCGGTGACTGGGCCGGCGAGGGTGCTGTCTTGGCGTTTGTCGGCGTCGGCGTCTGCTCTGCCTTCGGCGAGGTGCTTCTCGTACCGCCGATCTTCGCCGCTTTCCTGCTGGCTGTTCTGGCCGCGCACGACCCAGCGCATTGAAACGGATCAGGCCGAGCGCATGAAGCCAGCCGTTACGATCGCTCATTCGATCGCACCCCCGCCTGACCGGCAGCTACGCATCCTGCAGGTCACCGCAACTGCCGTTGGCGGCATGTGGTTCCATGATCAAGTGGTCGGCCTGGCCCGCCTCGGGCATACGGTGCATGCGGTTCTGCCTGGTGCGGGACCGCTGCCCGAGCAATTGCGGGCCTCGGGCATTCGCGTAGACATCATTCCCTTCCTTGGCCGGCACCTGCGTCAGGTGCCCCGGATGTCCATTGCCGAGCTGCGACTGCTCCGCCTCGTTCGCGCGTTTCGGCCGGATGTCATCCACGCCCACTTGCCCAAAGCCGTCCTGTCCTGCCGCTTCGCGGCACTCGGTTACCGGCAGGCCCTCCGGGTGTCGCAGATGCCCGGCACTGTGCACCTGCGCAGTCCACTGGTGCGATGGCTGGACCAGTCGACGCTGTCGCGTGACGATGTGGTGATCGGCTCGTGCCGGGCGATCGCTGAGCGGTACCGGGCGATGGGAGCCCGGGCTGTGGCCATCTGCTACTACGGATGTGATGTTCACAAGATCGATCCGCTCACCTCCGGAGCAGCCTTCCGGAAGGAGTTCGGCCTGGCCGGCGACACGCCGGCCATCGGCATGGTGGCGCACATGTACCCCACCCGGTTGCACGCCTTTCGGAAAGTCGGGGTGAAAGGCCACGAGGTATTCCTGGACGCTGCCCCGCTGATCCTCGAACGCCTGCCTGACGCCCGCCTGTTCGTGGTCGGTGACGAGCTGATCGGGAATGGGAACTACCGCCGACGCCTGGAGGCCAGGGCCGCAGCCCTGGGCGTGAGCATGAGCGTGCATTTCACCGGATACCGATCGGACATCGCCTCCGTCCTGGCCGGCCTCGATGTCGTCGTCAACCCGTCGATCGAGGAATCGGCCTGCTTCACGATGGTTGAAGCGCTGTTGATGGAAAAAGGCGTCGTGGCTAGCGATGTCGGCGGGCTGCCGGACACCGTGCAGCACGGGAAGACAGGTCTACTGGTGCCGCCCGCCGATCCCGCCGCCCTAGCAGGCGCCGTGATGGAGTTGCTTGCCGACCCCGTCAAGCGGCAAGAGATGGGACGCCGCGGCCGCGATCGTTGTCTTCGGCAGTTCGACATCAACGCGACTGTGGCCAGCGTGGAGGCCGTGTACTTGCGTGCCCTGCACCAATGCTGAGCGCACCCGCCGCACGAGACCTAGTCGTGAATGACCCCAGCGCAGCGCTGCTTATCGGCTGGGCTCTCGTGGCGGTGAGCACAGCGCGGTTCGTGCTAGGTGCGGGACGTGACTGACCAGCCTGGGCTTACCGTCGCGCTGCTCGCCCCGGTCAGCTCCGTGCATACCCGCCGGTGGGCCTCTGCGCTCGCCGATGCCGGCCATCGGATCGTCGTCGCTAGCTGGCAACCGGGCCCCAGCCTGCCCGGCGTAGAAGTGCGGATAGCACCGGCAGCCGGAGCCGCACCAGCTCGTCGGCTGGCCCTCGCGGCACCGTGGCTGCGCCAGCTGATGCGCGACATCCGCCCCGACGTAGTCCACGTGCAGTCTGCTGGCGCGCACGGCCTGCTGGCGCTAGCCCTTCCTCGGGGGTCCGCGCTGGTGGTGACCCCGTGGGGCAGCGAGATACGCGCTTCGCGCTATTCCGTCCCGCGAGCGGCAATCATCCGGCTGGCTCTGTGCCGCGCCAACATGGTGCTGCCGACCTCGGCTGAGGTAGCCGCCGAGCTAGCGGGCCGCTACCGCGTGCCGCCCACCCGGATTCGGCTACTCTCCTGGGGCGTGTCCGCGGACCTGATCAGCGCTCGGCCCCGGATTCCCGCCGCCACCGTCCGATCGACCTTCGGGATTCCTGCCGACGCCACGGTGGTGCTCTCGGTCCGTAGCACATCCGCCACATACCGGACCCGCGAGATCGTGTCCGCTTTTGCCAAAGCCGCCGTGAACCGGCCGGACCTTTTCCTGGTCGTGCTGGCCGGGCATCGCCCGGACCGCGAATCCGCGCGCCGCGCCAAGGACGGCTACCTCGGTCTGGTGCGAGCGACCGCCGACGGTCTCGCAGATCGAGTCCTGATCGTTGAGTGCGCGCTCAGCCCGCACCGGACTTTCGAGCTGATGTGCGCAAGCGACGTGGCCGTCTCCATTCCCGCTGGTGACCAGCGCAGCTCCTCGGTGCTTGAGGCTGCCCTGGCAGGCTGCCGCATCGTCCTGTCCGACATCGAGCCCTACCGGGAGATGGTCAGTGACGGGCTGGAGGCCGACCTGCTGGCGGAGCCAGTCGGCGATGCGCTGGCCGGGCTGCTGCGGAACGCATCCAACTGCGAGGCGAGCCGGCGCCACAACAGAGAATTCATCCTGGCCCGCGAGGATGGCGCAGCCAAGCTCGCCGAGCTTGAGCGCATCTATCGCCTGCTGTGCCGGAGTTAGGCGACCCGGAGGCTTGATGGGCACACTGGTGCCCATGACTGCTCCCGCGAGCTACCCTGAGCCGCCCGCGCCGGCGTTTCTCTTCGATCTCGACGGCACGCTTATCGACAGCGTGTACCAGCACGTGATCGCCTGGCGGCACGCGCTGTCGAGGCTGGACATTGACCTGTCGGTGTGGCGGATCCACCGGCGGATCGGGATGAGCGGCGGCCTGTTCGTGTCCGCCCTGATGCGCGAGACCG
>WNGD01007176.1_pt1 | contig 14985 bp, 16 predicted proteins | sample 5400671 | NCBI WGS metagenome assembly WNGD01 (sample SAMN13153369, study PRJNA577476) | soil metagenome | isolation source: 40 cm soil or saprolite under grassland replicate 2 | place: USA:California | collected 2016-06-15 | reverse complement strand
GCTGCCGCCTCGCTTTTCGGCTGGGCGGCCATCAGGCCTCGGTGACCTTGACGACGCTGACCTGACGCTCCGGCGCGTCGCCCCGTCGGCCGATCAGGCTGCCCATGTGCTGGAGGGCATCTTCCTTTTGCTGCTTCGCGTCGGCGCTCGAGAAGAGCGGACCGTCGATTCGGCCGGCCTCCTTGTCGAAGACCGCGTAGCCGTGGACCGTCTGCCCGCTCACGACGTCCCCAAGGATCGCTTCGCCGTCGGCTGGGAGCCGGAGCTCGACTGCGAGGGCTGTGGGCCTTCGTTCGTCGGCCAGGAGGCCTCTTCGTCCTGCGGTGGCCGCAGGGGTGCGCTCGTGAGGCCCGCGGGCAGCGATGCCTTGGGCTGCGGCGGGATCCTCACGGGCCGTTCGCGGACGTTCTCGCCCGCCTCGGCCGGGCTGTTGTCAGTGAAAGGGCCGGCCTGACCGCGACCAGGGCCGGGGCTTGCCCGCCGGCGTGGCGCCCACGTCGGCGGCGAGGGAAGGTTTGCGCAGCCGGCGCCTGCCGTTCCTTCTCCCGTCGTCGACGACTTCTTCGCCGACGTCGAGACGGAGGCGAAGGCTCGCTTCTCGCTCAACGGCTCCGAGCGGCAGGAGGCCCGACGCGAGCTGCAGAAGCGCCGACACGCGACGCAGGCCAAGGCAGCGCGGCAGCAGGCGTCGTCGCCGGAGCAGTTCCGGGCCAGGCTGGCGAAGATCCGCGGTGCATCGGTCGAGCAGCTCGAGCGGATCGAAAACTCGGTCTGGTACGCAAGCCTGCCGTTCGATAAGCGCGAACAGGTCGATGACGCGATCGCCGACGCGCTCTACAGGGAGGCCGGCGCTGATCGCCCAGCCGTGGCCGAGTCGCATGAGACGGAGCCGCTCGAGGTGACTGGGACGATCGACCCGGCTTACGAGCTCTGGCTCGATGACGACAGCGGACTGATTCCGCACCCGGACGGCGAGGCCGATCAAGGCGTCGAACATCTGGACGATCTCCAGGCCGACGCTGATCTCTACGACGAGGAAGACGAGGTCTACTGATGAGCGCGACGGCCACCGAAAAGAAGCCGACGCTGAGCCGCTTCGCGGAGCTGGCGTTGGCGCTCGAGAAGCACAAGGAGAAGCGGCAGCTACTCGAGACCCAGCTCACCGATCTCGCCACGCAGCACCAGGCCGCGTTGAACGAGGAGCTCGCCAAGGAGCCGGGCACGAACCCCTATCGCATCGACACCGAGCCGTACAAGCTGCGCGAGAAGCTCCGCAAGATCGAGGGGCAGCTCGAGACGCTCGGCCCCGTGATCGAGACGCTCACGGCACAACTAAATCGCGAGGGAGCGCTCAAGACCGTCGCCGAGGTTCGGGCGGGAGTCGAGCGGATGCAGGAGCTACACGAAGCCGCCGAGGCCGACCTGACCGAAACAGGCGATCTCATCGGCGAAGCCGTCTTGTCGATCTGGAACCGCTACGCCGAGAACCGCGAAGAGCGGATCGCACTGCGCCGAGAGATCGAAGCTGTGCTCCCGAGCGTGCGGATGCTCGACGCCGAGGTGGCCGCCCGGTGGGATGCGCTGGAGGACCCCGAAGGGCCGCAGGCGCCGAAGGACGTGGGCAAGTTCGTCGAGCTACTGGTCGAGTGCATCTTCGACCCCTACAACCAGGGCTACCGGGGCGGGACGTCGACGGGGATCGATGCCTTCGGCCGCTCCTATCCCGTCGAGAGCGGCGACAAGCGCTTCGGCCGGCGGCTGCCGAACCTCCTCCCGGACCTGCGCGGCCAGGACGCCAGAGTCTCCGGCCCCGGCGTCGAGAGCTTTGCCGGCGCGCCCGAGATCGGCGCGGACTTCAGCGTGCGCTAGGACAGGTCGGTGCTTGCGAACCGGACCGGGCGCGACGAGCACGGTCTCAGTTCGGCAAATGCCGAGCCCAAGCAGCTAAAGGCCGCAGAACTAGACCATGACGATTCGGCAAATGCCGAACGCCAGCGTCGCCTTAGCGAGCAGGCCGGGCCCGAGAGCGAGCGCCGTCTGCCGGTCGAGCGACGCCGGCGCCCCGCTGAGACAGAGCCAGAGCCGGAGCGGTGGAAGCTCGACCAGGATCTCCGCCATCCGCACCTCCGCTTGCGGTCGTAGCTAGTGTCGGCAGCGTGACTGATTCCACCCTCGATGCGATTCGGGTGGAGCTCTTCCGGCTGCGCGCCGATGAGGCGAGTGTCGGACCGGTCGCCGCGAGCTACGGCCGCGAGCGGCAGGCCTTCGACTGGTTCGGATCGACAGAGGCGATTCTCGAGCGCCTTAGAGGTCTGCCTGACGACAGCGGCCCCGAGGCGATTCGCTCCGAGTTCGCCTAACCGTGAGCGTCGTCCGTTGAGGGATCGCCCTCGACGAGTGAGAGCGTTGGCGACGAGGCAACGACGGTGCGGAGCTCGTCAGTCAGTTGCGCAAGCTCCTCAGCGAGGCGCTCGAGCCGCGTCATGCGTTGCTCAAGTCGGGCGATTTGTCGGCCTCGGTTCTCACGCACCTGCTCGAGCTCGTTCTTTGCCATGCGTCGATCCTTGCACCCGTCCGCGGCGCGCACAAGATGCGGCAAAGCTGTGGCAGGTTGGAGATGACGCAGGGTCTCTCTGTTGGCAGGACGGGAAACGAGCGCACCCATTCCGCGCCCAAACGTCCGAAAATCACTGCGTGGAGGGAAGCGGCCTTAGACCCGCCGGCAGCGAGGAAATCCCTGCTCGTCGGCCACTTCGCACCACTCGGCGCCACACCCCGCCCGACCGCTGTAGGTGTCTGGGGGACAAGAGGTCCCCGGTTCAAATCCGGGCGCCCCGACTTATTTCCTGAGGCGTTTGTAGAGCCGGTCGATCAAATCCGGCATCGCCTCTAGCCGTTCCGTGATCACGCGCAAGCGGTACTCGCGAAAGTGCTCCGGCTCGACGCCGAGTGCCTTCGCGAGCGTGCGCATGACTTCGTCCGAAGGGACGGGCCGGTTGCCGTGGACGAGATGATTCAAATACCCGGCGGAGAGCTTCGTCTTGTCGGCGAGCGCCCGGTAGGTCACACCCGTCTCGTCCATCAGCTTCTCGACGGTCGGGCCGAATGGATCCTCGCTGAACCTGCGCCGCCGAGGGGCCACTAGAACGCCTCTCCGAGTGAGCCGATCGGCACGCGGCGCTCGTCGCCCGTGGCGCGGTCACGCACATCCACGGCGCCGTCCTCGAGCGTCTTCTTGCCGACCGTGATTCGGTAGGGAAGTCCGATCAGATCGGCGTCCGCGAACTTCTCACCGGCGCGTGCGTCGCGGTCGTCCAGCAGGATGCTGAGGCCGGCGGCGTCGAGAGCGGTCGCCGCCTCGTGGGCCTGCTCTTCGACGCCTGGGAGCGCGACCACGTGCACATCGTACGGTGCCACAGATCGGGGCCAGACGATTCCCTGCTCGTCGTGGTGCTGCTCGACGATAGCCGCGATTACGCGGCCCGGGCCGATGCCGTAGCTGCCCATCACCAGCGGCTTCTCGGTTCCGTCCTCGTCGAGGAAGTTCGCCTCGAAGGGAACCGAGTAGAACGTGCCGAGCTTGAAGATGTGGCCGACCTCGATCGCCTGCTCGATCGTGAGCTGCCCCCCACATTGCGGGCACGCGTCGCCTTCCTTGACGCGGCGTAGGTCCGCGAAGTCCGCCTCGTAGTCGCGCCCGGCCTGGACGCCCTTGAGATGCCGGTCGTCCGAGTTGGCCCCGACGACGTACTGCCCTTCTCGGAGAGCCTCGTCCGCGAGCACGGGGACGGACGAAGCGACGGGGCCGATCGAGCCGCCGCTCGCGCCGAACGCTTCGGTGATCTCCTCCGGGTGCGCAGGGCGCACGAACTGGCCGAGTACCGCTGCGAGCTTGGCCTCGTCAAGGCGGTCGTCGCCGCGAATCAACGCGAGCAAGATCTTGCCGTCGACCACGACCGGCATCGCCTTCGCGGTCGCCCGAGCGTCGACCTGCAGGAACTTTGAGACGTCTTCGATCGTCCGCATTCCCGGCGTCTCGACCTCTTCGGGCGCGTCGAGCGGGTCGGGAAAGTCCGCAGGCGCCGGCACGCCGTGAGCGGCCTCGATGTCGGCGGCGTAGTCGCCGTTCTCGCAGCGGACGAGATAGTTCTGACCAGCCCCGGGGGCGAGGAAGTCGTTGCTGTCCTTACCCCCCATCTCTCCGGACTCGGCCTCGACCTCGTAGTACTCGAGCTCGCAGCGCTCGAAGATGCGGCCGTACGCCTCCGCATGCTTCCGGAAGCTCTCGTCGAGGCCGGCCTCGTCGCGGTCGAACGAATACGAGTCCTTCATGATGAATTCGCGCACCCTGAGGAGGCCGCCGCGCGGCCTGGGCTCGTCGCGCTCCTTGGTGCTGAAGTGGTACCAGGCCTGTGGGAGCTGCTTGTACGACTGCAGCTCCTTGCCGTGAAAGGCGAACGTCTCCTCATGCGACATCGGCAGCACGAACTGCCGCCCGCTGCGGTCCTGCAGTTTGAAGACGACCGGCAAGTCGTAGCGACCTGACGCCTGCCAGAGCTCGGCCGGAGTCAGCACCGGCGCGAGCATTTCCTGGGCTCCGATCGCGTCCATCTCCTCTCGGATGATCTGGACGACCTTCTGGTGCACGCGCCAGCCGAGCGGCATGTAGGTCCAGATGCCCGCACCGACCTGCCGGATGAAGCCGCCGCGGACGAGCAGCTTGTGACTTGCCGCCTCGGCGTCCGCCGGGTCGTCGCGCAAGGTCGGCAGGAAGAGCTGTGAAGCCCGGGCGATCACCGTTGCCGCCTGAGGCTACTCGATGGGAATCAGGGAGGCCTCTGCCATGGCGACGTCGCTTGTGATGTCGCTTAAGAGGTCGCGCGATTCATTCGCGCGACCGCTAAACCCGGTCACGCGGCGCCTCTTCGAGCGGGATCAACGACGCCTCTGCCATGGCCAAGGCCGCGGGCTTCGCCATCTTGAGCCGCTTCGGCCGGTGCATGCCGTCCGCGATCCACTCGTCGATCACGTGGAAGAGCTCGTCGACGAGGATGTCGGACGAGATCTTCTTCAGTACGCGGCCGTGGGCGTAGACGAAGCCGACGTCGCGGCCGCCCGCGATACCGAAGTCCGCGTCGCCCGCCTCCCCCGGTCCGTTGACGGCGCAGCCGAGCACGGCGACCTCGAAGTGCTGCGGGTAGGCGCGCAGGCGCTCCTCGACCTTCTCGGCGAGGGTCTGGACGCCGACGTTGTCGCGCCCGCAGCTCGGGCAGGCGATCATGATCGGGCCCCGCTCGCGCAGGCCCAGCGCTTTCAGGATCTCGAAGCCGGCCCGGACCTCCTCGACGGGGTCGGCGGTCAGGGAGACGCGAAGCGTGTCGCCGATGCCGTCTACGAGTAGCGCGCCCATGCCGACGGCGCTCTTGATCGAGCCGGAGTACGGCGTCCCCGCCTCGGTGACGCCGAGGTGGAGCGGGTACGGGACCTTGGAGGCGAGCAGCCGGTAGGCGCGGATCATCGTCGGCACGTGGCTCGACTTGACCGAGATCTTGAAGTCGTAGTAGTCGAGGCTCTCGAGCAAGCGAACCTCCTCGAGTGCCGCCTCGACGAGGGCCTCGGCCTGGTCGTGCTGGGCCAGATCGGAGAGATGCTTCGGCAACGACCCCGAATTGGCGCCGATCCGCATCGGCATCCCGGCGGCCTTGGCTGCGCGCACGACCTGCGCCACCTTGTCCGGACCGCCGATGTTGCCCGGGTTGATCCGCACCGCGGCGACGCCGGCCTCGATCGCGCGCAGAGCCAGACTCGCGTTGAAGTGGATGTCCGCGATCACCGGGATCGGCGACAGCCGCACGAGTTTCGGCAGGGCGTCGGCGTCCTCCGACTTCGGGACGGCGACACGAATGATCTCGCAGCCGGCGGAGGCGAGTGCGGCGATCTGCGCAGTCGTCGCCTCGACGTCGTGCGTCTTGGTCAGGGTCATCGACTGGACGACGACGGGGGCGCCGCCGCCGATCCGAACGCCGCCTACGTCGATCGAACGTTCGCTAGGCACTGAGCGAGTTTAGCCCTCTCCCAAGGCATCGCTTGCGATGCCGTCTCAGAGGCCGGCCGATTCACTCGGCCGGCCGCTAAACCCCGCCCAGATGACGATGCGGGTCGAGTTGTAGCTACCCGCCGCCCAAGGCATCGCTTGCGATGCCGTCTAAGAGGTCGGCCGATTCACTCGGCCGGCCGCTAAACCCCCCAGATGACGATGCGGGTCGAGCTGTAGCTACCCGCCGCCCAAGGCATCGCTTGCGATGCCGTCTAAGAGGCCGGCCGATTCACTCGGCCGGCCGCTAAATCCCAGTTCAGACGTCGTCACGGGGTCAGCTTTAGCTACCCGCCGCCAATACGCCCGATGTCGTTCGACAGCCCGACGAAGAACAGCAGCAGCACCAGGGCGATTCCGACGACTGAAACCCGCTCGTAGACGGCGCGGCCGACGGATCGCCCGCGGATTCCCTCGAAGAGCGAGAACGCGATGTGGCCGCCGTCGAGCGGCAGGAGCGGCAGCAGGTTCAGCAGTGCGAGCGAGAGGCTGATCAGCGCCATGATCTCCAGATAGTCGCGGTAGTCCGTCTTCGCCGCTTGGCTAGAGGCGTCCACGATTCCGACCGGAGAGGAGACGTCCTTCCGACCGGTGCCCTGGGCGATTCGCGCCAGCGACGAGGCGATGGCCTTCGTCACGTCCCAGGTATCCCGGCCCGCGAGCCCAAGCGCCGTCGCAGGGTCGTAGTGCTTGTAGATCACCCCTGCTGGCCTGAACCCGTAGATGTAATGGCCGCTCTGCTTGATCGTCCTCTTCGGAGGCAGCTCGATGTACTTGCCTCGCCGGACGATCGAGACGATGACAGGCTTTCCCTTGCTCGACCTGAGCGCCTCCGAGACCTGTTTGAACGTCTTGGTCGGCTGCATGTTCACCGCCACGATCTCGTCGCCCGGCCTCAGTCCCGCCTGCGCTGCCGGCGAATCCGGGGAGACTTTGTCGACCCGCCGAGAGGCCCCGTCCGGGATCCCGAGCATGTAGACGATCGCGAGCACCAGGATCGCGAAGACCACGTTCGTGAGCGGTCCCGCCGCGATCACCGCGACACGCTTCCACGTCGCTTGGCGCCAGTACGCCTCGGGACCGAGCGCATCGCCGAGCTCTTCACGGCCGCGGCGGGCGGCTCGGGCGGGCACCGGCGGCAGCTTCGCCTGCGCTAGCGCTTCGTCGAGACTCCCAAGAGCTGCGCGGGCCTCGGAGAAGTCACCCTGCGCGATGAGGCGCTTCAAGCGCTCTACCGGGCCGACGAGCGAGGGCTTCTGGAGAAGCGCGGGCCCGAAGTGGTGGTCCAGGTCGGTCGGAGCCGGCCTGTGCATCCCCGGAATCTTCACGTAGCCGCCAAGCGGGATCGCCCCGATTCCGTACTCGATCCCGTTCCGAGTCGTCTTCGCGACCGCGGGCGGAAAGCCGACGTAGAACCGGCGCGGCCGCATCCCGACGGCGCGCGCCGTGAAGAAGTGGCCGGCCTCGTGGATCATCACGAGGAAGCCGAGGCCGACGATCGCGATCAGGATGCTCATGCGGAGGCGTCGCTTGCGATGCCGTCTAAGAGGCCGGCCGATTCTTCGGCGAGCCGGCGCGCCTCCGCGTCCGCTTCGACCAGGTCGCTGAGATCCCGTGCCGGCGCACCGTCGACCTCGCCGAGCGTCTCTTCAACCGTCTCCGCGATGGCGAGGAACGGCAGGCGGCCCTCGAGGAACGCTGCGACCGCGACCTCGTTGGCGGCGTTGTATGCGCACGGGTACGTGCCACCCTGTTCCCCTGCTCGGCGGGCCAGCCCAAGGAGTGGGAACGTCTCCAGGTCGGGCGCTTCGAATTCCAGCGTTAGACCGGCGGCGAGGTCGAGCTGCGGGACCGGCGTCGCGCCCCTCTCGGGGTACGTGAGGGCGAAAGAGATCGGCACCCGCATGTCCGGGTAGCCGAGATGAGCGAGCGCTGCGCCGTCGCGGAAGCGGACGAGCGCGTGCACCGTCGACGTCGGGTGGATCACGACCTCGATCCGGTCGTAGTCGAGGCCGAAGAGGAAATGCGCCTCGAGCAGCTCGAGCCCCTTGTTGGCGAGAGTGGCCGAGTCGATCGTGATCTTCGGGCCCATGTTCCAGGTCGGATGTGCAAGCGCCTCTGCCGGGATCACGTCCCCGAGCTCCTCCCGGCTCCGCCCACGAAAGGGGCCGCCGGAGGCAGTCAGCACGAGCGAATGGACGGTTTCCGGATCACGGCCCTCCAGGCACTGGTACGCGGCCGAGTGCTCGCTGTCGACGGGAAGTAGCCGCCCTCCGCCCCGCCGCCGAGCGGTCGTCGCGAGATCCCCGGCCGCCACGAGGCTTTCCTTGTTCGCCAGCGCAAGATCGATCCCTCGCTCGAGCGCCCAGAGCGTCGCCGGCAGGCCGGCGAAGCCGACCACGGCGTTGAGGACGACATCTGGCCGGGCGCGCTCGAGCAGCTCGGTCAGGTCGCCCCCGACCTGCGTCAGCGGCGCAAGCCCGTCGATCGGCTGCGAGCCCGAGGCGGCAGCGACGAGCTCGAGTTCCGGGTGAGCGGCAACGACTTCAAGCGCCTGTCGCCCGATCGACCCGGTGGCCCCGAGGAGGGCGATTCGCTTCATCGCTTGAAAGTGTACGAGCGACGGCGCGGGCCGGATTCGCTACAGGGAAGGCACCCTAAGGTGCCTGTCCCTAATAACGGGGCCGAACTACGCCCACCCGAAGGCGCGAACGAGGTAGTACGAGGCGATCGACGCGAACAACAGCGCGTCGAGGCGGTCGAGCATGCCACCGTGGCCGCCCAGCAGGCGCCCCGAGTCTTTGACGTTCATGTCGCGCTTCAGCGCCGACTCGAACAGATCGCCGAGGGGAGCGACGATCGCGAGCACGACTCCGAGCGCGAAGGATTCCCCGATCGTCAGAAAGTGCTGGTGGTAGAGCGCAAAGAAAGGCAGCAGGACCGCCACGATCGTGCCCGCGACCAAGCCCTCCCAGGTCTTGCCGGGCGAGAGCACCGGCGCCAGCTTGTGCCGGCCGATCAGGAGGCCGACGAAGTAGGCGAAGGCGTCCGCCGCGAAGACCGTCAGGAGAACGGTGAAGACGGCCAGACGCCCGTGCTCGGGGATCGAGCGCAGCAGCAGCGCGTGTCCGAGGCCGAGGCCGATCCAGGCGACGCCGAAGACGGTGGTCGCAATCGCCACCGCCAGCGATTGCCGCGTGTCGGAGATGCCCTTGAGCACGAACGCGAGCGCGATCGTGCTCAGGAAGCCGGCCGTCATCCACGGGATGCCCCCGAGCTGCGCGCCGAGCAGGGCGAGCAGCGTGCCGGCGTAGCCCGCCAGCACGAGCGGCCGTAGCGGCCGCGTGAGCCGGTAGAGCTCGTGCAGCGCGATCAGCGCCGCGACGACTGCGAGCACCCAGAGCCACCACCCGCCGAGGTAGACGAGCCCGAGCACCGCCGGCAGCAGGACGGCGCCGACGACGATCCGCGACCAGAAGGAGCTCATTAGTGGCTCTTCCCGCTGTACAGCCGAGTCTCTGGGTCGCGAGAAGCAAGCCAGGCAAGGACGCAGGGAGCGCTCGTACTTGGAAAGTACGGGCGCGACTGAGGACGCCGCATGGCGCCGCTTATCGCGGGCCAGAGGCCGGCCTGGGCGGCGGGGAGAGCCACTATCTGCCGCCGAACCGGCGCTCGCGACTCGCATACTCGCCGAGCGCCGCGCGCAGCTCGGCCTCGCCGAAATCCGGCCACGGCGTCTCGACGAAGACGAGCTCGGCGTACGCGAGCTGCCAGAGCAGGAAGTTGGAGATCCGCTGATCGCCGGCGGTGCGGATCAGCAGGTCCGGATCGGGCAGCTCCGGCTCGTACAGGGCCCGGGCAAACGTCTCCTCGTCGATCTCTTCGGGCCGAATCCCGGCCTGGACGAGCCGCTTCGCCGCGTCTGCGAGCTCGGCGCGCCCGCCGTAGTCGAACGCGATCCAGAGATCGAGCCGGTCGTTCATCCCCGTCCGAGCCTCGAGCTCGGCCATCTTGTCCTGCAGCTCCTCCGGAGCGCGGTCGCGGCGGCCGAGGAAGCGAACCCGCACCCCCTGCTTCGCCAGGTCCGGCAGCTCACGGTCGATCGTCTCGCCGAAGATCTCCATTAGCGAGTCCACCTCGTCGGGCGGGCGCGTCCAGTTCTCCGTGGAGAAGCCGTAGACGACGAGCGAGCCGATCCCGAGCTCGATCGCCGCCTCGACGGTCCGCCGCAGGGCGCGCGTCCCCTCGCGATGCCCCTCGGCGACCGGGAGCCCGCGCGACATCGCCCAGCGTCCGTTGCCGTCCAGGATGATCGCGACGCAGCCGACGGGCTCGGCCGGCGGCTCCGGCTCGGGGTGTGCCCGGACAAGCCGGGTGCGCAAACGAAATCGGTCGAGCAGGCCCACTGGAGGCCTCAAACTTCGAGGATTTCCTCTTCTTTCCGCTTCAGGAGGTCGTCGATCTTGTGCGTGTGCTCGTCCGTCAGTTTCTGGACGCGCTCCTCGGCCCGATGCTCCTCGTCGCTGCCGACCTCGCCCTTGTCGACGAGCTCCTTCAGGTGGTGCATGACGTCGCGGCGGACGTTCCGGATCGCGACCCGACCCTCCTCGGCCATCTGTCGAGCGACCTTGACGAGCTCCTTGCGGCGCTCCTCGGTCAGCTGGGGGATCGGCAATCGGATGATCTTGCCGTCGTTCGAGGGCGTCAGCCCGAGATCTGACTCCTGGATCGTCCGCTCGATCGACGACAAGGAGCTGGGGTCGAACGGCTGCACGGTCAGCAGCCGCGGCTCGGGAGCGTTGATCGTCGCCAGCTGCTTGAGCGGCGTCTTCGTCCCGTAGTAGTCGATCTGGATCCGGTCGAGCAGCGCCGCCGAGGCGCGCCCAGTGCGCAGCGTGTTGAACTCGTGCTGGGCCGACTCGACGGACTTGTCCATCCGGCGGGTCGCGTCCTGAATGAACTCGTCGATCGTCATCTGGCCGCTCCGGGGTTCGGGGTGGAAACGATGGTGCCGACGCGCTCGCCGTCGACGACGCGGCGAATGTTGCCGTCGGCGAGCGCGAAGACGTAGATCGGCAGGTGATTGTCCATGCAGAGCGAGAGCGCCGTCGTGTCCATCACCTTCAGGCCGCGCTCGATCGCCTCCAGATGCGTCAGTTCCGGCAGGAACTCCGCATTCGGGTCGACCCGCGGGTCGCCGCCGTAGACGCCTTCTACCGCATGCTTGACCATCAGGATTGCCTCGGCGTTGATCTCGAGCGCCCGCAGGGCGGCGGCCGTGTCCGTGGTGAAGAACGGGTTGCCCGTACCGGCGGCGAAGATCACGATCCGCTGCTTCTCCAAATGGCGGATCGCGCGGCGGCGGATGTAGGGCTCGGCCACCTCGGACACCTCGATCGCCGAGAGCACGCGGGTGTGCGCGCCGCGCCGTTCGAGCGCGTCCTGGAGAGCCAGCGCGTTCAGGAGCGTCGCGAGCATGCCCGCGTAGTCGGCCGTCGCGCGGTCCATCCCCTCGGCGGCCGCGGCCATGCCGCGGTAGATGTTGCCGGCGCCGACGACGATCGCGAGTTCGACGCCCTGTTGCTGGACGTCGATGATCTCACCTGCGACCGCGTCGATTCGATCGCGGTCGAGTCCATACTCCTTGTCGCCCATCAAGGCCTCGCCGGAGAGCTTGAGCAGCACCCGGCGAAAGACCGCGCGCGCGGGCCGGGACGCGACCTCTTCGGAGCTGAGTGCCACTAGTGCCCCTTCAGGTGATGCTGTCCGTGTATTGCCTGGAGGGGCACTTACCCGAGCTGGAGCCGCTCGAACTCGAGCAGTTCGGCGCCCTGCTCGCCGAGGACGTCGCCGACGGACTTCGAGGCCTCGTGGATCCACGGCTGGTCGGCGAGCACCTGCTCCGCGAAGAACCGCTTGTTCAGCATCCCTTCGACGATCTTCTCACGCGCCTGCTCGGGCTTCGACTGCACCTCGTCGGAGTTCGAGTAGATCTCGCGCTCGGCCGTGACGATCTCGGCCGGAACGTCCTCGCGGCCGATCCAGCGCGTCGCCGGTGACGCCGCGATGTGCATGGCGAGCTTGCGGGGGAGCTCGTCCGAGCCGCCGCGAACCTGCACGAGCACGCCGAGCTTGTTGGCCGGCGGGTGCGCGTAGCCGTCGATCACGGCGCTGTCGACCGCCTCGAAGCGCGCCGCGCCGGCGACGACGATGTTCTCGCCGAGCTTGGCGGCGAGCTCCTGGCGCTCCTCGTCGAGCTGCTCCACGGCGTCAGGGCCGTCGCGGTCCACCGCCTCGAGCACCTTGACGGAGAAAGCCGAGAACTCCTCGTTGTTGGAGACCGGCTCCGTTTCGCAGCCGACGGCGACGATCACCCCGCGCTTGCCGTCGTCGGCGACGCGGTAGCCGACCTTGCCCTCTGTCGTCTCCCGGCCGGCCCGCTTGGCCGCGCTGGCAAGCCCTCTTGGCCGGCGCTTTCCTGCGCGCCGACCTGCTCGTAGGCCGCGTCCTCGGCGACCTCCTCGGCGCTCCGAGCTTCCGGCTCCGCCTCGGCCTCGGCCTGCGGCGTTTCGGGCGTCGCCGTCATCTCCGCCGGGGTCACCTTCGCCTTCCCGGCCTCGATCGCGTCGCACGGCGAGCTGCTCCTTGCGCAGGTCGACGACGAAGACCGCGTCGGGCTGCTTGCGCATGTCCGCGACGCCGCCGAGGTTCGTGTCCAGCTTCTCGAGCTCAGCGAGCATCGCGATCCGCTCCTTGGGCGGCAGCAGCTCGAGCTGATCCTCGTCGCGCAGCCGGCGGAGCTCGTGCAGGCGCTCGATCCGGTTCGAGATCGTGCGCCAGTTGGTGAGCAGTCCGCCCAGCCAGCGGTGATGGACGTAGGGCATACCGACGCGCTGAGCATGCTCGGCGATCGCGTCCATGGACTGCTTCTTCGTGCCGACGAAGAGCATCGAGCCGCCGCGCTCGGCGAGGTTCCGCGAGAACGCGGCCGCCTCCTCTAGGTGCTCGAGGGTTTGCTGGAGATCGATGATGTAGATGCCGCCGCGCTCGCCGAAGATGAATCGCTTCATCTTCGGGTTCCAGCGACGGGTCTGGTGGCCGAAATGCACTCCGGCTTCCAGAAGCTCTCGCATGCTGACGACTGCCACGGGCTGAGGCCCCTTTCTGTTGGTTTGACTGCTGTGTGCTGCCGGCGGAAACCGGGTGGAACCGGGCGTCGTCGGCGCCGGCACCGCCACCCAGCCGACCCGCCGGGTCGGTGGCGAAAAACCGCTGCATCGTACCAGCGCGGCCACGAACCCTCTTTAGAACTCAGGGTGGCGTCCGTTGTTGCCGATAGCAGCCGTGTGGAGTCGGTGGCCGCCGAGACTTCAGGACCGCTCGCCCAGCTTGCCGATGAAATTCGGACGGAAGCGTGGACTCTCGCGCTGTCCGTGGTCGAAGAAGGGCTTCGAGAGGACGCGATTCCGCCGCTCGCCCGCCTAGGTCGGATCGGACAGCTCGGCGACATGCCGACCTTCATCGCCGAGCTCGCTGAGCACCTCGTCCATCCCAAGCCTGAGCGCCTGCACCGCGGGAGCCCGCTCGCTGCACTCGTCCGGGACCATGCGCGCGAGCGCGAGGCGCTCGGCTTCGCTCCGCGCGACATCGTCACCGAGTTCCTGGTCCTGCGACGCGTGCTCTGGCGGCTGGTCTTCGACCGCAGCACCGACTTCGACGCCAGGGACGTCTTCGTGCTCGAGGAGCGCCTGCACGCGATGATCGACAGCCTCGTTACCGAGTGCGTCGTCGCCTACTTCGACCGCGCGACCTCGGAGCTCGCGCACAAAGCCCGGCACGACCCACTCACCGATCTCCTCAACCACACCTCGTTCACGCACGAGCTCGAGCTCGAGCTCGAGCGCGCGAAGCGCTACAGCTCCGGCGTCACGCTCGTGTTCTTCGACGTCAACGATTTCAAGGAGATCAACGACACGCACGGTCATCCGGCGGGCGACCAGGTGCTGAGGCGTGTCGCCCAGCTACTGCGGGTCGAGCTACGCCAGTCCGATCTCGCCGGCCGCATGGGCGGCGACGAGTTCGCGGCCCTGCTCGTCGAGTCGGATGCGAACACCGGCGAAACTTTCCTCGACCGTCTCAATGCTGGTCTTTCCAAGCTCGAGTCCGGCGAGGCTGGGGTACCCCTCGCGATCAGCGCCGGCCTGTCGCGCTATCCAGAGGACGGCGAGGACACGGAGACGCTGTTCGCGGTCGCCGACAGGCGCCTCTACGAGGCGAAGCGCGCCAGCGCTGCCTGAAGCTCCGCGGGAAGGGCCGATTCCGTCTCGACGCGCTCGTCGCTGAACGGGTGCGGAAAGCTGAGCCGGTTCGCGTGCAGGAACTGGCGGCCGAGCTCGGGGTCCGGAACGCCGTAGACCGGGTCGCCGACGACGGGCAGCTCGATCGCTGCCAGGTGCACGCGGATCTGGTGCGTTCTGCCGGTCTCGAGGCGGACCGAGAGCAGCGCATGGCGCGGCAGCAGCCGTTCGAGCTCGAAGTGCGTGATCGCCTCGCGCGGGGAGTCCGTGTCGAGGGACTGCCGGAACGGATCGTGGCGGTCCCGGCCGATCGGCGCCTCGATCCGGCCGCTTCGCGAGCGAGGCCGGCCGCGGGCGAGCGCCAGATAACCGCGTTCCAGCAGCTTCTGGCGGACGAGGTCCTCCAGCTTGCCGTGGGCCTCCTCGGAGCGGGCGACGACGAGCAATCCGGACGTGTCGCGGTCGAGGCGATGGACGATGCCGGGACGCTCCGCCGCGTCTCCGCCGGCGATCCCCCGCGCGAGCAGGGCCTGCACCAGCGTCCCGCCCGCGTGGCCCGCGGAGGGATGGACGACGATCCCGGCCGGCTTGTCG
>WNGD01003840.1_pt1 | contig 14992 bp, 17 predicted proteins | sample 5400671 | NCBI WGS metagenome assembly WNGD01 (sample SAMN13153369, study PRJNA577476) | soil metagenome | isolation source: 40 cm soil or saprolite under grassland replicate 2 | place: USA:California | collected 2016-06-15 | reverse complement strand
GCCGCCGCAGAACCGCGGTGTCACGTCGCCGGAGCGAGCCGTCACGAGGAGGCCGTGGCCGAACCGCAGGACAAACGTGGGGCGAACGGCCGCCTTTGGATACGACCCGGTGCAGCTCCACCACTGGAAAAAGACGTCGGCCTTTGCGCCGGGCGACAAAACGTGGGCGCGCGGCCATGGCGGTGCCGTCGACATTCCTCGTTCGAGAGTCGGTAGTTGTTTGCCACGCCAGCTAATGGTTACTCGCGGTCGTGCAGCGGGGAGCGAGCAGGCGACGGCGCTCGTGTTCTGAAGCGTCACGCCGCCCAGCATCGACTGCGTGGCACCTTGGAAGCCGGCGGTCGCAGAGAGCTGAGAGCTCCCGCAGACCGGTGCGCTCGCGCGGCTGTCCCGCGCGGCCGGCGGGGCCACGTTGCTCGCGCCGGTGCCGGTGACGAAGGCGTAGACGCTCAGGCCGACCGCCGTGGCGATTGCGACGCCTGCCGCACCCAGCAGCCGCCGCCGCAGCTGCCGCTCGCGCGCCTCCCTGATCAGGGCCTCGAGCTCGTCGTGGGACGGTGGCCTTGGTGGTGCTATCATTTAGTGATAGTATGAACAGCACGATGCTTGACGTCAAGATCGATCGACGGGAACCAACCGAGCTCTTCGAGCAAGTGGCGGCCGAGATCCGGCGTGCGATCGCCGACGGCGAGGCGAAGCCGGGAGAGCGTCTGCCTCCGGCCCGCGACCTCGCCGCCGTTCTCGGCGTAAACACGAATACGGTGCTGCGCTCGCTTCGCCTCCTGCGCGACGAGGGGATGCTGGAGTTCCGGCGCGGCCGCGGTGTCACCGTCGCCGGCACGCCGGAGAAGGGCGCGGTGATCGCGCGGGCCCGCGAGCTCGTCCGCTTCGCGCGTCAGCAGGGCTACCGGCGCGACGAGCTGATCCGGCTCATCGAAGACATCGCCTAGCCCGAAGCGAAAGCCGCCGGAAGGCACCCGGACGGAACGTCAGACCGGGACACGTCTCGGTGCCTGGCACCAGGACGTGTCCCGAGGAGACACGCCGAGCTACTGGTTCCAGTTGTCTGCAGTCTTCTTCTTGTGGCCGCTGCTCTTGAGGCGGGGGTCCGGGACGTCGAAGTCGATGGGCGGCTGCTCCTCGCGAGCCAACGGCTCGTCCTCGGGCTGAGACTCGGGATGCCGGCGTTGCTTGCGGTTCGGTTTCACCTCGCGCATCTCGGGCACACGCGGCTGTTTCTTCGCCATGCCCGTGTCCTACGCGCGCACGCCCGCTTCTAAACGGCGACCGCTTCGTCGCTCGACGGCAGTAGCTCGGCCGCGAGTGCCTTCACCACCGCAGGATCGAACTGCGTCCCTGCGCACCGCTCGAGCTCGGCGAGTGCATCTCGCTGTGACATCGACTGCGAGTAGGCGCGGTCGGAGGTCATCGCGTCGTAGGCGTCGGCGACGAAGATGATCCTCGCCCCGAGCGGGATCTGATCGCCCGCGAGACGGTTCGGATAGCCGGCGCCGTCCCAGCGCTCATGGTGATGGAGGACCCACTCCGCAACGGGCTGGACGCCGAGGCTCTCGAGCATCCGGTAGCCGATCTGCGGATGCCGCTCGAGAACGAGCCGCTCCGCCTCGCTCAGCTCGTCGGGCTTGCGGAGGACGTCCTCGGGAATCGCGAGCTTGCCGAGGTCGTGGAGGTTGCCGGCGAGCCGGGTCAGCTCCACCGCCGCATCGTCCGCACCGAGGCGGCGCGCGATCCGCGCGGAGTAGTCCCCGACGCGCTGCGAATGGCTCCCCGTGTATGCGTCGCGCTCGTCAACTGCCCTCGCCAGGCTCCCCGCCGCCCGGTACTGCGCCGTGCGGTCCGGCGTGTCCGCGATCTGCTCGAGGTTGGCCCGCAAGATCGACTCGGCCGCGTAGGCGCGGACCCGGTTCTTGCCGTCCTTCTTAGCCCAGTACAGCGCACTGTCCGCGAGCCGGATCAGCTCGTCCCGTCCGGTGCCGTGCATGGGGTACGTCGCGACACCGGCGCTCACGGTCACCGGGCCGACGCCCTCGACGTCCAGTGCCGCGACGCGCTCGACGATCGCGCGTGCAACAGCCGTCGCCTGCCGCTCGTCCTGCCGCGGCAGGAGCACCGCGAACTCGTCTCCGCCGAGTCGGAAGGCCTCGCCGCCCTGGCGCAGGCGCGACGCGACCTGGCCGAGCACGAGATCGCCGACGGGGTGCCCGAAGCGGTCGTTGACGCTCTTGAGGTCGTCGAAGTCGACGAGGCAGAGCGCGAGCGACGAGCCCTCCTGCTCGGCGACGACGAGCTCGCGCTGCAGGCGTTCGTGGAAGCTGCGGTGGTTGCCGAGACCCGTCAGCGGGTCGGTCAGCGCGAGTCGCATCGCCTGCATGGCCTTGTGGGTCGAGCGCTGATAGAGGGCGATCGCCAACAGCGGGCCGACCAGCGCGATCGACAGCACGGGCTGGCGCTGCCAGAGGACGATCAGCGTCAGCGCGGCCGAGGCCATGAACGCGAACGGCGCCGTCGTCTGCGTGATGTTCTCCTTCGCGATCGTGAAGAAGGAGCGCCCGGAGCTCGCAGAGAGGACGGCGCTGATCAGGATGAGGTTGACGACCCAGTAGTAGAGGAACCCGCAGACCACGACCTGCGCGACGAGGCTCGGGACCGAGTCCCCGTTGATGTGCTCGACCGCGAGCCCGGCCACGAGTGCCGCGAGCGCGAACATCGCGCCGTTGTAGGCGACGCGCAGCGGCGGGCGCCGCTGGAGAAGATGCGTGACCATCGGCCCTCCGGCGGCGACGATCACGCCCGCCGGCCACCCGAGCAGGATGATCGCGGAGACGGAGAAGACGAAGCCGAGGGTGACGCCGCCGGCGCTGACTCCCTCCACCGGCACGGGGAACCGCTCCGCGACGGCCATGCTCACGAAGAGTCCGGCGAGCTCGGCCAGATCCTTCGCCGAAGGCGAAGATCCGACGTAGCGATAGACGGCGTAGGCGAGCGCCGCCGTGCCCGCGATGATCACGGGCACGACGATCGCCAGTACCTTGGCCGGAACCGCAGCCGGAGCCGGAGCTTTCGCGCCGGCGAGAGCCGGTTGGTCTTCAGCCCCCACCGTTACCTCCCCTACGAGGTTCGCGGGCGCTTACCAGCCGAAGTTGTGCACCAAGCCGCCGAAATTCCCAAGGCCAACGGCGATGACGCCGGCGAGGGCCAGGAGAATCACGAGGCGAAACTTCCACTCGAGCATTGTGCCTCCAGGAGAGAACGGAGTAGGGACGCCAGACGGGGAAATTGTGGGCGCAGCCGTTCCGGGCGGGAATCACCCGAAGGGGGTAGCGCCCTCACTCAAAGGGGGGAACTAGGGGCGAATCGGCGCTCGTTCTAGGGCTGGAGCCCGGCCTCGCGCAGCGGCCGGCGGCCCCAGGCGAACCTCTGCTTGTACCAGCCGGTGAGCTGCGCGAGTGCAACGCCCTCGTCGGAGGACTGGATGAACCACCCGTTGCCGACGTAGATCCCGGTGTGGGAGATCTGCGATCCCTTCGAGTTCGGGCCACGCGAGCCGAAGAAGATCACGTCCGCGGGCTGCAGCTTCGTGAAGCCGATCCGCTTCGAGCGTGGGACCTCGACGCTCATCGTGTACGTCGTCCGGCCCTGGAGCGTCGAGGCAAGCGTGCCCTCGTTCGGATAGCTCTGGAGGTTGTAGACGCGCCAGACGAATCCCGAGCAGTCGTAGCCGCCGCGCGCCGTGACGCCGAAGTCGGTCTCCGTGCTGTCGCTGACACCGCCCCAGACATACGGCATCCCGATCTTCGAGAACGCGGTATTGAGGATCTGGCGTTGCCAGTCGTTGACCGGCGGGAGGGCGAAGGCGGCCGCGAGGCTCTTCACCTGGGCGATCTGCCAGCTGTCGGCGAGCAGGCCGAAGCTGAGGATCCGCGCCGCCGAGTACGCGGCCTCGGCGCGCGTTGCTGGATCCTGCGGACGCAGCTCCAGGAAGTCCTGTGCCGCGGGATGGTTGAGGCGAAGGCCGAGCAAACGGGCGACGACCTCGGTGCCGAAGCGGCTTGGGACGCCGAAGCCGTCGGCGCGTGCGCCCTGCACGAATTCGCTCGCCGCCTTCTTGAGGCCCATCGTCTGCACGAGGCTCTTGTCGAGTTGCGCCATCGTCTCGGGAGCGTTCGACGAATCGTCCGAGGTGGTCGTCGTCCCACTGGTGGTCGTGGTGTCGGTCGTCCCCGTCGTCGTGGTGCCGGTCGTTGTCCCGGAGCCCGAGCTGGACGGCGGGGAAGTCGACGTCCCGAGCTGTTCCTTCAGGCCGGTAGAGAGACCCGTCAGCGTCTTCTGCGTAAGAGCGGCGTTGGGGTGGAACTTCTTCACGCTCTTCGCGCCCATCAGCTTGTGCGCCACGACGGTGGCGATCTGCGGAGCCGCCCAGTTCGGGAGGCTCGACCCGGCCGCCGCAGCGGTGGCAATGGCAGCGACCGCGCAAGCGGCCGCGAGGGTGGCAAGGCGCTGACCCACGTTCCGGTCATCGACCAGGGTGCCTCGGGCCTTTACCCTCTTTCAAGTGGCGATTCAGATCACGCCCGAGCCCAACGAGGCCGAGCGGAGGGCGATCCTCGCGGCCCTCGCCACCGAGGAAGCCGAGCAGCCCGGCGCGTCCGAGTGGGCGGCCGCCCTCCTGCCGGCGCGCGAGGACGAGCCGGAGCCGTAACCACGCAGCGCCGCGAGCCGTTCTTCCCTCATGTGGGAGGAGTGCATCCGCTGTAACGAGGCTCCGGCCGTCGACGATCAGGGCTACTGCGGCCACTGTCACTGGGCCGTCCGGGCCGAGGTCGAGGAGGGCTTCTATGCCCTTCGCGAGTACCTCCGCGCGTGGGCCCGCTTCGACGAATGGTGTGAGACCCGCAACATCGCGGCCTGACCGGCAGCGCTATTCGGGCTGTGCTATTCGGGCTGTGCGCGCTATTCGGGCTGTGCGCGGCCGAACAGCCGTGGGGCACTGCGGGCGTAGTCGAGGCCCGAGACCCACGTGAGAACCACCGCGACCAGTAGCGCCCACCAGGCGGCGCGATCGGTCCAGGCGCCCGCCGCGGCAAAGCCCGCCACGGCCGCGGCGACGGCCTGAGCCCACGTCTTCAGCTTCCCGAGATCGCGCGCCGCCAGAATGACACCGCGCTCGATGGCAGCCTGCCGCAGGCCGGTGACCAGCACTTCCCGCACGACGATCGCCGCGACCATCCAGGCCGGCGCGACCCCCTGCTCGATCAGCATCACGAGCACGGCCAGCACGAGGATCTTGTCGGCGATCGGGTCGAGGAGCGTTCCGACGGAAGTGGCGCGGCCCTGCCGGCGCGCGAGTCTCCCGTCGAACCAGTCCGTCGTCATCGCGATGCAGAAGACCGCCGTGGCCCAGTAGTCGTGGTTGGGGAAGCCCCACGCGTAGAGGACGACCACGAGCGGCACCGACGCGGCGCGCGCAATGGTCAGCTGATCGGCAGCCGTGAGGCCCACGCGTGGAGAATACGGCCCGCTCATGTTCGACAAGGTTCTCGTCGCCAACCGAGGGGAGATCGCGATCCGCGTCTTCCGGACGCTGCGCGAGCTCGGCATCGGCGCGGTCGGTGTCTACTCGGAGGGCGACCGGGCCGCGCTGCACGTCGCCTATGCAGACGAGGCGTTCCTGCTCGGGCCGACGCCGGCGGCCGAGAGCTACCTCGCGGTCGACCGCATCCTCGACGCGGCGCAGCGCGCCGGAGCGCAGGCCGTCCATCCCGGCTACGGCTTTCTCGCCGAGAACGCGGCCTTCGCGCAGGCCGTGGAGGATGCCGGGCTCGCCTGGATCGGCCCGCCGCCCGCTGCGCTGGAGCTGATGGGCAACAAGACGGCCGCCCGCACCGCGATGGAGGCGGCGGGAGTCCCGATCATCCCCGGCACGACCGATCCCGTCGGCGCGGTCGGCGAGCTGCTCTCGCTCGGCGACGAGCTCGGCTACCCGCTCCTGATCAAGGCCGCCGCGGGCGGCGGCGGCAAGGGCATGGAGGAAGTGCACGACCCGGCGCAGGCGGAGCAGGCGTTCGAGCGCGCGCGGCGGCAGGGGCAGTCGTACTTCGCGAGCCCGGACGTCTACGTTGAGAAGCTGATCGTCGACCCGCGCCACGTCGAGGTTCAGGTGCTCGCGGACTCGCACCGCAACGTCGTCCATCTCGGCGAGCGCGACTGCACGATCCAGCGGCGACATCAGAAGCTGATCGAGGAGACGCCGTCGCCGGCAGTCGACGAGGAGCTGCGGCGGCGGATCGGCGCGATCGGCGTCGAGGCGGCCCGCGCGTGCGGCTACCGCTCGGCGGGGACGGTCGAAGGCCTGCTCACGCAGGACGGCGACTACTTCTTCATGGAGATGAACACGCGCATCCAGGTCGAGCACACCGTGACCGAGATGGTGACGGGGCTCGACCTCGTGCGCGAGCAGATCCTCGTCGCGCTCGGCGGGCCGCTGTCGGTGCGCCAGGAGGACGTCGAGCTGCGGGGGCACGCGATCGAGTGCCGGATCAACGCGGAGGATGCCGCGCGCGGCTTCCTGCCTGCGCCTGCTCGCGTCACCGGCTACCACGAGCCGGCAGGGCCGGGCGTGCGCGTCGACTCCGGTGTCGCGGCCGGCCACGAGGTCTCCGGCGCCTACGACCCGCTGGTGGCCAAGCTCATCGTCCACGGCGTCGACCGCGAGCACGCAAGGCGGCGGATGCTGCGCGCGCTCGACGAGTTCTGGATCGAGGGGCCGGTGACGCTGATCGGCTTCCACAAGGCGCTCCTCTCCCATCCCTGCTTCGTCGCGGGGGAGACGTGCCACGGCGTGGTGGAGTCCGACGAGCTCGCCACCCGCGCCGCGGAGCTGGCCGGGGCGTCGCCGGTCGCCACTCCAAGTAACAGTCTGTTACAAGGAACGACAGGTCCCGTTCCGACGACGGAACGGGTGCGCACCGTCGAGGTCGACGGGCGGCGCTTCGAGGTGCGCCTGTCGGAGCCCGAGCCGGAGTGGCGCGCGCTCGCGCGCCGGCGACGGGACCGAGCGGGCCAGGCAGGCGCGGGCGTGGGGGGCAGCGACGCCGTCGTCTCGCCGATGCAGGGCACGGTTCTTTCCGTCCCTGTGGCCGACGGCGACGAAGTCGCGGCCGGCCAGGTGATCTGCGTCGTCGAGGCGATGAAGATGGAGAACGAGGTGCATGCGCACGGCGCCGGCACCGTCCGGAGCCTCTCAGTCGAGGTGGGCCAGCCCGTTACGACGGGCCAGGTCATCTGCACGATCGAGGCCGGCTAGCAATCCGGGGCTCGCCGAGCGGCGTATAACACTGGCGAACCCAGTAGGAGGCGAAAGATGCTGAAGAGAACCGCCCTAGGAGCTGCGCTCGCAGTCGCCCTCGCCGCCGCCGGCGTCGCGGCCGCCGCGGCCGTCACACATCAGAGCTCTGCCGCGAGCAACGCGACCGCCGGGCGCGTCACGCTCCACAAGACGAAGATCGGCAACGTGCTCGCGACCAGCTCGGGCCGGACGCTCTATCTCTTCATGAAGGACAGGCACGGCAAGAGCGCGTGCTACGGCCAGTGCGCCACCTATTGGCCACCGCTCATGAAGAAGGGGGCGCTGCGCGCGGGCGCCGGCGTCAAGGCCAGCCTTCTCGGCACGACCAAGCGCAAGAACGGCAAGGCGCAGGTCACGTACAAGGGCCATCCGCTCTACCTCTTCAAGCTCGACCACGCCGCGGGCCAGATCGCGGGGCAGCGCCAGAACTTCTTCGGCGGCAAGTGGTACGCAGTCTCTGCGTCGGGAGCCGCCAACACGAAGGCGCCTCCGGCAGGCGGAGGGACGTCGACGTCGACCACCACCACCGGCACGACCTGCGGCATCTACTGCCCCTAGAGGGAGGCCGCCCGGGCTGAACTGCGCGGTCCACCGGCGTCGCGTCGCTAGTGTCCGGCGCCGGTGGACCTCTATGAGTACCAGGGCAAGGATCTCTTCCGGCGCGTCGGGATCCCTGTCTCGGAGGGGCGGCTGGCCACCACGCCGAAGGAGGCGCGCGAGGCTGCCGAGCAGCTCGCCGGCCCGGTCGTCGTCAAGGCGCAGGTGCTGACCGGGGGGCGCGGCAAGGCCGGTGGCGTCAAGCTCGCGGACGATCCCGCCGACGCCGAGGCGAAGGCGCGCGACATCCTCGGCCTCGACATCAACGGCCACATCGTCCGCACGCTCTGGATCGAGCAGGCGTCTGACATCGCGCGCGAGTACTACCTCTCCGTCACCTTCGACCGCGGCGCGAAGAAGCCGCTCTTCATGTTCACGACGCAGGGCGGCGTCGAGATCGAGCAGGTCGCGGAGGAGAGCCCGGACGCGCTGGTCCGGCTCCACCTCGATCCGCTCGAGGGCTTCCAGCCGTGGGTCGCGCGCCGGCTCGTCTACGCGGGCGGCGTCGAGGATCCGCCCGAGCAGAAGCAGATCGCGGCGATCGTCGAGAAGCTCTATCGCGCGTTCGTCGAGTTCGACGCGATGCTCTGCGAGATCAACCCGCTGATCGTGACCCCGGAGGGTGAGGTGAAGGCGCTCGACTCGAAGTTCACGGTCGACGACAGCGGCCTCTTCCGCCATCCGGACGTCGCAGAATGGCGCGACCCGACCGCCGCCGACCCGATCGAGACGTTCGCGCGCGAGAAGGGTGTCACCTACGTGAAGCTCGACGGGGACGTCGGCGTCCTCGCCAACGGCGCCGGGCTCGGAATGTCCACCGTGGACGTCGTAGCGCAGGCGGGCGGGCGCCCGGCGAACTTCTGTGATCTCGGCGGCGGCGGCAGCGCGGAGGGCGTCGTGGACGCGCTCGAGGTGATCACGCGCGACGAGCAGGTCCGGTCGATCTTCTTCAACATCTTCGGCGGTATCACCCGCTGCGACGAGGTCGCGCGCGGGATCCTCGCGGCGCTCGAGCGGCTCGACATGTCGCGCTATCCGATCGTCGTCCGGCTCGACGGGACGAACGCGGCGGAGGGGCGCCAGATCCTCGCTAACGCCGGGCGCGAGAACATCCATCCCGAAGCGACCATGCTCGACGGCGCGCGCCGGGCCGTGGAGCTGGCGGCGTGACGACCGGCGTAGGCTCGACGGAGCCGGCAGAGAGCGGAGCCGGCGGCTTGGCCGGCGGCGGAGCGGAAGAGCTCTGGAACGAACGGGCGCAGGCGTACCGCGAGAGCGCGACGCACGCGTCCGGCCACGACCTCGACCTCGTGGTGACGTGGTGCGAGCCCGCCTCTGGCGTGAACGTGCTGGACGTCGCCACCGGCGGCGGCCATGTCGCGCGGCGGCTGCGGGAAGCGGGAGCGAAGGTTGTCACCGTCGACGCGGCGCCCGGCATGGAGCCCGACGTGATCGCGCCGGCCGACCATCTCCCGTTCGCCGACTCGAGCTTCGACGCCGTCGCCTGCCGCATCGCGGCGCATCACTTCCCGGACGCGCTCGCGGCGGTGAAAGAGATGGCCCGCGTGGCGCGCGACCGGGTGGTGATCTGCGACAACACGTTCACGAGCGAGTCCGCCGAGGAGGCCGACCGCCTGCGCGACCCGAGTCACGTCCGCAACTACGGCGTCCCGGAGTGGCACAGCTTCTTCGAGCTCGCGGGGCTGGAGGTCGTCGAGCAGGCGATCCTGGTGCGCGACACCGACTTCGAGGACTGGCTCGCCCGCACCGAGACGCCGCAAGAAGTCCGCCCCCGTGTGCGCGAACTGCTCGCCAGCCGCATCCGCGACGGCCGCCTCGAGCTGCCGACCGTCGTGCTCAAAGGACTGAAGCGCTGATGGCAGTCATCCTCGACAACGACACGCGCCTCGTCGTCGCGGGCCTGACCGGCTCGGAGGGCCGCTTCCACGGCCTCCGCAACCGGGCCTACGGTACGAACCTCGTCGCGGGCGTCACACCCGGGAAGGGCGGCCAGGACGTCGAGGGCGTGCCCGTCTTCGACACCGTCGCAGAGGCGGTCGACGAGGTCGGCGCGAACACGTCGCTCATCTTCGTCCCGGCCCGCTTCGCGGTCGACGCGATCTACGAGGCCGTAGACGCGGGAATCCACACGGTGATCTGCATCACCGAGCACATCCCGGCGCACGACATGCTGCGCGCGTACACGTACTTCCGCGGCCGGGGCACGACGATGATCGGCCCGAACTGCCCGGGCGTCCTCTCGCCGGGCAAGGCGAATGCGGGGATCATCCCGGCCGAGATCTTCAGTGAGGGAAGCGTCGGGCTCGTCTCGCGCTCGGGGACGCTGACGTACCAGATCGGCCACGAGCTCACGCAGCTCGGGCTCGGCAACTCCACGATCGTCGGCATCGGCGGCGACCCGGTCGTCGGCTCGTCCTTCGTCGACGTGATTGCGAAGTTCGAGCGGGACGAGCAGACGGAGCTGATCGTGCTCGTCGGCGAGATCGGCGGCGACGAGGAGGAGAAGGCTGCGACGTTCGTCGCCGAGCACGTGACGAAGCCGGTGCTCGCGTACATCGCCGGCTTCTCCGCGCCGCCCGGCAAGACGATGGGCCACGCGGGGGCGATCATCTCCGGCTCCTCGGGAACGGCGCAGGGAAAGAAGGAGGCGCTCGAGGCCCGCGGGATCGCGGTCGGCACGACTCCGACCGAGGTCGCGCAGATGGTGGCCGAGCGGATGAAGTAATAGCCTCGTGCCGTGAGCGCCTGCGCAGCGTGCGGCCACGAGATTCCCGAGGGAGCGAAGTTCTGCTCCGAGTGTGGCGCGCCGGTCGCGCCCGCGGCCGCCCCGCGCGAGCAGCGAAAGACCGTCACGTGAACGAGCTCTCTCCTCGCGCGTCCGACGTGGATCGCGAGCGCGCCGTGCACATTCTGCGGACGCATCTGGTGGAGGGACGGCTCACACTCGATGAGTTCGCGCAGCGAGTCGAGGTGGCCCTTCGAGCCGGCACCCTCGACGAGCTCACCGCGACCGCCGAGGCGTTGCCGGCCGAGCGGCCACCGGGCGGGCGCCGCCGACCGTCCCGCATCACGGTCGGGCTGTTTGCGCATGTGGTCCGGCGCGGCCGGCTGCGTCTTCCGCGGCGAGCGGTTGTCCTCACGGGCTTTTCCGACGTGGACCTCGACCTGCGCGACGCGGAGATCACGAGCGGCTCGACGTCGATCACTGCGCTCGTTCTCTTCGGCAACGTCGACGTCTATGTCCCTGAGGGGATCGCGGTCGACGTCACAGGGCTCACGGTCTTCGGCCACCGGCGGGAGTGGGGGCGCGACGCGACGCAGCCCGACGCGCCGATTCTGCGGGTGCGGGTGGCCTCTCTCTTCGGAACCGTCGACGTCTGGCCCGTGCCGAGCGACCTCAGAGGCGGGTACGGCGACATCATCCGCGCGGTGCGGGCGGCCCAGCGCGAGCTGCCCGGATAGCCGAGGAGACGGTTACCCTCCGCGGGTGATCTCGTTCGCCCGCGGTGTCCCGGCGCCGGAGTGCCTCGCCGTCGAGGAGCTCGCCGACTGCGCGCGAGTCGCGCTCGACCGCGACGGGCGCACGATCCTCAGCTACGGCCCCGGCGGCGGCTACGGCCCGCTGCGCGACTGGCTTGCCGAGCGGCACGACGTGGAGCCGTCGCGCGTCGTGATCACGAGCGGCTCGCTCCAGGGCTTCGTCTTCCTCGCCGAGCAGCTCGTCCGGCCCGGCACCCGCGTTCTCGTCGAGGCGCCGACCTACGACCGGCCGCTCAAGATCCTGGCGCGGCTCGGCGCCGAGATCGTCTGTGTCCCCATGGACGAAGAGGGGCTGATCCCCGACGAGCTGCCGGAGGGCGACTTCGCGTTCCTCTACACGATCCCGACCTTCCAGAACCCGAGTGGACGCACGCTCTCGGTCGAGCGGCGCCGACGCCTGGTGGAGCTCGCGGCCGAGCGGAACCTGCTCGTGCTCGAGGACGATCCCTACGGGCTCGTGCGCTACGACGGGGAGCCGCTTCCGAGCCTGTTCGAGCTCGCGGGCGGAAAGCAGGTCGCGTACTGCTCGTCCTTCTCGAAGACGATCGCTCCCGGGGTGCGCGTCGGCTGGTACGTCCTGCCGCCCCAGCTCGCTGCCGAGATCGAGGCGCTCGCGGTCTCTACCTACATCTCGCCGCCCTACCTCTCGCAGGCGACGGTGCTCGAGTTCCTGCGGCGCGGCAGCTTCGAACCGAACCTCGAGCGGGTGAACGGCCTTCTGGGCGAGCGGCGCGACGCCATGCTCGACGCGCTCGAGCGCGAGCTGCCCGACGACGCGAGCTGGACGCGGCCGGAAGGCGGCTACTTCGTCTGGGTCGAGCTTCCGTCCGGCCCTCCCAGTGGCGAGCTGCTCGCGGAGGCGGAGGACGCAGGAGTCACCTTCGTCAAGGGCAGCGACTTCTTCGCCGGCGGACGAGGCGGCGAGCGCGCGCTGCGGCTCGCGTTCAGCTTCGTCTCTCCCGACGAGATCGCCGAGGGCGTCTCAGTGCTCGGGAGCCTGGTGCGAGCGGCGGCGCCGACGGCGCTCTAGCTGCGCGAGCAGGATCCCGCCGAGCAGACCGACGCCGAGCGCGAGCAGGATCAGCCACACCAGCGACACGTGCGCCGAGGTGAGCACGAAGTGGACGCGCACCGCGCCGCGGTTCTCGAGGACGAAGGCGATCGCGTAGGCGACGAGCAGCCCGAGGACGATCAGGCGAAGGTAGAGGCGCGGTTGCCAGCGATCGCTGACTTCCTCGGTGTCGATCCGTGGGCGGCGCAGGCGCACGCCGGAATCCTACGAGCTAGGCGACTGCGTGAACCGGCACGGGCCGGGGGACGAGCCGCGGCTGTGGCGGCGGCGCCAGCCGACCGACGGACTGGGCGCGGAATGTCGGGCAGATCTCCTCGCCGGGAAGCGCGCAGAGGCCCGCGCGGCGGAAATAGCAATCTGCACAGGTTGGAGTGGAACGTTTGCTCATCCAGGTCTTTGCTCTAGGAACTGCGGGCCGCTCTCGAGGTGCGATGATAAGCGCGAATTCCGCGGAAGCAAGCGTTGCCGCAGACGAAAACTGACGAATTTCCGGCAGTTTCGAGCAGCCCGAAAACGACGGTTTCTCCTACGCTCGCGGCAGCGTTGCCAGGGCGCGCAACGCCTGGCTGAGGTTGTGGACCGGAATGATGCGAACTGGCCCGGCGTAGCGGCGCGCGTCCCTCGCGTTCTGCCCGGCCGGCACGAGGAAGACCTCGGCCCCCGCCTGCCGCACTCCGTACGTCTTCTGCTTGATGCCTCCGATCGCGCCGACCGCACCGTTCAGCTCCATCTCACCCGTGGCCGCCACGCGGTGACCGTGGAGGACATTGCGGCCGAGCTTCTGCATCACCTCGAGCGTGAAGGCGAGCCCTGCAGACGGTCCGCCGATGCCGCTGGAATCGATCGCGACCTTGATCGGCAGCTTGATCCTCGCCGACTGGTGCGGGACGAACCCGACGAGTGCTCTTCCCCCTTCGTCGACGGTCCGGACGGGCACCGCAACGGTACGCCCACCCCGGAGGACGCTCAGCTTGACCGCTGCTCCCGGCTGCACGTGCCCCAGCGCGTCGTGCAGTGCCCCCTCCGTCGGTGTCGGCTTGCCGTCGACGGCGACGACCACGTCCATCGGCTGCAGGTTGCAGGGAGCGTGCGTGCCGGCGATCAGCTGCGAGACGACGACGCCGGTGGGCTTGGCGACGACGTGGTAGCCGAGCCTGCGCAGTGCGACGGCTGCCGCGACACGCTGGGAGAACGACATCTCCTCTAGCGCTGCCGCCTCGGCCTGAGCCGGAGAGGCACAGGGAGGCACGATCGCGCCGGCCGGCACGAGCGTCGCGTGAGGATGAAGCGACGGGAAGAGCGCTTCGAGCGTGCTCGCCCGGCGCTCGATGACGTCGACGAAGTAGAGGCTCCCGGGCTTGGCGGGACGGGCTCCCTGCACCCGGACGAGGGGCGAGACGGGGTGGGCGGTGTCCGGGAGCAGGATGTACTTCTGCGCCTGGCCGGGGAAGTCACCGGACGGGACGGCGTAGAGGATCACGAGCGCCAGGACGATGAGGACGACGACACCGCCCAGGACGCGCCAGGGTGTGAGCCGGCGTCTCAAAACAGAAACCGCTTCAGCCCGCCGTCGACGACGAGGGTTTGCCCGGTGACGTAGCGCGCGCGGTCGGAGGCGAGGAAGCAGACGACGTCGCCGAACTCCCGCGGCGTTCCCCAGCGCCGGAGGGCGATCTCCTCGAGCTGCTCGTCGCTCGGCCCGCCGGGATAGAGCTCGTCGAGCCTCGCCGTCGCGATCCGGCCCGGCGCGACGCAGTTGACGGTGATCCCCTTCGGGCCGACCTCCCGGCTGAGCGTCTTCAGCCAGCCGGTGAGCGCGGGCCGGAACGTATTCGAGAGCGCGAGGTGCGTCGAAGGCTCCTGGGCCGCGATCGACGTGATGGCGACGATCCGGCCCGCTGGGCTGCGCTCGAGATGTGCGAGGCAGAGCCGCACGAGCGTCACAGCGGGACGCAGGAGGAGCCGGTAGGCGGACTCGAGCGACGCCTCGTCGACGTCCCGCGCCGTCCCCGGCGGCGGGCCGCCGCCGTTCCAGACGAGGACGTCGAGGCCGCCGAACCGCTCGACCGCGGTCGACACGGCCTGCTCGAGGTCGCCGTCATCGTTCACGTCGCCGGCGACCGCGACACCGTTGAGTCGCGCCGCATGCTCATCGAGCTGGTCCGCGCGGCGGGCGAGGAGCACGACGTTCGCGCCCTCCTCGGCCAGCGCTTCGGCGCTCGCGAGGCCGAGGCCCGACGACGCACCGCAGACGAGCGCGGTGCGCCCGCTCAGTCCGAGATCCATGACTCCGGCAGTGCTCCGGAGCTTGCGACGACCCGGGTCGTCATCCCGCCGCGGGCCGCGAACTCCCCCTCGACCTCGACGAACCGTGGCGCCCCGTCGGCGACGAGCTG
>WNGD01011181.1_pt1 | contig 14995 bp, 18 predicted proteins | sample 5400671 | NCBI WGS metagenome assembly WNGD01 (sample SAMN13153369, study PRJNA577476) | soil metagenome | isolation source: 40 cm soil or saprolite under grassland replicate 2 | place: USA:California | collected 2016-06-15 | reverse complement strand
CAGGTATTGCGCGACTGGATGCGGACCAACCCGGCCAGAAAGCGACGAACCACCCCCTGCGGCGACTGCGTCTTCGCTGGACAAGTCCGGCGGAGGGACCGGCCCTGGAATTGCGGTTTGCGCAAAATCCGCTGATCGCAACGCCCGGGTTGGTGGCGCAGCCGGTGGAGCTGGAGGAGATCAAGGGCGGTCTCGACTTGCCGCTGACCGGATCGTTTCGCGCGCGCGCTCGCGGCCAGAGGGGTCGGCTCGAAGCGGCCACCGACGTCAATTATCGTACCGGCTACCAGTTCGGCCCGGTCTACCGATGGCGGCCGGCGCAAGAGATTGGAGTGTTCTACAGCGAGCTCGGCTACGCGTACCCCACCGCGGCCGGATATTTCGCTCCGCAACGCGTTCAGATGGTCGAGCTGGGGACCTACCTCGAGTACGAGGGCCTGTCGCCGCTCACGTTCGCGCTGGATGCGGGCGCAGGCCAGCAGCGCGTCGCAAAACAAGGCGAGGCGCCCGGCGATTGGATCGGGGCCTCCCGGTTGTGGGCCTTGGTCTCGTGGACGCTGAAGCCAGGCGTACGCTTGGAGTTGGAGCTTGAGCACTACGACTCGCCCGTGGCCGGCAATGCCGTTACGCCGACCGCGAGTTGGAGTTCCAGATCAGCGATCCTATCGCTGCGTTTCGGCGTTCGGCCCGAGACCGCCCGTTCCTTCCTGGCCGAGCGCGCTGACCACCGGCTCAGGTAAAAGGCATGTCCGGCTAACCGGATTTCGAAGGCATCAGATCGAAATCAATTTTCGTTCAGCGCATCGATCAAAGGACAGTGCACTGTTCCTCGTTCCGTTCGGCATCTGCGCACCAGGCCCGTGAGCTGATCGCGAAGCGTGGAGAGGTCCCTGAGACGATCTTCGACCTCGGCGAGCCTCCGTTCGGCGACCTCACGCGCCGCAGAGCAGCTTCGGCCGTCGTTGAGCTGAAGCAGCGCGACCACTTCATCCAAGGTGAAGCCGAGTCGCTGCGCGCGTCGTATGAAAAGGAGGCGCGCGAGGCTTTCTTCCCCGTAGCGACGAACCGCCCCATAGGCGCGGCCCGGAAGCGGCAGCAGCCCCCTACGGTGGTAGAAGCGCACCGTTTCCACGTTGACGCCCGCGGCCCGGGCGACCTGTCCGATGGTATAACCGGCCTTGGCCATGGCTTGACTCCGTACTCAAGTACGTACCTAGACTGTGAGCGTAGCTCGGATTCGGAGTTCCCATGAAGGTCAACCTGAGCGCCGGCAGCGCCCTCGTCGGCGGCGTGCTCGCCTCCATTGGCGCATCGCTTTGCTGCGTCGGCCCTCTCGTGCTCGTTTCGCTCGGGATAGGCGGGGCTTGGGTGTCTTCGCTCACTACACTTGAGCCCGTCCGTCCCGTATTCATGCTCGCCACGGCCGCCCTCTTTGGAGCAGCGTACTGGAAGCTCTACCGGTCGCCCGACGCTTGCCAGCCCGACGAGGACTGCGCGGACCCGCGCGTGCGCAGGCGCCAGCGGACGATATTCTGGGTCATGCTGGTTGTCGTCGTTCCGCTTCTGGCGTTTCCGTGGTACGCACCGCTTTTCTACTGAAGGAGATTCCATGAGACTCGCAACGTTCATCACCGCCCTCCTGCTAGCCGTGCCGGTCTTGGCGGCCGACATTTCGCGTATTGAGCTGTCAGTACCGGGCATGGATTGCGAGGCGTGTCCGATCACCGTGCGCAAGGCGCTCGAGAAGACGCCCGGCGTCAAATCCGCCAAGGTCGACTTCCCGACCAAATCGGCTTTCGTTGAGTACGACCCAGGCGTGACTTCCCCCGAGCGCTTGATGAAATCCACCGCGAATGCGGGCTATCCTTCGGCGCTAAAGAGCGGAAACTGAACGTGGCAGGCATCTCGCTCGAATCGACGCTCACGTGCCCGAAGTGCGGGCATCAGACACGCGAAACGATGCCCACCGACGCCTGTCAGTGGCTCTACGAGTGTGCGGCTTGCCGCGCGGTCCTCAAGCCCAAGCCCGGCGACTGTTGCGTGTTTTGTTCTTATGGCAGCGCAAAGTGTCCGCCAGTGCAAGTAGCGAACGAGCCGTGCTGCAGATAGCGGCCCAGTAGCGCGAACTGCGTATCTCGGGCGTCGAGCATCAGCCGGTTTTCCATCTTCGGTTGATCGCATAAGGACCGGCGTCATCGCGGAAAGGTTGGAGGAGCATGCGATCAAGCCGGAAGTCTCCCGGCGTGCGGAACTGGTCGACCCCGATCGTCATCCGCTCGTGCCCGCCCTCGGGTTGGGCGCGGTAGGTGCCGAACAGGCGGTCCCACCAAGGCAACACGAAGCTGAAGTTGCTGTTGGTTTCGGTTGCATCGACGGAGTGATGCACCCGGTGCATGTCGGGGGTGACAAGAAACCAGCGCAGTATGCGATCCGCTGTCCGCGGAATCCGAACGTTTGCGTGGTTGAACAAAGACAGCGCGTTGAATACGGCTTCGAACGCGAGTACGGCTAGGACCGGCAGGCCCAGCACGAAGATGACGGCAAACTTGATCGGCACGGCCAGGAGGATCTGGATCGGATGAAAACGCGCCCCGGTCGTCACGTCGAAGTCCACGTCCGCATGGTGCATCCGGTGCACGCGCCAGAGCGCCGGCACGGCATGAAACATCAGGTGCACCAGGTACATCGTCAGGTCGAGCGCCAACAAGGACGCGAGGAACGCCAGCGCGTACGGGATGGCGAACATGTTGAGGAGGCCCGTGCCGCGCTCCTCGGCAAATACGGCCACGCCCGCCGCGGCCGAAGGGAACAACACGCGGACCAGGAGGACGTTGATAATGGCGATTGAAATGTTATGGGTCCAACGAACCGGCTTCGAAACCCCCAGCACCCGTCGTGGGGCGATCAATTCCCATGCCGCCATCAAGCCGAACATGCCAAGGAAAAACCCCAGGCGAACCGCCGGACCGTTACCGAGCAGAAACGCAGCGAAATCCATGGCACCCTCGCGGCAAAGCGGTTACAATCCCCGCTATTCAATTATACAAGTGAACGATTGAATACTTGCACACTATGAGCGATATGTCAAACCGGGAATTCAAGACCGAGCTGTTCGAGCAGTTCGCGCGCGTCAGCCAGGCGCTTTCGAGCGGTAAGCGGCTGGAAATACTGGAGCTTCTGGCGCAAGGGGAGCGCAGCGTGGACGCGCTGACGCAGCTCACGGGCATGACCTCGGCCAATACCTCGCAGCACTTGCAGCAACTCCGCAAGGCGGGGCTGGTGGCGTCCCGAAAGGACGGCCTCTTCGTGATCTACCGGATCGCCGGGGGCGGAGTGGTCAGATTGCTGATGGCGCTGCGCGAGGTGGCGGAAAACAATCTTGCCGAGGTCGAGCGCCTCATCAAGAGCTTTCTCAGCAAGAAGGACAACCTCGAACCGGTATCCTCCGACGAGCTGCGAAAGCTCACCCGCCGGGGTGCCGTTACCGTCGTGGATGTCCGCCCACCCGAGGAGTACGCGGCCGGGCATCTGCCCGGCGCGCTCAACCTGCCGCTACCCCAGCTGGCCAGGCAGCTGCACAAGCTCCCTGCGAATCGCGAAATCGTGGCCTATTGTCGCGGCCCGTATTGCCTGCTTTCGTACGACGCGGTCGAAATGCTTCGCGTCAAAGGCCGCAAGGCGCGGCGCCTCGCCGACGGCTATCCGGAGTGGCAAACCGCCGGCTTGCCGGTCGAGCGCAGTGCTCCCGAGTCCGCTCGCTGAATCAAAGCGTTTTCATCGCCCTCCCGCGAACTTGATTTGTAACCCCTAGCTCAGATCCCGCGAACTAATGGATGTACGGTCGAGCGAGGTCGAACTCCGAGACCTCATGGTCGCCAGCCTCGATGGCGATGCAGCCGCCCATAAGGCGCTGCTGGCGAAGCTAAGCGGTCACCTGCGCGCCTACTTCAAGAGGCACGTGGCGCGCATCAACCGGGATCCGGTGGAGGCCGAGGACCTCGTACAGGAGGTCTTGATAGCGGTTCACGCGCATCGACGCACCTATGATAGATCGCAGCTCTTCACGCCCTGGATGTACGCCATTGCGCGCTACAAGTTTCTGGATTACCTGCGCCGGACGAAAGAGTTCAGAAAAGACGTGCCGATCGAAGAGGCGGAAGAGATCATTGCCCGCGACGACCATGCGGCCGTCGAGAGCACGCTCGATCTGGAAAAGCTGATGGCAAGGATATCGCCCAAGGCAAGACAGGCCATTCGATGCGTGAAGCTTGACGGATTGAGCGTGGCCGAGGCCGCCGAGCGATGCGGAATGTCGGAGTCGTCCGTGAAGGTAAGCGTGCATCGCGGTCTGAAGGCTCTGGCGCTCCTCATCGGCACGGAGAGCCGATCATGAAAACGGATCGTCTTATCGAGATGCTGAGCACGAACGTCGAGCCCGTCGAGCGCGGACAAATCGGCAAGGCATTTGCCTGGGCGCTCGTCGCCGGAGGCATAGCGGCTTTCTGCGTGATGCTGGCGAGCGTCGGGCTGCGGGCCGACATCGGCGCCCATCTGGGTTTTCTCGCAATAAAGCTTCTGTTCGTGCTGAGTCTGGTTGGCGCCGGAGCGGCGTTCCTGCTCAGATCGATTCATCCGGGTCAAGGCGCGCAAAAGCCGTTCGCGCTGATCTTCGTTCCATTTCTCGCGGTCGGCGCGGCGGTGGCCGTCGTCGCCCTCCTGCCCGGGCGTTCGGCGCCCTGGGGCGTTCTGACTTTCGGAACGCAGTGGGCCACTTGTTTATATTGCGTACCGCTCTTTGCCGCCATTCCGTTTGCCGCGTTGATCTGGGCTTTGCGCAATGGGGCGCCCACAAATTTGGCGCGCACCGGAGCGATTGCGGGCCTGGTCGCCGGGGCACTCGGGGCAGCCGCCTACGCATTCCATTGTCCTGACGATTCCCTGCCTTTCGTCGCGGTGTGGTACGGAGCGTCGATCGCGCTCTGCTCTTTCATTGGAGCGATCCTGGGGCCCCGGCTTTTGCGCTGGTGACCGGCTGGAACGCCGATCCGCGTCCGTTCCCCGCGGCTGTAACCGGCGGCGGGCCGGCTGCGTACTTAACTGTAGAGGCGACTGGAAAGCGATCTGACGATCGACGAAAGCGCCTCCCTTCGCAAACCGATATCTCGAAAGGAGTAACTCATGATGATGGACCAGATGGTGATCCTCGGCGGTGCCGCGGCAATCAAGTACCTGTTCTTTGCGGATCGCGGCCGGAACTCCGTCAAGCCTTTGTAGGCATACGCAAACGGGGCGGGCCCCATCGTACATGGGGTCCGCAGCTCCAATGGCGGCCACGTGCAACATCAGGGCGAGTTCGAAGGCGATGCTCAGTGGCCACCCAGGCCATGGCCGGTGAGGTGCAGGATGGCAAACAGCAGGACCAGGACGAGGGCGATGATCCCAAATATTTTCACCCAGCGTGGTGTGCTGGCGGTCGATTCACGGTCGGGCCGCACGTCTTCGTGCTGCTTGCGCCGGCCGTACCGGGTCATGCCCCACGGCTTGTACACTGCCAGCGTCGTGGTTGCGAGCAACACCAGCAACGCGAGACCGGAGTCGGCCACGAGTTGAATCCCCACTCGGCCGAGTTCGGCGCTGCGCAATGTTCCTCCCGCAGCCCCTGATACGAGCTTCGCCGCCTCCGCCACAGCCGTGAATTGGTGCAACAGCAAGGCGATGGTGGCGAATGTAGCCAGCAGGAATTTCACCAGGACCCAATAGTGCCGGAGCAAACCCCATTGGCTGCATAGTGCCTGGACAAGTCCGGTCGCCAGCGCAGCGAGACTCATCGGGACGATGATAAACAGGCCGATAAGGTCCATCGCGAGATAGGCGCCGCGCACCACTTCAGCATCCTGGCTGGTCAGGCCGGCGATAGCGAGGACTAGGAAGCCGGCGACCGCGCCGAGCCATCCGACCGAGAAGGTGACATGCGCGGTGAGCACGAACTTGCGGAGGCGGGGTGTCATGAAAAATCTCGCACTTCCAAACGGCTTCTCTTTGGCGTCGGCTTGAACGGCGTCACTCGCATGCTTGCTTGATGAAGCTGCTGATTTCCGCCGACCCGGCAAAGATGACGGATGCGCGATCGCCCTGCATGCCGGCTCCGACGATCACTGGCTTGCCCGGCAGCGGCCCGTCCTTACTCGAGTCGGTCTTGAAGCGCAGGTTGAATTCCCACACCTTGTTCGTCCTGCCGTCCGCGGTTTTCACCGTGTAGGTGTCGCCGCAGTGGCTGATGGAAACGACCTGACCGGCAGGCGGCGCTTTTTTCAGGTCGACCTTCCCCGACTGCATCATCATGCCGCCGCGGCGCGGCTCGGCGCTCGGAGCTTTCCCCTCGGAGACCGCCCGTAGATAAGCGATAACGTCCTGGCGGTCCTTGCTCTCTCGCACGCCCGGGAATGTCATGTTGTTGCCGGAGACGAATCGCTCGGGATTGGCGAGCCATCCATCGAGAGTTGCTTCGTTCCACACGACGTTGGCGTGTTTCAAGGCGTCGGAATATCGCTGGAACCCTTCGACCGTTCCGGCCTTGCTATTCCAGACGCGCGCGAGGCTCGGGCCCGTCAGATGCTCGCCCGGCTGCACCGAGTGGCAGGCCATGCACGCCTGGAATACCTGTGCGCCGCGTTTCGGATCGCCTGCCGCGAAAGAGCCGTTGCCGACCGCGAAAGACAGACACCCGATCAAGGCGGCGAAGGCCCGGCCGTAACGTATTTTGTGAACCATAAAGCCTCCACAGGACCGGATCGCTACTTCACCGACGTGATCAAGTAATCCGACCCCCGCTCCACGAACTCGAACTCGACCTTTTTATCCTGCGAAAACTTGCCGAGCATTGCCTTGTTCTTGACGGTGAAAGTCATGTTCATCGCCGGCCATTTCATCGTCGGGATCGGGCCGTGCGCGATCGTCACTTTGCCGCCCGCACGATCGACTTTCTTCACGGTGCCGGCGCCTTTGTGCACCGTGCCCTCCGATTTGTTGTCCTTGCCCATGTCCATTCCCTTCACGTCCATACCTCCCATGCCTTGGGCACGGCCCGGGGGAATCATTGCGACGGACAGAGCGAGAACGGCCGATAAGGCAATAAAGCGTTTCATTGTATTTCTCCTTTCAGGGTTGATGAGGAACTGTGTTGCGCAGAGCCGCCCGCACCGGGACGGCGCCGCGCGGCCGGCGCAGCAACAGGTACGCGACGGGCAAGACGAACATCGAAAGCAGGGGCGCGGTGATCATCCCGCCCACCATGGGCGAGGCGATGCGCCGCATCACTTCCGACCCGGTGCCCGAGCCGAACATGATGGGGAGGAGCCCCGCGATGATGACGGCGACCGTCATCGCCACGGGCCGCACGCGAAGCGCCGCGCCTTCCACGATCGCTTGCGCAAAATCGCCTTCGTCGCGGAGCCCGCCTGCCGCCTCGCGTGCGGCGACCGCCTGGTTGACGTAGACGAGCATCACCACGCCGATCTCGGCCGCCACGCCCGCGAGCGCGATGAAGCCCACCGCCGCGGCGATCGACATGTCGTAGCCGAGCACGTACATGAGCCAGAACCCGCCGACGAGCGCGAAGGGCAGCGTCGCCATGATGAGGAGCGCCTCGGCGGCGCGCCGGAAGGCGAAATACAGCAGCACGAAGATGATCGCGAGGGTCGCGGGGACCACGATCTTGAGCCTCGCGGTCGCGCGCTCGAGGAACTCGAACTGCCCGGACCAGGAGATCGAGGTGCCTGCCGGAAGCTTCACCTTCTCCGCAACGGCGCGCTGCATGTCGCGCACCGCGGAGCTGAGATCGCGCCCACGGATGTCGACGTACACCCAGCCCGAGAGCCGCGCGTTCTCGCTTTTCAGCATCGGCGGGCCGTCGCTCACCTTCACTTCGGCCACGTCGCCGAGGCGGATCTGCGCGCCGCGCTCGGTGAGGAGCGGCAGAGTGCGGATCTTCTCGACGGAGTCGCGCATCTCGCGCGGGTAGCGCACGTTGATGGGAAAGCGCTGCAGGCCTTCGATCGTCTCGCCGATGTTGTCGCCGCCGATAGCGGCGGTCACGACGCCGTGCACGTCGGCGACGTTCAGGCCGTAGCGCGCCGCGGCGTCGCGGTCGATGTTCACGTCGATGTAGCGCCCGCCGGTAAGCCGCTCGGCGAGCGCGGAGCTCACGCCGGGTACTTCCTTCACCGTCCGCTCGACCTCGGCCGCAATGCGGTCGATTTCCTTGAGATGGGTGCCCGCCACCTTCACGCCCACCGGGCTCTTGATGCCGGTCGCGAGCATGTCGATGCGGTTGCGGATCGGGGGCACCCAGATGTTCGAGAGCCCCGGCACTTTGACGATGCGGTCGAGCTCCTCCACGAGTTTTTCCGGCGTCATTCCCGGCCGCCACTCCCCGCGCGGCTTCAGCTGGATCGTAGTCTCGAACATCTCGAGCGGCGCCGGGTCGGTCGCCGTTTCCGCGCGCCCCGCCTTGCCGAACACGCTCGCCACTTCGGGCACCGTCTTGATGAGCCGGTCGGTCTGCTGCAAAAGCTCCGCGGCCTTGCCCGCCGAGAGCCCGGGCAGCGCCGAAGGCATGTAGAGCAGATCGCCTTCGTCGAGCGGCGGCATGAACTCACCGCCGAGCCGGTTCATGGGCCAGAGCGTTGCGGCAAGGATCGCAACGGCGGCGAGCAAGACCGTTTTGGGGCGGCGCAGCGCACCTTCGAGCAGCGGGCGATAGAGCGCGATGAGGAAACGGTTGAGCGGATTTTTTTCCTCGGCCGGAATGCGCCCGCGGATGAGATAACCCATCAGCACCGGAATGAGCGTGACCGCGAGTCCCGCTGCCGCGGCCATCGCATAGGTTTTGGTAAAGGCGAGCGGCGAGAAGAGCCGCCCCTCCTGCGCTTCCAGCGTGAACACCGGAACGAAGGAGAAGGTGATGATCAAGAGCGACACGAAAAGGGCCGGTCCGACCTGCGCGGCGGCCTCGCTGATCACGCCCCAGCGCTCCTCGCCCGCGAGTGTTCCGCCCGGGTGCGCATGATGCCAGGCTTCGAGCCGCTTGTGCGCGTTCTCGATCATCACCACCGCGGCGTCCACCATCGCGCCGATCGCGATGGCGATGCCGCCGAGCGACATGATGTTGGCGTTCACGCCCTGGTAAACCATGACGATGAAAGCCGCCAGGATTCCGAGCGGCAGCGAGACGATGGCGACGAACGCCGAGCGCAGGTGGAAAAGGAAGAGCGCGCACACCAGTGCCACGACGACGAACTCCTCGACGAGCTTCTGCCCGAGGTTCGCCACCGCCCGTTTGATGAGTGACGAGCGGTCGTAGGTCGGCACGATCTCCACGCCCGGCGGCAAGCTCGACTTGAGCGATGCGATCTTCGCTTTGACCGCGGCTATGGTTTCGAGCGCGTTCTTCCCGAAGCGCATCACGATCACTCCGCCCGCGACCTCGCCCTCCCCGTTCAGCTCGGCGATGCCGCGGCGCATCTCTGGCCCGACCTGCACGCGCGCGACGTCGGCGAGGCGCACCGGGACCCCCGAATCGCCGACCGAAAGCGGAATCCTGCGGAAGTCGTCCAGCGACTGCAGATAACCGCTTGCGCGCACCATGTACTCCGCTTCGCCGAGCTCCAGGACCGAGCCGCCTGTTTCCTGGTTCGCGCGCTGCACGGCCTCGATCACCTTCGACTGCGGGATGTTGAACGCGCGCAGCCGCGCCGGCTCGATCACGATCTGGTATTGCTTGACCATCCCGCCGACGCTCGCCACCTCCGACACGTTCGTCACCGCCTTCAGCTCGTACTTGAGGAACCAGTCCTGCAGCGCGCGCAGCTGCGACAAGTCCATGCGGCCGGAGCGGTCGACGAGCGCGTACTCGTAGACCCAGCCGACGCCGGTCGCATCGGGCCCGAGCGAGGTCTTCGCCTGGGTGGGGAGCCGCGACTGCACCTGGTTCAGGTATTCGAGCACGCGCGAGCGCGCCCAGTAGGGATCGGTGCCGTCCTCGAAGAGGATGTACACGAACGAGTCGCCGAAGAAGGAATAACCGCGCACGGTCTTCGCCCCGGGCACCGAGAGCATCGTCGTGGTGAGCGGATAGGTGATCTGGTTCTCGACGATCTGCGGCGCCTGCCCCGGGTAGGTTGTGCGGATGATCACCTGCACGTCGGAGAGGTCGGGAATCGCGTCGAGCGGCGTCCGCGACGCCGCCCAGATTCCCCACGCGGCGAGCGCGAGCGTGGCGAGCAGCACGAGGAAGCGGTTTGCGATTGACGAGCGGATGAGGGCCGCGATCATTTTTTCGACGTCTCCGTGCCTTCCATACGCGTCCCGCTCGCCCTCAAGCTCGCCTCGGAGTCGATGAGGAACTGGCCGGAGACGACGACCTCGTCGCCTTCGGAAAGTCCCTTGCGGATTTCGCTCTTGCCGCCCGACTCGAAGCCGACCTCGACTTCCCGCGGCCGGAATTTGCCTTCGCCCTCGGCCACGATGACGACGCTGCGCTCACCGGTGCGGATGACCGCCTCCGACGGAACGAGGAGCGCCTTCGTTCCCGTCCTTTGCGCGAAGACTAGCGTCGCGAACATGCCGGGCTTCAAGCTTCCGCCCGGATTGGCGAGCTCGACCCGCGCGCGCAGCGTGCGCGTTGCCGCACTCACCTCGGGCAGGATCGCGCTCACCCGGCCGCGGAAGACCCGGCCGGGGAAGCTAGGCACGCGCGCCTCCACCGCCGTTCCGGGGCGCAGCCACGCACCCTGCGCCTCGGGCACTTCGGCATTGACCCACACGCTCGAAAGATCGACGAGACGAAAAAGCATCGCACCGGACATCACCGTCGCGCCCTCGCGCACGCCGAGCTCCGCGATGACGCCGTCGATCGGCGCGTAGAGCGTGATGCGCGTCTGAGGCTGGCCGGCTTTTTCCAGCAGGCCGATCTGCTCCTCGCTCATGCCGAGCAGCTGCAGCCGGTTGCGCGCGGCCTCGGCGAGACTCGCGTCCCTGCCTGCGCCCCGCAGCAGGAGATATTCCGCCTGCGCTGCCGCCCAGTCGGGCACGAGCAGCTCGACCAGCGGCTGGCCCTTGGCGACGGGGTCGAGCGGGGCGCGCGCATGCAGCTTCTCGACAAAGCCCCCGGAGCGCGCCTGAACGACGAAAACAGCGCGCTCGTTCCACGCAACGCTGCCCACCGCCTCGATGCGACGCGCGACCGATCCGGCCGTCGCCGCCGCCGTGCGCACGCCGAGGTTCTGCGCGACGCGCGGATCGATGATCACGGCGCCCTCGCCGCCCGCCTCGTCCGCGTACTTCGGCACGAGCTGCATGTCCATGAAAGGCGATTTGCCCGGCTTGTCGAAATGCTGCTGCGGGACCATGGGGTCGAACCAGTAGAGAATTTTTTTGCCGGAGGCATCCTCTCCGGACGCCGCAGGCGGGTCCGCTTGCGCAATGCGCGACATCGCGAACCAGTAGCCGACTCCGCCCGCAGCGGCGGCGACCAGGACGAGCCCCAAAACGAGGAGAGGCGCGCGTCTCATGGTTGCCCTCCGTGCGGCAGGAGGAAATTCAGCTTCGCCCAGGCGCGCGCCCGCTCGAGCTGCGTCTGAACGAACCCCAGCCGCGTCTCGGTCTCAGCGCGGCGCGCTTCGAGCACCGCGCCCAGCTCGCCGCGCCCGCCGCGATAGGCGGCGAGCGCCGCAGCGACCCGCTCGCGGGCGAGCGGCAGCAGCAGCTTTTCGAAGCGTTCGGTGCGCACGCCCGCAGTCTGCCAGTCGGCGTAGAAGCCGCGCAGCTCGGCCTCGTGCATTCGCCGCGCTTCCTCGGTTTGCGCCTGAGCCTGATCGGCCAGCAGTCTCTTCGCCGCGAGGTCCCGGTCCTGGCGCTTCGCCGCCTCCCAGGGAAGATCGATGCTCACCATCACTGAAATCATGTTGGAGAACGCCGGCCCGCGTTGCCCGTATGCCACCTCCAAACTCCAGTCGGACTTCCTCGAGTTCGCCGCGAGCGCGGCATCCGTCCTGGCGAGCGCCTCGCGCTCGGCGTAGATCCTCTGTTCCGGATGCTCGTGCAGGTTGGCGAGGAGCGCCGTGGGCGGATGGTCGAACGCGCTCGTATCCGGCGGATCGGCGAGCGGGCGCGAGGCCTCATCTCGAAGCCACGCGGCGAGCGCGTAGCGCGCGCGCTCGATCGTGCGATCCTGCTCGATGACTCGGTCCTGCGCGGCGACGCCGGCGCCGCGCAGCGCGTGCGCATCGGCCGTATTCTGCCGGCCCGCGGCGATCGCCGCCGCCACCGTGTCGAGTTGCAGTTGCAGCTCCCCCACGAGCTCGACGAGAGGCGCGCGCGACTGCTGCGCGAAATACAGCTCGAGCCAGGCAAGCGCGACCTCGCGCCGCAGCGCGGCACGCTGCGCGGCCAGGTTCGCGGCTTCCACGTCGCGCTCCAGCGCGGCGCGCTCCCCGCGCAGCTTTCTCTTCTCTGCATTGGGAAAGTCCTGCATGACGCCGATCTTGCGCATGGTCATGAAGTCGCTGGCGTACTGAAACCGATCTGCGCCGTTGACGGGCAGATTGTCCACGCCGACCCGAAGCTTGGGGTCGGGCAGCTCGCGCGCGCGCGGCACGAGCTCGGTCGCGGCGGCAAGCGCCGCGCCCTGCGCGGCAAGACGCGGGGAAGTCTCTTCGCCGATCCTCAGCGCTTCGGCGAGTGGCAGCGGCTCCATGTCCACCGCGAGCGCCAACGGCGCCGCGACGGCGAACCCGAGAATGCAGAAGCAAGCGAGCGGACGCATCAAACGCCCGGGCAAAGCAAAAACCATAAAACCTCCGATGAGCAGGGACACAGGCACCGCCAAAGGCGGGCGCCACGGCTCAGCGGAGGCTAAATGAGAAAGCGGGAATAAAGGACGTTGAGAGGCGGAGGCGGCGCGTTCGCGACTGCGCTTCGCGTCGTAAGCAGCACACCGGTCGCCGCCGGTAGCGCTTTACGTTCGACTACGAGCACCAGCACGGGCGAGTCGAAAGCTGAGATCTGCGGCATCTTGGCGAGATCGAGCGTTTGCGTCTCCGCCTGGAAATGCATTGCCCTGCAGGCAGCCATACCCTGCAATCGCCACGTGCGCGAACGCCAACGCCGCCAGGGCGAAGCCGGCGATCCAGCGACGGCGATATCGGGTCATGAAAGGCATCACGAGATGTTCCCCGCGACTAGGATAGCTCAGGGCGAGGAAAGTTCAAAATCCGGGCTCGCCCCTTCGCGGTCCCGGAATGGGACACGGTGCAGCAGAGCCTTTTCCAGGGCTTTGTCTCGTCTCGGAGCCGGAAGCACTCTTCGAAGAAGTCAGTCTGCGCCAAGTTGCGAGCTACCATGCCGGCGACAGCTTGAGCGAATACCTTCAGAGCTGCGAGCGCAGCTACTTGTTGAGGGCGCTGCAAGGCAACAACTATCGCATTGGCGCGAGCGCCACGGATCTTGGAATCAGCAGAAAGAATCTTTGGGAGAAGATGCGAAGGCTCGGCATCAGTTCTCGCGATTCGAGCGGGTCACCCCCATTGGAGTGAAAGTACGCCCGGGAAATATCTCGGTCATCCCTAGGGGTTGACTTTCAGAATATATTTCCATATTATTGGAAATATGGAATCTGGTGAGGTCGTCCTCGCACTCGAAGCGGTCGCCCAGGAATCGAGGCTAGGGATTTTTCGCCTGCTGGTCGAAGCAGGCCCGGAAGGCCTGCCGGCCGGTGCGATCGCTAAGCGCATGAAGCTACCACCGCCGACGCTCTCCTTTCACCTCTCGCAACTCAAGCACGCCGGGCTGATTGCGTGCAAGCGTACGGGGACGTCTCTCATCTACTCCGCGAATTTCGGAGCTATGAACAAGCTCGTCGGGTTTCTAACTGAAAATTGCTGCGGCAGCGGCGCAACCTGCGCCCCCATGTGTAAGGTTCCCCAAACCAAACGTAGGAGGAGGATCAAGTGAAGCGATTTCACATACATGTTTCAGTTGATGACCTGCAGGGAAATATCCGCTTCTATTCGTCGATCTTCGGCGCGGAACCATCGGTTGTGAAGGGCGACTACGCCAAATGGATGCTAGAGGATCCGCGTGTCAACTTCGCCATCTCGACACGCGGCCACAAGCCTGGAGTGAACCACCTCGGAATCCAGGCGGAGTCTGACGCCGAACTCGAGGAATTGAGTGCCCGGCTCATTGAAGCCCAAGCACCCATGCTCGAACAAAGGGATGCGGCCTGTTGCTACGCCAAATCCGACAAGTACTGGACATTCGATCCGCAGGGGCTTGCATGGGAGACCTTTCACACGCTCGGCACCGTTCCGGTCTACGGAGAAGAGACGACTCGCAGCACGGAAGCGCAGATGACTGCGTGCTGCATACCGTTAGCCAACCACTCGATCGTCAAGGAGGAAGGCGCGTGTTGTGTTCCCGCCGGTTCGGTGGAATCCAAGGCTACCTGCTGCGGCTGAGGCAGCCGCAGCACTCAATATGGTAACGCCTCGCCGCGTCTAGTCGATCGGGAACTAAGAGTGAGGAGGAATCGGGGCGGAGCCGCTTTGTTCCTGTCGTCCTTCCTTTCCCGTCCATTACTCACGTTCAATCCGAGAGGGATCACGCAATGGAACCTGGTGGCCGCACTCTGAATGTGCTCTTCTTAAGGCCACACGACGTTTTGGGATTTTTGGTTGCGCAAGCGGCCGCAACGTTCATGGCGATCCTCCTGTTTGCCTGGCTTTTCGATACGAACCGGCGGCGGGGAAACTAGCCGCCGCTATTCGCCCGGACAACTCTGACCGCCAGTTTTACGCCGCCGGCATGTCCGGCCAGCCGGACTTCCAGCCGTCCGGCCCGCCGATCAGCGTCCAGAAAGGCTTGCCCTGTCCGCGCCAGTGCTCCGCGGCCGCGTCCATGGCGTCCAGGGCCTCAGTCGCCTCGTCCCCGTGCCCGC
>WNGD01003834.1_pt1 | contig 15007 bp, 13 predicted proteins | sample 5400671 | NCBI WGS metagenome assembly WNGD01 (sample SAMN13153369, study PRJNA577476) | soil metagenome | isolation source: 40 cm soil or saprolite under grassland replicate 2 | place: USA:California | collected 2016-06-15 | reverse complement strand
GTCTTTACCCCGTGAGATAACGGCGCAGGCGATTTTTAATGTAGCGTTTTCCCCACGCCGTCTTGAGATACTTCTCCCGTTGAGCAGCGTCGCTCTCGTTTCGACAACCCTCCCAGTACACAAGCTCAAACGGCCGGCGTTTCTTTGTCGAGTCAACACGACCATCATTGTGCGCGCGAAGGCGTGTCGGTAAGTCTCGCGTCAGACCAACGTAAAACTGACGATCAACTTGTGAGCGCAGAACGTAAACGTAGCCGTATTTCGGCATAGCTGCTGTATCTCACGGGATAAATTTTGGCGCGGCGGCGGCAGACACGCTCGCAGTCATTCATCAGGGGTCGTTGGATTCACTGACTTGTTAGACGCTGTTTTCGGACACTTCTATCTCAACAATATCCCCATCCTTCAACTTGTACGTATCGCGAAGATTAACGTCTGTGGCGATCTCAAGGATCGTTTCCGGTGGATCTCCATGCTTGCCGGTGTCGGTGTCAGGCCGAAGGATGAATGCTTTCCGATCGACGATCTTGCAGGGCACGATGCTGACAGAAACTCGACCACCATACTCTTCCCTCTCCAGTCGCAGTGCGTTGGCAGGCGTCCGATAGCTCCCACTGGTCAAGTGGACGTTCAATGTGCCCGGAAACAGACGCATGCCGGTCTTCCGAGTGTAATATGCTTCTAGTTTGTCGATCCAATAAGAGAAGTCGCCCACCCCCGTCCTAATCTCACCACGAAGTATCAGATGCATTTTGCCTCGCCACATCTAACGAAAAATTGGCGAAATTTTTCGGTTATATCTTACGGAATTATTCCGTCTACTCCGGTCGTGTCGCTCGCGATCGTTCGGTGAAAGCGGAGTCATAAGAAATTCTTTAACACGGAGTGCGGGCTCGTAGGAGTAAAAACTCACGGCTCTTCCAGAATTTGCACCCGCTGGTGATCAGTTTCATCCGAAAGCTCCAGGATCGCCCGGCACTGCCTGCGACACCGGGCCCAAGCCTTGATTGCGTTGGTTCTTGAGAACATGCGCACAAATGGAACAGTGATTTCCAGGGAGGAGACGGCTGTGTCTAATAAGAAATCGCGTCCAAAGGGGCGGCGCAGGCGTTCGATCATAGCATTCGAAATGATTCGGCTTGATCGGACGTCAGCTGAACCGCTCCACCAGCAACTTTACCGCCAAATTCGCGACGAACTCAGGTCGGGGAACTTCAGCGATAGTTCTTCTCGACTCCCTTCCTCTCGGGCTCTGGCGGCTGACTTGGGGATAGCACGGCTGACAGTAAATCTTGCGTTCTCGAAACTTCACGCTGAAGGCTATCTTCAATCAAAGGCCGGATCAGGCACATACATCGCGGATCCACTTCCCGAAACTTTTCTGAGTGCACGTCGGCCGGAGGCCCGTCCTCAGACAGAAGGTCCGGTTCACGTTTCTGATCGAGTACGGAGACTTCCGGACCAACGTGTCGGAAAGGAGTTTGACCTCGGAGCGACCATGGCCGGACCAGGCGTCTCGCTAACCCCAAGCATTCCTGCGGTCGATGAATTTCCTATCGATGTGTGGGAACGGCTCAGGACGCAGGTTCTTGCGAAAAAAGGAGCTCACTTATTGCGCTATGCGTCCAACCGCGGCGACGCTGACCTGCGCAAGGCGATCGCAGCCTATTTGTGCGATTTTAGAGGAGCGCACTGTCATCCAGATCAGATCGTGATCGTCGCCGGAATGCAGCAGGCAATGGTGATCAGCGCAATGGCGTTGGTAAATCCCGGCGAGGCTGCGTGGATTGAAGATCCCGGTTTTCACCAGGCGCGGCGGGTCTTTACCTTTGTCGGTGCTAAAGTCGTTCCAAAGCCGATCGACCATGAAGGAATGGTGATCGCGCGATTGCGAAACGAGCCTCTGCCGAGAATCATCTACGTAACGCCTTCCCATCAATTTCCCCTTGGGATGACAATGAGTTTCGAGCGCAGGACTGCCTTGCTTGATCTTGCGCATGCTCACGACGCCTTTGTTTTTGAAGACGACTTCGACTCGGAGTTCCGCTTTACCGGGCCTCCACTGCCTTCCTTGCAGGGGCTCGACAACTCCGGACGGGTGATCTACGCCGGGACGATGAGCAAAATCCTCTATCCCTCTTTGCGCCTGGGCTACATCGTCGCGCCTGAGCCGTTGGTAGATTCGATGGTCAAGATCCGAAGCGTGATGGATCAACATTCGCCCCCGATTGACCAGGCAACCCTTGCTAGGTTCATAACGGAGGGATTTTTCTTAAGCCACATCAAGCGGATGCGGAAATTATATTCAGAGCGGAGAGATTGTTTCATCGAGCAGTTCCATCAGTTGCTGGGTGATCGTTTCACCCTGCAGACTCACGAAGCCGGATTGAACTTCGTCGCCTGGCTGAAGCGCGAGGAGGACTTCCCGAGGATCAGGCGTGTCACCCATGAGATCGGAGTCAGGCCAGTACCGCTATCGACCTTTTGCATCCACGCGAAGCTAAAACCGGCGTTTCTTTTCGGCTTCGCGGCTTGGACTCCAGCCCAAATTCGGGAGAGCCTTCTCAAACTCGCATTGTTACTGAAGTAAAGGGGAGATTTAAAGCCGTGTCTCCTACAAGAAAAAGCTGCACGATCCCTTGGGAGACCGTGCAGCTTTTATTTGTGATACCCCGTGCCGCGTAGATTCAGTCTAAAACGACTACGTGATCAATCATACGCAAATCGCCCATGTTTGCGTAGTAAACACGCACTCGAGCGCCAGGTTTGATCGCGGTCTGGATGACTTCGCCCAGCTTGTTCACAACGTGACCGGGGCCGTTGAGAACGTAGCGACCGGGGGTATTTGAGCCATCCGCACGAACGACGAGCGTTTTGGCGGGCTGATAACTGGCGGCCGCGCCTTCCTCAATCGCCGATGGGATGACCGTTCCCGTTACCGTTATTGGTTCTGTGGTAACCTTTGTACCCTTCGAACCTGGTTGTGCAAACGCCAGCAGCGCAATCAGCGTGCAGGCAACAGTGACAATTATTTTTTTCATCATAACGCCTCCAATGTTTTACTGAGCAAATTTCTGGAGCTGGTATGAGCTGGACAAGAGCCACTTGGTTTTTTTGGCATAGACCACTTTCACCTCTCGCGCGCAGCGCGATCGGATCGCCAGCCGGTCCGCAAGCAGAAATGGCGACGACTATTTTTGCGTAGAAGCGGCAACCAGTTTCTGGAAGCGCGGATCTTTGCGCAGTGGCTCGAACATCGGATCCAGCCGGAGCAATGCAGGAGTGAGCGGCGGGTTCGCGGCCAACGGCGCCTCGTACGGGATCGAAAGCAGCTTTTCTAGTGTGGATATGGAGCGATCGGAATCACCGATTCGGGCCGCCACCCGGGCCAAGATGTCGAGCGGCCTGGGACCGGTCAGCGCGTCTTTGTCGGTCGGAAACATTGTGATCGCGCGCTCGGCTAGAGTCAGAGCAGCGGCGTTGTTACCAAGGGCCATGTTTGTAAGCGCGAGATCTCCCATCAGAACAAAATTTTCAGGCTGGTCCTTAAGGAAAGGCTCCAGTTCGCTGCGGGCCTGATTCCAACTTTCGCGTGCACCGGCATGGTCGCCGGCAACTTCCTGTGCCCAGCCTAACCAAAACCGCAGTTCGCCATTGTAGTAACCCAATGCTTGATCAGGCTTGGCCAGTATTTCCTTTAGCTGAGCAATGACCGCTGCAGGGCGGGACTCCAAAATTGCCTGGTAAACTTGTGTCTCCAAAGCGTTGGCGTAGTCTGCTCCCAGCCGGAGGGGAGCCAGAAGCGCCGAAGCACGTGGGAGGTCGCCTTCCGCTTGTGCAATTCGCGCCTTTAACACAAGAGTGTCTATGTCGTCGGGTGTTATGTTGAGAATCTGTTCAAGCTTAGCCAGGGCTTCGGGAAAACGACGAAGGCAGACGTAGGAACGCGCGTGTTGAGATAGCAGGCTAACGTTACGTGGGTCGAGCTTTTCAGCTTCGTTAAAGTACGCGTCGCTCTTGTCCCAATTGCCTCGCCTCCGTTCGACATACGCCAGAGACTGTGGGATACGACTGTTATTGGGCAGAAGGTGATGCGCTTGCTCGAAGTAATTAACCGCAGTGTCGTAGTTCTTAAGGCAGGCGTAGTAATAAAAACCCTTTGCAAACACGGCCTCGCCAAGATTAGGCTGTAGAGTAAGAGCCGTTTCGGCCGCCTGCCGCGCTTGTTCGCGGAGTGCGACGGTGGGTTGAAGACTCTGTGTGAGGTAGCCACTCGCATCAACGTAAGAGAGCAGCGCCCAAGCAAGCGCGAACTTCGGGTCCAGCCGCACTGCTTCTTTGAGGTATTTCTGTGCGCCAAGGGAGTTGGCCGGTGTGAACCCAGTTTTTAATGTGTAAGCCAAGCCGCGCAGGTAGGCATCGTATGCCTGAGGATTATCGGTAGGTTTGGCAGCAATGACTTCCGCTTCCTGTCCGGTGAGTTTCGCTCGTAATTGGTCGGCGATGGCTTTGGCTACTTCACTTTCGACTGAAAAGATGTCGGTCAGCTTGCGATCAAACGTATCCGACCAAAGATGGGAATCATTGGCTGCCTTGATCAGCTGCACGTTCACCCGCACGGCGTCGGCGCTCTTCTGCACACTTCCTTCCAGAACATGAGCAACACCAAGTTGCTTTGCGATCTCCCGCAAGTTTTCCGGCGCGCTTTTGTAATGCTGTGTGGAAGTGCGCGAGATCACCGTCAGATCGGCGATCTTGGATAACCGTGTCAGGATTTCGTCCTGTATTCCCTCGGCAAAATATGCGTTCTCCTTATCGTTGCTTAAGTTTTCGAAAGGCAATACCGCGATCGATCGTTCCATCGGGGTGAAGGGTCGCGTGCGTTGGTACATCCAAGTCCCAAGCGCAACCGCTGCAATTGCCAACGTCAATGCCGCGCCCGCCAACACACCTGTCCGCCGCCGCGAGCGCGCTTCGGGCTTAAATCGTTCGTAGCACCGGTGAACAGCAGAAAGTAACTCGCGTGCGGTCTGCGGTCTGTCCTTCGGGTCCGACGCCAGCATCGATTTCAGCAGCGTAACTACCTGCCCCGGGAGGTGCAGGCTCCTGAGCTGTTCGAAGGGTAACTCACTGGTTTGTCTCGCGCGGATTTCTTCCATCGTGCGTCCGACAAAAGGCGTCCGGCCGCTAAGCAGATACCAAAGGGTAACTCCTAGTGAGTAGATGTCAGAGCGCGTATCAATCCGCGATTGCCCAGCGCCAGCGAACTGTTCTGGACTAGCAAAAGCCGGCGTCCCAATGAAACCCGCCTGGGTTTGCTCGGCGCCAGGCTCCATCTGAGTCCCCATTACTTTCGCTACCCCGTAATCAATTAGCTTTACCGTGACCCTGCCGCTCGCATCTGACTCGAGCATGAGGTTGGATGGTTTGATGTCGCGATGCACCACACCGCACACTTCCGCGGCAGCCAATGCGAGCGTGGCTTGCTCAATTATTTTTAACGCAACAGCGAGCGGCATTGGCCCATCACGGCGCACACGGGCTTCGAGCGTTTCGCCATCGACCAGTTCCATGGCATAGAAACATTCGCCGTCCTGTTCTCCGTAATAAGTCACCCGAGCAACATTTGGATGATGAATGTTCGCAGCCGCACGCGCTTCGCGCAGAAACCGCGAGCGCGCGCCGGGATTCTGCGCAACACTTCGGTCGATGACCTTTAGCGCAACGATCGAATTCAAAACCGTATCGCGAGCGCGGTAGGTTATGGCCATCGCTCCCGCACCGAGCTCGAGCGGAAAACCATCCGCACCTAATTCGACTTCGAAGTGGGCGTATCTCAATGGTCCGGGCGTCAGTCTGCCCCGTGCCGCTGGTTTTTCCGCGTGTTCGCCGTCTGCCAAAAAGCCAAGGCTAACCAGACAACGCAGGCATTCCCCGTTCGGACCGCATTGAGTCAGCGGCCGTCCGCATGTCGCGCAGGTTCCCGCAGTTCTAGCGTCCGCGTTCGCAGTTCCGGGACCAGTGCCGTTGTCGTCCATATCCAAAATCAATTTATGCCATCAGTATCTGATAAAGATGGTGTAGCTCGGCATCGACATCTGCCGGATCAGAGACGGTGCTAGCCACTTCAGTTCTCAATGATTCGCGATAGCGCTGGCGGAGGCGCGAAAGCCATGTGCGCAGAGTTGCGATTGGCACTCCGAGTCGGCCCGCAGCCTCCTCCTGATTCAGCGGCGTGACGCTTCCGCCCGCGACGAACGGTCTTAGCTCTTCGAGCCACTCAGCTTTGCCTTCTGCCACAAATGCGTTTTGCAAATTTTGCCAGGCTCGCGAAACAATATTTGACGCCCAGATAAGATCGTAGCAACGGGCGTCACTGAGATGAGAGGTCGCCAACATCGCTGCCTCGGCCTCTGGCAGATACTCTTCGATCGAGACGATCTGACGGCCGCCACCTCTCTTTAGCGCTCGGGCGCGGTCATACTCGTTGAACAAGAAATTCTGCAGAGATCCCAACAGGAACGTGCGAAGCCGGCCCTTTTGCTGATCCGCGCGGGTCAACGTGTTTTGCTCAAGCAGATAGGCGAAGAAACCTTGGACCAGGTCCTGTGCATCAGCGGATGGATAACCGCGGTGGCGAAGAAAACTGTAAAGCGGTGGCCAATAGGCTTCGCAAAATCCGGAGAGTGCCTGCCGAGCGGATTCCGCTGACTCCGTCTCCCGAGCACGCAAAACGACGGTCCAATGCGTCGTTTGAAACGAAGCACCGCCCTCCTGCAGCGTTCCGGGAATTGCCTTCGTGGCTGCAGAGCGTCGCCCAACGAACCTGACTTTGCGAGAACAAAATAGCGCGCGCTGGCAGAGCTCTATCAGATGTCAGCGCCTGCCAAGACCTGACGCTACTGCATTCCTGCAGCGTAGATTCCAGTGATTGATGTTTCTGTAGTGGCAGCCGTGCCGGCTGCGCAAACCGCCCGCCGCTACAGCCTCTCAGCTTTGTCGGTCGTGGTCGACCGTCTTCGTTCAGCAGTTAACCCGAAGACTTCGTTCTCGCCCCTTCCGCCGTGCGGCCGGACACCGAACCGTCAGATCATCTTAAGCTCACGTAACTCAGCGCGGCGCTGGTCGTCGGGCTGTACCCAGTGGCGCTGCCGGTTCCACGTTCGCCGTGCTCTTGCGCAATTGCCGCGATGCTCAAGACTGCAAAGGCCACTGCTACAGCCGCTGCCACTGTTGCTTCGATGGAAAACTTCATATGGCGAACCGCTTGTTGATCAGAACGGTGGTTGCTTTTGCGGGCATATGTTTCGGAGAGATCTTTAAAAGGAGTTCCCTCGATCCGCCGCCGTAATTAAATGATGCCATGCTGTAAACCAAAAACGGATCGTGGTTGCAGTGGGCCGTCCTAACGAGCGACTGCCAAACGGAGCCCGGCCATTCAACAAGTCTGACGCAGTATTTTTGAATTTTCATATCCGCTCAAATAGTTGTAGCCAACTCCTCGGCCTCGGCGCCGTCCGGATTACGGCAGCTTGCGAAAACGCGAACAAAAGAGGCCCGCAGTCTCCGGGAAACCCGGCCGGCCCGCCTTCTCCAATAATCGACCAACCCTAATGAGGCATCGGCGAAGATTTCCGTGCGCACAACTTCCGGGCTGACATCGAGCAATTTACAAACATTCATGAATGAGTATGGCCAGGAAAAGTCGTTTGCCGTAATCCAAGTGTAGGCATCGAGATACAGTTCCCGCTTTACGCCGCCAGTCGCGGCACGGAACCGGCGCAAATCGTGGGCTGCCTGTTTCAGCACACCGGCGGCCAGATCCTTTTCAGGCGTCACCGCTGGCGCCTCGGGCGGAGGGGTAAGAAAATGTGCGCTGCGAGCGTTGTCGGATGCCGCTAAAAATGCATCCATCTGCTCGCGCGTTAATCGCGACGGCGATTGTTCTCCCCAGCTTGCAGGCTCGAGACCGGTTGGAAACAGCACAAACCCCTTGGTGAAATCACGTGCCTCACTAATGCGATCGTCTGCTACGATGTTCATGTTGTTGTCGATTGGGTTCTCCTTTTCTAAAGATTTTTAGGGCGGACATTTCAAAAAAATTAAATTTTTCTCCGAGGCTTCGACACGAAACACGGCACGCCGCTTTGCGAGGGCAGTTTAAATCGCTCGATGAGACCAAAACGGACTTGACATGATGCCGCGAAGCGCGTACCAAACCTTTGATTACGTCATCCGACGTCCCAACGCACTTTCGACCGCACTGAAAAGCCGGCTGAGAGGCTTAACCTTCGGTGAGACACCGCTTAGCGCGATCCCCAGATTCAGCTGGAGCCCCGAGGCATCTGACGTGAGGTGGCTGTGCGAAGCACCTCGTTAGATGGTTCGTCGTTCCGCGCGAATTTGGAGCAGGCAACCCCAAATGAAAGGCGTTTATGAAATTCGTTACTTTCAGCACGAAACGCGCTGACCAACGAGGCGAATTGGACAAACCGAGCCGCACGACACTTGAATCGTTAGGCAACCCGTCTGGCGTTCCGCACCAAACCCACACTTACAGCGAACTCCGGCAACAGATCCACGATGATCTCCGGGTTCAACATCCCGAATGGATCCAGCCAAATGGCGAATGTCCAATGTGTGATTCTTACGAGGCCCGCCTAACGGAACTGCTCGATCCTTTAACGCGAAAGGCAGGCAACGAGGTTATCGCTGCTACCGATGCCACGTTCAAGCACGGATTGAACTGACTCGGCACCGGGCAGTGGTAATCCACCGCAAAGTCGATCCTCTTGCGCCGCTTAGTCTCCCAATTTCACAATAACTCCTCGGCCAAACTGTTGGGCTAGTCCTCTGTCCTCATTCTGCAGTTTCTTCGACCTTGTAAACGACCATGCCGCGCGCCTGATAATTCGCGAGCGCCTGCGGATGATCGCGATTGCACGTGTGCACCCTCACGCGCTTGGGCGACATTCGCCACGCTTCTTCGATTGCGCTGGTTAGCAACGCGCCGCCCAAACCACGGCCGATAAATTCAGGTAACAACCCGAAGTACGCGATTTCGACCCCGCCTTCCGTGTCACGCCGCAATTCGTAATATCCTGCGAGTGTATTGTCGTAGTACGCGGCGAATGTCCGCAGCTCCGGCGCGGCCGCGTATTCTTGCCATTGCTCATCCATCCACGGTTGTTTGTCGATCCACTCCCACCGTTCGCCGACACGAAAGTAGAGATCGCGATTGAATCGCCAACTGCTCTCCGTCTGTTCGCGAATTTGAAACCGCGCATCCGCACACCGCTTTGGCAGAAGCTGCTCCGGCGACCGCATCTCGAGATAGGTAGTAACGAGCGGTGACACTGTCGCACTTATGTTCCCAAGCTTGACCCCGTGAGATAACGTCGGAGACGATTTTTGATGCAACGTTTTCCCATGCGGTTTTCAGGTACTTCTCTCGTTGGGCGGCGTCGCTCTCGTTTCGGCAGCCCTCCCAGTATATAAGGTCGAACGGCCGGCGTTTCTTTGTCGAGTTCAGGCGTCCATCGTTGTGCGCGCGAAGGCGAGCCGGTAAATCTCGCGTCAGACCAACGTAAAGTTGATGATCAACTTCCGAGCGCAATACGTAAACATAGCAGTATTTCGGCACGGCTGTTGTATCTCACGGGTTCATCCCGTGAGATAGATCGCCATGTGGTCGATTCTCCATCCAACATTATCTCACGGGGCGAATGCTTCCTTATTCACAACGTACGGCATCTTAGTCGGGTCGCCGCCGTAGTTGTTTTCCAGCACGTCAATCAGGCCTTGGACGGTACGGCCGGCCATCCCTTTCTCTGGATCGACCGAGAGCCGCGTGATTTGCGCGCCGCTTGCGAAGTGATGAAACACGCGGCAACGATCAGCAATTTCCGGATCGAGCAGCGGCGAATCCGGCGGGAGCGGCTCTTTTTCAAACACATCGAGCGCCGCGCCAGCGATAACTCTTTCTTTCAGCGCTTTCGCCAAAGCTCGCTCGTCCACCACAGGCCCGCGTGAACTATTGATCAAGTACGCGGTCGGCTTCATCAGCTTGAGCGTCCTCTCGTTGATGAGGTGATAGGTCGGCTTGTCGGTCTCGCCTTCACGCAATAGCGGCACATGAATGGTGACGTAATCAGCGCCGCGCAGCGCCTCCTCGAATTCCACATATTTGATCCAGGTCTTCTCCTTCTGAATCCCGAGCGCGTGGCGCAAGTCCACCACGTCCTGGATGGCGGCGATAAACTTGTCGTTGTGGTACGCCGGATCGTAGCAAAGAATGTTCATGTCGAACCCCGAACATTTCTTGATCATCGCCAGACCGATGCGTCCGGTACCGATGACAGCAATGGTTTTGCCCGTCACTTCGTCGCCGAGGAACGGCAGGAATGGATGCCATGACGGCCACTTCTGTTCGCGCACTAGGCGCTCGCTTTGCCACATTTTGCGCGCCAGCATGCCCATCATGAAAAACGCGAACTCGGCCGTCGCTTCCGTGAGCACGTCGGCGGTGTTCGTGAATGGGATTTTGTATTTGTTGGCGTCGGCGCGATTGATGTTGTCAAAGCCCACGGCGATCTGCGCCACGACCTTGAGCGTCCCCTTCCCTGCTTCGAACACCTCAGCGTCGATGGGATCGCGTAGCGTCGTGATCAAGCCATCGACGCCGCTCTTCACTTTCTCAATGATCAACTTCGTCGGCGGCGCCTCGGGTCCTTCGAAAACCTCGACTTCATAACCACGCTCGCGCAATCGGTTCTCAGCCGGATCGCCGATGCGGGATGTTGCAAAAACACGAAAACGTTTCTTCTCAGGCATAACTGCAGAAGAATCTAATCAGGAACCAAGGAAAGCAGGAAGAACTACACAGGATTTGGCGGAGTTGCCATGATTCTTTCCGCAATCCGAAATCCGCGATCCGCAATTTCGTCAGAGATTTCTGTCTGCCCAGTCGTTCACACGCTCGAGTGCTTTCTCGATATTCTCGATCGAGTTGGCCACGCTAAAACGCAAATAGCCTTCGCCGAAGTCACCGAAGGCAGTACCAGAGAGCGCGGCGACACCAGCGTCGTCCAGCAGTGCGTCGGCCAGTTTTTTTGATGGCCATCCGGTTTTGGTGATGTTCGGGAAAACGTAGAATGCACCCTTGGGCAAGCCGCAGGAGAAACCTTTGATTTTGTTTAGGCCGGCGACCATGATGTCGCGGCGTTTCTGGAACTCGGCGCGCATCTTGTCGACCGATTTCTGCGGCCCGCGCAACGCTTCGATGCCTGCGACCTGGCTGAAGCTCGCGGTGCACGAACTGGAGTTTGTCATCAATCGCGCGATATGCGTTGCAAGATCGGCGCGCATCACGCCGTAACCCATGCGCCAACCGGTCATGGCGTAAGTCTTCGAAAAACCATCGAGCAAAATAGTGCGCTCCTTCATTCCCTCGATTGACATGATCGAATGATGCTCACCTTCGAAAATCAGGCGGCTGTAGATCTCGTCACTCAACACCATGATGTTGCGATCGCCGATCGCGCGCGCGATGCCGTCGATGTCCTTCTTCTCCAGCACGCCGCCGGTCGGGTTCTGCGGCGAATTCAGAATGATCAATTTCGTCCGAGCATTGATCAGAGCCGCGAGCTCATCGACATCGAGCCTGAAATCCAGCTCTTCTCGCAACCGGATTGGTACCGCTTTCGCGCTGACGTAATTGATCATCGACTCGTAAATCGGAAACCCGGGATTGGGGTAGATGACCTCATCGCCTTCTTCGGCGAGTGCGAGGATACTGAAAAAGATGATCGGCTTACCGCCGGGGACCACGACCACTTCCTCGGGCGTAACGTTTACCCTGCGCGTTTCGCTCACATGTTGCGCGATCACCTCGCGCAGTTCCATCAACCCCGCCGACGGTCCGTAGTGGGTGAAGCCCTTGTGCAACGCATCACATCCCGCGTCTACGATGTTGCGCGGCGTGTCGAAATCGGGCTCACCGATCTCGAGATGAACAATGTCGCGGCCGTGTGCCTCAAGTGCCTTCGCTTTCACCAACACTTCGAACGCGGTCTCAGTGCCGAGACGCGCCATGCGCTTGGCGAGGCGAAGTTCACGCTGTGCGGCCTTATGCATCACGGCGAATCAAGCAGTTCCCGCCATTTCTCTCAACTCTCAATCATCAACAACTTTCTCTACGTTCGTTGCGCGGCCGCCGCCAGATAAGGCGCACGCCGGCGGTGAATGTCACGTGACCACGACTCGCTTGCGCCGTCCAGAATTTGCGGCTGATACTCCAAAAACTTTCGCGAGCAGGCAGCCGCGTGTACAGTTTGACGTTTTGAAGCGCTTGTTGCCGTTCGTCATTCTCGTTCTTGTTCTGCTTATCGCTGCGATGGCCGTGCACGTCGACTGGACTTGGAAACGAAAACTCTCGCCACGCGGCGGACGTTATTTTTTCCATCGCGTGGAGCTGGCGGTGCCGTCATTCCACCAATCGGAAGAAAAATGGCGCGACGATCCGCTCGGTGGAGTCGAAGCCAACGGCACGCTTGGCGGCGAAGGCTGCGCCGTGGCCGCCGCGGCGATGGTGTTCAAGTTTTATGGAATCGAGATTGATCCACAGAAGTTAAACTGGTTCTTAACGTCCGCCGACGGCTATACCGAGAACGGCTGGATTTATTGGGATCGTGCGGCGTGGTTCGCGCCCAATCGCGTCCGGCACGTGTACGAAGACTTGGCCTCGTATCAGTTGATCGATTCAAATCTCGCCCGCGGAAACCCTGTTATTGTGCGGGTGCGATTGCCGGGCGGCGTTACGCATTTTGTGGTTATCGCTGGCAAAGACGGGTTCGACTATCTTGTGCGCGATCCCGGCGCGGGCGCTGCGAAAGGTCTGTACCCGTTGCGCGAACTTGGCAGCGAGATCGAAGCGCTGCGATTTTACGAACCGATCGCGAATGCAAATTCGCAGGTCACCGCGAAACGGTGACCAACGCTCGTGTCGGCCGCTCACCAACAGTCTACTTTTTGGCGGCTACGAGCCAGTCATCACCGATAAACGTTTGCTCTGGCCGGACACGTTAAGCTGGGGACCAAACGGCGATTTATACGTCACCGCATCACAGATCGAGAACATGCCGCGCTTCAACAACGGCAAATCGACTCGCACCGAACCGTACAAACTTTGGAAAATAATCGGGATCGAAAAATCCGATTAACCGCAGTGAATAAATGAATTTACGGCACCAGGAAAATCTTTCCTGTATATGGATCTCTCACAGCGGACCCGGGGGCAAAAGCCCTGACATCGATGTAATTTCCCTCCGGTACATAAGGACTTATGACCATGCCTTTCTGACCTGGGACCGGAATTCCATATGGCATATCTCCTTTTGCTTTTTCCGCTGGCGCGGCTGAAGCCGGCAGCACAGTGGGAGCAAACTTCTCTTCTTTAACGGGTTTTGATGGCTCCTGGATTGCACTCGGCGTCGCCTGGGCGGGATTTGATTCTCGGGAAGTGAGTCGCCGGGAGGCCCGCGTCGGCTTCGTGGTTTGAGGGCGCGCCGGCTGAGGCTGAGACTGGAAAGCTTTCGAAATTGATTGGCCAACTTTTTTGAAAAAATCTCCCACCGGATCGGCGTTCGCCCACTGTCCGCTCGAAAAGAAAAGCGCGATCACGAGCAGGAAAATCCAGCGCGAACAAATGAGGCGTTTAATTAAATTGTCGGTCTTCAATGTGAAGCTGTGATTGTCCGCCAGAATTGCACCCTAAGAGAAGAAGATTTTCTCTGCGCCAGGGGCTTAAGCGGCGCTCGATTATCATTTCGCGATCGCGAACAGTAAAATCGCGGCGCTAACAATCCATTCGTGAGCGACGCACCCGGGTTGTAGAGGCGTTTGTGCCAAGCGCCTACTTCAAAAGGCGCCGTCGCTATTGCGGTTGTCGCTGGCCATCAATATGATCGCGGGATGTTAAAGGCCATTCCATTTCTCCTCGTGCTCGCGACGGCTGCGTTTGCGCAAGATTCAGCTAACGAAGAAGCGCAGGTCTGGAACTTGGAGAAAGCGTACTGGGAATACGTCAAAACCAACGACCTGGAGAAATATCGCGCGCTATGGCACGAGAATTTCATTGGCTGGCCATTTGTCAGCTCAGCACCCGTCCGGAAAGATCACATAACCGATTGGATCACGAGCAACACATCGAAAGGCGTGAAGTTGCAGTCCTACTCGATCGAGCAACTCGCCATTCAGGTAACCGGCGACGTCGCGATTAATTATTATCGTATCAAGGCTAAATGGGCCAATAACGAAGGAGCCGAAGTAAGGACCGACGCCTTTCGAATCACGCACACGTGGATTCGCACGCACGGCAATTGGCAAATCATCGGCGGCATGTCCGCTCCCGTAAATCCCGAAGGCAAGTAGTCAGTAAGAACTCAACAGGACTCACTCGATTACATTCCACATCTTCGGATTTCCACATTCAATCCGCAGTTCGCACTTCTCTCTTAGTCCTGTTCACCGAGAGTTTGCACGTATGTTTTACCGTACGGATAGAAGAGGTCCTTGCGGCCTTCCTGCCATGCCGCTTTGAGTTCGGGCGTTGTGATGTCCCAGTCCGGCCGGCACTTCTTGGTAACGGCACGCAGGTCCTGGCGGAGATCTTCCATCGTTGCCCGGCCGAAGAACCAGTAGCCCATGTAAATCTTGTAAATGACAAGGCCAGGCTCGAGGACAATCGTGTGGGGGATCATCGGATTGTGGTCAGGATCGGTATACTCAACGATGTCGAGATTTTTTTGGATCTTGCGCGCCGAGTCTGAGAGAAAAGGCCAGTGTGCACCGACACCGGTGCGATACTCATTGGTGTCAGTGATATTGTCGGTAGTTATGGTGACCAATCGGCAATAACCAACTTCTAGCTCACGATGCAGTTGAAGTAATCCTTCCGCTTGCCGCCGATCCTTCGGGCAGTAGCCTCCACGGCCGAGGACGAGCACCA
>WNGD01009250.1_pt1 | contig 15017 bp, 13 predicted proteins | sample 5400671 | NCBI WGS metagenome assembly WNGD01 (sample SAMN13153369, study PRJNA577476) | soil metagenome | isolation source: 40 cm soil or saprolite under grassland replicate 2 | place: USA:California | collected 2016-06-15 | reverse complement strand
AAGCGGGTCGCCTCGGCGTTCTCCGCCGCCTTGGCGTCCGAGAGGCCGAAGTGGAGCGCGTGCCAGCCCGGCTCGCGCAAGACCGCCTCGAGGATGTACGAGTAGATCTCGGTCAGCGCGTGGTCGCGCGACAGCGCGCGGAACGTCCACGGCAGCTGCGGGTCGCAACCCGCGTAGTGGAGCGCGTGCCCCGCCTCGTGGAGGAACGCCGCGTAATCAGAGATACCTCCCTGCGCGCGCGTGATCAGGTGGACGACCTCGGGCGGGTCGGCCGCGATGACGCAGGCACGCGGGTTCTTCTGCGGCCGGTCCTCGAGGTCGAGGCGGATGTTCGGGATCGCCTCGAGCTCGAACCCGACGGCGCGGAGGGTCTCGAGGCACACCTCGACCGAGCGCTCCTTGGGGTACGTCGACTCGAGCGGCGAGAGGCGCCGCAGCCAGCGGATGTGGGCGCTCGCGGGCAGCTCGGTGCGCTCCGGCCCGAGCAGGCGCTCGAACCAGCGCTCGCGCAACCGCCCGTACTCCGCCGCGACCTCGTCCGCCGCGCCCCGCAGCACGGTCTCGAGCTCACGCAGCGAGATCTGCTTCTCCGCCTCGTTCCGCGCGACCGCGTCGGGCTCGCCCGAGAGCCCCGCGTCGAGATCGTCGCGCGAGGCGAGCAGCTCGCGCCGCCTCTCGTTGAAGCTCCCGTCGAGCGTCCGCACCAGCTCGCCGAGCTCCTCCCGGGCGGCGTACTCCGGTAGGACGGCGAGCTTCGCCTCGGCCGCCCGCAACGGCAGCTCGCCGCCCTCGAACGTGAGCCGCGCCGCGAGGATCGCGTTCTCGAGCTCGTCCTCACCGCCGGCGAGCTCGGCGTCGACGATGCCGCGCTCGCAGCTCCGGCGAAGCCGGTAGACCCGCTCCTGCTCGCCGGCGTCGGGGGCGGCAACCTCGGCCGCGCGCAGCGCCTCGAGCTGCGCCGGCGTGAAGATGTCGGCGTGCCGCGCGACGATCGCCGCCTGCTCGGACGTCTCCTTCTCGCCCACCCGAACCGCGCGCATCTCCTCGGCGGCCTCGGCGTAGTACGCGCGGTAGGAGCCCTCGTATTGCTGCGCTGGGCGAACGGCGGTCGCGCTCATCGAGGGGTGTGTTCGCGGGCGAGCCGGCGCACGGTCGAGAGGAGCTCGCCGAGCTCGAACGGCTTGGGCAGGACGGCGTCGGCCCCGGACTTGCGTTCCTGCGTCACGTCGGAGGAGCCGGTGACGACGATGACCGGGACCGGCGGGCGGAGCGCGTGACACTCGTCGAGGAGCGCGTCGCTGCGCTCGCCGTGCAGGTGGACGTCGAGGAGGACGGCCGCGACGTCCCCTTCCTCCAGGGATTCGCGCGCGCGCTCGAGCGAGTCCGCCTCGACCACCTCGTAGCCATCGAGCTCGAGGTTGACCCTGCAGAGGAAACGGATCGACGGATCGTCGTCGACGACGAGGATCCGGGCCGACGCCGCATGCGCCCCGGAATCGTGCATCGGCGCGAGTCTATCCGTCGTGCGTCCGGCCAGTAACCACCGGCCGGCGGCGCTCGTTCCCCACTTTGAAATAGCAAAGGACTTCCCGCAGCCCGGTCGCGGCGGGCGCGGCGTCCAGGGCGTCGATCTCGCCGGTCTCCCCCTCCCGACCCAGCGCTTCCGGCGCCGGGCGTGGCTCGCGTTCCAGCGCGCCCTCGACCCGCTCGCGCCGCCGAAGCCGCTGCCTAGGCCGCCTCCTCGGCCGCCCGCAGACGGTTGAGCGCCGTCTCTCGGCCGAGCAGTTCGATGCTCTCGAAAAGGCCCGGGGAGACGCGGGATCCGGTCACCGCCACCCGGATGGGCTGGAATGCCTGCCGCGGCTTCAGGTCGAGCCCCTCCGCCGCCGACCGCAACGCAGCCTCGATCGCCGGCGCCTCGAACGGCTCGAGCGAGCCGAGCGCTTCGATCGCGGCCGCGAGCATCGGCCCGCCGCCGTCGAGGTCGGCGGCAGCCGGCTCGACGTCGCCGAAGAAGAAGCCGGCGAAGCCGGGGAAATCGGACAGCTTCGCGATCTTCTCCTGCACGAGCGGCACCGTACGGGCGACGAGCTCGGCGTCCCAGTCGTAGCCGTTCTCGCCGAGCCAGAAGACGAGCCGGTGCCCGAGCTCCTCCGCGGGGAGCGCGCGCAGGTAGATGCCATTCAGCCACTCGAGCTTCTGGTAGTCGAACTGCGCCGGGCTCGGGCTGACGCGCTCGAGCGAGAAGCGCTCGACGAGCTCGTCGCGCGACATGACCGTCGTCTCGCCGTCGGGTGCCCAGCCGAGGAGCGCGAGGAAGTTCATAAGCGCCTCGGGGAGGTAGCCGTCGGCGCGGAAGTCCTGCACGCTCACCGAGCCGTGCCGCTTCGAGAGGGGCTTCCCGTCGGCGCCGTTCACCTGCGGCACGTGGCCGTAGACGGGCAACTCCCCGCCGACCGCGCGGATGATGTTGAGCTGCTTCGGCGTGTTCGGGATGTGGTCGTCCCCGCGGATCACGTGCGTGATCCCGTCCCAGACGTCCTCGAGCGGGGAGGCGAAGTTGTACGTCGGCCGGCCGTCGGAGCGGACGACGACCACGTCCTCGAGCTTCTCGTTCGGGTATTCGATCCGGCCGCGGACGACGTCGTCCCAGGCTGTGACGCCCTCGTCGGGCATCCGGAAGCGAATCGCGCCCTCGTCCTCGTACGCCTTGCCCTCGGCGAGGAGCTCGCCGGCGACGCGGCGGCAGTCGTCCATCCGGTCGAGCTGGAAGGTGAGCGGCCCGTCCCAGTCGAGGCCGAGCCAGCGGAGCGAGTCCTGAATCTGGTCGACGGCCTCCGCGACCTCGCGCGAGGTGTCGGTGTTCTCGATCCGGAGCCGGAACTCGCCGTCCGCATGCCTCGCGTAGAGCCAGTTGAAGAGCGCGGTGCGGACGTTGCCTATGTGGAGAAGGCCCGTCGGACTCGGCGCCATCCGGACGCGGACTGCCATGCGGGTAGCGTAGGCGGACGTGCAGATCGGGGCGCACGTCTCGTCCTCCGGCGGGATCGACAAGGCGATCGACCGCGCGGTCGCGATCGGCGCCGACTCGGTGCAGGTCTTCACCCAGAGCCCGCGCGCGTGGCGGCCGACGAATCATGATCCGGCGAGCTTCGAGCGCTTCCGCGAGAAGCGGGCGGAGGCCGGGGTGGGCGGCGTGTTGTGCCACGCCGTCTACCTGACAAATCTCGCTTCGCCCGATCCCGTGACGTACGAGCGGTCGGTCGCGACCCTGCGGAACACGACCGAGGTGGCGTGCGCGATCGGCGCCGACGGCGTCGTCTTCCACGTCGGGTCGCACCTCGGCAGCGGGCTCGAGGCGGGGCTGGAGCACGTCGTGCCGGCGCTCGAGCAGGCGCTCGAGCTGTGCACCGACGAGACCTGGCTGCTGATGGAGAACTCCGCGGGTGCCGGCGGCACGATCGGGCGCTCGATCGCGGAGCTGGCGACGATTCACGAGCGGCTCGGCCGGCACCCCCGGCTGGGCGTGTGCCTCGACTCCTGCCACTTGTTCGTCTCCGGCGTGGACGTGACCGATCCGGCCGCGCTCGACGTGTGCCTCGACGAGCTCGACTCGGCGATCGGCCTGGACCGGCTGCGGGCGCTGCACGTCAACGACGCGGCGGCGCCCCTCGGCTCGAACCGCGACCGGCACGCCAACATCCTCGAGGGGGAGCTCGGCGAGCGGCTCGGCGTGTTCCTCTCGAACCCGCGGTTCGAGGGGTTGCCGGCCGTGCTCGAGACCGCCGGGCCGGAGAACCGCGGCCCGGACGCCGAAGAAGTTCGCAAGACGAAGGAGCTCCGCGCCCGCTGGCTGACCTGACCCTTCGGGGCATGTCTGGGTAACTGATACCGAGACATGACTGAAAGGGCCGGCTGATCCTCGAATTCCCGCAAAGGGACTGCCATGCGGTCCGTTCCGGACGTGTCTCGGTAGATACCGAGCCATGTACGTTCGAGGCATGCCGAGCGGGCCACGCTATCGCTGGGTCGTGCTCGCCGCGGGGACGCTCGCGCAGGCGAGCTTCTCGGCCTCCTCGGTGGGGCTGCCGGCGCTCGGCCCGGCCCTGAAGTCGCATTACGGGCTCACTCTCGGCGAGACCGGCGTCGTGCTCGCCGCGATCGGGATCGGGATGCTCTTCACGCTCCTGCCGTGGGGGCTCGTCGCCGACCGCGTCGACGAGCGCTGGGTGATCGCGACCGGGCTCACCGGTGCCGCCGCCCTGCTCGCAGTCGCCTCCACGACACACGGCTTCGGAACCGTCGCGGGCGCCCTGGTCGGCGTCGGAGCGCTCGGAGCGAGCGTGAACGCCGCGAGCGGCCGGGCGATCATGGCGTGGTTCCCCACGTCCGAGCTCGGGCTGGCGCTCGGAATTCGGCAGACGGCGATCCCCATCGGCGGCGCGCTCGGCGCCTCCCTCCTGCCCGTCCTCGCGTCGGCGGGCGGCACGCGCCTCGCCTTCCTCTTCCTCGCCGGCTCGACGGTGACAGGCGCAGTCGTCGCCGCCGTCTTCATCCGCGGCGGCCGGGGAGACGAGCCGGAGCTCGGCGACGTATCCCGCCCGCTTCACGACCCGCGGATGTGGCTGCTCGGAACCGGCACCGGCCTCTACCTGACAGCACAGATCGGGATCACGGGCTTCGTCGTCCTCTTCCTCCACGAGCACCGCCACGCGTCCACGCATGCCGCCGCCGCGCTGCTCGCGGCGATCAACGTGCTCGCCATCGCCGCGCGCATCGGCTCGGGGCGGATCTCAGACCGGCTCGGGAGCCGCCTCCGTCCGCTGCGGACGATTGGGATCGCGCTCGCGTTGTCCACGGCCGGCATCGCTGCCGCCACCGACGCGCCGCTCGCGCTCCTCGTCCCCCTCTTCCTCGTCGGCGGGGTGCTCAGCATGTCGTGGAACGGGCTCGCCTACGCCGCCGCAGCGGAGACGGCCGGCCCCGCCCGCACCGGAGCGGCGCTTGGCTTCCAGCAGACGCTGCTCGGCGTCGTCGTCGCCGGCGCGCCCCCCGTGATCGCAGTTGTCGCCGCGCACAGCTGGCGGCTCGCGTTCGTCCTGGCCGCGGCCGGCCCGGTGCTCGGCGTCGCAATCCTGCGGCGACTCGCGGAGCCCGCCGCTACCGCTACGACGAGACGCGTGCGAACACACGGAACGTCGGCGAGCCTGCCGGCAGCTCACCGAACTCCGGATTGAGGCAGCCGAGCTCGCTCTCGCGGTGGGAGAACGTCGCCTGCACCGCCGCATCGCACATCGGCAGCGGCCCTCGCAGCGCGCGCACTGCGCCGAAGCCCTCGCGCGTCTGCTCCGCCGCGACGAGCATCTCGACGTCGATCTCGGCCTCGAACACCTTCTGCAGACAGCCCATGTACGTGCGCCCCTGCTCCACGTACGAGTAGACGAACGGACACGACCGCTCGAGGCACGTTGCCGGGTAGACGACCTTGTCGCAGTGGACTGCGCAGCTCCTGCACTCAGTCTCGTCCTGCGGGTGCAGCGGGAGCGTCGTCGCAATCATTTGCTCGGGCGTCATGCTTGCATTGTCGGAGCGGATGCAGGGCTGCGCAAGTCTTGACAGAAGGCCGGAATCGCGGTAGTCGTGGCGCGGCTCGTTAGGGTAGGTCGCCGTGCGCCGCCAGCTCCTGTGGGGGTCGCTCCTCCTCGCCCCCGTCACGATCGCGGTGGACAAGCTCACCGGCGCCGGAGACGTCACGCTCTTCGTGCTCGCCGCGATCGCCCTCATCCCGCTCGCGTGGCTGATCGGCGAGGCGACCGAGCACGCCGCGGAGCACACAGGACCCGGCATCGGCGGCTTCCTCAACGCAAGCTTCGGCAACGCACCGGAGCTCATCGTCGCCCTCTTCGCGCTCGGCGCCAACCTGCCCGTCGTCGTGCGCGGCTCGCTCTCTGGAAGCGTCATCTCGAACCTCCTGCTCGTGTACGGAGTCACACAGGTGGCTGGCCCGGATGGAGCGAAGATCGACCGCCGCTCGCTCCTCGTGCAGATCGGGCTGGTCGGTGCGGCCGTCGTCCTCCTCGCCGTGCCGACCGCGCTCGGCTACACGGGCGCGCCGGAGCGGCATACGGTCGTCGTGGCATCGGTGCCGGTGGCGGTCGTCCTCCTGCTCGTCTATCTCTTCGTCGTCGGCCGCAACCTGCGCCGCCACCGGCGCCGCGAGCGGGAGGAGCCGAGCGAGGGCTCTTGGTCGCTGCCGGCTGCGCTCGCCGCGCTCGCCGCGGCGACCGGTGCGACCGCGTGGGTGAGCGAGATCCTCGTCCACTCGCTGCATGCGTTCGCGGCCGCCGTCGGCCTGAGCGAGTTCTTCATCGCCGTCGTGATCGTGGCGATCGTCGGCAACGCAGCCGAGCACGGCGGCGCGATCCTCATCGCGCGCGGCGGGAAGATGCGGCTCGCCACCGAGATCGCGATCTCCTCGAGCGCGCAGGTCGCGCTCCTCGTCGTCCCCGTCGTGACGCTCCTCTCCCTGCTCTTCTCGCACCCGCTCGCCCTGGCCTTCCGCTGGACGGAGCTGTTCGCGATGGCCGGCGCCGCGGTCGTCGTCGCTGCCACGGTGTGGGACGGGCGCTCGCACCGGCGAGAGGGCGTGCTGATGGTCACCGCCTACGCGGCGGCAGTCCTCGGCTTCCTCTTCGGCGGCGGCCGGTGAAGATTCCGTAACGCCCCCCTTCCGCATTCGGCGCGCGTGAGTTAGCGTGAAGGCCGTGGCCGTGAGGGAGGAGTCGAAGGGCGACGGCGTCGCCGTGCCCGCGAACACCGCCGTCGAGGCGCGTGGACTGACCCGCCGCTACGGCGAGGGGACGGCCGCGGTCGAGGCGCTGCGCGGCGTCGACATCGCCGTCCGCGCAGGCGAGCTCGTGGCCGTCATGGGCCCGTCGGGCTCCGGAAAGTCGACCCTGATGCACATCCTGGCCGGCCTCGACAAGCCCACCTCGGGAACGGTGACGATCGCCGGCACCGAGATCACGGGGCTCGACGACACGAAGCTCACTCGCCTGCGGCGCGACCACATCGGCTTCGTCTTCCAGTTCTTCAACCTCCTCCCCATGCTCGACGCGGAGGAGAACGTCGTCCTGCCACTTACGATCGCCGGCAAGAAGCCCGACCGCGCCTGGCTCGACTCGCTCCTCAAACAGATGGGCCTCACCGACCGGCGCCGCCACCGCCCCTCGGAGCTCTCGGGCGGGCAGCAGCAGCGCGTCGCGATTGCGCGCTCGCTCGTCACGAAGCCCACGATTCTCTTCGCGGACGAGCCCACCGGGAACCTCGACTCGAAGACCGGCGGCGAGATCCTCGAACTCGTACGCGCGTCGACCGACGCCTACGGCCAGACTACGGTGATGGTCACGCACGAGGCGCGGGCGGCCTCGATCGCCGACCGGATCCTCTTTCTCGAGGACGGGCTGATCGTGAAGGAACTGCGCGGCGCGAGCCAGGCGGACGTGCTCGCGGTGATGAGCGAACTGCAGTGATCACGGTTGCGCTGAAGGGCCTCGCCGGTCGCAAGCTCCGGGCGGCGCTGACGGCGATTGCCATCGTCCTCGGCGTCGCACTCATCACCGGCACGTACGTCCTCACGGACTCGATCAAGGGAGCGTTCGGCGGGATCTTCACCTCCGTCTACCGCGGCACCGATGCGACGGTGACCGGCAAGTCGGCCTTCAACCTGAGCGACAACGGCACGACGGCGCCGCCCTTCGACGAGTCGCTGCTGCCCCTGATCCGCAACCTGCCGGATGTCGCGGATGCCGTCGGCGGGGTCGGCGGAAACGCGCACCTCGTGCTCAACGGCAAGGTCGTCCACTTCGGCGGCGCGCCGAACCTCGGCTTCAGCGTCGACCCCACACGGCCCGAGCTCAACACGCTCACGCTCGTCGACGGGAACTGGCCGCGAGCGAACCAGGTCGTGATCGACGAGGCGACCGTGCACAAGAAGGATCTCAAGGTCGGACAGCCGATCGGCGTGCAGGCGAACGGGCCGACGCTCCGGATGAAGATCTCCGGCATCGTCCACTTCGGCGGCGCGGCGAGCCTCGGCGGCGCCACGCTGTCCGGGTTCGACCTGCCGACTTCGCAGCGGCTCTTCCAGCGGGTCGGGAAGCTCGACCAGATCCGCGCGAAGGCGAAGCCGGGCGTGACCCCGGCGCAGCTCGCCGCCGAGATCCGGAACGTCCTGCCGGCGGGGACACAGGTGCGGACCGGGCAGGGGCAGGCCCGTGAGGACGCGAAGGACACGGAGAGCTTCCTCAACTTCCTGCAGGACTTCCTGCTCGCGTTCGGGGGGATCGCGCTCTTCGTCGGCTCGTTCGTGATCGCGAACTCGCTGTCGATCACGATCGCGCAGCGGACCCGCGAGCTTGCGACCCTGCGGACGCTCGGCGCCACGCGACGCCAGGTGCGGCGCTCGATCGTCATCGAGGCGCTCGCGATGGGCAGCTTCGCCTCGGCGGTCGGGATCGCCGTCGGCCTCGGGCTCGGCGTCGGCCTCTTCAAGCTGTTCGATGCAGTCGGCTTCACGCTCCCGAACAACGGGCTCGTCCTGCACATGCGGACGGTGATCGTCGCGGTCATCGTCGGGATCGGCGTGACGGTCCTGGCTAGCCTGCGCCCCGCGTTCCGCGCGACTCGCGTGCCGCCGATCGCGGCCGTCCGAGAGGGTGCCGAGCTCCCGCCGGGACGGTTCGCGAAGTACCGGTCGATCGGCTCGGCGCTCCTGACGGCACTCGGATTCGCGTCGCTCCTCTACGGCCTGTTCGGTCACGGCCTCGGGACGACGAAGGTTCTCCTCTTCATGGGCGTGGGGACGCTGTTGATCTTCTGCGGCGTCGCGCTGCTCTCGGCCCGGTTCGCACGGCCGCTCGCGTGGGCGCTCGGCGCGCCGGCGGCCAGGTTCGGCGGCGCAGCGGGCGCGCTCGCCCGCGACAACGCGCGGCGGAATCCGCAGCGGACGGCCTCCACCGCTTCCGCCTTGATGATCGGTCGTCGCGGCCGGGATCACCAAGAGCTTCCGTGGGGCCGTCAACTACCTCTGGATCAGCGGCTACGCCATCACCGCGCAGAACAACTTCGACCCGATCCCGATCGCCGCCGGAAATGCAGCCGCCCACACGCCCGGTGTTCAGGCGATCGCGAACGTCCGCGGCGGCGACGCCCTCATCTTCGGGACGGTCCATCAGGCGACGGCGGTGAGTCCGGGCGGTGCGCAGATCTTCCGCATGAACTGGCTGCACGGCGGGAGCAACACGGTCATGAGGCGGCTCGGCGCGCATGGCGCGTTCGTGGACAAGGGCTTCGCGAAGTCGCACCACCTCACGATCGGCTCGCCTCTGAAGCTCACCGCGCCGACCGGCCAGACGCTCGGCCTCCGCGTGGTCGGCATCTTCAAGCCGCCCACGGGAGGCTCCCCATTCGGGCCCCTGACGATCTCCGACGCCGCGTGGGACCGGATCTACGACGCGCCGCAGAACCTCTTCTCGTTCGTCCGGATGCGCACCGGGGAGACAGACGCCAACAAGGCCGCGCTCGAGCGGCAACTGAAGGCGTTCCCGAACGCGAAGGTGCAGACGAAGAAGCAGTTCATCGACAACCAGATCAGCGGGCTGAACGCGATCCTCAACGTGCTCTACGTCCTGCTCGCGCTGTCCGTCGTGGTGAGCCTCTTCGGGATCGTGAACACGCTCGTGCTCACGGTGTTCGAGCGGACGCGCGAGCTCGGGATGCTCCGCGCAGTCGGGATGACGCGGCGGCAGGTGCGGCGCATGATCCGCAACGAGAGCGTCATCACCGCGCTGATGGGCGGCGTGATCGGGATCGCGCTCGGTCTCGTGCTGGGAGGGCTGCTCGCGGCACGGATCGATTTCATCGTCTTCACCCTGCCTCTGCGCCAGGTGATCGCGTTCGGGGTCGCCGCCGTGATCGTCGGGCTTCTCGCGGCGATCTTCCCCGCCCGCCGCGCCGCGAAGCTGAACGTGCTCGAAGCGCTCCAGTACGAGTAGCCGCTCAGCGGCTCCGCAACCTGTCCCGGGGAGACACGTCCCGGTGCCAGGCACCCGGCCGTGTCCGTTTCAGACCGTTGGCCGACCATCGCCGTTTGGCGCGAGATTGCGCGGACGTGGTCGGCCTTTCAGGCCATGTCCCGGTGCCTCGCACCGAGACGCGGCCCGGTGGGACATGTCCGTCGGTACCCCGATTGGCGCTGCGAGGTCTCTATTCGGGAGCGCGCCAGGGCCCGGGCTCACGCGTAACCGGGTAGCCCGCCCAGACCATCCGCGCCGCGGAGCCGTCCGGTCCGCGCGCGATCCGCAGCGCCTCGCCCTGCTCCGAGCCCGAAACGGTGCGCCAGCGGTCGTCCGTCTCCCGCTCGAACACGGAGGAAGGCTCCCAGTCCAGCATCCCGTCGAACCGCGCCTCGAGCCGCCCTTCCCGCCAGCGGAAAACGACTCGCGTCGCCTCCATGAACCAGGCCCCGAGCAGCGGCGCGACGTCGTCGGGCGGAGCCTCTCCGATCCGCCACGGCTCGGGGGCGACCGGCCACTCCTCGACCGTCGTCCGCACGAGCGCCAGCCCGAGGTCGCCGAGCGTAGCCTCGCTCTCGTTCGTGAGCGCCGCCGCGACGACCTTCTCCTTCGGCGAGAAATGCAGGCGCGCGATGAAGCCGGGCATCGAGCCGCCGTGGCCGGCGAGGATGTGGTCGCCGTCCCGCCGCAGCTGGAGGCCGAGCCCGTAACCGGACAGCCAGCGCTCGTGGTCGTCGATCGCCTGCACCGTCCGCATCTCCTCCGCACTTGCCTTGGTGAGTACCGCCGGATCCGGCTCCATGAGGAACGAGCCCCAGCGGCAGATATCGCCCACCGTCCCCCACACCTGTCCCGCCGACGCCCACGCGCCGGTCTCCACGCCGACCGTGTCCCAGACGCCGTCGGCGTACGGCTGCGCGAGATAGCCCTTGGCCGCAGGCGGCTCGGGCTCGAAGCTCAGCCGGGTGAGGCGCACCGGCTCGAACAGGCGCGTGCGCACGTAGTCCATGTACGAGATGCCCGAGACGCGTTCCACGACGATGCCCAGCAGCGCGTAGGCGAGGTTGGAGTAGTGGAAGCGCGCGCCGGACGGAAGGACCATCTCCGCCTGCGCGAGCGTCTCGAGCAGCTCGTCGGCCGGTGCGAAGCGGAGCGTGAGCCACGAGTCGTCCTGCGTCTCGCGCTGCAGACCCGACGCGTGCGAGAGGAGCCGCCGGATCGTCGGCCGGTGCGCCGCGCCCTCCACGTGCTGTTCGAGCGTGTCCTCGAGGTCGAGCTTGCCCGCGTCGCGGAGCTGCATGACGGCGGCCGCGGTGAACGTCTTCGTGATCGAGCCGACGCGGTACTGCGTGTCCGGCGTCGCCTCGAGGCCCGCCTCGACGTCCGCGACGCCGACCGCGGTCTCCCAGGCGAGCTCACCGTCGCGCAGGACGGCCGCGGCGAGGCTCGGCAGCCGCTTCTCGCGCTGCTCGACGCCGACGAGCCGCTCGAGCTTGGCGGCCAGCCGTTCAGGCGTGGACATGCACGACCTCCTGCATCCGCTCGATCGCCTGCTCGATCTCCCCGTCGCCGACATCGAGGTGGGTGACTGCGCGCAGCCAGCCCGGGCGGAGATCGCCCACGCGGACGCCCCGTTCGAACAGCCGCTCGCGCAGGCCGGGCTCATAGGGAATGGGCACGAAGTTCGTCTCGACGGTCGCGGGGTGGATGCCGATCCCCTCCGCGAGCCGCCTCGCGCGCGCGTGGTCGTCGGCGAGCCGCGCGACATGGTGGTCGAGGGCGTAGAGCATCGCAGCACCGCGCCGAACGGGCAGCCGAGCCCCTTGGAGAAGCAGATCGTGACTGTGTCGGCGAGCGCTCCCCACGCCGACGGCTCGATGCCGGCGGCGACGGCGGCGTTGAAGAGACGCGCGCCGTCGAGGTGGACGGCGGCGCCGCGCGAGCGCGCCGACTCGACAGCCGACCGGAACTCGTCCAGCGGCCACACCCGGCCGCCGGAGCTGCGATGCGTGTTTTCGAGCACGAGCACGCTTCCGGGCCCGAACTCGTCGAGCTCCTCGATCTGCTCCGGTGTTGGCCTCCCCGCCTCGGCGACGAGACCCTGCATGACGAGGCCCGAGTGGATCGCCGGGCCTCCCCATTCGTAGATGAGGACGTGCGTCCGCTCCTCCGCGACGACCTTGCAGCCGGGCCGGCTGAGCACGCGCACCGCGACCTCGTTCGCCATCGTCGCCGTCGGGAAGAAGAGCGCCGCCTCGTGCCCGAGCAGCTCCGCCGTCCGGCGCTGCAGCTCGTTCGTCGTCGGATCCTCGCGCTCCTGCTCGTCGCCGACCTCGCTGGCCGCCATCGCGGCGAGCATCCCCGACGTCGGCTTCGTGACGGTGTCGGAGCGGAGGTCGATCACGAGGCGCCACGCTACCGTAGCCGGGTGGACCTGAACCTCCTCGAGCGGACGCTGCACGAACGCGGCGAGCCGGCGTTCCGCGCCCGCCAGGTGTGGGAATGGACGGCGCGCGGCGCAACCGGCTACGACGCGATGACGAACCTGCCGCGCGCGCTTCGCGATGAGCTTGCGACGGCTGTGCCGTTCTCGACGCTCGCGGTTGAAACCGAGCGCGAGTCGCGCGACGGCACGGTAAAGACGCTCTTCCGCACGACGGACGGGCACCCGGTCGAGGCGGTGCTCATGCGCTACCGCGACGGCCGCCGCTCGCTCTGCCTCTCGTCGCAGTCTGGCTGCCCGCTCACGTGCACGTTCTGCGCGACAGGTGCGATGGCGTTCGGGCGCAACCTGACCGCTTCGGAGATCCTCGACCAGGCGCTCCACTTCCGGCGGCTGACCGCGATCGACCACGCCGTGTTCATGGGGATGGGCGAGCCGATGCTCAACCTCGACGAGGTGCTCGCGGCGGCGCGGCGCCTGCCCAACCTCGGGATCACCCACCGGCGGACGACGATCTCGACCGTCGGCTGGCTCCCCGGCCTGCGACGCTTCGTGGACGAGGTGGACGAGCCGATCCGGCTCGCGCTCTCGCTCCACGCGGCGGACGACGAGCTGCGGTCGCGGATCATGCCCGTCAACGAGCGCTACCCGATCGCGGACGTCGTCGCGGAGTGCCGCCGGCACATGGAGGCCACGAGGCGCCGCGTCTTCGTCGAGTACGTGATGCTCGCCGGCGTCAACGACGCGCCGGAGCAGGCGCGCGCGCTCGCCGCGCTCCTCGGCCGAGACCACTTCAAGGTGAACTTGATCCCATACAACCCGTGGGCTGCAAGCGTCGCCGGCGAAGCCGCCGACGCGCGGCCGAACACCCCGCCTGCGGCGGCGGGTGGGCTGTACGAGGGCTCGTCCCGCGAGAGGATCGCGGCCTTCCGCCACGAGCTCGAGCGCGCCCGCGTCCCCGTCACCGTCCGCCTGACGCGCGGCCGGGACATCGAGGCAGCCTGCGGCCAGCTCGCCGCCGCGCCGAAGCCGCATCGCAGGCGCACCGCCGTCCAGGCGGGATGAGCCGCCCCGTCTTCGAGCGCGAGACTTTCGAGGCCGAGCTGCTCGACCCGCGGCGCGGCTTTGAGCCCACGAGGGCGACGGTCGAGGTGCGGCGCGACCCACTCACGGGCCACGGCGCGCGGATCCTCCCGGCCGGGAGCTTCCCGCCTCCGGCCGTCCACGACCTCGAGCGCCTCGCCGCCGAGACGCGGGACGCGTGCCCGTTTTGCGCCGAGCGGATCGACGACGAGACGCCCCGCCTGGCCGCGGCTGTGTCGCCCGTCGGGCGGATCGGCGCCGGGGAGGCAATCCTCTTCCCGAACCTCGTGCCGTACGCGAAGTGGAGCTCCGTCTCGGTCTACTCACCCGAGTGCCATTTGCTCCCGCTGCCGGAGCTCACGCCTTCGCTCGTCGCCGACAACCTACGGGTCCAACGGGAGTTCGGACGAGCCGTGCTCGCGCACGACCCCGCTTCGACCTGGGTGAGTGTCAACGCGAACCACCTGCCGCCGGCGGGCAGCTCGGTCTTTCACCCGCACCTGCAGGGGACCGCGAACCCGCTGCCGACCACGATGCAGCGCCTGCTCGCCGCCGTCCCCCTCGGGGATCTCCGGGCTTACGTCGCCGCCGAGCGGGAGGACGGACAGCGGCTTGTCGCGTCCTCCGACCGGATCGACTGGGTAGCGAGCTTCGCACCACTGGGACCGGCCGAGATCTGCGCCTTCATAGGCGGCGCAGGCTCTCCGCACGAGCTCGACGACGGGCAGATCGACGAGCTCGGGTACGGAGTCTCGGCCGTTCTGCGCGTGTACGACGGCCTCGGGTTCCAGAGCTTCAACCTCGCGCTCTACGGCGTCCCCGGCGCGGACGTCCTCCTCCTGCGGCTCATAGCCCGTGCCTACTTCGGGGCTGCGGAGCGTTCGGATGCAATGTGGAGCGAGCGGCTGCAGTGGGAGGCCGCGACCGACCTCGCACCTGAGCACGTCACCGAGCTCGCGCGCGAAGCCTTCGGCTAGACGCCCTTAGGCGCCTCGGCCGTGGCGACCCTCGGCTCCCCTTCCGCCGCCGGGTGCTCCTCGAAGCCGTACTTGACGACGGGGCGCTTCGCGGCCCGGACCTCGTCGAGCCGCTTGACCGGACGGTGGTGCGGGGCTTCCTTCAGCAGCTCCGGCTCGTCCGCCGCCTCGCGCGCGATCGCGAGCATGGCATCGCAGAACGCGTCGAGGGTCTCCTTCGTCTCGGTCTCGGTCGGCTCGATCATGAGCGCCTCGGGGACGATGAGCGGGAAGTAGATCGTCGGCGGGTGGAAGCCGTAGTCCATCAGCCGTTTTGCAACGTCGAGCGCCGTGCAGCCGTGCTCCCGCTTCAGCGTCCGAGCGGAGAGGACGAACTCGTGCATGCAGAGGCGGTCGAAGGGGAGGTCGTACGCCTCCTTCAGCCGCGCGAGGACGTAG
>WNGD01003832.1_pt1 | contig 15017 bp, 11 predicted proteins | sample 5400671 | NCBI WGS metagenome assembly WNGD01 (sample SAMN13153369, study PRJNA577476) | soil metagenome | isolation source: 40 cm soil or saprolite under grassland replicate 2 | place: USA:California | collected 2016-06-15 | reverse complement strand
TACTTTGCCGGAATGGCGCAGTATACGCTTGGAAAGGTTTACAACAACAGCAGCGGCATTGCCTCCTTCCCAGCAAACAACTATGACTTGTCGCGAGAGTGGTCGAGAGCGGATTCCGATCAGCGCCATCGCTTTAATTTACTTGGCACGATGAGAGCCGGGCGGTTGTTCAACGCCGGAATCGCGCTCCAGGCCGAATCCGGGCGGCCTTACAGCATGATCACCGGACGCGACGACAATCGCGACGGTTTGGCCCTCGACCGCCCTATTGGTGTTCGTCGAAACGGTCTCGAGGGACCAGACTACGTCGGTCTCGACCTACGCTTGTCGAAGGATTTCGCTTTAGATACCTCTAAAAGAGAAAAAAGCCCGAAGATCACGGCGGCTATTGACGCCTTCAATGTCACCAACCGGGTGAACTATTCCGGTTACGTCGGCAACTTGAGTTCCCCGTTCTTCGGCCGCGCCATTTCATCGCGGCCTGCACGCCGGCTTCAACTATCCATGCGGTTCGCATTCTAAAATCGGAGTGTACGTGAAAATAGGACACCATCAATCCTGCAGCTCGTCGACGCTTTCGGTAAAGTTTCCTACACGTTAGGTAGATTTTCCACGGTACTATCGTGCCACTCGAAGCTCAGGAGCTGATAACAAAGCGATAACAAGCTGGCAATAATTTTGCTGTAATTGCGGCGCTTGGGGCAGCTCAGCACTCTAACTCGGCGACTACCCACGACGGAGTTGGAGCAACGCTCAAGCTGGCCAGGTGGACGAACGGTTAGACCAGACTAATTCGGGACGAGTAAGCCAGAACCGTTATGAGGAAGCCCCTAAACAGACCGGGGAAATCGAACTGGAATTGGGGCTCGCGAAACCGTCCTGGCAAAACTGCCTGTAAGTCTTTCGAAACATCCTATGGGTTCCGATAAGCGGGGCAATTCTTTCGGCAGCAGCAGGAGATCCCTTTTTGGGACAGAAGGATCTGAGGTAGGCCTTCTTTTGTTGGGGTTCGCCCTCAAGCCTCTTTACCTCAATCCTGCATCTCTAAGGATCCTCGTTTACCCTGAGACTGCAAAGGCAGTAATGGAACGCGATCGTCTTGACCGGAAGATACGGTCGGTTCTTCTGGTCGATCCGACCCGCCCAGAATCAGGCTTTGTGACGGAGTTTCGTTCGGGAAGGAGGCATTATGCATGCCGCGCTTTTTCCCTTAACGATCGGCGGCCAAAATCTGGCGACGCTCCGGTAGTAGCCCTCCTTTTCGAGCGGCGAGAGCCATTAGGCTTCTACGCCTCCCGAGTGGCCTTCCATTTTCGCCTTACGCAACGCGAGCAGGAAACCCTCAAATATGTGATGCAGGGGCTCACCAACAAAGAGATTGCCAACCAAATGGGCATCAGCCCGAACACGGTCAAGGCCTTTCTCAAGCTCATCATGACAAAAATGGGTGTTCCCACACGATCAGCGATCGTTGGCAAGGCGATAGCTGCATGAGATCAAGACCTCCTTTCGGCTTTCGCCTGATTCGGCGCTTTAGCCTGGACTAGGCCATACGGGCGATAGCACGGGGCCACGCATCCGTCTCACGCTAGTACTTCGTTTCGTAATTAGGTGACGTATGGCAAGGGACCACAACACAATGCGGGCTGAAGCCCGCCACGTCGAACTTGGTAATACGCTGGCTCGCAGGCGGACTTTAGCCCACGTTGCTTTGGCATGTGGATTTGCGAAGACCGTTACATAGGGAGGAAATGACTTGTTCGAGAGAAGGTCTGACCGGCGCTACCCTTTTTCCCGCAACATTCGCGTGAGTAAGATGTCTTTGTACGGATCCAAGAAGCTTCAACGTTCTTTCCCAGGGCAGCTTCACGATGTGAGTTCGGGAGGCTGTTGTCTGCTCCTGAATCGGGAGGTTGAAGTTTCCGACCTCATTCGCTGCGACATGCAGTTTTTTGACCTGCCCGTCCGGATTCCGATTCTCTGTCGAGTTCGGTGGATTCAAAAGACCAGGGAGGGGAAAAGGTATCGGGTAGGCGGTCAGTTTGTGATCTAGCCTTAGCCACTTGCTGCGGCGATGCACATTCCTCTTCAACTCTTTCTCAACGGACTACCCACCTCCACTAGCCCATTTGGGCTGCTCCACTTTGGGACTTTAAATTCATCATCCGTTAACAATATGAATAAGAACTCTGTTGCTTTCACACGAACAGACGAGTTGCACAAAAATTCGAGGGAAAGGTAGGTCCGACGGTTCAGCGCACGTCGTAAACCCGAGAACTGTCGGTTCAGAATGAAAGCTACGACGGCTGGCACGACCGCCTCCAAACCTGCACTGGCGCTCCAACTAGAGCCTGATCCCAGCGTCTGGTCTCGTCCCACTATACGCGGGAAGTTTCTATGGGTTGACGACGAGAAATTCTTCGTGCGCGCAGTGACTTACGGACCCTTTCGCCCGGATCGCTTTGGTACGACATACCCTGCTCTTGAAATAGTGGAGCAGGACTTCGCCCTCATGGCCGCGCAGGGCATCAACGCCATCCGAACGTACAATGCACCTCCACGACCGTTGCTGGATGTTGCACAAAAGCACAGACTGCGCGTCATGGTGGGTTTGCAGGCAGAGCGGCACTTTGCGTTTCTCGAGGATTCAAAAGCCATCCAGGGTATTAAGGACCAAGTGAGGAGTGGCGTTCGCCGCTCGGCCGGCCATCCCGCAGTTCTCTGCTACGTGCTTGCCAATGAGATTCCCGCACACATCGTGCGCTGGCACGGGCCACAGCGGATCGAACGGTTCATCGAGGATTTGTTCTGCATTGCCAGGAGCGAAGATCCGGAGGCTCTGTTCACGTACGGCAACTATCCCACGACGGAGTATCTGGATCTGCCGTTTCTTGATCTGGTGTGTTTCAACGTGTTCCTCGAATCGCAGCCTCAATTCGAGGCCTATCTTGTTCGCTTGCAGAACCTGACTGGCGACCGTCCATTGATCATGTCGGAGGTCGGTTTAGACAGCCGCCGGAACGGCCAGGCAGCACAGGCTCGAACACTCGATTGGCAGATACGGACCGCGTTCGCGATGGGTTGTGCTGGAGTGTGTGTCTATTCCTGGACGGATGAATGGTATAACCGCGGCGCTGATGTTGAAAACTGGGATTTCGGAATCACCGACCGCAAACGTGCGCCCAAGCCCGCGCTGAAAGTGGTCCGCGAGGCTTTTGGCGAAGTACCGTTCCCCTCGCGCCGGCGTTCGCCGCGCGTCTCCGTTGTGGTTTGCACCTTTAATGGAAGCCGCACGATCCGAGAGTGCTTGGAGGGTCTCGGAAAGCTTCGTTACGCCAATTTTGAGGTCATTGTTGTTGACGACGGGTCGACCGATGGGGCAGGCGAGATTGCTCGTGAATATAACGTACGCGTTATCCGGACCGAAAATCGCGGCCTCAGTTCTGCCCGCAACACCGGATTGAGCGCAGCCACCGGTGAAATCGTCGCATATCTCGACGATGACGCTTCCCCGGACCCGGACTGGCTCCACTATCTCACGGACACATTCCGGAAGATGAATTGTGCGGGCGTGGGAGGTCCAAACATACCGTTCGCCAATGACGGAAGAGTCGCGGCCTGCATCGCTCACACTCCAGGACGGCCCACTCACGTCCTTCTCTCTGACGGCGAGGCGGAACATATTCCGGGATGCAACATGGCTTTTCGAAGGGATTGCCTTCAGGCCGTCGGCGGTTTTGACACGCAGTTCCGAGTCGCCGGCGATGATGTGGATATCTGTTGGCGAATCCAGCAGTCTGGGGGAAAGCTGGGTTTCAGTCCCGCAGCCATCGTGTGGCATCACTGCCGAAGCACACTCTCCGCGTTCTGGAAGCAGCAGGTAGGCTACGGCAAAGCCGAGGCGATGCTCGAAGGAAAGTGGCCGGAGAAATACAATTCCGCCCGCCAGATTGCCTGGAGAGGGCGCATTTACAGCGACGGACTGCTGCGCCCGGTCTCGCTGGCGCGCCCGCGGATCTATCAGGGAACGTGGGGCACAGCCGGCTATGCCGGGATTTACCATCCACCACTCGGGCTGCTGGACTCGCTGCCTGGCGCGCCGGAATGGGTCCTGATCAATATCATCCTGGCGAGCCTCTCCTTGCTGGCATGCTTCTGGGGTCGTCTCTTGCTGGCACCGCCGTTGCTGTTTTTCGGCGTTGCATCCGGACTCGTCGCAGGCACCACGCGCGCGTCCCGAGTTCACTTTTCAACTCGAACGCGCTTCGCACGCCTGCGACTGAAAGCCCTCACCGCGTTCTTAGGTCTGCAGCAGCCGCTCGCGCGTCTTTGGGGACGCTGGACCTACGAGGCCGGTTTCTGCCGCCAACACAGAACGGCCGGCTCGCGGCTGCCCCTGCCTTGCAGGTTCCGGTATTGGACCGAACAGAGGCGGGAGGCGATCGAATGGCTAAGCATGATCGAAGCGGGAGTCCGCGCCGGGGGCGCCGTCGTGCGGAGGGGAGGTGACTATGACGCGTGGGACTTAGAGGTCTGTGCCAATATTTTCGGGAATACCCGGATTCGCGTTCTGAGCGAAGAATATGACGGCAAGCAATTGGTGCATGTGTACACCTACCCCCGGTTGTGTTCTCTGCCTCTGATATGGATCAGGTTACTCCTAATTCTGTCCGCGCTGGCTGTCTCTGATCACGCCTGGATCGCGGCCGGCTCTTTGGGAACAATGTCCGCGACACTCGGCGCCCTCGCCTACCGGAGCCTGGGACTGGTAACAGCCGCTGTGTCTCGATCCCTGCGCGAACTCGGATTTGGAGAACGGTGATGACGGACGGAATCGGCGAACGGACGAACGGCCTGTGCTCCATCATCCGCGTATTCCATGCGATGGTGATCTTTCCGATGTTCCTCCTGGGCCAAAGTAGTGTGAAGCTAACCGGCGTTGTCGAGGATGAGAGCAGAGCGGCCGTCGCAGGGGCAAAAGTCGTGCTGATGAACCAGACGTCTGGTCAAACGCAAGAAACCGTTTCCGGAGCGCCCGGCAGCTTCAGTTTTTGGGATCTGTCCCCCGGCGACTCCATATTGAAAGTGGGGGCCACTTCGATCCTTACCAACAGGTTGTGACGATCCAGTCGCAAGAGTCGGAACCAGAAGTGTGCGGCAATGTTTTCGGAAATATCCGGATTCGCCTGGTCAATGAAGAATACGGCGCACGCAAGCAAATGGTGCGCGTCCACGCGTTCCCCACGCTCGCTCTTCTGCCGATCGCGGTGACCGGCATACTTGTTTTGCTGTCGGGCCTGGCGGCCTGGGATCACGCGTGGTTTGCCGCGACCGCCTTGGGGACCCTCGCCGTCATACTCGCAGTGTTGGCCTATGAAAGCCTCGGAGTGGTGACCGCAACGGTGTGGCGATCTCTGAAGTCTCTCGGATTTCGGAAATCGTATGCAAATGAAAACCATTAGCTGGAGGCTCTATCAAGAGGTGCGGCCTTATTGCTGGCATCTCGCCGCTCTGTTTTTGGTTGGCCTATTGGGAGCGCCGCTGTCCCTGCTGACGCCAGTGCCGTTGAAGATCGCCGTGGACAGCGTTATTGGCACGCACCCACTGCCTCGCTATCTGGATGTGATATTGCCTGCGGCGGTCAAGACTTCTCAAGGTGCTTTGCTCGCGCTGGCCGCTATTCTCGTGGTGGTGCTGGCATTTTTGAATCAGCTTCGCGAGTTTGCCAGTTCGGTTTTAACCGCCTATGCGGGTGAACAGATGCTTCGCGGCTTTCGCGCCAAGCTGTTTCGTCACGTTCAGAGCCTGTCTTTGTCCTACCACGATTCGAAGGGAACGGCGGATTCCATTTACTGCATTCAATACGACGCCGGTGCTCTTCAAAACATCTTCATTACCGGCATTGTTCCGGCTGTTTCATCGGTGATCACATTTGTGTCGATGGTATACGTGACGGCGCGCATCAACTGGAAATTTGCAGCGGTGGGTCTGGCGGTCTCACCACTTGTCCTGTTAGTTTCCCGGCACTACCGCGTTCAATTGCGCAGCCAATCGCACAAGGTGAAGAACATTGAGAGCTCCACCTTGGCTGTCGTGCAGGAAGTGTTGGGCTCAACCCGGGTAGTGAGGGCATTCGGCCAGGAAGAGCGGGAGGAAGGCCGTTTCATGGAGAAGTCCAACGAAGGAATGCAGGCCCGTCTCCAGCAGACGCTGACGGAAGGCGGCTATGGGATCGCCGTTACGTTGCTTACAGCCGCGGGTATGGCGAGCGTGCTTTACTTCGGCGTCGGCGACATCAAAGCCGGAAAACTGAGCCTCGGTAACCTCCTGCTCGTGATGGGATATCTCAGCCAACTCTATACCCCTCTTCGAACAATTGGTAAGAAAATGGCGACCATGCAGTCCCACTTCGTCAGCGCCGAGCGCGCGTTCGCTCTGCTTGACGCGGCGCCTGACGTAATCGAGCGCGCCAATCCCCGGTCTCTGACACGGGCAATGGGAGATATGGTGTTCCGCGCCGTTTCGTTCAGCTATGAAAATAAGGGACAGCCGGTCTTGCAGGATATCTCGTTCAATGTCAGGTCAGGCGCATGCGTGGGTATCGTGGGAGCGACAGGTGCCGGCAAGACCACGCTCATGAATCTCCTGACGCGTTTTTATGATCCGACGGAAGGAGAGATCTTGCTGGACGGCGTGGACCTGCGTGAGTATAAATTGGCCGATCTCCGCAACCAGTTTGGTATCGTCCTTCAGGAGCCGATCCTGTTTTCAACCACCATAGCCGAGAACATTGCGTATGCCCGTCCCGGCGCAGATCAAAATCGAATTGTTGCTGCGGCCCGGCTGGCTAACGCGCACGAGTTTATTATCCGTTTGCCGGATGGTTACGACACACTTGTGGGAGAACGTGGGATGCGGCTGTCCGGCGGTGAGCGCCAGCGTCTTTCCGTCGCTCGAGCATTCCTCAAGGACGCGCCTATTCTCATCCTCGACGAGCCGACCAGTTCGATCGATGTCACGACTGAGGCTGCCCTGCTGGAAGCAATGGAGCGGCTAGTTCGCAGCCGGACGACGTTCATCATCACGCATCGGCTTAGTGCACTGAAACATTGCGACATAGTCCTGAGGATCGAACGGGGACGGCTGGTTGCGATTGAGTCGGGGCACCCGGACGATATTGCGGTTGTGAAGCATAGGTTGTGAAGATACTGAACGTCACTGAACGAGAGGACTCGGAGGAATCGCTGCTGTCAAAAGGAAGCGCATGAAACGGTTCTCGATATTAGTAGCACTGCTTCTTATCGCTGCGAAACTCACGGCACAAACAGTCAAAATTACGGGAAAGGCAGTCGACTTATCGGGCGCATTGGTTGTTGGTGCCGACGTTACTTTGATCGGCGCCGGAAATACGGCCATCGCAGCCACCAAAACGGGACCGGAAGGCAGTTTCACGATTGAAGCTCCTCCTGGGTCTTACGCTCTGGAAGTCTCAGCTGCTGGTTTCGAAAAGGTCGTGCAAGGCATTTCCGTTGCCGCCACAAACAATCGACCATTAACGGTGACGCTGCCGGTTGCAAAGCTCACTCAAGAAGTCGAAGTTCAGGACAACCCGAACCTGATCACACTGGACCCGCAGAATAACCAAACCGCGCTGGTCCTGAAAGAGGACGACATTCAAAGCTTGCCGGAGGACGAAGATGAGCTGACGAATTACTTGACGCAACTCGCCGGCCCGAGAGCCACCGCTGCCGGCGGTGTGCAGTTTGTCGTCGATGGGTTTTTCGGCGGCCGGATCCCACCAAAGGAACAAATCAAAGAAATCCGCATTAATACCAATCCATTTACAACCGAGTACAGCGGCGCCGGCTTCGGACGCGTCGAGATCATTACGAAACCCGGTGCCGGCCAGATGCATGGCAACTTCAATTTCAATTTGAGAAACGACGCTCTGAACGCGACCCAGTTCAATGCTCCAGTCAAACTTCCATATTCGCGACAGAATTTTCAGGGAACCTTCAGCGGACCGTTCGTGCGCGACAAGCTGACGATGACGATGTTTGCTCAACGCAATGATTCGTTCAATACGAATATCATCAAGGCCTTAACAGGAAATGGACCGTTTAATTCCTCCATTACTCAACCGAACCTGCGAGAAAACTTCAGCAGCCGAGGGCAATTCGCCGTGACTCAGAACAACACGCTTAATTTCAATTTGGATTACACGTCGAATACCCGATCCAATGTGGGTATCGGCCAGTTCACGCTTCCCGAACAGGCATCGAACCTGGCGCTGAAGCAACACAATTTGCAATTCCGTGACACAGCGGTTCTTTCGACCCGCTTCGTCCATGAAACGCGCTTTGAGATCTCCTACCAGCACAACACCACCCACCCGATCACGCAAGCGCGGGCAATCAACGTGCTCGATGCGTTTTCGGCAGGCGGTTCGCAGAATGTCAGCGAAACAACCAACAGGAGCTTCTTGTTTGGCGATACCCTGATCTACAACAACAAGGCGCTGACGGTGAAAGGCGGCGTGCAGGGCGATTACTATCGCAACCGCGCTTACAATGCGAGCAACTTTCTGGGCACGTATACGTTCTCCAGCCTCGATGCATACCTTGCCGGAAAGCCGACAACATTCACGATGAACCTGGGCAACCCTTTCCTCTTCGTCAGCCAACTTGAATTCGGCGCCTTTATTCAAACCGACATCAACTTATCCGATCGCTTGTTGGTTTCTCCCGGGCTGCGATATCAGATCCAAAATCATCTCAGGGATTACAACAACTTCGATCCAAGGATGTCGTTGTCCTATCAGATCAACAAGAGCACCATATTGCGTTTGGGCGCCGGCGTATTTCACCAGAATTTTTCAATCGGCAACTATTTGCAACTCCAGCAGCTCAACGGAGTCAATCAGACGGAGATCGTCATCCGGAATCCTTTATTCCCGGATCCGTTCGCCGTCGGGATCGCGCAGACGATTCCAGCCTCGTTGCGGATCATGTCCAAAAGCCTGGTTGCCACTTACACGAACAACTTCTCGGGCTCAGTGGAAAAGTCGTTGAACAGCCGTTCGACCATTTCAATCGCTTATGATTACATTCGCGGCAACCACCTGTTTCGAAGCCGCAATATCAATGCGCCGCTTGCTCCGGATTTTTTGGTGCGTCCTGACCCGGCGCAAGGAAATATTTATCAATTGGAGTCGTCGGGCCTTTCGACATTCAATGGATTGACACTCGGGTATAGCACGCGACTTCGCAATAACGCCGGCCTGTACCTCAGCTACACATTCTCGGCGAATTACAACGACACCGACGGTCCGTTCAGCTTGCCTGCAAACAATTACGACCTACGCTCGGAGTGGGGCCGCTCTCCGGACAACGAAAAGCATCATCTCCAGGCCGGACTGAGTGGCTTCCTTCCCGGTAGCGTTTTCGTCAACACACGGTTGCGGCTGTACAGTGGGCATCCATACAACATCACGACGGGATATGACAATTTCAACGACGGCGTGACGAATGCTCGTCCAGATGGCCTCGCCCGCAATTCGGTCGAAGGCCCTGGCTTCTTCGATGACACCATCACTGTTTCGAAGACCATTCCTCTGCTCAAAAGCAAAGCATTTGTTCCCGACGGCGCTCGAGGAGATGGTGAATCCGGCGGCCGCAGCGGCCGCGGCGGTCGTGGCCGGCGCAGCAGCCGTGGCGACAATCCCCGGGCGACCACAACAGCAACGCCTTATATTTATATTCAAAATGCATTCAACCATCGGAACTTCAACAATCCCAGCGGCGTCATGACATCCCCATTTTTTGGTCAGTCGACGACCGCGCAGGCGCCTCGCATGGTCGAACTCGGCGTCCGGTTCAATTTTTGACCCATCTTGGGCTTTGCACGGTCGTCAAATAAGCAGGTGTTTTTAGATTATTGTGCAACTGCGTGCCGGTCAGCTTCATGCCGTCGACGGTCTTTTATCACTCTTGTCAGTTCTTTGATCCACTTCCCAAAATTATGAGAAACGCTTCGATTGCGCCACCATCCCACCCATTCCAGGGCCTGGTAGATTTCCATCTCCCTGAACTCTGCGCAGAACTCCTTCCAACTCAGTGAGAGGGCGGTTCGAGCCTGGTATTCCTCAAAATAAGTGCGCCACATGAAAAGCCTTTGCTCTTCGGTCCACTTTCCAAACGAAATGCTGACCAAATCAAAACTACCGGGGCCCAGAGCCGTTGTCTCCCAATCAATGACGGCGAGCGTCCGATCGCCGCGTCGTCCGCGCACCATAATGTTTTTTCCAAAAAACTGGCCGTGGATGACGGTCTTGGGCAGAGTTGCGAACCAACTGATGCGACTCACATAGTGTTCGAGGGCCTCAGCAACGATAGTGCGATCTTCGGCATCCAGTTCCGCCAGAATCCCGCTGATCCGGTCGGCTAAGCGGCTGTAGTGCGCAAGGTCCCAAACTGGAAGGAAGCTGGTCTGCGATGGGGACAAATTACGAGTTGCGGCATGAAAACGGGCGGCCCACCGCGCGGCCGGGATCCAACGCTGAAAATTTCGAGAGTCGCGCAGACGGGAGTTTCCAACGTCCTCAAAGAAAAACCAGAATATACCTTTGTCCGGCTCCCAACGGACGGCATAAAGTTGAGGAGTACCAAGGTCTGCTCCAGCGAGAATCTGTTGATACACATGCAGCTCGTGGTAACTTGGGGCCATGCTGTCGCCACGAACTATCTGCGCGGTTTTCACCTGATGATGGGGATTCATATCCTTGAAGAACACTGGAACAGATTCACCGGTATCGAGAAGAACGCGCAAGTGCTCGGCCAGGAAGCTGGAGACAAATGGGCAGACTTCGCGCTGCAATTCGCTGATACGCACAGGCTGATTTCGTAATTGGGATAATCCACTTTCCAGCGTCTCGACCATCAGGCTTGAGCTCGAATTATGCTTTTGGATTGCAGCATTTATTGCTCCGGCCTGGGTTTCAACTTTCGAGTAGTCCGGCATTGTGTCATGCTCCCAATTTGAGCTCTTCCATTACTTCGGCCATACGTATTTGGTAGCGCTGTATTTTTGCGGTCGAGACTTCCCACTGGGGAGAAAATTTGAAACTCTCCCAATATATTTCCGCTATTCCACGCAGAATCATCCCCACGATTTTCATGAACTGCAGGTCCTGCATGGTTACATCTCGCCAGTAGTGTTGAACAACGGCGTAGTATGCTGCCAGGTCTATGTATGCGAGATCCTCTGCCAGAATGCCCCACCGGCTATGCTCCCAATCAAACGCGACAAGTTCCAGCCCATCGGGGACCGAGCGAATTACAATATTCTTTGGCTTGAAGTCTGCATGAACCAGAGTTCGAGGCATGCACTCGCACCAGCGTTGGACATGATTCCAATGTGATTCCAAGGAGTCGCAGAGTGACAATGCCTTTTCGATAGCCGCAAGATCGGGTTCCGGCAAGGTGACTTGTTGCAGGTACCTAGAAAGGTTTTCGTGGCCACGCCGAAGAAGGTCTAGATAATGGGCGGGAGCCAACTCCGGAAATCGTGCTGCTGCCGGTATGCGCTGCGCTAAGGTATGCAGGAGTCCGAGCCACCTGCCCCCCAGGACCATGTGGTCCTGGCGTTGCCTGGAGTACATTTCGCCTTCCACATATTCGAGAAAAAGCCAGTCGTAAGGGTCGCCCTGAACAAATCCGTAGTAGCGGGGACACTTTATCGGCAGGCCGGGCAGAATTTCTTCGTAAACGATGCGTTCGTGCGCCGCTACGGTCCGCCGGCAATACTTGGCGAGGATAAGGGACGCCTTTTGCCCGAAGCTCTCGATTCGATAGACAGTGGATTTGGCTCGGTGCTTTAGCATCGAAACCTTCCCCACTCTAGACGGCTCGGCCGTTAATCGGCTCCAGGCTTGTAGTGCAGGGTGGTCCAACGGACTGGCCCCTGTCGGTAGCAAATCGATTCGCTCAGCCACGAATGTTGCTCCTTGCGGGAGAACTAATCTGGCAGAATATCCAGAATAAGTCGGGGTATGGGCGCAGGTCAAGTTGCGGGCGGAGGCCCAGGGCTCCCAGAAATGGGTCTGGTAACGGCCGACTCAACGACAGGCGGGGCAACGTAGTCGCGGGCTTTAGCCCGCGTTCGCTCTCGCAAACTGTGTGGCTTAGCGAAAGCAGAACGCGGGCTAAAGAAGCTGCGCAAAAATTGAAAATTGCGGAGGATTCACCCTCTCCCTCTGGGACGCGAAGCGCGAGCCCGATAGGGCGAAGCCTAAAAAGAGGGCAGGGTGAGGGTCTCAGGATTGGCATAGACTTGACGCTTTCACCCGCCGCGCCTTCAATTGTTGGCGCGCCCTCTCCCAGAGGGACCCTCTGGGAGAGGGTGATTTCTCCAGAACCTGTTCCTATTTCTCTTCCAACTCACTTGCCAGCGCTGGCGCGTCGTACAACTTCCGGAGTGCCTCGATGATTGCGGCGCTGTGTACGGCAACAGCACGATTGGTTTCTTCCAGATAAACGAAGTTTCCGGTGAGGCTTTCAATATCTGTTGGCGAATCCGGCAGTCTGGGGGAAAGCTGGGTTTCAGTCCCGCAGCCATCGTGTGGCATCACCCGCGCGAGGAGTGTTCGCTTTGAACTTCGGCCTTCAAACGATTCGTGACTTCGCAAAAAAGAACAGCTTGGCGAGATTGCTCGCGTACTCACTGCGCGGCTGGCATCTCCTCGCGTGGGCCGTCGTTTTCCTCATCGCGAACTCGCTGCTGGATCTCGCTGTCCCCTGGGTGATGGGCTTCGTCCTGCTGGACCGCGTGGTGAAGCGGGGCGATCTGGGCCAGTTGCCCGTTGTCGTAACGCTGCTGGTAGGGATCTTCTTGGGCCAGAAGGTATCCGACTTCCTTGCGGATTATTACCGGACGCTCACGACCCAGCGCCTGATTCACGCTCTGCGCTGCGATCTGTATGAGCATCTGCAAATCCTACCCGTGCGCTTTTTCGACCAACGGCAAAGCGGCGAATTGATGGTTCGCATCACCGGCGACGTCGAGAATGTGGATACATTTGTATCGACCCTGACACAGGAACTCGCGACCCAGTTGATTACGTTCATTGGCGCCATCATCCTGCTGTTCACTATTAATGCCAGACTGACGCTGTCCATCTTGCCCACGATTGTCGCCCTGTCGCTCTGCGTCCACTTTTTCAGAGCTACCGTGAAGCGAAACGCCAGGCGCACTCGCCAATTAATGGGGCGAGATGGCTGCGGTGGCCGGTGAGATGCTCTCCGGGGTGCGTCTGGTGAAGGCCTTCTGCGCCGAACAATTTGAAGCCAGGCGTTTCTCGCGCGGATCCGCAAAAGTCATCGACGCTCGCATCGATGCCATCAAACTGCAGGCCCTCTACTCCTCGGTCGTCGATGCGTGCGTGCTGGCGGGCACGGTTATCGTCATCGTCGTCGCCTCCCGATGGGTGGTTTCCGGGACCTTCACTGTTGGAGCTCTGGTCGCTTATCTCGGCTACCTCAATAAAATCTACGGTCCTGTTAAAAAACTGAGCAAGGTGAACCTGACCATACAGAAGGCCGTGGTCGCCGCCGACCGGGTATTTGAACTCATGGATCTTACGCCGGAATCCATCAATCGAAGTGGGAGGCGGCTGGAAGCGCAGCACAGGCAGCCGGAGATCTCATTTCTTGAGGAGAACTTCCTGGGACCACATGGCGTGGGTGCTGCCGTTACGTTCGAGGATGTGAATTTTGGTTACGTCCCGGACCGTCTGGCCTTGAAGCGCTTTACATTGCGCATCGCGCCGGGTGAGGTAGTGGCCCTGGTGGGACACAGCGGAGGAGGCAAAACCACGGTCGTCAGTTTGTTACTCCGCTTCTATGAGCCTACATCGGGCAGAATTCTGATCGATGGCACGCCGCTGGAGGACATGCCGTTACATACGTTACGCCAGCAAATCGCCATTGTGCCGCAAGAGACGTTTCTGTTCTCAGGAACCGTTCGCGACAATATCGCCTACGCCCGTCCGGAGGCTACAGACCAAGAGGTGCTCCAGGCAGCGACGCGCCGCGATGGCACATGAGTTCATCATGCAGCTTCCCCAACGTTACTTGTCGCAAATCGGGGAGCGGGGGTAAAACTCTCTGGCGGTCAGCGCCAGCGCATCGCCATCGCGAGAGGTTTCCTGCGCAATCCCCGGATCCTGATCTTCGACGAAGCGACTTCGCATCTGGATTCGGAGTCCGAACGGCTTGTCCAGCAGGCGCTGGCAACGATCACACCCGGAAGGACCGTCTTAATGATCGCCCACCGCCTTTCCAGCATCGCCCGGGCCGACCGAATTGCTGTCATCGAGGACGGCGAGATCGTCGAGCTCGGAACGCACGAGGAATTACTGGCTCTGAATGGCGTTTATCACAGGCTCCTTGCCCTGCAATTGGACGTGGCCGAGTTCTGAGCCGTCTGAAAATCCTCATCGGGCACCTCGAATTGCCGAAGCAATCCGCTGCCGCCGACTACACCGTGGATAGTAGCGAAGAGTCCCTCATTGGGGTGTGCGGCAACGTCTGCGTTTGGGACTTACGGTCTAGATGCAGTACCGATAGGTTGTGCGCCGTTGCTCTTGTTATCCTGCTCTTCAGCGAATTTTCAGATGGATCGCCTACCATCTTTATTCAATGAACACAGACGCGATGACGGTGCTGGGTAACGTTCTCCGGATCGAAACTCTGAATTAGGATCCTAAAGAGGAACAACTATGAAGGCATTTGCGATATCGCTTTTGGTAATTTCCATCAATTCCGTATGGTTGGCCTACAGCCAAGCCACTCCGCCTTTGAAATTGAGTCAGACAATCCCACTTCCGGGAGTCGAAGGGCGCATCGATCACATGAGCGTCGATGTCAAAGGCCAAAGGCTGTTTGTTGCGGCTTTGGGTAACAACACGGTAGAAGTCGTGGATCTTGCGCAAGGTAAACGGTCGCGCAGTATCACCGGCT
>WNGD01003831.1_pt1 | contig 15017 bp, 6 predicted proteins | sample 5400671 | NCBI WGS metagenome assembly WNGD01 (sample SAMN13153369, study PRJNA577476) | soil metagenome | isolation source: 40 cm soil or saprolite under grassland replicate 2 | place: USA:California | collected 2016-06-15 | reverse complement strand
TCGAGCTACACCGGCGTCCGCTTCGAGAATCGCCTCCACGATACCCGCGACCTCAACGTCTTCACCTATCGCAACTACTACAACGGCGGCGGAGTGGCGTTGGGCGACTTGAGCGGCGACGGGCTCTCGGAGATCGTGCTCACGTCGAATCTGGGCGGCACGCGCCTCTACCTGAACGAAGGGAAGTTCCGCTTCCGCGACGTGACCGAGGAGGCCGGCCTGCACAGCAAAGGGTGGACCACCGGCGTCACCCTCGCCGACGTGAACGGCGACGGACGGCTCGACATCTACGTCTGCCACGCCGGCAACGTGGAGGGAAAGCTCCGAGCCAACGAGCTCTACATCAACCAGGGGGTGAACGCGCACGGGGTCCCGACCTTCCTCGAGCAGGCCGCCGCTTACGGCGTCGCGGATTCAGGCTATTCCGTCCAGGCGGTGTTCTTCGACTACGACCGCGATGGGGATCTGGACCTGTTCTTGATCCGCAACTCTCCTCGGCCGGTCTCGAGCTTCGGGATGCGCAACATGCGGAACGTGCGCGACCCGCTGGGCGGCGCCAGGCTGTACCGCAACGACGGCGGGCACTTCGTGGACGTGAGCGAGCAGGCCGGCATCTTCGGGAGCGAGATCGGCTTCGGCCTGGGCGTGGTGGTGAGCGACGTGAATCGCGACGGCTGGCCCGACATCTACGTCTCGAACGACTTCTTCGAGCACGACTACCTCTACCTCAACAACCGCGACGGGACCTTCCGCGAGGTGCTCGCCGGCGCGATGCCCTACTCGAGCTATTTCTCGATGGGGCTCGATATCGCGGACGTGAACAACGACGGCTGGCCGGACATCTACACGACCGACATGCTGCCGGAGGACGAATACCGGCTCAAGACGACATCGTCCTTCGAGGGCTGGGACGTCTACCAGACCAAGGTACGAGAGGGCTATCACCACCAGTTGATGCGCAACATGCTCCAGCTCAACAACGGCAACGGCACGTTCTCGGACATCGGCCAGATGGCCGGCGTGGCGCGGACCGATTGGACCTGGAGCGGGCTCATCGCGGATCTCGATCTCGACGGCTACAAGGACATCTACGTCGCGAATGGCCTGGCCCGGGACGTGACGTCACAGGATTACGTTGCCTTCCTGGCGAACAAGGAGACGATGCTCGAGGCCGCGAGCGGCAAGCGGGTCGACTTCCTGCGGCTGGTCAACGCGATGAGCTCCACGCCCCTGCCGAACTACGCGTTCCGCAACAAGGGTGATCTCACCTTCTCGAACGAGAGCGCCGCCTGGGGGTTGAACACGCCGAGCTTCTCCAACGGCGCGGCGTACGGAGACCTGGACGGCGACGGGGCGCTCGACCTGGTGGTGAACAACGTCAACCAGGAAGCGTTCGTGTATCGCAACAACGCCCGCACGCTCCTGCAGAACCACTATCTCCAGGTCAAGCTCGAGGGCGAGGGCGCCAATCGGTTCGCGATCGGGGCGAAGGTGACGGTGTGGAGCGGCGGGGGGGGGCGGGGCGGCCAGCAGTTCTTCCAGGAGGAAGAGCCCACGCGCGGCTTCCAGTCGAGCGTCGACTATGTGCTCACCTTCGGGATCGGAAGCCGTGACACCCTCGATTCGGTCCAGGTGGAGTGGCCCGATAAGGAGGGGCGTGTGAGCCTGCTGACGCACGTCGCGGCCAACCAGCGCCTGACGATAAGACAGGCGGACAGTCGGATAGTCGGTTCGTCAGGCTGTCGAGCCGTAGACCATCCGACTATCCGAGTATCCGACTGTCCGACGCCGCTCTTCACCGACGTTACGGATCGGGTCGGATTGCCGTACGTGCACCGCGAGAACGAGTTCGTGGATTTCGACCGGGAGCGCCTGATTCCGAAGCTGGTTTCGACCGAAGGGCCGTTCATCGCCGTGGCCGACGTGAACGGCGACGGACTGGACGACATGTTCATCGGAGGGGCGAAGGGTGAGCCGGGCGCGCTGCTGATCCAGCAGCGCGACGGCAGGTTCGCGCGCAGCAACGAGAAGCTGTTCGAGCAGGATCAGGCGTCGGAGGACCTGGGCGCCGTGTTTTTCGACGCGAACGGCGACGGTCGCCCCGACCTCTACGTCGTGAGCGGTGGCAGCGAGTTCTCGGACCTGTCGCCCGCGCTGCAGGACCGGCTCTACCTGAACGACGGGCAGGGCCGCTTCCACAAGGCGACCGGTAACCTGCCGGCCGAGTACCTCAGCGGCTCGCGCGTCGTGGCGGCCGATTACGACGGCGACGGCGACGTCGATCTGTTCGTCGGCGGGCGCGTCGTGCCGTGGCGCTACGGTGCCGATCCCCAGAGCATGCTGCTCCAGAACGACGGCCACGGCCATTTCACCGACGTCACCGCGCGGCTCGCGCCCGAGCTGGCGCGGGTCGGCATGGTGACCGACGCGGTGTGGCAGGACGTGGATGGCGACGGTCGGCCGGACCTGGTGGTCGTGGGCGAGTGGATGCCGATCACGATCTTCCACAACGCGGGCGGCGGGAAGCTCGTGCGCGCCAACACGCCCGGGCTCGAGCAGAGCGAGGGATGGTGGAATCGCATCGTGGCCGGTGACTTCACCGGCCGTGGGCGCGTCGATTTCATCGTCGGCAACCTGGGGCTCAACACGCGGTTTCGCGCCACCGCGGCCGAGCCCGTCACCATGTATGTGAAGGACTTCGACGGCAACGGCTTCGTCGAGCAGATCGTGTCGCTCTACAACCACGGGACGAGCTACCCGCTCGCGCTGCGCGACGATCTCATCAAGGCGCTCCCCTATCTCAAGGTGCGCTATCTCAATTACAAGGATTACGCCCGTCAGACCGTGACGGATATCTTCTCGCCCGACCAGCTCGCGGGCGCGATCTTCAAGCAGGCGCGCACGTTCGCGACCGCGCTGGCGCGGAACAACGGGGACGGCTCGTTCACGCTCGTGCCGCTGCCGCTCGAGGCGCAGATCGCCCCGGTCTACGGCATCCTGGCGCGTGACTTCGGCGGGGACGGCAAGACCGACCTGCTCCTGGCCGGAAACTTCGACGGCGTGAAGCCGGAGATCGGGCGCATGAGCGCGAGCTACGGACTGTTCCTGCGCGGCGACGGCACGGGGCACTTCACTCCGATTCACGCTTCGGAGAGCGGCTTTGTCGTGCCCGGGCAGGCGCGAGACATCCAGCGCGTCCGCACGCGACAGGGCGAGGTGTACGTCGTCACCCGGAACAACGATCGCCCGCTCATCTTCCGTTCCACCGGGGCAGGCAGGCTCGTGTTATCCGTCGGCGCTCAGCCCGGGGACACACGGTGAGGTGGCGTATGCGTGATCGAGTCGGTGCCATGGCGGTGATGCTGGCGGGATGCGCCCTCGCCGCGGGGTGTGCCAACGCCCCCGTGGATTATCGCGCGCAGCCGCCCGATCCGGAGCTGCTCCACGCCGCCGTCCATCAGCTCACCGGCGTCATCGTGTACGACATCTTCAGCCCGCCGCAGGCGAGCCGGGTGTACGCGTACGCGAGCATCGCCGCGTACGAAGCGCTGCGACCCGACCACCCCGAATATCGCACCTTGGCGGGACAGTTGAACGGACTGACCCCCGTTCCCGCCCCCGCGCCGTCGCCCGACTCGGAGTTGTACCTCCCGCTGGCGAGCGTGCACGCGTTCATGACGGTGGGCAAGGCGCTCACGTTCTCGCAGGCGCGCATGGACTCGCTGCGTGCGGCGCTGGACGAGCGGATCCGCCGCACGGGAGTTCCCGCTCCGGTCTTCGCGCGCTCCATCGCGTACGGCGAGCGGGTCGCGCAGCACATCCTCGCCTGGGCGGCGCGGGATCATTACCTCCAGACCCGGGGCTATCCGAAGTACGCCGTCACGACCGCTCCCGGGCGGTGGGTGCCCACGCCGCCGGCCTACATGGATGCGGTCGAGCCCCACTGGGGCGAGCTGCGCCCGTTCGTCATGGACTCCGGGAGCCAGATCCGGCCGCAGCCGCCCCGCGCATTCGATATGGCGAAGACGAGCCCCTATTTCCGGCAGGTGAACGAGGTCCTCGAGAGGGGGAGGCATCTGACGGACGAGCAGCAGGCCATTGCCTCGTTCTGGGATTGCAACCCGTACGTGATGAACGTCCAGGGCCATACCATGTTCGCGACCAAGAAGGTCACGCCCGGGGGGCACTGGATGGGCATCGTGGGCGTCGCCGCGCGGAAGGCGCGCGCCGATCTCATGCGGTCGGCCGCAGCCTACGCGCGCACGGCGATCGCGCTGGCGGACGGGTTCATCAGCGCCTGGGACGAGAAGTACCGCAGCAATCGGGTGCGACCCGAAACGGTGATCAATGCCCGTCTGGACACCCGGTGGGAGCCGCTGTTGCAGACGCCGCCGTTTCCGGAATATCCCAGTGCCCACAGCGTCATCTCGACGGCGGCGGCCACGGTGCTGACGGATGAGTTCGGCGCAGGGTTCGCATTCGTGGACAGCACGGAAGCCGAGTATGGTCTACCGGCCCGGTCGTTCGCGTCCTTCCGGCAGGCTGCCGCCGAGGCGGCTATCAGCCGCCTGTACGGCGGGATCCACTACCGCCAGGCGATTGAAGAAGGCGCGAGCCAGGGACGACGGGTCGGTGAGCTCGTGCTGCGGCGGGTCCGGACCCGGGCGGACGAGCGAGCGTCAGCGAGTCTTCCGACTCACTGACCCGGCCGCTTCGTCTTGATGATGATGACGCCGTTGGCGCCCCGCACGCCGTACATCGCCGTGCTGACGGCGTCCTTCAGCACCTCGATAGACTGGATGGTTTCCGGTGCGATGCCGCTGAGGCTGCCGTTTGGTCCCGGCTGAATCTCGATGCCGTCGAGCACGTACAGCGGCTCCTTGCTGCCGTAGAGGGACGTGGTGCCGCGGATGCGCACCGCGATGCCGCCGTCGGCAGTCCGGGTCACCGTGACTCCGGCGACGCGACCCGCGAGGACGTTCTCCACCGGCTCGCCGGGCGCGCGCTGAATATCTTCCGCCGTGACGGTGGAGCGGGTCGCGGGGCTGGGCGCGGGGGTCTGGTCCGGGCTCGTGCTCCGGTGGCTGCATCCGGCGATGAGCCCGACAACGAGACCAATGGGCAGGAGGGAGCGGGGTGAGAACACTGTCATGGGAACCCCCCGGTAAGAGGGCGCAGGCCTCCTTCACAATAATACCTCGAACGTGAAAAGGACATGCACATGTCGATGCGCCGCTGGGCTTGCCCCCTCGCCCGCCTCGCCCTCGTGGCCCCCTTTATCGGCGCGACCGCCTCTGCCCAGGTGCAGCTGCGCGTGGCCTCCCAGCGCGACGCAGAGGGCCACGCGTGGTGGCAGCACGCCGTGTTTTACGAGGTCTATCCTCGCAGCTTCGGCGATGCCAACAACGACGGCCTCGGCGACTTGAATGGCATCACCCAGCACCTCGACTACCTCCAGGACCTAGGCGTCGATGCCATCTGGATCACGCCGTGCTACCCGTCGCCGCAGGTGGACTTCGGCTACGACGTCAGCAACTACGAGGACATCGCCTCGGAGTACGGCACGCTCGCCGACTTCGACCGCCTGCATGCCGAGGCGCAACGGCGCGGCATCCGGATCATCTTCGATCTCGTGGTCAACCACACGTCGGACCAGCACCCCTGGTTCCTGGAATCCAAGGCGTCGCGCACAAACCGGAAGCGCGACTGGTACGTGTGGCGCGACGGCAAGGGACCGAACGTGCCGCCCAACAACTGGACCGCGATCTTCGGCGGCTCGTCCTGGCAGTACGATCCGGCGACGGGGCAGTACTACTACCACGCTTTTTATCGCCAGCAGCCCGATCTCAACTGGCGCAATCCGGCCGTCGAGACGGCGATGCTCGACGTCACGCGCTGGTGGTACGCGCGCGGCGTCTCGGGCTTCCGCCTCGACGCCGTCAACACGCTGTTCGAGGACCCGCAGCTCCACGATAACCCAACCCGGCCGGGAGTGAACGCCTACGGGGACCAGGAGCAGGTGCGGAAGTACGACGACAATCTACCGGAGAACCACCGTGTGCTGCGTGCGTTGCGCCAGGTCGCCGACACGTACGACGCGGTACTGATCGGAGAGACCTGGACGGATGACGTCCAACAACTCAAAGCGTACTACGGGTCGAACCATGACGAGGTCCACATGCCGATGGATCTCATGTTCACGGAGCTGGGCCGCACGCCGGGCGCGCGAGTCCAGCGGCTCGATGCCAGGGCGTTCCGGCGGCACATCGCGGCCATGGAGACGTCCGGCGAGTGGCCGGTGTACGTCGTGAGCAATCACGACATTCCCCGCGTGGCCACGCGCTTCGCCGATGGCCAGCACGATGACCAGATCGCGAAGGCGATCGGCGCGTTCTATCTGACGCTACGCGGGACGCCGGTGATGTATTACGGCGAAGAACTCGGCATGCAGAACAACGATCCGCAGCGCAAGGAGGACGTCAAAGATCCGATCGGCATCAAGGGGTGGCCCAAGGAAAAGGGCCGCGACGGCGAGCGCACGCCCATGCAGTGGACCCACGGCCCCAACGCCGGCTTCAACGCCGGCGCCAAGCCGTGGCTTCCGGCACCGCCTTCCGCCAGGACGCACAACGTGGCTACCGAGAACGCGGATCGGACCTCGGTTCTGAGCGTCTACAAGGCCGTGCTGAAGCTACGCCATGAAGACCCTGCGGTGCGCGACGGCAGCTACGTCCCGCTGAACGAGGATGACCCCAACGTCATGAGCTACCTGCGCCGGTACAAGGACGACGTGGTCCTCGTGGTCATCAACATGTCCGGCCAGGACCGGACGGCCAAATTCGATCTCAGCGCGCAGGGGCTCAGCGGGGCAGGAGCCCGGCCGATAGTCCAGTCCGCCGCGCGGGGTGACCTGAGCGGCGTGAAGCTCGGGGCGTACGGCATCTTCATTGCAGAAGTGAAATAGTGCGTCGAGCAGCGCTGGCCCTCTGCGCCACCGTCCTGGCCCTTGCGGGCTGTCACGGTCGGGAGGGTCGCCAGAGGCTCTTCGAGTTGCTCCCACCCGAGCGCACCGGTGTCACGTTCGTGAACCGCCTGCCAGACGACACCGCGTTCAACATCCTCAACTACCTGTACTACTACAACGGCGGTGGCGTCGCCGTGGGCGACGTCAACAACGACGGCCTCCCCGATCTCTACTTCACGTCGAACCGGGGGCCAAACCGGCTCTACCTGAACAGGGGGAACTACCGGTTCGAGGACGTGACCGAGCGGGCCGGTGTGGCAGACTCCGAAGGGTGGAAGACTGGCGTCACCATGGCCGATGTCAACGGGGACGGCTGGGTCGACATGTATGTCTCCGCCGTCGACTACCTCGGGATGCACGGGCACAACGTGCTCTACATCAACAACCGCGACGGCACCTTCACCGACCGTACGAAACAGTACGGTCTCGACTTCGACGGCTATTCCACCCAGGCCCTCTTCTTCGATTATGACGGAGACGGCGACCTGGATATGTACCTGCTGAACCACTCGACGCACACGGAGCGCGCCATCAGCCCCCGCGCGGGCCGCTACATCCGCGATCCGCGAGCGGGCGACCGCCTGTTCCGCAACGCGGGGGGGGGCCACTTCGTGGATGTGAGCGAGCAGGCCCACATCTACGGGGGCGCGTACGGCTTCGGCCTGGGCGTGGTGGCGAGTGACCTGAACGGCGACGGCTGTCCCGACTTGTACGTGGCGAACGACTTTCAGGAGGACGACTTTCTCTACCTCAACAACTGCGACGGGACGTTCACCGAGTCGATCGCGAAGGCGACGGGGCACACCAGCCGCTTCTCGATGGGCGTGGACGCCGCCGATTTCAACAACGATGGCCGGCCGGATCTGATGGTGCTCGACATGCTACCGGAGCAGGAGAAGATCCTCAAGACCTCCGCCAACGCCGAGAGCTGGAACGTCTACTACCTGAGGATGCAGGCGGGCTATCATCCGCAGTACGCCCGCAACACCCTGCAGCTCAACCGCGGTCCCGTTGGAGCAACGACACGGTTCAGCGACATCGGCTATCTCGCCGGTGTCTCTGCGACCGATTGGAGCTGGGCCCCGCTGTTCGCGGACCTGGACAACGACGGCTACAAGGATCTGTTCATCACCGACGGCATCTATCGCCGGCCCAACGACCTCGACTACATCAATTACGTCGGCAACGAGGCCGTCCAGGCCTCGCTGCGAGACGGCATCAACACGAAGCATCTGAAGCTGCTGAAACAGCTGCCGCAGATTCCCCTCGCCAACCACGCGTACCGCAACAACGGGGACCTGACATTTGCGAACATGGCGGAGGCCTGGGGCCTGGCGCAGCCGGGGTTCTCGAACGGAGCCGTCTACGTCGACCTGAACAACAGCGGCGCGCTCGATCTGGTGGTGAACAAGATCAACGCGCCCGCCGCGATCTACCGGAACCACGCGCGGGAGCTGACCGGGAACCACTATCTGCAAGTGGTGCTGCGAGGCTCCGGGGCCAACACGGCGGGGATCGGCACGAAGGTCGTCATCAAGCAGGGCGGCAAAGGCGGCACGGTTCAGATGCTGGAGCAGTTCCCGACGCGCGGCTTTCAGTCGTCCGTGGATCCGCGGCTGCACTTCGGGTTGGGGCAGTCTACGCGGATCGACTCGTTGATCGTTACCTGGCCCGATCGCCGCTACCAGGTGTTGATGGACGTCGCGGTCGATCGCACGCTCACTCTGTTCCAAAAGGACGCCGGGGATGGGCACCGGTCACCTTTGCCGCCCCTGCCGCCTGTGCCGCTGCTCGACGACGTCACGGATCGGCTCGGCATTGATTTCAAGCACGCCGAGAACAGCTTCTACGACTACGACCGCGAGCCGCTGATTCCGCACCTGCTGTCGACCGAGGGGCCCGCCCTCGCCGTCGGCGACGTGAACGGCGACGGGCTCGATGACGTCTACGTGGGCGGCGCCAAGTGGCAGGCGGGACGGCTCTTCATCCAGCAGCGCGACGGCACGTTCCGCGCCAGCAAGCAGCCCGCCTTCGAGGCGGATAGCCTCTCGGAGGACGTCGACGCGGTCTTCTTCGACGCCAACGGCGATGGCCGTCCCGATCTCTACGTCGTGAGCGGCGGCAACGAGTTCTGGGGAGACCACGATGCGCTTCAGGACCGGCTCTACCTCAACGACGGCCACGGGCATTTTCACCGCGATGCGCAGGCCCTCCCTCGTCTCTTCGAGAGCGGGTCGTGCGTGGTCGCGGGCGACTTCAGCGGCGACGGCCATGTCGATCTGTTCGTCGGACGGCGCGTCGCGCGCGACTACGGCCTCGCGCCGCGAAGCTATCTGCTCGAGAATGACGGGACGGACCACTTTCGCGACGTCACGCTCGAGCAAGCCCCGCAGCTCGCCCACGTCGGGATGGTGACCTCGGCCGCCTCGATCGACTACGATCACGACGGACGGCTCGATCTGATCGTCACCGGGGAGTGGATGGCGGTCCGCGTCTTCCACCAGGAGAACGGCCGGCTCGTGGACCGCACGGCCGAGGCCGGGCTCGCGGGAACGGAAGGGTGGTGGAACAGCATCACGGTGGCCGATCTGAACGGTGACGGCCGCCCCGACCTCGTGCTGGGCAACCTCGGCCGCAACTCCTACCTGCGGGCGTACCCGACCGAACCAGCCCGGCTGTACGTCCACGACTTCGGACACAACGGCACCCTGGAGCAGATCCTCACCTTCTACAAGCACGGGGTGAGCTATCCGCTCGTGGGCCGCGACGAGCTGGTCCGCCTGCTGCCGCAGCTGCGCAGCAGGTACCCGTCGTACGCCGCCTTCGGCGCCAGCCGCATCGAGGACATCTTTCCCGCGTCGGAGCTGCAGCAGGCGACCGTGCTGGAAGCGCACGTCTTCGCGAGCTCCGTCGCCCTGAACAGCGGGCACGGCACCTTCGAGCTCGCGCCGCTGCCCGTGGAGGCTCAGTTCGCGCCGATCTACGGCTCCGTCGCAGCGGACTTCGATGGCGACGGGCGCATCGATCTCCTGCTCGGGGGCAACCAGTACGGCGTGCCGCCCGTTCTCGGCCGCTACGATGCCAGCTACGGCGTGCTGCTCTCCGGCACAGGAGACGGGCGCTTCGTCGCTGTGGATGTGGCGCGGAGCCACCTCATGATCGACGGACAGGTACGCCACATAGAGCCGCTGCGGCACGCGGGCGGCGACCGACTGATCGTCGTCGCGCGCAACAACGACAAGCTCCAGATCCTTCGGCCGATGCGAGCGCGATGAGCCTTCTCGCCCTGCTGCTCGCGGCGCAAACCCTCGCGCGCGCCGACACCGTCCCCCCCTATGTCTCGTTCCCGGAGCCGGGGCTCGACGACCCCGCAGCCTACGAAGGCTACGCCACCCGACTGTACCGGGACGCGAGCGGGAACGCGTTCCAGGTCTACCTGAAAGGCGCTACGGGACGCGTGGTGAACCTGTGGGCCGACGCCGCCAACGAGAGCGTAGGTTTCACGGTCCGCGACTCGAGCGGTAGGCCGGCCGAGCTCGCCTGGGGCTCCGCCGGAGCCGCGGTGGAGCGGTCGGTGGGGGCGGGGCGGGCGGGGGGGGCGGGGGGGGCGCGCACCCGCTCGGTGTCCTATGGCCTCGAGGCCCCGTCCTCTGTCACCGTCGGTCTCTTGCTGCTCGGCTCGATGCGCGTGGAGCGGGACTTTCAGTACGCGGGCCGCGATTCGCTGCCCCTCGACGCGGCTCCGTTCCCACAGCCCGACCTGTCCGCGCTGATCGACCATATCGCCAAGTTGCCCGCGGCCGAGCGCGCGCGTCAGCTGACCCTGCTCGGCGCGAGCACGATCAGCGCGCTGCGCGAGCGGCTCTCCCCCCGGATCGTCCTCACCCCCCGTCCCCCTCTCCGCAATGCGGAGAGGGGGAGGGAGGGGGGCAGTTCCGATACCGCTTGGGCGGTGCGTGTCGAGCAAGTGAGCATCGACGGCAAGGGCCACCTCTGGCTCACGCTCGAGGGCGACGCCCGGGAGACCGTCCCCGCGGTCTCCGGGAACATGGTCACGATCCGTCGCCCGGCCGGCGGCCCAGTGCGCCTGAGGGTGCGCGTGACGACCGATGCTCCCGCGCTCACGCCGCTCACGCGGGACGACATCTTCAACGACGAGTTTCGTCGGTTCTATGCCGCGATACGGGCGGACACGGTGCACCCAGTCGCGTTGCGGCGGCTGGAGCGCGAGGTGCGGGGCGTCGAGCTCCTGTGCTATGGCGAGAAGCTCATGGCGGGCCTGCCCAACTTCGCCACGTACTTCGGCCGCGACATGTTGATGGCCGCGCTGCTGATGCAGCCGGTGTGGGCGCCGGCGATGCGGGAGCACGTCATCGCCAGCGCGCTGCGCAAGCTCTCGCCCGACGGGGACGTGAGCCACGAGGAAGCGCTGGGCGGCCAGGCGATCCGCGAGAACGCGGCCGAATACAACCGCCTGGTGCAGCGCGGCCTGCTGGCGCGCGCCCGGACCGTGCTGGCGCATTTGCAGGCCACGCGCGAGAACTACGTGATGGTGGACGACGACTTCCAGCTGCCGGTGGTCGCGGCGCGCTACCTCGCGGACCCGCGCGTGCCGGCGGATCGCAAGCGCCGGTTCCTCAGCGGGGACGGCCGTCTCCCGCGGCTCGTCTCCAACCTGGCGTTCGTCACGCGACGGGCGCAGCCTTACGCGCGCCATGCGGTGGCGACCAACCTGGTGAGCTTCCCGCGCGCGTCAGACGGTCACTGGATCTCGGCGAGCTGGCGGGACAGCCGGACGGGGTACGGCGGTGGCCGGTTCGCGATGGACGTCAACGTCATCTGGGTGCCGCAGGCGCTCGAGGCCGTGGGGACGATCCTCGACGCGCTGAAAGCCCTCGGCATGACGCCCGCGATCCGCGATGAGCCCCTTGCCACGTTCGCGCGCGACCGCGCGGCGCTCGCGCGAGCAGTGACGGCATGGCAGGGTGCCGCGCGACACTTTGCGGTGGCGCTGGCGCCCGGGGACGTCGCGAAACGCGTCGCGGCGCGGCAGGCCTGGCTGCCGCGACCGGAGGGGGAGTACTGGGAGAAGGTCCTCGGGCAGGGGGGCGTTCACAGGGACACGCTGCGGTTTCTCGCTCTGTCGCTCGATGGCCGCGGGCGACCGATCCCGATCGTCAACACCGACCCGGCCATGGCCCTGCTCCTCGGGCCCGTGCCCGCGAAGCGGGTGCGGGAGCTCGTGCGCCCCATCATGACGCCCTACCCGATAGGCCTGTTCGTCGAGGAGCTGGGCCCCGTCGTCGCCAACGATACCTACGCGACGGCCGAGGCCTGGGAGAGCTTCCGCCGGGATCCGTACCACGGGCCGACCGTCGTGTGGGGACGGGACGTGAACGTATTGCTCGCCGGCCTCGCCATGCAGGTCGCGGCGGCGCCGGCGGGTTCCGACGTGGCTCCTCTCGAAGCCGCGTTGCAGCGGACGATCACAGCGGTGGATCACTCCGGACTGCGGCATGCCGAGCTGTGGAGCTATCGCATCGAAGACGGACGGCTGGTTCCGTCGCGCTACGGGACCAGCTCGGACGTGCAGCTGTGGAGCCTGACCGACCTCGCCGTTCAATATCTCCTCAACCACCCAGTGCCACCCCCATGACCAACCTGCACGCCTTCGACATCGTCGTCATCGCCGGGTACTTCCTCATCTTGCTTGGGATCGGCTATTGGGCGGCGCGCCGCGAGAAGAACGTCAGCGCCGACTATTTCCTGGCGAGTCGGGACGTGGGCTGGTTCGCGGTCGGGGCGAGCCTGTTCGCGTCGAACATCGGGAGCGAGCATCTCGTCGGCCTCGCGGGCACGGGGGCGGCGAGCGGGCTCGCGGTGGGTCACTTCGAATGGCTGGCGTGCTTCATGCTGCTGCTGCTCGGCTGGCTGTTCGTGCCGTTCTATCTGCGGAGCGGCGTGTACACGATGCCGGAGTTCCTCGAGCGCCGCTTCAACCCGGCCTCGCGCACCTACTTCACGTGGGTGTCGATCATCGGGTATGTGCTGACCAAGATCAGCGTCACCCTGTTCGCGGGCGGCGTGGTGATGCGCGAGGTGACCGGGTACAGTGTCTGGACCAGCGCCGTCATCCTGATCATCATCACGGGGCTCTACACGGTCCTGGGGGGCTTGCGTGCCGTGATTTACACGGAAGTCATGCAAGCCGTCGTGCTGATCATCGGGTCGGCGACCATGGCGCTGGTGGGCTTGCACGCGGTCGGCGGATGGAGCGGGCTCGAGGCGCGCGTGCCCGCGGACTTCTTCTCCATGTGGAAGCCCGTCGATCACCCCAATTTCCCCTGGACGGGCATCGTGTTCGGAGCGCCGATCCTCGGCGTGTGGTACTGGTGCACCGACCAGCACATCGTGCAGCGGGTGCTCGCGGCCCGGAACGTGAGCGCGGCTCGCACCGGCACGATCTTCGCCGGGTTCCTGAAGATCCTGCCGGTGTTCATCTTCGTCTTGCCGGGGATCATCGCCGCGGCGTTGTACTCGGACATCCGGGGCGGGGCGGCCGATGCGGCGTACCCGGCGCTGGTGACGCGGCTGCTGCCGGCCGGGTTCAAGGGGCTCGTGCTCGCGGGGATGCTCGCGGCGCTGATGAGCTCGCTCGCGTCCGCGTTCAACTCGTGCTCGACCCTGCTCACGTGGGACGTGTACCGCAAACTCCGACCGGACGCGAGCGAGCAGCGGCTGGTGGCCGTCGGGCGGGCGACCACGGTGCTGCTGGTCGGCCTGGGTCTCATGTGGATCCCGTTCATGAAGTACATCTCGCCGCAGATCTACATCTACCTGCAGAGCGTACAGGCCTACATCGCACCGCCGATCGCGGCGTGCTTCCTGTTGGGCGTGCTGTACCCGAGGCTGAACGGCACCGGCGCGTTGGCCGCGCTTTGGACCGGGCTGGTGCTCGGGACGGCACGACTGGTGCTCGAGCTCGCGCGGGCCCATCTGGCGAGCGGCACGGTCTGGGCCTGGCTCGCAGGCGTCAACTTCCTCCACTTCGCGGCCCTGCTGTTCGCGCTGTGCGCGGGAATCCTGATCGCGGTCAGCCTGGGGACCGCCCCACCCTCACCCGCGCGGACCGCCGGGCTGACGTACGGCGCGCCGGAGATCACCGCCGTCCCGGTGTCCGCGGGCCCGCGACGCTCGAACGTCGTCCTCTCCATCGTCCTCGCCGCCACGATCGGGGTGCTGTGGATCGTGTTCCGGTGAGACAAGGGCGGCAGGGGCGGCAGCGGCGGCAGAGGCGGCAAGGGCACGGAGCCCGTGCCGCCCTTGCCCTCCGTGCCGTCCTTGCCGCCCTTACCGCCCTTGTCGTCGCGACCGGGTGCCGGCCGGCTCCCTCCCCCGGCTCGCGCTACGACCCCGCGCGCGACCTTGGGCCCCTGTTCCAGGACGTCCAGCTATCAGGGATCTTCGCCGACTCGAAGACGTTCGTCGACGCCCGGCCGCTCCTCGCGCCGGCCGATATCGCCGCCCGCTACGCCACGGCGCGGGGCGCCCCTGGGTTCAGGTTGCAGGCGTTCGTGCAGCAGCATTTCGAGCTGCCGCGCACGGCGGACGGAGCCTTTCGCACGGACACCTCCCAGACCATGGAGCAGCACATTCGCGCGCTCTGGCCGACGCTCACCCGCGCCCCTCCTCCCGACGCGGCGACCGGGCGCTCGCCCCGTTCCGAGACGGAACGGGGCTCGTCGCTGATTCCGCTGCCGCAGGAGTACGTCGTCCCAGGGGGCCGCTTCCGCGAGATTTACTACTGGGACTCGTATTTCACGATGCTCGGGCTCGTCGCCAGCGGCCGGACCGACCTCGTGCGCCACATGCTCGACAACTTCGCGTACCTGATCGCGACAGTCGGGCACATCCCCAACGGCAACCGGACGTACTATCTCAGTCGCAGCCAGCCACCGTTCTTCGCCGCCATGGTCGGGCTCTACGCGACGGC
>WNGD01007570.1_pt1 | contig 15019 bp, 14 predicted proteins | sample 5400671 | NCBI WGS metagenome assembly WNGD01 (sample SAMN13153369, study PRJNA577476) | soil metagenome | isolation source: 40 cm soil or saprolite under grassland replicate 2 | place: USA:California | collected 2016-06-15 | reverse complement strand
CGAACCTGCTCCCGGGCACAGTCACGGGCGCCGAGCTCGTCCGCCTCGATGACGGGACGGAGGTTCGAGTCTCGAAGGAAGCGATCGACGGTCGCTCGGGACGCGTATCGGCCGGCATCCGCCCCGAGAAGATCCGACTCGACGGCGACGAGGCGAACAAGCTCGCCGGCACGGTCAAGGAACACGCGTACATCGGCGTCGCCACGCAGTACATCGTCGAGACCGGCTGTGGCCCGCTCGCCGTGTACGCGCAGAACGCACGCCCGGGCTCGGAGACGATCGCGCCGGGAGAGCAGGTGACCCTGAGCTGGAGCCCCGAAGCCACGTTTGTGGTCGAAACAAAGGAGGAGAACGAATGAGTGACCAGTTGACCCGCCGCCAGCTGATGGACCGCGCGGCTCTCGGAGGCGCTGTGATCCTCGTCCCGGGCTGGCTTGCGGCCTGCGGTTCGAGCGGTAAGAAGAAGGCGGCGAGCAGCTCGCACAAGCTCGCCAAGACCCTTCACTTCTCGAACTGGACGCTCTACATGGACACGAACAACAAGACGCACTCAAACCCCTCGCTCGTCCAGTTCCAGAAGAAGTACGGCGTCCACGTCGACTACGTCGAGGACATCAACGACAACGCCTCGTTCTTCGGCAAGATCCAGGGGCAGCTCTCGCGTGGCCAGTCGGTCGACCGAGACATCGTCGTCCTCACCGACAACGACCGCTACCTGTCGCTGATGATCAAGAAGGGTTGGGCCGAGAAGCTCGACAAGTCGGCCATTCCCAACATGAAGAACCTGGTCGACATCCAGAAGCACCCGAACTTCGACCCGAACCGCGACTACAGCCTGCCGTGGCAGTCGGGGATGACCGGGATCGCCTACAACGACACGCAGACCGATCCGGTGCTGTCGGTCGACGACCTGCTCACAAACCCGAAGCTGAAGGGCAAGATGACGTGCCTCAACTCGATGGGCGATGCGCTCACCATCGTGATGCTCGCCAACGGCGACGATCCGTCGAAGGTGACGGACAAGTCGTTCAACGCGGCGTTCAACCGGATCAAGAAGGCCGTCGACTCCAAGCAGATCCGTCAGTTCACGGGCAACGACTACGCGCCGATTCTCGCCAGGGGCGACCTCGCGGCGGCGATGTCGTGGTCAGGCGATATTGCCCAGATCGGCAACAAGCACCTCCACTGGAACGTGCCGAAGGACGGCGGTGCCATCTGGACGGACAACATGCTGATCCCGAAGGGTGGGAACATCTACACGGCGTCGGTCTACATGAACTACGTCTACGACCCGAAGGTCCAGGGCTTGATGGAGGCGGGCGACCCGAAGCGCAACATCAGGGGCATCTACTACATCCCGCCGGTGGCCGGCGCGGGCGCGTGGGCGAAGAAGTACGACCCGTCGGTTGCCGACAACCCGCTCATCTTCCCGACGAAGGCGATGCTGGACAAGGTCCACATCTTCGACAGCAAGGCGCTCAACAACCAGAAGTACCTGACGAAGTGGCAGAACCTGATCAGCGCCTAGCGTGGGGTTTCTGCACCGGCATAGGGGGCTGACCCCGTACCTCCTGCTGGCGCCCGGCGTGCTCTGGCTTGCGCTCTTCTTCCTCGTCCCGCTCGGGTTCCTCGCCTACCAGTCGCTGCAGTCAGGTTCGATCGACTTCGGGTACGCGTTCACCTGGGCCTGGGGCAACTACTGGGATGCGATCAGGCACTACGAAGGACACTTCATTCGGTCCCTCGAATATGCCGGTATCGCAACGGTGCTCGCCCTCGTGATCAGCTATCCGGTCGCGTACTGGATCGCGTTTCGGGGCGGACGCTGGAAGAACCTGCTGCTCCTCTTCATCGTCGCGCCGTTCTTCGTCACGTACCTGATCCGGACGCTCGCGTGGGAGACGATCCTGTCCGACCACGGTTTCGTCGTCTCGACGCTGCGCAGCATGCATCTGCTCGACATCCTCGGGAGCAACGGCCACCTGCTCTCGACGGCGACCGCGGTCGTGGCGGGCATCACCTACAACTTCCTGCCCTTCATGGCGCTTCCGCTGTACGTCTCGCTGGAGCAGATCGACCAGCGTTTGATCGAGTCGGCGCAGGACCTCTACGCGAGCAAGTGGAAGGCGTTCCTGCGCGTGACGCTGCCGCTGTCGCTGCCGGGTGTCGTTGCCGGGACGCTGCTGACGTTCATCCCGGCCGCCGGGGACTTCATCAATGCCCAGCTCCTCGGCGCGCCGGGCAACCACATGATCGGGAACGTGATCCAGTCGAAGTTCCTAGAGCTCACCGACTACCCGGCCGCTGCGTCGATGTCATTCGTTCTGATGGCGGCGATTCTCGTCGCGGTGCTCGCCTACGCCCGTGCGCTCGGGACGGAGAAGTTGACGGGATGAGCTCAATCGCCGTCCCGGCCCGGTCTCGCGCCCGCGCCTCGAGCGTCTGGGCGTTCGTTCGGCGCCACCTCCTGACGGTCTACTCGCTGTTCTTTTTCGTCTACCTGATGCTCCCGATCGGGGTCGTCATCGCGTTCTCGTTCAACCATCCCAGCGGTCGCTTCAACTACGTCTGGCAGGGGTTTACGCTCGACAACTGGCGCTACTGGGACGGCGTCCCGGGCCTCAGGGACGCAATCGTGCTCTCGCTCGAGATCGCGCTCATCGCGAGCCTCCTCGCGACCGTGCTCGGGACGCTGATCGCGCTCGCGCTCGTGCGCTACGGGTTCCGAGGGCGCGGCGCGACGAACCTGCTCATCTTCCTGCCGCTCTCCACACCGGAGATCGTGCTCGGCGCCTCGCTCCTGACCCTGTTTCTGAATCTAAACGTCGTCTTCGGCTTCTGGACGATCCTGATCGCGCACGTGATGTTCTGCATCAGCTTCGCCGTTGTCACGGTGAAGGCACGGCTGATCGGCTTCGACCGTCATCTCGAAGAAGCCGCGATGGACCTCGGGGCAAACGAGTGGACGACCTTCCGCAAGGTGACGCTGCCGCTGATCGCGCCGGCGATCCTGGCCGCGCTGCTCCTGTGTTTCGCAATCTCGATCGACGATTTCGTGGTGACCTATTTCAACTCCGGCTCCTCGATCACATTCCCGCTGTTCGTCTGGGGTGCGGCCCGCGTCGGAGCGCCACCTCAGGTGAACGTGATCGGGACGGCGATCTTCCTGGTCGCGGTGACCGCCGCTCTCTTCAATGTCCTCTACCAGCGTCGCAAGGAGGTACGTGCATGAGCTCGACCGTCGCCGCACTCACTCCGGAAGAGCTCCAGAAGGCCGCGCGAGACCATCTCTGGCTGCACTTCACGCGCATGGCGGGCTACAAGGAGAACGAAGTCCCGATGATCGTGCGCGGCGACGGCTGCTACCTGGAGGACTCGAACGGCAAGCGCTATCTCGACGCGCTCGCAGGCCTCTTCGCGGTCAACATCGGCTACGGCTTCGGCGAGGAGGTCGGCGAGGCGGCCGCGGCACAGCTGCGCGAGCTCCCCTTTTACACGAACTGGGGCTACGCGCACCCGCGCGCCGTCGAGCTGGCCGCCGAGGTGGCGTCGCTCGCCCCGGGCGACTTGAACCGCGTCTTCTTCGTCTCGGGCGGATCGGAGGCGATCGAGGCGGTCTGGAAGCTCGCGCGCCAGTACCACGCGGCCCGAGGCGAACGGCGCTGGAAGGCGCTCGCGCGCCGGTTCGCCTACCACGGGACGACGATGGGCGCGCTCTCGATCAACGGGATCGCGTCGCTGCGGGTGCCGTTCGAGCCGCTGGTCCCGGACGTGATCCATGTGCGGAACACGAACCGCTATCACCGTCCGCCCGGGGAGACCGAGGAGGAGTTCACAGCGTTCCTGCTCGACGACCTGACCGAGGCGATCGAGCAGGGCCCGCCAGAGTCGATCGCGGTCGTCGTAATGGAGCCGGTCCAGAACGCCGGTGGATCGTTCACGCCGCCGGCCGGTTACTTCCAGGGTGTCCGCGAGCTCTGCGACCAGCACGGGATCCTGCTGTGCGCCGACGAGGTGATCACGGCCTTCGGGCGCGTCGGCCACTGGTTCGGCTCCGAGCGCTACGACGTCCGGCCCGACATCGTCACCTCTGCCAAGGGCCTCTCGTCCGCCTACGCGTCGATCGGCGCGGTCATCGCCACCAACAAGGTGATGGAGCCGTTCCTCGAGGGCACGACGATGTACGCGCACGGCATGACCTTCGGAGGGCATCCGGTGCAGGCGGCGATCGCCCTCAAGAACATCGAGATCATGAAGCGGGAGCGGATCGTCGAAGGCGTGCTCGAGCAGGAGGATGCATTCCGCTCCACGCTGGCGCAGCTCTGCGAGCTCCCGATCGTGGGAGACTTGCGCGGGGCCGGTTTCTTCTACGCGCTCGAGCTCGTCAAGAACAAGGAGACGCGCGAGACGTTCTCCGACGAGGAGGCGGAGTCGCTCCTGCGGGGGTTCGTCTCGCCGGCCCTGTTCGACCGCGGCCTGATCTGTCGCGCAGACGACCGCGGCGACCCGGTGATCCAGATCTCACCACCACTCGTCGCCGCGCAGGCGCAGTTCGACGAGATGGTCGGGATCCTCGGCGAGGTGCTGGCGGAGGCCTGGGAACGGGTCGACAAGAAGTGACCGTCAGGCCGGCGCTTCCGGCCTGGTGGCTCGAGGAGGCGCTGGCCTGGGAGGGTGACTCGCCCGACGCGCCGCCGCTCCAGGGCGAGCTCGACGTCGATGTGGCGATCGTGGGCGGTGGGTACACGGGACTCTGGACGGCGCTGGCGCTGAGCGAGCGCGATCCGTCCGTGCGTGTAGTCGTGCTCGAGGCGGAGCGCTGCGCCGAGGGCCCGAGCGGCCGGAACGGCGGTTTTCTGCACGGCTACTGGTCGTCGCTTGCCCGGCTGCGGGAGCTGTTCGGTGACGACGGCGCACTTGCGGTGGCGCAGGCCGCGGCCGGGTGCATTCCAGGAGTCCGCTCGTTCGTCGAGCAGCGTGGGGTGGACGTCTGGTTCCGTGAGGCACCGATGCTGCGGGTCTCGGCCGGGCCGGCGCAAGACGAGGTGATCGAGCGCTCGTTACGTGCAACACAAGAACTCGGGGTCGAGGAAGAGGCGACGGGTCTGAGCGCCGAGGAGGTGCGGCAGCGCTGCGCGTCACCACGCTTCAGGCGTGGAGCCCTCTTCCGCGAAGGGGCAACGATCCAGCCGGCCCGTCTCGCCCGTGCGCTGCGCCGAGCCACCCTCGACGATCCTTGTGTTGCACTGCACGAGCACACGCCGGCGATGCTGCTCCCCGGCCGCCCGCGCCACGTGCTCGAAACGCCGAACGGCCGCGTGCGCGCTGACGAGGTCGTCATGGCCGTGAACGCAGCCGCGGCGGGATGGCGACCGCTCGCGCGCCGGTTGACGACCTTCGGCTCCTACGTCGTCCTGACCGAGCCGGTGCCTGAGCTGCTCGAGCAGATCAACTGGACAGGCGGCGAGTCGATCGTCGACGGTCGGATGTTCCTGCACTACTTCCGCACGACGAACGATGGGCGGGTCGTGATGGGCAGCGGCTCGGGCCCGATCGGCCTCGGCGGCGGGATCGACGAGCGCTTCAGCGAGGACGAGCCGACGGCAACTCGAGCCGAGGCGGGACTGCGGTACCTGCTGCCCGACCTCGCCGAAGCCCGGGTCGAGCGCGCGTGGGGCGGCCCGATCGACGTCTCGGCCGACCACTTCCCGCTGTTCGGCACGGTTCCGGGCACCCGCGTCCACTACGGAGCCGGTTACTCGGGCAACGGCGTCGGCCCCAGCTGGCTCGGCGGCCAGATTCTTGCCCGGCTCGCCCTCGGGGAAGACGACGAGCTGACCCGGCTCCCGCTTGTCAACCGTAAGGTCCGCGGGCTACCGCCGGAGCCGCTCAAGCGCCTCGGCGGCGGCCTCGTCCGCTCAGCCCTGCTCAGTGTCGAGGAGGCTGAGCAAGAGGGCCGCCGCCCGTCGCCCGTAGCGCGCATCGGCGCGGCACTCCCGGCCCTCCTCGGGATGCGGATCGGCACCCGCTAGCCGGTTTTCTCGGCAACCAGACGGGACACAACCGCAGCAACTCCAAGCAAGGCGGAACGACCGCCCAGAAGGTCGCGAGGCGGCAACCCGCAAGAGCTAGCCGCTGGGGAAGAACGACCTGCTGCGCCCGATCTGGTAGACACCGCCTATCACGTAAAGGAGGAGAAAGATGGCTCTGCAGATCGGCGACACGGCACCGGATTTCGAGGCGGAGACGACCGAGGGGCGTATCCGCTTTCACGACTGGATCGGCGATTCCTGGGCGGTGCTGTTCTCGCACCCGAAGGACTTCACTCCGGTCTGCACGACCGAGCTCGGCTACATGGCCAAGATCAAGCCCGAGTTCGACCGCAGGGGCGTCAAGGTGATCGGCCTTTCCGTGGATCCGGTCGACAAGCACTCGGACTGGGCCAGTGACATCGAAGAGACACAAGGGCACGCGCCGAACTACCCGATCATCGGCGACGCGGACTTCAACGTCTCGAAGCTGTACGGAATGCTTCCGGCCGACACCTCGGGCGACCCGGGCGAGCGCACGCCCGCCGACAACCAGACGGTGCGCAACGTCGTCGTCGTCGGTCCCGACAAGAAGGTCAAGCTCATCCTCGTCTACCCGATGACGACTGGGCGCAACTTCGACGAAGTCTTGCGGGTGATCGATTCGCTGCAACTCACCGCCAAGCACAAGGTCGCAACCCCGGTGAACTGGCAGCAGGGCGAGGACGTGATCATCGCCGGCTCCGTTTCCGACGACGAAGCCAAAGAGACGTACCCGGAAGGGTGGAAGGCGCCACGCCCATACATCCGGATCGTGCCGCAACCTCGCTGAGGGCCCGCTGGGGAACTGTGGTCGCTCCGTAGCGCGGCAATTAGCGTCGGCGTCGACTAGGCAAGCTCCTTCGCCGCGCGAGGCTTTTCCTAAACCGTACGCGCTGGTTCGATTCTGGCCCGGGGCATCTGCCCGCTGCCTCCAGGCGCGCCTCCTGCGGAACGTCGGATACCGCTCTAACCGAGATTCCAGACTGGCGAGCGCAGACCGCATTTGACGGGCCCGTTCGCAAGTTTTGTACATAGACGCGTGTCTATTAGCTCGTCATATCCGTTACTTAATTGGAGACGTCGACGATGGATACGCGGAAAACGGCCGATGGTCTTGAACCTCCTGTTCTCGAGGATGCGAGCGGGCGCCGCGCGAGGTGGATGCGTCGGGCCGGCCGGCTCGTGTATCTGCTCTTCCTGGCCTGGCTCGTGGCGATCGTGCTCGGCGGCCTTGGCCTAACCCCGGTTCCGCAGATCCCGTTCGCGCACGCTCTGCGGTTCTCACACGGGCCGCCACAGCTCGCGCAGATGCCGCGGCCGCGGGCGCCCTCAGCCTCGGATCTCCGCCCTGCCCTGCCCGCCTCGGCGCTCACGGCGCGCGGGGGGTCTGGGCGAGCGACAGGCGCGCAAGCGCGCGCACACAACTCGAGGGCGCCCGGCCACGGCACCGTGCCTCGAGGGCGCAGCTCGACGGCGCCCGGCCACACGAAGACGACACCGTCCAACAGAGGCCGGAGCTCGACGGCGCCCGGTCATACGAAGACAATCCCCTCCGGCTCGCACCGGAAGGTCCCGCCGGGCCGGACGCGCAAGACGACAACGACAACGACGACGACCACGACCCATGTCCCGCCGGGCCAGACGCGCACGACGACGACCACGCCGCGGGGCAAGCGGTAGCGATGCCTGGGAAGGAGGCACTGCGACGTATGCGGCCACCGGCGCACTGGCGGCTTCTTGCCTTCTGCTTTGCCGTCGCCGCCGTCGCGATCCTGTTCGAGGGCGTTGCCACCCACACGGTCGGCGCGAGCGCAGAGCCGCACGAACGCCTCGGCGGGCCGGCTCCGCTTGCACACAGCCGGCCGATCCTGAGGGCGAACGGTTCCCGCCTCGTCTCCGTCCAGCCCGCGCCGGGCCGCCGGATCGCGCTCACCTTCGACGACGGCCCCGACCCTCGCTGGACTCCGAAGATCGCCGCGATCCTGCGCCGCGAGCACGTGCCCGCGACCTTCTTCCTCATCGGCAGCGACGCCGCCCGCCATCCTGATCTCGTCCGCATGCTCGTGCGCGACGGAAACGAGCTCGGCAACCACACCTTCACGCACGTCGCGCTCTCGAACGGCCCTGTCTGGGAACGCCGGCGCCAGCTCGACCTGACCGAGGCGGTGCTCGTCGGAATCACAGGCCATTACACGCGGCTCGTGCGCCCGCCCTACTCGGCGACGCCCGATGCGGTCACCCGCCAGGACGAGCGCGATCTCGCCGCCCTCGCCGGCGGCCGCTACCTGATCGTGCTGGCGAATTACGACTCCGAGGACTGGCGTCGTCCGGGCGTAGAGGGAATCGTCCGCCGGGCGAGCCCCCAGGGGACGGTCGGGGGAATCGTGATGCTCCACGACGGCGGTGGAAACCGCCAAGAGACGGTGACGGCGCTCGAACGACTGATTCCGCGCCTGCGGACGCGGGGGTTCCGATTCGTGACCGTCTCCGAGCTCGCAGGCCTGCCGAAGAGCGCCGTCGAGCCGTCGGCCTCTGCATGGGAACAGCGCCGCGGACTCGCCTTCGGCGTCGCGGTCCGCTTCGGGTTTGCGCTTGTTCGCACACTCCTGTTCGCGGTCGGCCTCGTCGGCGTCCTCTTTGCCGCTCGCGTGGTGCTCGTGTTCACGCTCGCGAGCTACCAGCTCCGCTCGATCCGCTGGCGGCAAGCGGCAGGCCCATACTTGCCACCGGTCGCCATCGTCGTTCCGGCCTACAACGAAGCCGTCGGGATCGAGCGATCAGTCCGTTCGTTAGCTGAGAGCAACTACCCCGACTTCGAGGTCGTCGTGGTCGACGACGGCTCGAGCGACGATACGGCCGGGATCGTCGAGCGGCTCGCGCTTGAGCGTGTGCGCGTCTTGCGCAAGGAGAACGGCGGCAAGCCGTCGGCCCTCAACGCCGGAATCGAGGCGACGGAGGCGCCGGTGATCGTGATGGTCGACGGCGACACCGTCTTCGAGCCCGAGACGCTTCGACGGCTCGTCCAACCGCTCGAGGACCCCTCCATCGGCGCCGTCTCGGGAAACACGAAGGTCGGGAATCGGCGCGGGCTGCTCGGCCGGTGGCAGCACATCGAGTACGTGACCGGCTTCAACCTCGACCGGCGCATGTACGAGGTGCTCCAGTGCACACCGACTGTGCCCGGCGCGATCGGTGCCTTTCGCCGGGAGGCGCTCGAGGAGGTCGGCGGAGTCTCCGGCGCGACGCTTGCCGAGGACACGGATCTCACGCTTGCGATCGGCCGTACGGGGCGCCGCGTCGTCTACGCCGAGAAGGCGCGCGCTTGGACTGAAGCGCCCTCGACGGTCAGCGACCTCTGGCGCCAGCGTTACCGCTGGTCGTACGGCACGATGCAGGCCGTCTGGAAGCACAGGCGCGCTCTGGTGACCCGCGACCCGCGCCAGCGCCGCATCGGCCGGGTCGCGCTGCCGTACCTGATCCTGTTCCAGATCGCGCTGCCGATCGCTGCGCCGCTGATCGACCTGTTCGCGCTGTACGGGCTCCTGTTCACCAATCCCGTCCCGGTCCTCGCGTACTGGCTCGCCTTCAACGTGCTCCAACTTCTGCTCGCCGTGTTCGCGTTCAGGATCGACAAGGAGCCGCTCGGCCCCCTCTGGGCGCTACCCCTGCAGCAGTTCGTCTACCGGCAGTTGATGTACCTCGTGATCATCGAGTCCACCGTCAGCGCGCTCAGCGGCGCCCGCGCCCGCTGGCGCCACCTCACCCGCACCGGCGAAGTAGAGGTCAAGACCGCCTGATCGGCGCATTGAGGCGCCGCCCTGCCCGCCTAAGACGCGAACGGCTTGTATTTGATGTGGTTCTGGACGTACAAGAGCGTGCGAGCCATGGTCCGCCAGCGCGCCACAGGCGCAACTCGCGAAAAGCCCTCGTCCCCGTAGAAGGTCCCCGGGTCGTTGTGGATGTCGATCGTCAACACACCGCGAACGCGTTCCCCCCGATCCGTCCGGCGAGCCGTCCAGGTCGAGATCTGACGCTCCCAAATGCCCCAGGGGTATGGTCGCCCCCGGCGCTGGACTTGCAGGAAGTAGCGAAGGAGCCCGTCGAAAGTCACCGGCCTGTACCACCGAGAGAAGGCGAACCCGACGTAGAACGTCCCCGTCGGCGACGAGATGTCGAGCCCGTTCTGCGACTCGACCGCGAGCCACCTCGTCGGGGTCCAGCAGATGAAATACCGGCCTTCGCAACGCTGCAAGCCATTGCCGTAGTTGCGGCACTGCATGTAAGCCGAGCTATGGAGAGGCCTAGCCTCAGCCGAAACCGCTCCTCCCACCAGTGCTGCCGCGATGGCGAGCAAGAGCAACCGCGCGGGTGTCACACGAGTCCGCGGTCGAGCCATTGTGAAAAAAGACACTAAACGACGACGTCGGTCTTGCCTAGGCCGTGCGCTCGATGAGGCTCCTTCGGACGGGTCTACAGAGATTTAGCCGCAGCCGATGCCGGGGCAGCTCTCGAAACGGATGCCAGGGACGAAACGGGTCGTGAGCCAGTCCGACCCCTCTTGGCGGTCACGCCCCGGTCTCTTTCGCCAGACCCTCCTACTGGTAGGCAGATTTGTCTTCATCCGAGACGACGCCGTGCCCGCGCAGGCGCCGCGCCCTTTCGAGCAGCTCAGATTCCAAGTCTCTACCTCTCAATGCCCGCGCCTGGGCCGTCTCGGCGCACGCAACCGTGTCGAACGATTCACGTAGCTCGATCGCGACCACATGGATGCCCTTGTCGTTGTACTCGGCCCCGCAGATCCTGCATCTGGCCATCGCTCCCCCCAGTTCTCAGCTTGGCCGATCAGCTACGGGAGCGGAACTGGCCGAAGGGGCGGTTTCCCTATGCGTTGAAGGAGTTGCAGGCGTAGGAGGTCGTCCAGGTCACCGTCCAGTTCAGCGCCTTGGCCGCCGAGAATGCCGGCGAGCATTTCGCCGTCGCGCCCGAGGAGGACTGCGGGGAGGCCAGGTGCGCTCGCTGAACACGCAAGGGTCCTCCACGGAGCCCCGATCTGGGTCTGGGCTGGCGAGGGTCCGCCTTGCCAGCCCAGCCGGCTACAGGTGAAACGAGATGGCCGTAAACCTCTTGTGGAGAGCCGAGGCTGGGACGTCGATGCCTGCGGCTAGCCGATGCCCCTCGACCGGGGAAGGGTCGGTGCCCCGACTCTCCTGAACAAGGGTGTCGGTAGCGGCGGACGCCACCTTGACTTTTTCCCCGCCCGTCAGTTTCCTCGCTTGACGGCATCCATCCAAAAGGGGGCCATGCGTGAGCGACTCGCCATGCGGCGACAAGCCACCGAGGACGCTTGGCCCCCGAGTTGATCCTCTAGGCGGGAGGCCGGGAAGAAAACTCGCCGATCGGCTAGGACGCCCCAGCGATCGGCGAGGGGTTTTGTGTATACGCACGTATATCTTTGTGCGTGAGAGCCGCCGGTTCTGGATTGGGCGCGCTGCGGCGGCGCCGCCTCGAAGGGCACGTGCGGCTCTCTTCATCTTTCGGTGAGCTCCGAACGCCCGCGCCTGGAATGAGGCGCACTACAGCGAGTGCATCGCGCCTTCGACGTCCGCTCGTTCGCCCGGCCCGGCTCCCGCGGAACAAGCGGTAACCTGCGCCGCCCACCAGCGGCCCAACGCTTGCCAGCGAGCGGTGAAACGATCGACGGCCGTCGACGTCGAGCGGTTCCGGGCAACCTCGTCATCGAAGGTGCGAAACAGCCACTGCTCTTGCGCGATCAAGCGGAGGACAGCGACTCGGCATTTGCGCCCAACGGAGGTCCTGAGATCGACGCCCAGGAGGCGCTCGTGGGCGATCGGGGCGGCGGCGTCGATCCGCGCCGCCAGCGCGGGCAGCTGCTGACGGATGAGGAGGGCGCCGCGCGCAGTTCCCGCCTTGGTCGCCACATCGAGAAGCTCATAGACGCTGCTCGCCGCCTCGTCGCCGTCGGTGCTGCCCGCGGCATCGGCAATCGCAAAGGCGTCGCGGACGGCCGGCGGCGGCCCGGTGGAAACCGTGCCCGCGAAGAACTCGAACTTGAGCGCGCCGGTTGCGGCCAGCACCGCAACCAAGACCACGATGATCACAAACGCTTTCACAGCGGAAGGAGTCGATGAGGCGGCATCAACCTCGTTATCGGCGCGGCCGCCCGCGTTAGCGATAGCCCGTCGGGGGATGAGCACAGTTAACTGGACGAGCAGATCGTCCAGTGCGCCGAATCGGCGCCATGGCTCCAAGGGCGCGGCAATGGGCGGTAACGCAGTTGGCGTTGAAGCCCGGCACCAGCATCGAGACGCGCCCCAGCGGCACCTGATCGAGGTGACGCTCCTGCTCCAGATCTGGCAGATCGTGAACCGCGACGTTCCGGTCGAGATCGAGTGGTCCGCAACAAGAGCGGGAGCCGGCGGCCATGCGGCTCGACCGTCGACTCCCGCTCGGCAGTCACACGGACTCCAAGACGAAAGGCGAGACCGTGTGCAAGGACTCTTTCGTCGCCACCGCTGAGTTCCTTTACACCACCGGCACAGCTCGGCAGCCGCATACGACGCGCGAGCGCGCTGGACGATACAGAGCGGGGTGCGATCGCCAACGCCGCCGCCTACCCGCGAGCATCCCCCTCTCGGTCGAAACCCACACGCTCAGGCCCCTCGAAAACCGGGATAGTTGGTTCATGAAGGTCGACGAACCCGGACTTTTCCACGCAGGAGGAACCCAATGACCCGGGATCCGACGGGCACTGAAGAGCTTCCAAGCGCGGGCGCAAGCAACCGCGCCGGGCGTGTGGGAACTGCGGCGGCCGCGGCTCGCGCGAACGCCCGTGCCGCGGTTGAGACGGCCGAGCGGGCGTTCCCGGCCTGGTCGGCGACGCCGCCGGCCGAGCGGTGCGGGCTGCTCGAGCGTGCGTCCGAGCTACTGATGGAGCGCCAGACGGAGATGGCGGCCCTCGTCACCGAGGAGACGTGTGGCACCTTGAGCTGGGGCATCTTCAACGTGCAGCTCGCGGCGGGAATGCTCGCTTACTACGCCGGCCAGGCCGACGCGCTCGCGGACGAGGAGATCCCCTCGCACATCCCGGGCAAGCGGGCGAGGGCGGTGCGCCAGCCGGTCGGGGTGGTGGTGGGCATCGCGCCGTGGAACGCGCCGGTCGTCCTCGGCGTGCGCGCTGTGGCCGCGCCACTGGCCTACGGCAACACGGTGGTGCTCAAGGCCTCGGAGCAGTGCCCGCGCACACACGCGGCGATCGTGGACGCGCTGAAGGATGCCGGCGTGCTCGCAGGTGCGATCAACCTGGTCACCAACGACCCCGTGGACGCGGCCAAGGTGGTCGATGAGCTGATCGCCCATCCGGCGGTGCGGCGGATCAACTTCACGGGCTCGACGCGCGTCGGGCGCATCGTCGCCGAGAAGGCCGCGCGGCACCTCAAGCGCGTGCTGCTCGAGCTGGGCGGCAATGCGCCGCTGGTGGTGCTCGCCGACGCCGACCTCGAGCGGGCCGTTGCAGCTGCCAACTTCGGCTCGTTCATGCACCAGGGGCAGATCTGCATGTCGACCGAGCGGATCGTGATCGACCGCTCTGTCGCGGACGAGTTCGCTCAGAAGCTGAGCGAGCGCGCCGGGTCGCTGAAGGTGGGCGACCCTCGGGAGCCCGGGACGCAGATCGGTCCGCTCGTCAACGAGGACGCGCTCACGCGCGTGACCGAGCACGTCGAGGACGCGGTCGCCAAGGGAGCCAAGGTCGTCGCCGGCGGGAAGGCCGCGGGCGCCTTCTTCGAGCCCACCGTGTTGATGGGTGTCACGCCCGAGATGCGGATCTACTCGGAAGAGTCCTTCGGGCCGGTCGTCGCGATCGTGCCGGTCGACGGTGTCGACGAGGCGGTTCGCGTCGCCAACGACACCGAGTACGGGCTTTCATCGGCTGTGTTCAGCGGAGACGTGGACGCGGCCATGGACGTCGCGCGCCGGCTCGAGACCGGCATGTGCCACATCAACGACGCCACCGTCAACGACGAGCCGCAGATGCCCTTCGGCGGCGTCAAGCACAGCGGCTGGGGCCGATTCGGAGGCAAGGCGGCGCTCGAGGAGTTCACCGAGCTTCGCTGGATCACGATCCAGGACAGCCCGCGCCAGTACCCGATCTAGCGGCAGGGCCCGGAGCATGACGATTCGTAATCGGATTCTTAGTCGGCACTAGAATCGAGAAGCGAATGAGACGACCAGGCGTGCGGGTGCTCGCGGCAAGCGTGATCGCGCTGGCGGTGGCGGGCGCCGTCGTCGGCCTCGCGGCGTGGCACGGAAGTCGAACACCGACGCGGAGCCACGTCGTTTAGCCCGCACCCGCGAAGAAGCAGTCACACGCGCAGCTTGTCGCTGCGAACTACAAGGTCCTGACGCCGAAGCGGACGAACCGCCTGCTCCGGTTCGCCGACGCGGCGTACGCCTGCATGTCGAAGCAGCTCGAGCTCGGGAAGCCGCGGCCGCAGCGAACGAAGATCGTGATGGCGCTCGGTCCCGGAACGTCCGCGCACGAGGTGGCGCAGGTCGGCGTCAGGTGCACCGCGAAGATCGGCGACCCACCTGCCGGGTCGTCGTTCCAGGTGCGCGGACGCGCGGTCATCCTCTACCTGCCGAAGTACTGCATCCTCGACAAGAAGGTGGCGGGGGCTAGGCGAGCCGCGTCGGCGGCGCCGTAAGCGGAGCCGGTCGAGTGGGAAGGTTCGCCAGGCAGTTAGCTGGCACCGCCGACGACAACCCCGCGAGCGAGGGGTTCCGAACAGAAGAAGCAGTCTTGCAGGGCTTTTCCGAGTGGAGCGTACCGGGATCGAACCGGTGACCTCCGGCTTGCAAAATTAGGTCGGGCGCATGGTCAGGCGATGTCAGCGGCGTCTGATGCTTGTGTTCAAGCGGATTGCTCGGAG
>WNGD01003828.1_pt1 | contig 15027 bp, 10 predicted proteins | sample 5400671 | NCBI WGS metagenome assembly WNGD01 (sample SAMN13153369, study PRJNA577476) | soil metagenome | isolation source: 40 cm soil or saprolite under grassland replicate 2 | place: USA:California | collected 2016-06-15 | reverse complement strand
GCGCTCGTGCTCTACGGAACCTATGCGAAGCGGATGGGGCCCGACAGCGACTACCCGTGGTCCGAGACGCCGGAGGAACGAGCCGGCTACGCCGCCGCGGTCGAACGCGAGTGGGGCGTCGAGGCCGACCTCAGCCGCATGGCGCCGGGTGCCGACGAGTCGTTGGCGAGGTGGTGGATGGCGCGGGCGCGCGCGTCTGCGAGTCCAGGCTCGGCGCGTGACCTCGTGTTGATGAACTCGCAGGCCGACGTCCGCGACGCCCTGCCGGTGGTGCAGGCGCCGACACTCGTCATCCACCGCGTCGGCGACCGCGATGCGCGCGTCGAAGAGGGCCGCTACATCGCCGCGCACGTCCCCGGCGCGCGATTCGTCGAGCTTCCAGGCGATACGCACGTGCCGTTCTGGCAACCCGACGACGTCGTCGACGAGGCCGAGGAGTTTCTTACGGGCATACGCCCGACGCGCGTCGAGGATCGCGTGCTCGCCACGATTCTCTTCACCGATCTCGTCGGATCGACTGAGCGCGCCGGCGCGCTCGGAGATCGCGCGTGGACGGAGCTGCTCGAGCGCCACCATCAGCTGGTGCGACGCGAGCTCACGCGCTTCAGCGGCGAAGAGATCGATACCGCCGGCGACGGGTTTCTCGCGCTGTTCGACGGGCCCGCCCGAGCAATTCGTTGCGCGCTCGCGATCCGCGACGGTCTCGCCGAGCTCGGCCTCGATGTGCGCGCGGGTGTTCACACCGGAGAAGTGGAGCGTCCGCGCGATGGCAGGCCGCGTGGGATCTCGGTGCACACAGGCGCCCGGATCGCTGCAGCAGGATTTGCCGGCGACGTCCTCGTGTCGGCGACGACGCGCGACCTCGTCGCCGGGTCAGGTCTCGCGTTTGCGGAGCGCGGCGAAGTCGCGCTGAAGGGCATCGGCACGCGCCGGCTCTACGCCGCGACAGCCTGATCAGCAGTACGAGGGCCACGCGGAGACGAGTCCGCGTGGCCCAAGCTAATGCGTCAGGACTTCTTCTGACCCGCAGAGACCTCGCCGCGCCAGGCGCCGCTCTCGGCGCCGCGGCTCTCGATCAGCTCCTTGAAGCGTTCGAGATCGCCGCGAACGCGACGCGCATCGAGCCCCGCCGTCGAACCGATCGCTTCCAGCGGATCGGCCTGATAGCTCATCGAGAGACGGACGCGGGACTTGTTCTCGCCCAACGGCTCGAACGTCACGGTGCCGCGCGTCTTCTTCCCATCCTCGCTGATCCAACTGATCTGGCGGTCGGGATGCTGCTCGAGGATCTTCGCGTTCCATTCGTTCGTCTTGCCGGCCACGGTCGCGGCCCAATGGAGGAGCGTGTCGTCGAGCTGCTGGACGTGGTCGACACCCTCCATGAAGAGCGGGAAGTCCTCGAACTGCGTCCACTGGTTGTACGCGGTCGAAACCGGCACGTTGACCTCGATCCACTCGTCGATCGTGCGAGGCGAAGTGCCGCCCATGAAGCCGACGTCGGGCATTGAGCGCTTGCGTGCCTTCAGAGCTGCACCTGCAGCACCGCCGACACCGACGGCGACGAGGAGTGAATTGCGCAGCTTGTGGCTGCGCTTCCTTTCGACGCGGCCCCAGGCGTTCTCGAGGTTCCGTGTCATCTTGCGGAGCTCGCGCCTCAGCTTCGGATCGGCGCTGAGTCGGGTCACCGCGGCAACGAGGCCGATCCGCCGAGCGGCGCGACGCCGGGCGATCGTGCCGTGGCTAATGGCTGAGAGCAGTTCTTTCCGGAATTTCCGGTCTTTCGCGAGCGCGGTGGCGAAATCGGTCGCGCTGGCCGCGCTCTCCTTCAGTGCTTGTGACTTTGTGCGTCTGAGCACGCGGAATCCTTTCTTCGTTTCCCTGTCACCTACCTCTTATCAGCCAGGCCAAACGCCCGGATGTCTTAGCTCAGTGGTTCGGAGCCGTGGCGGTCGGGCCAAGGAACGATGTTTGGGAGGGCGCGTTCGAGTGCGGTAGCGAGAGGGCGAGGACGACGCCGCTTATGGCGAGTGCTAAGGCAGCCAGCGCCGCCAGGGCGAGCCTGATTGCCACGGCAGACGATCTGCCTCGAAGAGCGAGCCCGTACGTCGCGGTTGGGGCCTGCGCGGCAACCATCTACCTCATGACGGGTGCATGCGGTTGCTTCTTCCACGGGTCGCCCTCTACTGCCGGGGTCGCCGGCTTGTCCTAGAAGTACCCTTCCCTGTCGATGCGGTCGATCGCGAAGCCATGGTTGGTCTCGGTCGTGCTGCTTGCCGCCGTCTCAATTGCATGGACGGCAGCAGCGGCCCCCGCTGCGCCTCGTGAAGAGAGGATCGCGAGTTACTGCAGTTCAACTGGCGATGTCTGTTACGGAATCTTCAACCGCGGCGGCAAGGTCTATCTGCGAATCACGACAGCCGCCCGCTACTTCAAGCGCTACAGCCTCTGCGTCCGCTTGCTTCCGACGGGATCCGATGCGGCGCACGCACAGCGTTGCGGTTCCTTCCCGGTCTTTCGGCAAGGGGGCTCGACCTGGGGGTCCTCGATCAACTATGCGCGTCAGTACCCGGTGACTAATCCCGGCAAGTACCGCGTGAGCTGGAAACTCGCCTCGGGCCCGCTCGGCCCGCCGTTGTATTTCCGGCTCCCGCTGTCTTGAGAGCGCAGGCCGAAGCCGGGCTCATCGCCCCGGGGACCAGCTCGTTTCTCTGTGGCTAAAACCTGCCGCGGAAAAGCAGCAACAGCAGCAGCAGGAGCAGCAGCAGAAAGAGGAACTTGCTGATGAAGATCCCGCCGCCGAGCGCGAGGATCAGGATGATGATGAGCAGGACTACGAGCATTGTGTGGGCCGTCCTGCTCGATCGGATGCAGGTTAAACCGCGTCGTCGAGCCCAGTGCGCAACGCTCGACGTATGTCCGAGCTCAGGAAACCAGCGCTGAATCCTGGCCGAGTGCGAGCGCGCAGGCCTCGTCGAGCGTCAACGCTCGCCCGTCTTCGTAGTGCGTCGAGTAGGCGTTCGTGTCGAGATGCGCGAGCGTTCGGGCGAGCCAACGGTCATAGAGAATCTGGGCATCCGGCTGACGTTGAGCGCCGATTGACGCGCGGGCGGCGTCGCTCGCCCCGAACAAGGTCGCGGCCCGCTCGACTTCGCCGGCCGTCGCCGCCAGGCCGGCGAAGGTGTCGAGGCAGACGGCTATGCCGTGCGGTTCGCCGAGCTCGCGCGCGAGGGCGAGGCTCTCGGCGAGCAGGGTCGCCGCCTGGACACTGTCGCCAAGCTCGATCATCGCCGCAGCGAGCGAGCGGGAAGCGGCGCCGATCTCGCGGTCATCGCCGACTTCGCGCGCCTGCTGGAGCGCGGCTGTCAGCCAGGTCACCGCCTCCGGCACATCATCCGCCGTCAAGGCCATGAGCCCGACGTTCTCCTTCGCGAGCGCTTGCCCACGGATGTCGTCGAGCGAGGCGAAGTACTCGATGCTCTCCTTGTACAGATCCCGCGCCGCGTCCAGCTCGCCGCTGAAGAACGCGAGCGTTCCGAGGTTGACGAGCGCAGACGAGATGACGCGTGTCGAATCGACGACCCGGGCGTCTTCGAGCGCGGCCTCGAACCTCGCCTGCGCTGCGTCGAACTCGCCCTGCTCTCCGGCGAGGATCCCGGCCATGTTGAGTGCGCTCGCGCGGAGCTCCGACGGCACGTCGGGCGCGGCCGCCAACGCCGACTCGAGAGCCTGGCTGCCCTCGACCAGGTGGCCGTGGATCTGCCAGAACCTGCGGACCCCGACCGCGAGCCGCAGCGCCGACGACGAGTCGTCGCTGTCGAGCGCGAAGGCGAGGGCCGCGCGGAGGTTGTCGTGCTCGTCCTCGAGGCGGGCGAACCAAGCGATCTGGTCGCGGTCGGCGAGCTCGGGCTCGGCCTCTTCCGCCAACGAGACGAAGTGTTCGAGATGCCGGCTGCGAGTCTCGTCGCCGTCGCCCGAGCCTGACAGTCGCTCGAGCGCATACTCGCGCACGATTTCGAGCATCGAGAAGCGAGGCTCGCCGGTGTCGGTCTCGCGCTGCCGCACGAGGCTCTCGTCGACGAGGACCGACAGTCCTTCCAGCACCGACCCATCGCCGCCACAGACGGCCTCGGCCGACGAAAGCGTGCACCCGCCTGCGAACACGCCGAGGCGCGCAAAGACCCGCTGCGCATCGGGCTCGAGCAGGTCGTAGCTCCAGTCGAGCGTCATGCGGAGCGTCTGCTGGTGCTGAGGCGCGTCGCGCTTTCCGCCCGTGAGGAGCTCGAGTCTGTTCCCGAGTCGGGAAAGCAGTGCGACGGGAGGTAGTAGCTTCGTCCGCGCCGCGGCCAGCTCGATGGCCAGCGGCAGGCCCTCGAGGCGTGCGCAGATCTCGGCGACGGCGCCGGCGTTCTGCTCGCTCAGCGCGAAGCCCGGATTGACGGCTTGTGCGCGGGCGATGAAGAGCTCGGCCGCCTCGTCGTCGGCGAGCGGCGGCACGGGGAACTCGTACTCCGCGGCAACGCGGAGAGGCGCGCGGCTCGTCACGATCACCTTCAGCCCCGGCGTCGCATCGAGCAGCCGCGCGATGCCGCCGGCGGCCGCCAGTACCTGTTCGAAGTTGTCGACGAGAAGGAGCAACTCGCTGCCTTGCAGCTCCGCGATCAGAACTTCTTCCGGGTCCTGGCCTACTTCGGGAATCGCGAGCGCCTCGAGGATCGTCCGTGCGACCAGCTCGGGCTCGCGCAGTGTTGCAAGCGTCGCGACGGCCGAACCGTGCTGGAACTCGGGCGCGAGTCGTCGGACGAGCTCGAGGGCGAGCCGGGTCTTGCCGATGCCGCCGATCCCCGTGAGCGTGACCAGGCGTGCGTCTTCCTTCCTGACGAGACCGGCGAGGATGGCGAGCTCCTGCTCCCGGCCGAGGAGCGGCGTCGGCGGCATCGGGACCTGTCGCGGCGACGGCGCGGCCGCCGGTGGGGTATGCAGCGACAGCGCTGGATCGTGGGCGAGGATTGCAAGCTCGAGTTGCTTGAGCGATTCGCTTGGCTCGAGCCCGAGCTCGTCGACCAGGGTCCGCCGGGCGCGCTGGTAGACGGCGAGCGCATCCGCTTGTCGTCCCGAGCGATACAGCGCGAGCATTAGTTGCGCGCGGAGCCGCTCCCTGAGCGGGTGCTCGGCGACGAGTTGCTCCAGCTCGCCAACGAGCTGGCCGTGGCGGCCGAGCGCGAGATCGCCGTCGATCCGGTCTTCGAGCGCGGCCAGTCGAAGCTCCTCGAGGCGGACGATCTCCGCCTGAGCGAACGGCTCCCACGCGAGATCGGCGAGTGGGGCCCCGCGCCAGAGCGCGAGCGCCGCCCGTAAGCCGTCGGCGCCCGCAACCGCGTCCCCGGCCGCGAGCGCCGTCCGTCCCTCCTCGCTCAGCCGGATGAACTCGTAGAGGTCGACGCTGTCCGGCTCGATGACGAGCCGGTACCCCGGCGGCGCCGTCTCGAGCGCGCCTTCAGGCAGGAGCTTTCTCAGCTGCGAGATGTACACCTGGATCGTGTTGCGCGCCGTCTCCGGGGGCTCGTCTCCCCAGAGCGCGTCGATCAGCCGGTCGCCCGAGACGACGCTGTTCGCGTCGAGCAGCAGGACGGCGAGCAGGGCGCGTCGCTTCTGCCCCCCGAGCGCGATCGGTGTTCCATCGCTACTGACAGAGAGGGGGCCGAGGAGACTGAACCGTTGACGGGCCGACATCACCACTCCTTCCCAGACGGGTCTTAGCACGATTTCAACCCGGTTTCAGCGATCCTTCAGCGGTCGGAGCAAGGATCGTCCCGTGACCACACCGTTGGGTAGCAGCCCGGAAAGTACTGCGGTAGGTGCGCCGGCGAGCCGCCAGGCCGGCCGCGCGAGGGGTCACGGGTGGGACGGCCTACGCCGTCGGGCCGTCCCAATGCCCAAGGGGAGGAGCCGCACGACGCCGAGTTTCTCCGGCTCGGCCGTCATCGCGACGTAGTTGCGCTACTGCGGAAGCGCGCCACGGGGCCGGCAAGCCGGCCCCGTGGGTTTTCTTGGTGGATCTTCCTCAGGCGTGAACGCCGCTCAACTGCTGTGCGACGCCGACCTCGTAGCGGTCGACGTTGGCGATGCTCTGGCCGCCGCTCTGGGCAGCCTGCTCACGTAACTGATCGGCTTGCTCCTCGCTCCGGCGAAGCGCATCCGCGTTCTCCCAGAGCGTGATGATCGTGACCTGACCGGTCACGCGGTCGGCGAGCGCGATTGCGCCGACGTTTCCTTGCAGCGCGCGAACCTTCGGCAGCGTCTCTGACTGGAACTTGTCGACGCTCTTGTCGATGCTGTCGGGCGATCCCTCGAGCGTGCTGACCCGGGCCGCCTGTGCGCGCTCGGTGTCGCCGTCGAAGATCATGACCTCGGAGACGTCGACCGAGGTCCTGCGACCGCGCATCTCGGCCGGGAAGTTCTGTGCCATTTCTTCGAACGCCCGCTGCGAGTTGCGAATCGCCTCCTCGCTGTCGAAGAACGTGATGCCGACCGCTGTTCCACGCTCGCGGTCGAAGAGCCCGAGGAAGCCCTTCGCGTCGGGTACCGAGCCCGGGCCCTGGTCGCGAACCCGTTTTACGAGTTCGTCGGTGAGGCTCGAGTCGCGCCCCTCGAAACTGGCAACGCGTGCGTACATGCGTTACCTCCTTTCGTTGGAGAACAACGAGCCTACGCCTGTTGGAGGAGCAAAGCCAGGGCAGAGGGCCAGCACGATCTAGGTGGCAAGATCAAGGGATGACGAAGCGGGAGACAGTCGGTCAAAGGCTCAAGCGACTACGGCTCAAGCGTGGTCTGTCGCAACGTGATCTCTCGGCGCCGGGCATTTCGTACGCGTACATCTCCAGAATCGAAGCCGACGTCCGAACACCGTCCGTCGAGGCAATGAGGAGGATTGCGAGCAAGCTGGGCGTCACCGTCGAGCATCTGGAGACCGGTGAGCCGACACCGACTGAGATCGCCGTCTCGGACGCAGGTCTCGATTTTGGATCGCTGACGAGGGCAGAGTTGGTCACGATTCGGACCGCGGCGGCCGAGGGCGCGCGGGAAGGCGCTCTCAGGGCAGCCAAAGCGGTGATCGAGAAGCGCCGGGAGGCCGAGGTTGCCGAGCTTCGCAAACGGCTCAAGGAGCTTGGTGGGTGAAGAGCCTGTTTTGAGCGCTGTTCTCGCGTTTGGCGTGGCCGGGCTTCGGGAACGCGAGAACGGCGGTAACTTCAAAACGAGGGGGGAGACATGAAACGACGCTTGCTCGTTTTGCTCTTCAGTGCGGCACTCGTCGCAGTTGCGATCGCCCCGACAGCGGTGGCGGACCCGATCAACGCGAAGAACTCACTCCAGCTGCAGGCCGTCTGCGGCACACGGACTCTCACTGTCGTCGTAAACGGCAACGGCGAGTTCACGCCGGCTCATGTGATCGGCAGCACGTCGGTCTTCATTCCGACGGCGTTCGACACCACGTTCACGTTCACGCCTACCGGCGGCCCGACGATGGTCCAACACGACACGTCGGCTAAGTCTGCGCCGCTGCAGAACACGATGACCTGCACGATTCCGTTCCAGAGCTTCCCGTCACCCGTGGGGACGTTCACGATTCAAGGGACGGTTACCGGCTTTCTGACGCCGCGTTAACGGCGCGAGGACGTGGGGCGATGGCCGAGGCGACACAGCCCGGTCATCGCCCCTGGTAGACCGGGCGCAGGCCCCTTACGCTCTGCGGATGAGCGCCTGCCCTTCATGTGGTCACGAGAACGCCGAAGGGGCGAAGTTCTGCTCCGAGTGCGGCTCAGCGCTCGTCGCATCTGCTCCGGTCGCCCGTGCCGAGCGGAAGATCCTCACAGTCCTTTTCGCGGATCTCGTCGGCTTCACGTCACGCTCGGAGCAGCTCGATCCCGAGGACGTGCAGGCCGTGCTGGCGCCGTACCACGAGCGGTTGCGTTACGAGCTGGAGCGGTGGGGCGGCACCGTGGAGAAGTTCATCGGGGATGCGGTGATGGCACTGTTCGGCGCGCCCATGACGCGTGAGGACGATCCAGAGCGCGCGGTCCGCGCCGCATTAGCGATCCGCGATTGGATCGCGGAGGAGGGCGAGCTGCAGGTGCGGATCGCGGTGAACACGGGCGAGGCGCTCGTCAATCTCGCGGCGCGCCCGGAGGCGGGCGAGGGCATGGCAGCGGGGGACGTCGTCAACACGGCAGCACGCCTCCAGTCGGCGGCGCCCGTGAACGGCATCCTCGTCGGCGAGACGACGTATCGCGCGACGGCGGAGACGATCGACTACAGCGAGCTCCCTGCGGTCGAGGCGAAGGGGAAAGAGGCGCCCATTCCAGTCTGGGAAGTCGTGGAGGCGCGGGCACGTTTCGGCATCGACCTCACTGCCGAAGCACGCACGCCGCTTGTCGGCCGCGAGGGCGAGGTCGAGCAGCTCGTCGGCGCGCTCGAACGGGCCCGTCGCCAACGTTCGACGGAACTCGTCACGGTCGCAGGCGTGCCGGGTATCGGCAAGAGCCGTCTGGTCGGCGAGCTGTTCCAGTCGGTCGAACGTGGCGGACAACTGACGTATTGGCGTCAGGGACGATCTCTGCCGTACGGCCAGGGCGTCAGCTACTGGGCTCTCGCCGAGATGGTGAAAGCGCAGGCCGCGATTCTCGAGACCGACAGCGACTACGAGGTCGAGGCGAAGTTGACCCGCACGGTCGAGCAGCTGATCGACGAGGACGCGGAGTGGGTGCTCTCGCATCTGCGTCCGCTCGTCGGGCAGGCGAGCGACGGCGCGTCAGGCTCGCAAGAGGAAGCTTTCGCCGCGTGGCGGCGCTTCTTCGAGGCGCTCGCCGAACAGCGTCCGCTCGTGCTCGTCTTCGAGGACATCCAGTGGGCGGACGACGGGCTGATCGACTTCATCGAACATCTGGCGGACTGGGTGCGCGACGTGCCGATGCTGATCGTCTGCACGGCGCGGCTCGAGCTGCTCGAGCGGCGGCCGGCGTGGGGCGGGGGCAAGCTGAACGCCGGGACAATTTCGCTGGCGCCACTGTCCGACGAAGAGACGGCGAAGCTGATCGCGACGCTGAGTGAGCGGGCGCTCCTCGAGGCCGAGACGCAGTCGGTGCTCCTCGAACGCGCCGGCGGCAATCCGCTGTACGCGGAGCAGTTCGTACGGATGCTCGCCGAGCGGGGAACGGCAGAGGAGTTGCCGTTGCCGGAGACCGTCCAGGGGATCATCGCGGCGCGGCTCGATTCGCTTGCACCGGACGAGAAGGCCCTACTCCAAGACGCGGCGGTGATCGGAAAGGTGTTCTGGCTCGGCGCGCTCGAGGCGACGGAGCAGCAACTGCATCCGCTCCGGCAGAAGGAGTTTGTACAGCGCGCGCGCCGCAGCTCAGTCGAGGGGGAAACGGAGTTTGCGTTCAAGCATGCGCTCGTCCGAGACGTCGCGTACGGGCAGATTCCGCGCGCGGAACGATCCCAGAAACATCTACGGGCCGCAGAGTGGATCGAGTCGCTCGGCCGGCCCGAGGATCATGCCGAGATGGTCGCGCACCATTACGTCAACGCACTCGAGCTCGCGCGTGCGGCCCGAGAACACGACGAGGCGCTAGTCGATCGCGCCCGCGCGGCGCTTCGTGACGCGGGCGACCGCGCGATGACGCTGAACGCGTTACCCCAGGCAGAGGCGTACTTCCGCACGGCACTGGGCCTAAGCGCCGATGACGATCCGGAACGGCCCGCGTTGCTCCTGCGGTGCGGCCGCGCTCGGTATCGGCAAGCCGAAGAGGGCTCCCCCGAGTTGAGCGAAGCGCGCACGGCACTGTTGGCGGCGGGTGACCGCGAGGCGGCCGCAGAGGCCTCGTTGATGCTTGCAGACATCGCCTGGAGGCAGGGCCTTCGCGACGAGATGGACGGCTATCTCGAGGAGGCGCGCGCGCTGGTCGAGGGGACGTCGCGATCACGTATACGGGTTGCCATGCTCTGCCAGGTGGCCCGCTACGAGATGCTGGCCGATCGCCTCGACACTGCGCGCGAGCTCGGCGGCGAGGCAATCAAGCTGGCGGAGGAGCTTGGGTTCGACGATCTCCGCGCGCACGCCCTGAACACCGTCGGCGCCGCGCGAGCCGACCTCGGTGAGACCGATGGGTTCGCCGAGCTGGAGGAGAGCATCGCCCTCGCGACCCGACTCAATTCCATCCCCGACATGTTGCGGGGTCACAACAACCTGACCGCGCTGTACATCCTGAAGGGCAACCTCGCCCAGACGCGAGCAGCCTCGGAAAAGACGCTCGAGCTCGCCGAACACTTCGGGCACCGCGGGCAGGTGCGCTTCATCGAGGCCGGCCCTGCGGTACCAAATCGGTATTTCGCCGGGGAGTGGGACGACGCGTTCGAGCGTGCGGAATCGATCATTGCCGAGGCCCAGGCGGGCGCTCGCTTCTATCAACTCGCCCTGATGCACGCGATCCGGGGTCTGATCCGGTTAGGGCGCGACGATGCCGAAGGCGCGGAGTCCGATGCCGAGCTGGCCGTCGAACTGGTACGTCCGATCAGAGACCCGCAGGCTCTCTTCCCCGATTTGGCGGTTGCTGCCGCGATCTTCCTCTCGGTAGGCAACGAGGCGCGAGCGGGCGAAACGTTGGACGAGGCGTTGGCAGGTCTTCGTGAGCTGCACCGTCTGGGCTTCGCGGTGATCGAGTTGCCCTGGCAAGCGTGGGTGGCGGTGACGCTCGGGCGTGCGCCGGACCTAGTCGAGGTAATCGAATCCGAGCCGTTCAGGTCGCCCTGGCTGCGTGCCAGTCTTGCCGCCGCGTCGCTTGACTTTCGCGCTGCCGCGGATCTCTTTGAGGGCATGGGCATCGTCTCGCACGAAGCGTTCTTCCGGTTGCGTGCCGCCGAGCAGCTCGTCGACGAGGGGCGTCGCGCCGAAGCCGACGAGCAGCTACGGCGCGCGCTCGCGTTCTATCGGTCGGTTGGAGCGACGCGGTACGTGCGAGAAGGGGAAGCGTTGCTCGCCGCGTCGGCGTAGAAATGGATTTCAAAAATGTTCTTGACACGGTTGTGTGTCGCTGCAACACTCGTCCGTCTGTCGAGTAGCACGTCGTTGCTCGCAACCGGTGGAAAGGAGGTCACGTTGCGTTACCGGCTCACGTTCGATTCCAACTGGCCTCTCGGTACCCGCGTAGACATCTGCGCGTAAGGCCGTAGGCCTTATCGCATCGTCGGGTCTGCAGGCTCACTAGCCGCGTTTCTGCACGCGGTTGGCGGTCGCGCACGCCCACATGTCGGGCGCACGCTTTCGCGAGCGCAAAAAAACGAAAGGAGTCCACGTTGTTTGACCCGCTCACTGACTGTGATCGGTCACTCATCACGACAACTAGGAGGCACCGTGTACGCGTATCACCAAAACTGCTACGAGGCCCGTGAGCGCATTAGGAAGCGCGAACGGGAAGCCGAGTCGGAACGACTGAAACGCGAGTCCCGTGCTCAATGTCTGAAGCGACGGCGAGGTCATCTGCTGATCGCTTACACCAGGCGAGCCACCGGCCTGGAGCTAGACACGTAGGGGACGACCGAGGAGGAGCATCGCCCGCGCGCCTGGAGAGATTGGGTCTCCAGGCGCGCGTTTCATTCACGCGAGCCGGCCCACCTGGACGGCCGAACCCGCTCCGCGCAATAGTCCTGTGGGATGCAGGCTCCTCCGAGCGGAACAGTCACGCTCCTCTTCACCGACATCGAGGGCTCGACGCGCCTCCTGCACGACCTCGGGCCCGAGGCATATGCCGACGAGCTCGCCGCTCACAGGAAGCTGGTGCGGACGACGCTTGCCCAGCTTGGCGGGGTCGAGGTGGACACACAAGGAGACGCCTTCTTTGTCGCTTTCGCGAGTGCGCCTTCGGCCGTCGAGGCTGCAGAGAAGATCGAGGCCGGACTGGCAGCGGGACCGATCAACGTTCGGATGGGACTGCATACCGGCACGCCGCTCGTGACCGAAGAGGGATACGTCGGAGCCGACGTCCACCGGGCTGCACGCATCGCGGCAGCAGGACACGGTGGTCAGATCGTTCTGTCGCCCATGACTGCGGAGCTCGTCCGCGACCTGTTTTCGCTCGCACCGCTGGGAACCCACCGCCTAAAGGACTTCGACGAGCCGGTCTCGCTCTTCCAGCTCGGAGACGAGACATTCCCGCCTCTCAAAACGATCGCCAACACCAACCTGCCAACGCCTGCTTCGAGCTTTCTGGGCAGGGAACACGAGTTGTTCGAGGCGAGTGACCTGATCGCAAGGACGCGCCTCCTGACGGTGACCGGTCCGGGCGGTGCGGGCAAGACGAGATTCGCGCTCGAGCTCGCGCGCCGCCTCCGGGAGGAACGCTTCGCCGACTATCGCGACGGCGTCTTCTGGGTGCTGCTCGCAACTCTTCGGGATCCCTCTCTCGTCCTCGGCACAATCGCGCAGTCGATTGGTGCCAAGGACGGGCTTCGTGAAGAGATCGCGAACAAGCAGATGCTTCTGCTGCTCGACAACTTCGAGCAGGTGGTCGCGGCGGCGACCGAGCTCTCGGGGCTGCTCGAGTCTTGCCCGAATCTTTCGCTACTCGTCACGAGCCGGGAGGTGCTCCATCTCCGGGGCGAGGTCGAGTACAAGCTTCCACCCCTGGCCCAAACAGATGGCGTTCTCCTCTTCTGTGATCGGGCGCAGCACGAGCCGAGCGAGGACATCCGCGGGCTCTGCCGTCGGCTCGACGGACTTCCCCTCGCGATCGAACTGGCCGCTGCTCGGGCGCGCATGCTCTCCCCAGCTGAGGTGCTCGCGCGGCTGTCTCAGCGTCTCGACCTTCTCAAGGGCGGCCGCGACGCGGACCCGCGCCAGCAGACGCTGCGGGCCGCGATCGAGTGGAGTCACGACTTGCTCTCCGATGAAGAGCAGGTGCTCTTCCGTCGGCTTGCCGTGTTCGCCGGCACCTGGACGCTCGAGGCCGCTGCTGCCGTCGTCGAAGCGGAAATCGACATGCTCCAGTCGCTCTTCGACAAGAGTCTGCTGCGTCGGAGCGAGAACGGCCGCTTCTTCATGCTGGAAACGATCCGCGAGTACGCACGCGAGCGGCTGGAAGAGGCGATGGAGACCGATGAGCTAGAGCGCCGCCATGCCGGGTTTTTGCTCGCCTTTGCGGAGAAGACGCTTGAAAACCCCGACCGGACGGAGGCGGCCGTGGTGCTCGAGCCCGAGCGAGAGAACCTGCGGACCGTCATCCAGTGGGCACTTGATGCGGGTCAAGAGGAGACGAGCCTGTTGCTCTCAACTGCCTATGGCGTTCTCAGTGCATTCCATGGGCCCTTCGGCGAGGGCCGGCTCTGGCTCGAGCGTGCGCTGCAAACAGGCGGGAACCAGACGTCCACGGCACGATGGAGAGCTCTGCGAACCGTCTCTTCTCTGGCGGTGCGTCAGGGCGATCTCGAACGGGCTCGAACGTCCACCGAGGAATGGTTGGCGTTGGTGAGAAGGATTGGTGACGCCACGGATGTTGGCGTAGCTCTGCGCTCTTTGGGCTTGATCGCCTGCGATCTCGGCGACTACGACGCTTCGGAGTCGCTCCAGCGCGAAGCACTTGCAGTGTTCCAACGGAGCGGGAATGACCGCGAGATCAGAGAGTCGCTCGGCATGCTTGCGTGGATAGGGATCGCGCGGCGGGATTACCCACGAGCTCAGTTGGCAATCCAGGAGGCGCTCATTCTTTCGCGAGAAGCCGGCGACCTGAGAGGCATCCTGATCGGGGCGGGCAACCTTGCCCATGTCGCGTTACGGCAAGGCCAGGTCGAGGAAGCACTCGATCTCATCGGCGAGGCTGTGCCTCTCGCCTACGAGCAATTGAACCTCGAATACCTCGCGGAGGTGCTGACGCAGTTGGCCGCTGTCGCCGCGCGGCGGCGTGACTACGACCAAGCAGCGATGATTCTCGGGGGATCAGAGGCGCTGTTCGAGGGCGCCGGAGGCGTCCGGGAGCCGGTGTGGCGCGAGCTGCATGAGGAAACGTTGTCCATCCTTCAGCAGGAGCTTGGAGATGGTCTGGCCGGCCCACGGCAGCAGGCAAGCGTGATGGCGCTCGACGAACTCGTTGCGTATGCACTTCACTTCGTGCAGACCACTCGCCTGCCTCGGTGACGAAACATGTTCTAGGCTTTCGGGCTATGGCCGGGTGCTGCAATCCACGCGGTTGTGACAGGTTCTTCACGCCGCGGTTTGCTCGCCGTCTAGCGACGCGCTATCGAAAGAAAGGACTTGATCGAACGGCGCGGCGGATGGTCGAGTTTCTCGAGCTGCGTGGCATCGAGGGTGCAACCGTGCTCGAGATCGGGGGCGGCGTCGGTGAGATCCAGATCGAGCTGCTGAAGCGTGGCGCCGCGCGCTCCGTGAACCTGGAGCTCTCGCCGGCGTACGAGGAGGAGGCGAAGCGGCTCCTGCGCGAAATGGCGCTCGAGGACCGTGCAGAGCGACGCCTCCACGACATCGCCGTCGAGCCCGACGGCGTAGAGGCAGCCGACATCGTCGTGCTACACCGAGTCGTCTGCTGTTACCCGGACTACGAGCGCCTCCTGGGAGCGGCCGCGCAGCGCGCTGAGCGTCTGCTCGTGTTCAGCTATCCGCCGCGCAACGCACTGTCGCGCCTTTTCGTCGGTGCAGCGAACCTCACTTTCAGGCTGCTCCGCAGGGAGTATCGGAGCTTCGCCCATCCGCCGGTGGCGATGCTCGGCCTACTCGGCGAGCGGGGGCTTCGGCGCACGTTCGCCCATCACGCTGCCGTCTGGCAGGTCGCCGGACTCGAGCGCTAGCCGTCGCTCGCCGAGCTAGCCGCTGGCTACAGCGCCTCGCCGATGGCCTCGAGGCTAGCGAGGTTGTGGCCGCTCAAAAAGACGTCGACGTGGGGGAGTGCCGCCTTCATGCCGCGGGCCAGAGGTTCGTAGGCGGGATCCTCTTTCAACGGGTTCAGCCAGACGACTCGGTGCGCG
>WNGD01005326.1_pt1 | contig 15030 bp, 16 predicted proteins | sample 5400671 | NCBI WGS metagenome assembly WNGD01 (sample SAMN13153369, study PRJNA577476) | soil metagenome | isolation source: 40 cm soil or saprolite under grassland replicate 2 | place: USA:California | collected 2016-06-15 | reverse complement strand
GAACGCGGAGAATCAGGTCGATCACCTGGCGGGTCTCCTTGACCCCGAGCGCCGCGGTCGGCTCGTCCATGATCGCCACCCGCTGCGCCCACTTCGCCGCGCGGGCGACCGCGACGCCCTGGCGCTGGCCGCCGGAGAGGTCCTCGACGGGTTGTCGCATCGATTGGACGCCGATCTTGAGCTCCTCCATGTGGCGCGCCGCCTCGCGGCGCATCGTCCGTTTCGCGAGCATGCGCAGGGCGAGCCCGAGCGGTCCGCGCCTCCGGGCCTCTCGCCCCAGGAAGATGTTCGAGGCGATGTCGAGCGAGGGAGCGACCGCAAGATCCTGATAGACGGTCTCGATGCCTGCGCGGCGCGCATCGCCTGGAGTGCGGAAGCGGACGCGCTTGCCGTCGAGACGGATCTCTCCCTCGTCCGGTCGCAGCGCGCCCGAGAGCGCCTTGATCAACGTCGACTTGCCGGCGCCGTTGTCGCCGATCACGGCGACGATCTCGTTCGGATAGAGCTCGAAATCGACTCCGTCGAGCGCGACAACCTGCCCGTACCGCTTGGCGAGCCCGCGCGCCTCGAGAATGGGCTGCTCTTGCTCGCTCACAACCGCCTCCGGTGCGTGAGCTGATCGACCGAGACGGCGAGGATCACGAGGATGCCCGTGACGAGGTACTGGTAAATCACCTCGACCCCGATCAGAGTCAGGCCGTTGCGGAAGACGCCGACGATGATCGCTCCGATCAGTGTCCCGATCACCGTTCCACGCCCACCGAACAGACTCGTGCCGCCGAGAACAACGGCCGTGATCGAGTCGAGGTTCTCGGTCGTCTGACCGGCGTTCGGATCACCGAGCTCGGTCCGCGAGACCAGCAGCCACGCCGCGATCCCGTACAGGAGACCGGCGACCGTGTAGACGCTCAGGAGGACGCGCCAGGTCTTGATGCCGGTCAGCCGGGCGGCCTCGGGGTCGTCCCCGGCCGCATAAACGTGCCGGCCCCAGGCCGTCTGGGTGAGCGCGAACCAGGCTAAGCCGAACAGCACGAACATCAGCACGACCCCGTAGGTGATCTCCGTGTTCCCGATGGTGAATGTCCGGCCGAAGAAGAGCAGCTGGCTTGATGTCCTTCGAGACGATGTGGGTCAACGCAAAGGCGATGTTGAGCGTGCCGAGCGTGACGATGAACGCCGGCAGCCTCACCCCCGTCACGAGCGCCCCGTTGAGCACGCCGAAGGCGACGCAGGCGAGAATGCCGAGCGCGATCGCCGTCAGCGGGCTGAAGCCCTGGTCGATCGCAAACTTCGTCATTACGATCTGCCCGAACGCCATCACGGTGCCGACGGAGAGGTCGATCCCGGCCGTCAGGATCACCAGGGTCTGACCGATCGCGAGCACGCCGACGACCATCACCTGCTGCAGCACGAGCGAGAGATTTGGACCCTGCAGGAAGCGGTCGCTCTTCAGCGAGAAGAACGCCATCGTCAGCAGCAGCGCGAGGAACGGCCCGACGGCGGGCGCCGCGAGGAAGCGGCGGGTCCAGTCGAGCGGAGACCTGGTGCTCGGTGGCTGGGCTGAGGTTTGGGTTGCGCTCAACGTCGATCTCGTCCTGGAAGGGCGGATCCTAGGAGGGTTTGGCGGAATGGCGCTCGTCACCAGGGTGCGATGCTCGTTCCGTGGGGAGGACGCAGGGAGCGTCAATAGCCAAAGCTATTGGCGCGACTGAGGACGCTGCCACGGGGCGAGCAGCGCGGCCTGGGGACACAGACTCCATTTCGCCAAACCCTCCTGGGAGGGCGAAACCAGCCGCGACCGGAGAGCGAGTAACTGCCCTCCGGTCGCGGTGGGTGTTGAGGGGACCTACTTTTCTAGCCCCAGCAGTTTGCGAGGCCGTACTTGACGGTCTTCGATCGGACGCCGACGAGCGCCTTCTTCGCGATCAGGTTCACGCCGGTGTCCGTGTAGCCCTTCGGCTTGATACCGGTCTTCGCATACTTGACAACCGCCCCGACGCCCCGAGAGGCCATCAGCAACGGGTACTGCTGCGAGGTCGCATCGATGACCCCGGCCCTGATGTTTCGGACGCCGGCGCAACCGCCGTCGACCGAGACGATCGTGGTGGCGGCCTGCGTCTTGCCGGCGTTCTTCAACGCCGTCCACGCGCCGGCCGCGCTGGGCTCGTTGATCGTGTAGACGACATTGATGTTCGGGTTCTTCTGCAGGCAGTTCTCCATCGCAGTCTGCGACGGTGCCGTCTGACCCTCGCCGTTGCCGACGCAGGCGATCTGGCTGTTGCTGCCCTTGATCCCGAACCCCTTCAGGAAGCCATTGTGTCGCAGGGCTCCCACCGACGACCCGGCATGCTCGTCGAGCATCCCGATCGTCACCTTCTTGCCCTTCGTCGCTGCGCGGGCGTATTTGCCAATCAGCACTCCCGCGTTGAAGTTGTTCGTCGCGAAGAGGGCGTTCGTCGCACTTGGCGGAACGGTCGGCGAGTCGAGAGCGATCACGATGACGCCTTTCTTCCGCGCCTTCGCGATCGCGGGGTTCTCGGCAGCTGCTCTTGCCGGCTGCGTAGATGAGCGATGCGCCGAGCTGCTTCGCCGCCTTCGTCGCTCCGGCGCGCATCTTCACGAAGAACGGGTTCGTGGCGTCCTTCGTGATCAGCCCGACCTTGATCTTCGCGCTCTTCGATCCTGTCGTGGCGGACGCGGCGGCGACGATCGCCGACGTGGCGACAACGACTGCGAAGAGCGCTACCGCGAGGCCCAGCGTCCGCCGTGCCGGACGCTTGAGTTGCCTGCGCATTTGATACCTCCCTTGCCCGTGGTTGTGGTACCGATAACACGTTTCCGACGCAATAGTCAAGCCGAACGCTCTTGGTTTACGAAGGCCTCGGCTGTACTCTGTGGTACCGCTACCAAGGATTCGGAGTGCGTGCGAACTCAGCCGACGTGACGATCAAGGACGTCGCCTCCCTCGCCGGCGTGTCGCCGATGACAGTCTCGAGGGTGATCAACGAGAGCGATCGCGTCAGCCCGGAGACGCAGCGCCGTGTTGAGAAGGCGATCTCCGAGCTCGGCTACATACCGAGCCGCCTCGCGCGTGGGCTGAGCGGCCGCAGAACCGGGACGCTCGCCGTGATCGTGCCGGACGTCGCCAATCCGTTCTTCACGATGGTCGTTCGCGCGGCCGAGGAAGTCGCGCGCCGGTCCGCCTACCGCGTCATCCTCTGCGACACCCGCGCCGACCTCGCGGTCGAGCGCGACGTGATCGAGGAACTGATCGCTCACCGGGTCGAGGGCATCGCGATCGCCCCCGTCAGCGACCGGTCGAAGCCGCACCTGGCCCGGCTGTCCAGGTTCGGCGTCCCCTTCGTGCTGATCGACCGAACGGTCGCCGGAGTCGACTGCGACGCGGTCGTCGGCGACAGCGTCGGCGGCGCGCAGCGGCTCGTCCAGCATCTGATCGGGCTCGGCCACCGCCGGATCGGCCTGATCGTCGAGAAGGACGAGGTCTCGAGCGCGCGTGAGCGGCGGCAGGGGTACGAGTCGGCCCTCAAAGCCGCGGGCCTGCCGCTCGACCCGGCGCTCGTGGTGAAGACGACCCCGGATCCGGACGGCGGGCTCGAGGGTATGGGCCGTCTTCTCTCGACCGGGGATCGCCCCTCGGCGGTGTTCGCCGTCAACAACCTCGTCGCGCTCGGCGCGATCGAAGCCGTGCGGAACGCCGGCCTCGAGGTTCCGGACGATGTCGCCCTCGTCTGCTTCGACGACATCGAGTTCGCGTCGCGGCTCTATCCGTTTCTGACCGCGCTCGAGCAGCCCGCGGAGACGTTCGGGACGCTCGGGACGCAACTGCTGCTCGAGCGGATCCAGGGCCGCGGGCCGGCCCGCGACCACGTCGTCGTGCTACCGGGTCAGCTGACGGTCCGCAGGTCGTGCGGCGCCGAGACGAACGGGGCCGGTTGACGGTCTACGGCGGCATCGAGGCCGGCGGCTCGAAATGGGAATGCGCGATCGGCACGGGTCCGGACGACCTCCGAGCGACGGCGACGCTGCCGACGACGACACCGGCCGAGACGATCGACCGCGCGGTTGCCTTCTTCGAGCGCGAAGGGCCCGTCGACGCCGTCGGGATCGGCTCTTTCGGCCCACTCGACGGCAACCTCGCCTCGCCGACCTGGGGCTACATCACAACGACCCCGAAGCCCGGCTGGGCGCAGACCGACTTCGGGCGGGAGATCAAGCGCCGCCTCGGCGTACCGGTCGCCTTCGACACGGACGTGAACGCGGCCGCGCTCGGAGAGCACCGCTGGGGTGCCGCACGGGGCCTCGACACCTCCTGCTACATCACCGTCGGCACCGGCATCGGCGGCGGCGGCATGGTCGGCGGCAAGCTCCTGCACGGGTTGCTGCACCCGGAGTTCGGACACATGCGGGTCCCGCACGATCGGGACGCCGACCCGTTTCCCGGCGTCTGTCCCTACCACGGCGATTGCTGGGAAGGCCTGGCCTCCGGCCGCGCGATCGAGGCGCGCTGGGGAACGCCCGCGGCCGAGCTCGACGACCAGCGGGCCTGGGACCTCGAGGCCCGGTACCTCGCGCTAGGGATCGTCTGCGTGATCTGCGTCCTCTCGCCCGAGCGAGTCGTGATCGGCGGCGGCGTCATGCACCGGCCGAGGCTACTGGAGCTCGTCCAGGGCCAGGTCGTCGGGCTGATGAACGGGTACCTCGACGCCCCCGTATTCGGCGATGGAATCTCCGGCTTCGTTACGGCCCCGGCCCTCGGCCCACGAGCCGGGGTGCTGGGCGCGCTTGCGCTTGCTGCGTCCGCTTAGGAGGGTTGCTCGCCGTCAGTGGCCGCGGAACGGCCGCCACGGAGCGTGGTCCCACCCAGCAAGTGACTGGCACATCGGGCATCGCTCGGGCGGCCTTGCCCCACGATGCCATACCCGCAGGCGGAGCACACCAGGTCGAGCTTGCGCGGGCGCACGCGTCCGTGCTCGACCGTGCGACCAAGCGGCGGTGGCCGCACGCCGATCGGGGTATGCCTCACCTCCACGCCGCCGGCACCAGGCTCGATTTTCGGAGCTCGGCGAACCAGTAAACGACAGCGCGTTGCGTCACCGGCAGCAACATCCGAGGAGCGTCGACCGCGGCGCGCCGCGGCGCATCACCCGGACCGGGTGAGGGCCGGCTCCGCGGCCTAATCGGAGGCCACTGGCCTCCTACTCCACGCCAACCAATCGTCGTCGTGGGCGCCCGATTAGCGACGCCGTAGCAGGCCGTTAGCACCGGGCGCGAACGTCTTCTCAGAAGCCAACGAGCCAGGGAGGACACGGAGATGACCCATGCAGCACACAGTGATGGCTCTTTGAAGGAGCTCGACTTCCGCGCCGGCGACGGCCTAGAGGTTGCTCTGCTCTGGCAGGCAGAGGACGAGCGCCTGATTGTGGAGGTCGTCGACACCAAGCTCGGCGACGCATTCCGGCTCGAGATCGCGGCGAGCGAGGCGCGCGACGCTTTCCAGCACCCGTATGCATACGCCGCCTTTCGGGGTTATTCTCGAAGGCTGCCGGACGCGCAGGCCGTTGTTGACGCCGTGGTCGAGCTCGAACAACAGACGCTGTCTTATCTCTAGCGGAATTCACTCAGTCAGGACAGGGCTGGCAGCCAGTGATCGGAGGGCATGATTGGTGCTCTCTTCGTACTCCCGGTCGTTGTCTAGTCAGACGAGCCGCATACCCTCGGCGACAAGACGGCTCGTGCCGAGATTCCCGTTTCGAGTGAAAGCACTCTCGCCCAAGCGACGATGCTCAACCCGGTGACATTCCCGCCACACTGGCCCAGGCGGCCGCGCGTCAAGCGCGGGGAGGGCTAGGATCGGCGGATGGCCAAGTACGTTCGCATCCGGCTCGCGAACGGCGACGTTCGGCACGCGACCCTTCCGCAGAACGAGACGCATACGCAGTGGGCGGCCCGGGAGTTCGGCGCCGAGTCGCGCTGGGCCGAGACGGTCGAAGGGACCTTGGTCGCCAAAGCCTCGATCGTCGAGGTGTCCCTCGTCGAGCTCGATGAGCAGCCCACGCTCGACGGCGTGTTGTCCGCGCCGACCGCGAGCGCGGAAGCGCGGGCGCGGGCGCGTATTTTTGAGTGAGACGCTCAGAGATGAGCCGAACGACGCCCGCGAACGCCGCCCGGCTATCGATCTGACTAGACGCCTACGAGCGCGCCGCTTTCGACCTCGTCAAAGTAGGAGATCTCGACAGAGTCGGCATTGACGCCCGCCTGGCTCATCGCCTCCTTCAACTCAGGCATTGCGAAGAAGGCGCTCGCGGCCTCGCGTGAGTCGAATGTGTGGGTGACGATGACATCGTTGGGATTCTCGACTGAGCGCAGCACCTGGTGTCCGTGCACGCCGTGCTCGGCTTGGATCGGCGCGAAGCCGTCGTACACCTTCCTCCAAGCGTCGAAGTCGGCCACGCGGTGGCGGACAAGAGCAATGGTACTTGTCATGAAGCCCCCTTCCGGGGCGGGTGCCCTGCTGCGAAAAAACAGGCTTCAGGAGAAGCGCGCAACGAAGGCGGCCCTCAGCAGTCTACTCCTCAGCAGCCGACGAGCGTTTAACTGGCGCAATAGCCAGGCTCGTCAAGAGATATTCCTAAAACACTCGCACACGCCACGCGCATCCCGCCAGGGGACTGCTTGTCGTCTACGCTCCGGGTTCCGCCCGGACGCACTCAAACCAGGGAGTCGTCACTCATGCCAAACGCCGCTGCCGAGCCGATCCAGGTTGGGGCTCTCACCGTCCGTTTTCACGTCGACGCAGACGAGTCCGGAGGCAGTGTGAGCATCTTTGAGTGTGATGTCCCCGCTAATGCACGCATGCCCGCGCCGCATAGCCACGACGCCTTCGATGAAACCGTCTTCGGGCTCGACGGCGTCACCACGTTTACCGTCGGCGAAGGGCGCACCGACCTGAACCCTGGCGAGGCACTCTTCATACCTCGGCGCGTGATCCACGGATTCACTAATGGCGGCGACGTTGACGCCCGTTTTCTCGCAGTCATCAGTCCGGGTCTGCTGGGCTCGGGCTACTTCCGGGATGTCGCCGAGGTCCTTGCTGGCAATGGGCCGCCAGACGTAGAAGCGCTCGGCGAAGTCATGCGCCGTCATGGCCTGACTCCCGCACCGTCGGCCTGACCGCGAAACACCGCACGGGTGGCCTTACACGTCCCGAAGGGTTGACTGGCTCATTGCCTTGCCATCGCAATTCTGAGCCGCTCCTCCGGCGCGATGAGATGGTCGAGGTCGTCGGCTGCGTCGGCGATGTCGATCTGCACCCATTCGATGCTGCCGGTAAAGCCGCTTCCTTCCGAGGTGTAGTCGTCGGTGACGGGCGAGGCTGTGTCTGAGCCGACGTCGCAGGTTTCGTCGGCCGAGAAGATCATCGGGACGGTTCCTTCGACGCGCCCCTCGCCTGCCTTCGCGCCGTCGACGTACAACGAGACGGCGCCGCCTTTGCCGAGCCCGCCGCCGTCGTAGGCGAACTCCATCCGCACCTGGTGCGTTCCCGCCGAGATCTCGATTTCGGCTTCGACGTAGAAGCGCTGGAGGCCGAACAGGTTGTAGCAGTACTTTGGCTTGCCGTTCTTGACGTAAAGGCTCCAGCCCGCGAACTCGCCGCCCTGGGCGACGATCACGCCCTCGGCCCCGCCCTCCGGGACCGTGAGCTCGGCCGTTACGGAGTGCGACTTGTTCTTGAGGTTAAGGACCGCGTGCTCGCTCAGCCGTCCCATGCCGCCGAAGAGGAGCTGCGAGTTGCCGCTGATCAGCACCGGCCGCCCAGCCAGGTCGGAGTTGAAACGCTCGACCCGCCGGTCGTCGAGGGGCAGGACGTTGTACTTGCGCGCCTCCTCCATGAAGAGCGCTTGCAGCTCCGCGAGCTTCTCCGGCATCTCCGAGGCGAGATCGTGCGCCTGACTCGAATCCGTGTTCGTGTCGTACAGCTCCCAGGTGTCCTCGGCGAACGGCGGCAGCGGAGCCATGACCCACGGCGTCGAGTGACGGGTGACGGCGGTCCAGCCCTTGTCATAAATGCCGCGGTTGCAGAACATCTCGAAGTACTGCCGCTCGCGTCGCTCCGCCGCGTCCGCGTCGTCGAAGCAGTAGCGCATGGTCACGCCCTCGATCGGCTTCTGCTCGACCCCGTGCACCACCTTCGGCTCGGGCAGACCGGCGGCCTCGAGCACCGTCGGGGCGACGTCGATCACATGGTGGAACTGGCTCCGGACCTCACCCTTCGCCCGGATGCCCTTCGGCCAGTGGACGATCGTCCCATTGCGCGTGCCGCCCCAGTGCGAGGCGACCTGCTTCGTCCACTGGTACGGCGTGTCCATCGCGTGCGCCCACCCGACTGCGTAGTGGTTGTACGCGGCCGGAGTGCCGAAGTCGTCGATGCGTGCTCGCATGAAGTCCACGGTCTCAACCCCAGCGGCACCGTTGAGAACAACGAGCTCGTTGAAGCAACCGTTCGGCGTCCCCTCGGCGCTCGCCCCGTTGTCGCCGATGATGTAGTAGACGAGCGTGTCCTCGAGGACGCCAAGATCCTCGAGCGCGTCGACGAGACGCCCGACGTGATGGTCGGTGTGCTCGAGGAAGCCCGCGTAGACCTCCATTTGGCGCGCCAGAACAGGTTTTAAGTCGTCAGGAATCTCGTCCCAGGCCGGGATCTCATCGTGCCGGGCGGTCAGCTCCGCGTCGGGCGGAACCACACCCAGCTCCTTCTGGCGCGCCAGTATCTCCTCGCGCAGCCGGTCCCAACCCTGGTCGAACGTGCCCTTGTACTTGTCCGACCACTCCTTAGGGACGTGATGCGGGGCGTGGGTCGCGCCCGGCGCGAAATAGACGAAGAAGGGCTTGTCTCCCATCAGCGCCTTCTGCTGGCGGATCCACTCGATCGCCTTGTCGGTCATGTCCTCGGTTAAGTGGTAACCCTGCTCCGGCGTCTTCTCCGGCTCGACCGGGGTCGTGCCCTCGTAGAGGGCCGGGTAGTACTGGTTCGTCTCGCCGCCGATGAAGCCGTAGAAATACTCGAAGCCGCCGCCGCCGCTCGGCCACGAGTCGAAGGGCCCGAGTGGGCTCGTCTCCCACACCGGCACCTCGTGACACTTCCCGAACTGCGCGGTCGCATAGCCGTTCAACTTCAGCGTCTCCGCCAACGGCGCGCACGTGTTCGGACGGATCGAGTTGTACCCCGGCGCCGACGTCGCGATCTCGGTGATCCCGCCCATCCCGACGGTGTGGTGGTTCCGGCCTGAGAGCAGAGCGGCACGTGTCGGCGAGCACAGCGCCGTGGTGTGAAAGCGATTGAACTTGAGCCCTTCGCCGGCCAGACGCTCGGCCGTGGGCGTCTGGCAAGGCCCGCCGAACGCACTCGAGCAGCCAAAGCCAGCGTCGTCGATCAGAACGATGAGGACATTCGGCGCCCCCGCCGGCGGCCGCAACGGCTCAATCGGCGGGAACTTCGTAGCCGGATCCTTCGCGTCCTCGAAGACCGGCCCGTCATACGGACGGTCTGGGAACGGCAGAACTTCGCGTTCTGCGCTGATGCGCTCGGGCACTGGCTCTCCTCTCTAGGCTTCCTTTGGAGAGCCGATTCTGGCGCCACCGGCGGCCGCAGCTATCACCCACGAAGGATGAAAAACCCAGGAGTGGCACTACTTGGGATGAAGGACGACGAGAAGGATCGTCGCGAGTCCGAGCAGTCCTCCTAAGCCGGCAAAAATGACCGCGGCACGACTCGGAAGACTCGTGTAGGCGCCACGCGAGAGCGCAGCTTCGACATTCCTGTGTCTGATGTAACCGTAGGTCATGAAGGTAATTCCGACGACTGCGAATGCGACGCCGATGACCTCGAATGGCCAACTTGGCCCGCCTGCCAGCTCGGGCACGAGCCTTCCGGCGCCGAAGCTCACTGCGAGACTCGTCAAGCCGGTTCGCCACCACGCGAGATAGGTCCGTTCATTCGCCAGTTGCGTACGTCGTGTGGCGTCGCGCGCCTCGTCCACCTGGACGGTCACCGCGACAATTTCGGCGTAGCGGTAACCATTCCCTCTGAAGGACATGAGCACCCCGAAGCGACGGGGCTGGCCAGCCGACGCGCGCTACCCTCCGACCGTGCCGGAACGGCCAAGCGAGCTCGCTGGACGGCTGAGCGCTCAGGGCGCCCCACCCGCACAGGACATGGCGCGGGTGCCCGGCGGAGGATTCCTCATGGGCTCCAACGACTTCTACCCTGAGGAGCAACCGGTCCACGAGGTGAACGTCGATGGGTTTTGGATGGACGAGCACCCGGTGACGGCCGCTGAGTTCCGCCGATTCGTCCGCGACACCGGCTACATCACCGTCGCTGAACGTCCTCTCGACGCAGCCGACTACTCGGATGTCGATCCGGAACTGCTGGTGCCGGGGGCACTCGTTTTTCGCAAATCAACCGGCCCCGTCGACCTGAATGACGTCCGGAACTGGTGGGAGTACGTTCAGGGTGCGTCTTGGAAGCGCCCGGGCGGGCCTGGTACGACGATCAACGGCCGAGACCGACACCCGGTCGTGCAGGTGGCGTTCGAGGATGCTGAGGCTTACGCCGCTTGGGCTGGAAAGGAGCTTCCGACCGAGGCCGAGTGGGAGTTTGCAGCGCGCGGCGGGCTGGAAGGGGCAGCCTTCGCCTGGGGCGACGAACACTTCCCCGATCGCAAGGCGATGGCCAACACCTGGCAAGGCGAGTTCCCCTGGCAGAACCTGAAGCTGGACGGTTTCGAAACCACGTCGCCGTTCGGCTCCTTCCCGCCCAACGGGTACGGGCTCTTCGACATGACCGGCAACGTCTGGGAGTGGACGACCGATTTCTTCACTCCGCGGCATGACGAAGAGACCCGCGCATGCTGCGCGCCGCAGCTTCTGCCCGGAGAGAATTTTCCGCGTCGCGTGATCAAGGGCGGCTCGCACCTCTGCGCGCCGAACTATTGCCTCCGTTACAGGCCGGCAGCGCGACAAGGCGAGGCAGTGGACACCTCGACCGGCCACATCGGCTTTCGGTGCATCGTCCGCGACTCGGCGTCGTAGGCGAGCGCAGGCGCGGCCGCTACTTCTCAGGCACCGCCGCGCGGTTCTGGAAGGCGGGAGTGGCCCACACCGAAGCGCCAGCGAACCTCACGCACGTCTGAACTCTCGAGGCTCGGCAATGCGTCGCGCGGATGGGACTCGTACCAGGTTGCGTAGCGGTTGGCCAGGGGCGCCGCCGTGAGACCGTGAGCGAGGACCGACAATCCGATCGTGACGTACGTGGTCGTGAGGATCAGCCCATCGTGGGGCAGTCCGCCCTCCTCGAGCACCAGGATGGCGAAGACGATCGAAGCAAGCCCACGCGGCCCGAACCAGCCGAGGAAGGCCAGCGTCGGCCCCCGGGCCCCCGTCCCGATCAGCGAGATCGCAACGGGGACCAGGCGGACAACGGTCAGGCTGAGAACGGCGTAGAAGGCAACCGACCAGGTCACGTCTCCGAGCACCGGCCCGAGGAGCACGGCGCCAAAGACGATGAACGTCACAGCGTTGAGCACTTCTCCGAGTTCCTCGATGAGATGCCCGACCTCGCCGCCGTTCCGTCGCCGGACGGCGCCGAACACGAAACCTCCAACGAACGCGGCGATGAACCCGGAGCCGCCGATCGGATCTGCAATTCCAAAAGCGAGGCCGGCCCCGGCCAGCGGCACGACCTGGAGCCACGAGCCACCGACGTCCCCGCGCTTGCCGACGACCACAACGACGCACGCGGCGGCGATGCCCGCAACAACTCCTGCGAGGATGCCGTAACCGATCTGCTCTAGCACCAGCCGAACCGCAGCTCCGTCGCCGATGGCTCCCGACTCGGCTTGGGCAATCGCGAGCACGATCCAGAACAACGGCACACAGATCCCGTCGTTGAGACCGCTCTCGACGTTCAGGCCCTGTCGCACGCGGCTTGGGAGCCGCATAAGCGTCACGACCGCCTGATCGAGCGCCGCGTCGGTCGGGGCGAGAATCACCGCGAGAAGCAGCGCCTCGGACCAGGAGAGCTGGGGGAACACGACCAGGGCGACGAGAAACCCGGCCAGCAGCGTCAGGGGTAGGCCGATCCCGAGGAGACGCAGCGGGACCGAGAGCTCCCCGCGGAGCGCGCGCACGTCGATCCGCGAGGCGTCCGCGAACAGGACCAGAGCAAGCGTCGCCTCGGCCAGCAGCTTGACCGTTTCCCCTGCCGGCGCGACCTCGATCAGCCCCAGCGCCTCCGAGCCGACCAGCAATCCGACGGCCGTAAAGATCATCGCTGCGGTGAAAGATCGCCGCGAACGCGAGCAGAGCCAGCGCGACAACGGCGACCGCCCAGTGCACGGCTAAACCTATTCCGCCGAGCCAGCTGGGGTGATCATGCGGGTCGCGTGATTGGTTTCGGGACCCGCGCTAGATTCGCCGGCGGCGACCCCTCCCAGGTCTGACGGCCGCGGCGACTACCGCGGTTCTCGCAACCGGCGAGCGGCCAGGTGTGACGGCCGCGGCAACCACCGCGGTCTTCGCCACGGGCGCGCCGATGACACCGACTCTTCCTCTGCGTGCTGCTCTGAGGGGCATCTTCAGACTCCTTCGGTCGCGGGCGCTTCATCGGCCTCGATCGAGGCGATGATTGCCTGAATTGGAATCCGTCCGTTGGCAATCAATTGGCCACCCGAACGTCGGGCCGCCGATGCGAACGGTGCAGCCCAAAGGTTCTCCCAGATGAGAACTCCGGCAGTGCTTCCCGGCTCCATGGCAGCGGCGAGATGCTCAACGTCGTCCTCGGCCAACAGCTCTGCCAGCTGTTTCTCGAGTGCTTGTAGCTCTCCGAGTTCGCCGACGTCGGAGAGCTCCATCGGCTCGACGGTGCCGTCCTCATTCTTGATCAGGATCAGTGCGTCGATCACTCGGATGGTTCCGGAGTCGACCAAAGCGAGCAGCTCTTTAGCCATCTCGCCGGTGAAGTTGCTCGCTCCGGCTGGAAACTCGACCACGAGGTAGTCAACCGGGCCGAGTTCGTCGAGGGATCTGTCTGTCATCGCCTTTCCTTGCTGGCCAGCTGAGCTGTCTCACTTGGTGCCATCTCGATTCTCCTTTCGGTACTGGCGTTCCATCGCGACGCGCACGCGCTCCTCCGGCGTGATCAAGTGGTCCTCGGCGTCCTCCTCGGCGTCTTTGCCGAGGTGTTCAGACTCGTCGCCCGGCGATTCGCTCGCCTCATCCACACGGGGCGATCCCGTCGTAGCCGGCCGGATGTGCCGAGCCGCCTCCTCTGGAACAGCGGTTGACACTGCGGAGCCCTGGCCGATAATCGAGCGATGGAGCGGCTCGAGGAGATGTACCGGCGCTCACTCGAGGAGCCGGAGGTCTTCTGGGGCGCGGCTGCGGCCGCGATTGAGTGGGACGAGCCATGGCAGCGGGTGATCGACGACTCGCGCGCCCCGCTCTACCGCTGGTTTGCCGGCGGACGGATGAACACGTGTTACAACGCGCTCGACCGACACGTCGAGGGCGGCCGTGCCGACCAACCGGCGCTGATCTACGACTCGCCGGTTACCGACACGGTCGCCACGCTTACCTACCGGGAGCTACGTGACGAGGTCGCGCGCTTCGCGGGCGCGCTTGCGGCGCAGGGCGTCGTGCGTGGCGACCGGGTCATCGTCTACATGCCGATGGTCCCGGAGGCGGTGATCGCGATGCTCGCCTGTGCGCGGCTCGGCGCGATCCATTCAGTCGTGTTCGGTGGCTTCGCCGCGAACGAGCTCGCGACCCGGATCGAGGACGCCAAGCCGAAGGTGATCGTCTCGGCCTCATGCGGGATCGAGCCGGCGCGCCTCGTCGAGTACAAGCCGCTACTGAACGCTGCGATCGACATGGCCGAGTCGAAGCCGCAGCGCTGCATCGTGCTCCAGCGGCCGATGCTCGAGGCCGCGCTCGATCCAGATCGCGACGTTGAATGGAACGCGGCGCTGGCCGGAGCCACGCCGACGGCTTGCGTCTCGGTGGATGCAACCGATCCGCTCTACATCCTCTATACGTCCGGGACGACTGGACAACCGAAAGGGATCGTCCGCGACAACGGCGGCCACGCGGTGGCGCTCGCCTGGACTATGAAGAACATCTATGACGTCGATCCGGGCGAGGTCTACTGGGCCGCCTCTGACATCGGCTGGACGGTCGGCCACTCCTACACCGTGTACGCACCGCTGATCCACGGGTGTACGACTGTGCTTTACGAAGGCAAGCCGGTCGGTACGCCGGATGCGGGGGCCTTCTGGCGCGTGATCGAACAACACGACGTCTGCACCCTGTTCACCGCACCAACAGCCTTCCGCGCGATTCGTCAACAGGACCCCAACGGCGAGCAGATCGAACGCTACGACTTGTCGCGTTTCCGCGCGTTGTTCCTTGCGGGCGAGCGCTGCGACCCCGAGACGCTCAGTTGGGCAGAACAGCAACTGGGCGTGCCGGTGATCGACCACTACTGGCAGACAGAGACCGGCTGGCCTGTCGCGGCCAACTGCCTCGGCGTCGAGCGCTTGCCCGTAGTGCCGGGATCGCCCACCAAGCCGGTGCCGGGCTGGGACCTTCGGGCGGTCGACGAAGACGGCGCCGAGCGCGAGCGAGGCGAAATTGGCGCGCTCGTCGTCAAGCTGCCACTGCCGCCCGGCTCCTCACCTACGCTGTGGAACGCAGACGATCGCTTCCGCGACACCTACCTCTCGAACTTTCCGGGGTACTACGAGACGGCCGACGCCGGCTACATCGACGAGGACGGCTACGTCTTCGTGATGGCTCGAACCGACGACATCATCAACGTCGCCGGCCACCGACTGTCAACTGGTGCGATCGAGGAGGTCCTCGCCGCCCATCCCGACGTCGCCGAGTGCGCAGTGGTCGGTGTCGCCGACGAGCTCAAGGGGCAGATCCCGCTCGGGCTGCTCGTCCTCAAGG
>WNGD01003826.1_pt1 | contig 15030 bp, 17 predicted proteins | sample 5400671 | NCBI WGS metagenome assembly WNGD01 (sample SAMN13153369, study PRJNA577476) | soil metagenome | isolation source: 40 cm soil or saprolite under grassland replicate 2 | place: USA:California | collected 2016-06-15 | reverse complement strand
GCCGACCTCGAGGCGGCCGTCGCCTTCGCGCGCGAGCGCTTCGGCGGGCTCGACGTGATGCACAACAACGCGGCGATGAGCGGCGGCGGCTACGTGGCGGAGATCGAGCCCGAGGTGTGGGAGCAGAGCCTGCGCGTCATGCTGACCGGCGTCTTCTACGGCACGCGCGCCGCCATCCCGGCGCTCCTCGCGCGCGGCGGGGGGTCGATCATCAGCACGTCGTCGGTGGAGGGCTTCTTCGGGGAGATGATGGCGGCGCCCTACTGCACGGCCAAGGCCGGCATCATCAACCTGATGCGCACGGTCGCCCTCGAGTACGGGCGGAGGAACATCCGCGCCAACTGCATCTGCCCGGGCGCCGTCGACACGCCGATGCTCGGCCTGCTCGCGCAGGTGAGCCCTCGCTCACGAGCGGATCTCGCCGCCCAGCATGCGCTCGGGCGCATCCTCCGGCCCGAGGAGATCGCGAACGTGGCGCTCTTCCTCGCGAGCGACGAGTCCTCCGCGATCACGGGCGCGGCGATCGTGGCCGACGGCGGGCTCACGTGCGGGCTCGGGATCACGGGGCTGCCGCCCTACGGGGGCTAGCGGCGGCCCCGCGGCGGTATCGCAGGAGCCGGGCGAAGCTGGTATCAGGGGCGCTCACGTGGCGATAGCTCCCCGCATGGTGACGGCGGTCACGCCGGCGAAGGCGACGCTCCGCGCGCTGCTCAGCCAGCACGCGACGCGGCTCGGCCTCACGGCGTCGGCCATCGACACGATCGTCGCGCGCTCGCAGATCACGCACTGGCGGGCCGGCCAGCAGATCTTCGCGGCCGACGACGCGGACGACCTCGTCAATTTCCTGGTCTCCGGAGCGGTGAAGGTTCTGTGTCAGGGCCGGCGCGGCGTGCCGGTGCTGGTGCAGATCGCGCGGCCCGGCCAGTTCTTCGGCCTGGCGTCCCTCTTCGACCGCCCCGGCCGGCGCCAGTTCTCGGCGGTCGCGCACGCGCCCGCCGTGGTGGCGATGATGAGCCAGGAGGTCATGAACGGCGTGGTCGCCGGCCTGCCGGCCGGCCGCGCCCTGCAGCTCATGGCGTACAGCTGGCGGGCCCTCTCGCGGCTGCTCTACGAGAAGTGCCTGCTCCTCACCATGCCGCTCAGGGACCGGCTGGTGCACGAGCTCGAGGTGCTCGCGCACGACTTCGGACAGTCGGATCCCGAGGGCCTGGTCATCGATCTGCCGCTCACGCAGGCGGACCTCGCGGAGCTGGTGGTCGGCTCGCGCGCCAAGGTGAGCCGCTGCGTGGCGGATCTGCGCCGGGCCGGGAAGCTCAAGGTGTCGGGGCACCGCGTCATCCTCACCCGCCGCTTCGCGCGCCACTGAATCTCCGAGAGTGTGCCCTCGGGCACACGGGACGCGCTTCTCCGTGTGTCGTCCGGCACCGCGCCGCGTTCCGGCCCCTCGCTCCACTTGGTACATGAGTGCCCCCATGGAAGACATCACGCAGGAGCTGACCAATCTGGTGGCGCGTACGCTGAAGGTTTCGCCGGATCAGCTGCGGCCCGAGGCCGACCTGGTCACGGACCTGGGTGCCGACTCGCTCGCCGTGGTCGAGCTGATGATGGCGCTCGAGGAGCGGCTGGGAGTGCGCATCGACGACGACGAGGCCGAAGGGCTCCGCACCTTTGGCGACGCGCTCTCCCTCGTGCGCGCCAAGCTCGCGGCCTAGCGCCGATGCCCGGCGCGGCCGTACTCGGCGCCGGCTTCGCGGTGCCCGAGCGCGAGGTCTCGAACCACGAGTTCGCGGCACGGCTCGACACCTCGGATGAGTGGATCGTGTCGCGGACGGGCATCCGCGCCCGCCGCACGCTCGAGGGCTCGGGCCTCGCGACCTCGGACCTGGCGGTCGCCGCGGCGCGCATGGCCCTGGCGCGCGCCCGCGTGGACCCGGCGAGCCTCGACCTCGTCATCGTCGCGACCTGCTCGGGGGACTACCCGATCCCGTCGACCGCCTGCCTCGTGCAGGCGGCGCTCGAGGCGCGGCGCGCGGCGGCCTTCGACCTGAACGCCGCCTGCTCGGGCTTCATCTACGGGCTCACGCTCGCCGACCAGGCGCTCGCGACGGGAGCGATGAGCCGTGTGCTCCTGATCGGCGCGGACGCGCTCACGCGTCACGTCGACTGGGAGGATCGCGCGACCGCCATCCTCTTCGGCGACGGCGCCGGCGCCGTGGTCCTCGGGCCCGGCGGAGGCCTCCTCGGGACGCACCTCGGCGCCGACGGACGCCGGGCCGGCGATATTCGCATTGCGGCGGGCGGGTCGCGCCGCCCGGTCGACCAGGCGGCGATCGCGGCGCGCCTCCACAAGATCGCCATGAATGGCCCGGAGGTGTTTCGGGCCGCCGTCGAGGCGATGGCCGACGCGCTCGCCGCGGCGTCCGAACGCGCCGGCGTCCGGCCGACCGACCTGCGCTGGGTGTTCGCGCACCAGGCCAACGCGCGCATCGTGCGCAGCGTGGCGGAGCGGCTCGGCGTCACGCTCGCCGCCTTCCGCATGAACGTCGAGCGCTACGGCAACACCGGCGCCGCCTCGATCCCGATCGCGCTCGCCGAGGCGGACACGGCCGGCCACCTCGTGCCCGGCGACCTGATCGGCTTGACCGCCGCTGGCGCAGGCCTCACCTGGGGCGCGGCGATCCTGCGCTGGAGCCGGGGCGCGGCATGAGTCGCCGCGTCGTCGTCACCGGCCTCGGCATGGTGACGCCGCTCGGCGTCGGCGTGCCCGCGAACTGGGAGGCCGTGCGGGCGGGGCGCTCGGGGATCGGCCCGATCACCCGCTTCGCCAGCGAGGGCTTTCCGTGCCGGATCGCGGGCGAGGTGCGCGGCTTTCGCGCCGAGGACTGGGTGGACCGGCGCGAGCGGGACCGCATGGACCTCTTCATCCTCTACGCGATCGCGGCGGCGGCCGAGGCGGTGCGCGACGCGCGGCTGGAGGTGAGCGAGGAGATCGCCGATCGGGTCGGGGTCGTGCTGGGCGTCGGCATCGGCGGGCTCCCCGGCATCGAGCAGAACCACAGCGCCCTCGTCGCGGGCGGGCCGCGGAAGGTCTCGCCCTACTTCATCCCGGCCGTGATCGGGAACCTCGCCCCGGGGCAGATCGCCATTCGGCTCGGCGCGCGCGGCGTCAACCTGACGACCACCACGGCCTGCGCCTCGGGCGCGCACGCGATCGGCGAGGCGTTCGAGATGATCCGGAGCGGCCGGCAGGACGTGGTCGTGACGGGCGGGGCCGAGGCGGCCATCACGCCCACGGCGGTTGCGGGCTTCGGCGTGATGCGCGCTCTCGCCCGCTGGGACGGACCGCCCGAGGGAGCGTCCCGGCCCTTCGACGCGCGTCGCTCGGGGTTCGTCCTCGGCGAGGGCGCGGGGGTGCTCGTGCTCGAGGCGGAGGAGATCGCGCGGCGCCGGGGCGCGCCGGTACGCGCGGAGGTGCTCGGCTACGGCGCCAGCGCCGACGCCCATCACATCACGCAGCCCCCACCGGACGGGAGCGGGGCGCAGCGGGCGATCCGCGCCGCCCTGGCCGCGGCGGGGGTCGAGCCGGACGCCGTGCAGCACGTGAACGCGCACGGGACCTCGACCCGACAGGGCGACATCGCCGAGACGCGCGCGCTGCACGCCGTCTTCGGCGCGCATGCGCGCCGCCTCGCGGTGAGCGCGACCAAGTCGATGACGGGCCACCTGCTCGGCGCCGCCGGGGCGGTGGAAGCGATCTACACCGTGCTGGCGCTCCGCGAGCAGACCGTCCCGCCGACCATCAACCTGGACCAGGCCGACCCGGAGTGCGACCTCGACTACGTCCCGCGGCATGCCCGCCGGGCGCGCCTCGAGGTCGCGCTCTCGAACTCCTTCGGCTTCGGCGGCACGAACGCCGCGCTCGTCTTCGGGGCGGCGGCATGACCCGGACCTGCCTGCACTGCGTGCTCGCTCGCGTGCTGCGTGCGGAGGCCGACGCGCTCCGCGAGCGCGGACTCGAGGTGCGGCTCGGCCCATCCGAGGCGGTCCTCCTGCCGGCGGCCGGCGCTGCGACCTACCGCACCGTGCGGGCGCTCCTGCGTGCGGCGATCGCGGACGCGGCAGGTCCCCGCATCCGGCTCGCGGTGGTCGATCAGGCGGGCAAGAGCCACGTCGAGGTCACGGCCGTCTTCGCCGACGCGCGCCGCACCCGCGTGCTGTCCTGCGCCTTCCCACGCCACGATCCCGGGGCCCTCGCCGGCGGGTTCGCGGAGCATGGCGCGCCCGAGGCGGCAGTGCCGTCGCCGATCTGATGCCCTGCAGGGCGCCGGGGCGCCGGCACCGGCGGTCACGCGGCCCGGGCCTGCATGCCGAACGAGGCCACCCGAGGCTGCACCAGCCTGGCGAAGTCCGCGTACGCCATGCGGACGGTCTGCTCGTGAGTGCCCGCGTTGAAGGAGATGTCCTTGTCGCGCGTGAGCGCCTGGTCGACCCAGACGGGCAAGCCGTAGAGGTTGCCGAAGGGCGGCATCGCGCCGGCCTCGCACGCGGGAAAGAGACCGGCGAACTCGGCCTCGGTCGCGAGGTGCAGGTCCGGCTTCCCGGCCGCCGCGCCGAGCTGCCCCAGGTCGACCCGCTGCGGCGCCGGGAGGACGGCCATCAGGAATTCCCTCCCCGCGCGGACGCTCACGACCTTCGCCATTTCCCGGCCCGGCACGTGCTGGGCGGCGGCCACCTCCTGCGCCGTGAAGGCCTGCAGGTGCGAGCGAACCTCGTAGGCCACCCCGTTCGCGTCGAGGAACTCCCTGAGCTTGGTGTGAATCGGCATCGTTGGTCCTCCTCTCGGGCTTCTCATAGCATTGCGCGCGGGCCTTTCGGCCCGGCGCGCAGAGCACGGCCCCGGGAAGTGCGCTCCGCCTCGTGCCGTGCTCAGCGCGGCTCGTGCAGCCGGGTGAGCAGGCCCTTCAGGAAGGCCTCGGTCTTCTTCAGATTCTCGCGAAAGCTCACGCTGTCGGTCCCCGCGATCTCCATGCGCAGGTCGGAGAGATAGCTCTCGAGCACCTCGCGGAGCAGGCGCGCGTCCTCTGGCGTGACCTCGATCGTGACCATGGCGAGCCTCCTCGCAGCGATCATAGCGAGGACCGCCGGGCGAGCAATGACACCCTGACGGCGGCGTAGCGGTGGTGACGGTGCGTTTCAACCAGCCTCAAGCGCGCCAGATCTTTCCCGAGCCGCTCACGAGGTCGGCGAGCGAGGTGACCTCGATCCGCCATGGCGTGAGCCGGAGGACGCCGAAGGTCGGATCCTGTTTGCCGTGGGGCCAGAACGCGATCGGGTCGTAGCCGATGGGAGGCGGCGTGGCCGCGAACAGGTCCCAGAGGCGCGCCTTGTCGGCGGGGTCGTCGGCCCACTCGGCGCGACAGTCGACGTAGACCTGCTGGAGGTCGCTGTTCGCATAGCAGAGCGAGACGTGCGGGTTTGCGGCGAGGTGCTCCGTCTTGAGCGTGTGGCGTCCGGTCAGGATCCAGCCGGTCCGTCCTTCCCAGAGGGGATGGAGGATGCGCGAGCGCGGCCGCCCACGGCGGTCGACGGTGGCCACGCTGCACCAGACGATCTGACGGACACGTGCCAGGAAATCCTTCTCGATGTCGGCAAACGCGGAGACTCTCATGCGATCACTCGTCCTTTCTCATCCGGCCCGGAGCCAGGTGAAGCCACGCGCGCGGCGAAGCCCTCGGTCGAACGTGTAGGTGGTGGTCCCCCCGGCCTGCTTCGCGATCTGCCCGATCAGATAGTCGTTGAAGTCGGCCCGACCGCGCCTGAAGAGATCGAGGGCCGCGCGCACCAGACCTCGGTGCTCGAGGCTGAAGGCCGGGTCGTTCCACAGCGTCTCGACGGTCTGCGCGAGGCCGCCTCTGGGGAGGCGGTAGATGCGGCGGAGGACGAGCGCCGTTTCGGCGAGGACGACGGCGCTGATGAAGACGGTCTCGCCGGCAGCGATCGCGCCGGCGACGACACGGCTCGCCGCCCGCGACTGTCCCGGATCGTCTCGCTGGTAGAGATGGCGGACGAGGACGTTGGTGTCGAGGGCGATCACCGCCGCCGGCCGCGACGCACGGCGCGCGCGAACCGTCGCGCGACCGAATCCTCGACGGCCCGCTCCATGTCCTCGACGCTCGCGTGCACGCCCGCCTTGACGAGCCGGTCGCAGACGCCTTGCGCCGACGACCTGGTCCGGATCGGCTTCAGCTTGTAGCTGCCGCGCCCGTCGGCCACGAACCCCACGTGGTCACCGGTCACCAGCCCGAGGTCGTCCCGGACCCGCTTCGGGATGGTGACCTGCCCCTTGCTCGTCATGGTCGCCTTGACCATGGCTCTTCCTTACCTGCATCGCGAAGGTAAGGAAAGGCCGTCTTCCCTTACCGTGGCTCAGCCGAGAAGCGGCTTTCCCCCGGCGTGCTCCTCGCGGAGCTTGTACTTCTCCACCCGCTCGGTCGGAGTCTTGGGGAGCGCCGCGCGGAACTCCCACAGCCGCGGCACCTGGAACTTCGCCAGCCGCTCCGCCGCGAACGCGCGCAGCTCCTCTTCCCCCACCAGCCCCCTGGCCACCACGAACGCCTTGATCTCCTGCCCGAGCACCGGGTCCGGGACGCCGATCACCGCCGCCTCGGCGACGCGCGGGTGCTCGCGCAGGGTCTTCTCGATCAGCACCGAGGAGACGTTCTCACCCCCGCGGCGGATCACGTCGCGCTTGCGGTCGACGAAGTAGAGCCAGCCGTCCTCGTCGACGAAGCCGAGGTCGCCGGTCAGGAACCAGCCGTCGCGGAGCGCCGCCACCGTCGCCTCGGGGTCCCGGAAGTACGCGGACAGGCGCGCGGGCGAGCGGACCGCGATCTCGCCCGCCCGCCGCGGGGGGAGCGGGCGCCCGTCATCGTCGAGGATGCGGAGCGCGACGCCCGGCACCGGCGGGCCGCACGACCCGGGGCGCCAGGCGGCGCCGAGGGGCGTGATGGTGACCACGCCGGCGTCGGTCGAGCCGAAGCACTCGGCCACGTGCGCGACCTCGAAGCGGCGCATCACCTGGTCGCGGATGGGTGCGGCGCCGAGGCCCAGGATGACCCGCAGCGGGCTCGTGCGCTCCAGCGCCGACGGCTCGCGCGTCAAGAGCATGGCGAGGATCGTTCCGAGCGTGTAGAGCACCGTCGTGCCCGTCTGATGGACGAGCGGCCAGAACTCCGAGGCGTGGAACGCCTGCGGGAAGGCGACCGTGCCGCCCGCGTGGAGCGCCGTCTGCACCGCGCCCCACGCGTTGCCGTGGAAGAGCGGCGTGACGGCGAGGATCACGTCGCCGGGCGTGAGCCCGAGCGCCTCGATGAAGTGCCGCCCGCCGATGCCGGTCGAGCCGTGGCTGAAGAGAACGCCCTTCGGCGTTCCAGTCGTGCCCGAGGTGTAGAGGAGCGTCGAGGCGTCGCCGGGACCGAGGGCGACGCCGGGCGGCACCTCGGAGCTGCGCTCGACCAGCGCCCCGAAAGCGTCGGCCCCGAGCACCGTGCCCGCGGCCTCGACCCGGGCCGCATCGGTGATCACCACCTTCGGCTCCGCGTGGCCGAGGATGTAGCCCAGCTCGCACGCGCCGAGCGCCGGGTTCACCGGGTTCAGCACACCGCCGGCCTTCAGGATGCCGAACGCGGCGACCAGATACTCGACCGAGTTCCCCATCGCGAGCGTGACCCGGTCGCCCTTCCCGACGCCGAGCCCACGCAGCACATGCGCCGCGCGATTCGCGAGCCGGTCGAACTCGGCATAGGTCACCCGCCGCCCCGCGTGCAGGATGAACGGGTGCGTGCCGCGCACGGCGACCGCGCGCTCCAGCGCTGCGAGGAGCCCCGCCACTACGCTAGCGTCCCCCAGTCCGCGACCAGCGTCGCCCCCGTGATCATCGGCACCTCGTCCGAGGCGAGGAACGCGATCGTCCTGGCCATGTCCTCGGGCTTCGACATCTGGTGCGGCACGGGCGGCGAGTAGTACGCGACCAGCGACGGCTCGAAGTCGGGGCGCGGGATGAAGTTCTTCACGAACGGGGACATGATCCCCGCCGGCGCGAGACAGTTGGCGCGCAGCCCGCGGCTCGCGAACTCGAGCGCGATCGAGCGCGTGAAGTTGACGAGCCCCGCCTTCGAGGCGGCGTAGTGCGCGGCGTAGGCCTGCCCGCGCATGGCGGCCGTGGAGGCGACGTTCACGATGTTCCCGCGCGCCGCGAGGAGATGCGGCAGGGCCGCCTTCACGGTGTTGAACGCGCCCGTCAGGTTCACCGCCAGGACGCGCGCCCATTCCGACTCGTCGATCTCCTCGAGGCGGGCGCTGCGTCCCACGCCAGCGGCGTTCACCAGGACGTTCAGGCCGCCGAAGACCGAGGCCGCGCGCTCGACCGACTCGCGCACCGATGCCATGTGCGCGACGTCGCAGCTCCCGCCCTCGGCCGTACCGCCCGCCAGGCGGATGGCGAGGATCGTCTCCGCCAGCCCGTCGGGGTCCACGTCGACCGCGAACACCTTCGCCCCCTCGGCGGCGAAGAGCTTGGCCGTCGCCCGGGCGAGGCCCGAGCCGGCGCCCGTGATGAACAGCACCCGATCCGTGAAGCGTCCGGTTGACATGTTCCCTCTCAGCCGTCAGTTGAGTGCGCCATGGCGACCGTCCAGGAAGGGAAGGCGGCCCCCGCCTTCACGCTCGCGGACGCACGGGGGAAAACGGTCTCGCTCGCGGACTTCGCCGGCCGGAACGTCATCCTCTACTTCTACCCCAAGGACGACACGCCCGGCTGCACCAAGGAGGCGTGCGGCTTCCGCGACGCGTGGAAGGAGATCGGGAAGCTCGACGCCGTCGTGCTGGGCGTCTCCGCCGACGGCGCGGCCTCGCACGAGAAGTTCAGCGCCAAGTACAAGCTCCCCTTCCCGCTCCTCTCGGACCCCGACCGCAAGGTGATGAAGACCTACGGCGCCTACGGCGAGAAGATGATGTACGGCAAGAAGACCGTCGGCGTCATCCGCTCGACGGTGTGGATCGGGCCGGACGGCAAGGTGCGCAAGCACTGGGCGCGGGTCGGCGACGCGGCGAAGCATCCCGAGCAGGTGCTCGAGGCGCTGCGGGGCGGGGAGTAGAGCAGCGAACGCGCCCCGCGTTGCGCACCTCTCACGCCGCACGCTTCAGGTCGCTACGACCGTCAGGCGGAACGACCCTGGCTGGGCGGTGGGGCCGACTCCGGCGCGCGCGATCAGCTGGTCTTCGGCGGGGATGTGGCGCTTGAGCTCGGGCATCACCTCGGTGGCGAAGAGCCGCAGGCTGCTCTCGGCGATCTCGTACGGCATGCCACCGTAGCTGAAGACGCCGTTGAACGCCTCGGCGCCCGTGCGCTTCTGGATGTCGAGGACCTTCTCGTAGCATTGCTCGGGCGTGCCGTAGACCTGGAGGTTCAGGAAGAACTCCGTCATCGCGTCGACTCCGCCCGGCGTGGACACCCTCTCCTGCACGTCCTTGTAGGCCTCGTAGCCGCGCATCTTCGTCAGATGGTCGCCGACGAGCTCGTAGTGCTTGACGACGGAGTGCCAGTAGGCGCCGATGTACCGGCGGCCGAGCTCCTCCGCCCGGCCCGGGTCCTCGTCGCAGAACGTCCAGCCTCCGACGATCGGCGGCGGCGCATCCGTGCCGTTCACCTCGCTGTACACCCTGCGATAGGCGTTCAGCTCGTTCGCCACCATCTCCCACGGCTTCTGCGGGATGATCAGGAGACCGATGCCGAGCTTGGCCATGATGACCGAAGACTCGGGCGAGACCGCGGCGGCGTAGGTCCGCCCGCGAAACGACTTGAACGGCCGCGGACGGAGCTCGCGCCGCTTCTGCTTCACGAACTTGCCGTCGAACTCGCAGCAGCCGCGTTCGAGCCCCTCGAGGATCATCTGCGCCGCCTCGGTGAAGATCTCGCGGCTGTCCTCCTGGTTCACGCCGAACCCCTCGAACTCCACGCGCCCGAGCCCGCGGCCGAGGCCGAGGATCAAGCGGCCGTTCGAGATGTGATCGAGCATCACCACTTGCTCGGCCACGCGCAAGGGGTCGTGCCAGGGCAGCACGACCACCATCGAGCCGAGCTGGATGTGTTGCGTGCGCCCGGCAAAATACGTGAGGTAGAGGAGGACGTCGGGACACATCGTGTAGTCGGTGAAGTGATGTTCGACGCCCCACAGCGAATCGAACCCGAGCGGCTCGGCGAGATCGCCGAGGCGAAGCTCGTTCCGATAGACGTTGCGATCGGTTCGTCCTTCGCCCTCGCCCTGAAAAATGACGCCCATTCCGATGTGCATCTCGCACCCCTTTTGCGATGGCCGTGCGGCCCGGTTTCGACCCGTCCCGCCGACACCATAGACCCGGTCTCCGGGAAGCGTCCAGTGTGAGGGGCCTCGATCCGGGCGTCGACCCGCGTTCGTGGGGTAGCCGCGCCCGGTTCGCTGCGGGGCGCGCCGTCAGGCGATGGCGTAGAGGCGGCGTGGATTGTCCTCGAGGATCCGGCGCTTGCTCGTCTCGCTCAGGTCCGTGCGCTCCGCGATGATCTTCACCGTGTCCGGGAACTTGCAGTCCCAGTGGTGGTAGTCCGAGGCGTAGACGACCACGTCCTCGCCGAGGGACTGCACCACCCACGGCACGCCGCGCTCGTCGGGATCGCAGCCGATGAAGCAGCGGCCGGAGAGGAAGTACTCGCTCGGCTTGCGGTCGATCCGCGGCGCCTGCTCGGGCGTCAGCTCCCAGTGCTCGTCGAGGCGCTCGAGCCAGAAGGGGAGCCAGCCGACGCCGGCCTCCAGGAAAGCGACGCGCAGCTTCGGAAAGCGGTGCAGGATGCCGCCCAGCGTGAAGGCCATGACCGCGATCATCTGCCCGACGGGGTGCGTGAAGGCGTGCACCTCGAGCCGGGTGCTCCACCGGTCGACGCCGATCGGCACCTGGTCGATCGCCTGCCCGCCGCCGTGGACGCAGACCGGGACGCCGAGGCGTTCAGCCTCGGCCCAGACCACATCGAAGCTCCTATCATCGAGGTTCTTCTCGCGGATGTGCTGCGGGGTCACCATGCCGACCATGCCGAGCTCGGTGACGGCGCGGCGGAGTTCGGCGGCCGCCGCCTCGGGGTCGATCAGGGGGAGCTTGGCGACCGACTTGAGGCGCGCGGGCGCGTGGCGGCAGAACTCGGCGCGCGCGTCGTTGAGCGTCCGGCAGAGCGCGATCGCGAAGCCGCGCTCGAGCCCCGCCCACTCCTCGCCCGCGCCGCCGGGGAACATGACGGTCACGTCGATGCCTTCGAGGTCCATGTCTTCGAGGCGGCTCCGCGGATCGGTCATGCCGGGCCGCGAGAGGCTGTCGACGCGTGCCGTGCCGCGCGTCTCCTTGACGCCCACCCCGGGGAGGTTCGCGAACTGCTGCTTCACGCGCTCGCGCCGGGCCGCCATGTGCGGCTGGAACGCGCGCGGCAGGCGCTCCTGCCAGTCGGCGGGCTCGCCGCCGTGGCCGTCGGCGTCGATCACGAAGTGGCCGAACCTACCCATGGGCGCTCCCTCCGAGGGTGAAGACGCCGCGCGCGAGCCGCCCGGCGCGCAGGTCGTCGAGCGCGGCGGCGAACTCGTCGAGCGCGTAGCGGCGTGTGATGAGCTCGTCGATCTTGAGCCGGCCGCCGAGGTAGAGGTCGGCGAGCATCGGGAAGTCGCGGCGCGGGCGGGCCGTCCCGTAGCGGCAGCCGAGGATCGCCTTGTTCTGGTAGAGGGCGTGGACCACGAAGTCGAGCGTCGAGCCGATCTTCGGCACGCCGACGATGGTGAGCGCGCCGCCTGCGCCGAGCGCGTCGAGTGCCTGGCGGATGACGGCGAGGTTGCCGACCGCCTCGAAGGTGTAGTCGGCGCCGCCGCGCGTCAAGTCGCGGATGGCGGCGACGGGGTCGTCCTTGGCCGCGTCGATCGCGTGCGTGGCGCCGAGACGGCGCGCCAGCTCGAGCTTCGCGGGCACGACGTCGACCGCGATGATCCGGGCCGCCCCGGCGAGCACGCCGCCCTGCACGCAGGAGAGCCCGATGCCGCCGAGGCCGAAGACGGCCATCGAGGCGCCGGCCTCGACCCGCGCCCGGTTCAGCACGGCGCCCACGCCCGTCATGACGCCGCAGCCGATCAGCGCCGCGCGGTCGAAGGGCACGCGAGCGTCGATCGGGATGGCGCTCTGCTCCCGAACCACCGTGCAGTTTGCGAACGCCGACGCGTTCGCAAACTGATACGCGGGTTCTCCATCCAACGTGAACGGCCGCGCGTCCTTCGGGCTCGGCGCGTTGCGGCATTCGGTCGGACGGCCGATCTCGCAGGCGGGGCAGCGGCCGCAATGGGCGAGGGTCGAGAGGACGACCGCATCGCCCTCCCTGACGGCGGTGACGCCCGCACCGACGGCTTCCACCACGCCGGCGCCCTCGTGGCCGAGGACGACGGGCGTGGGGTAGGGGATGGCGCCGTCGATCACGCTCAGGTCCGAGTGACAGAGGCCGGCGGCGCGGAGCGCGACCCGGACCTCGCCGGGACCCGGATCGCGGAGGCGCACCTCCTCGATGGTGACCGGCTGCCCGGCGGCGCGGAGGACGGCGGCCTTCATGCAACTGGGTTCCCGATGTGGAGCACGCGCCCCGGCCGGGCGCCCGTCAGCCGCCCCTCTTCGACGATCGTCTCGCCGTTGACGAGCACGCGCACCACGCCCTCGGGGCGCACCTGCCAGCGCTCCTCGCCGCCCGGCACGTCGCGCACCAGGGCCTTCTTGCCGAGGGCGAGGCGCGCCGGGTCGAACATCAGGATGTCGGCGGCATATCCGCGCGCGATCAACCCGCGCGCCTTGATCCCGGCGATCATCGCCGGGAGGTGGGTGATGCGGTGCACGCCCTCCTCGAGCGAGAGGAGCTTGCGGTCGAGGAGCCAGGAGCGGAGGTAGTAGGTCGACCACTCGGCGCCGTCGTCGCGATCGGCGTGCGCGCCCCCGTCGCCCGTGCCGACGATCATATGGGGGTTCTTCTGCGACTCGGCATTGGCCTCGACCCACTGCGGGCTCTCGCTGTTCCACAAGAACTGCGTCTCCAGGCCGTCGGCTACGGCCAGCCCGCACATGACGTCGGCCGGGTGGGCGCGCAGCTCCGCGGCGAGCTGCACGACGCTCTTGCCCACGGCCTGCGGATCGCTCGTCGAACGGTCGACGAAGACCCGGCTCATGGCGGGCGGGGGGAGCGTCGAGCCCTGCGCGCTCTCGGTGTTCGGATGGTCGAGGGCCCAGCGCAGCTTCTCGCGCAAGCTCGGGTCGCCGAGGCGCGCGAGCCGCTCGCCGACGGGCAGGTCGGAGAGGTCCCGCCAGTGGAAGACGCCGTCGAAGAGCGAGGTGCCGCGCCGCCAGTTGAACGGCCGCATGAAGGGCTGCGTGCGCAGCATCGAGTAGATGGCGGCACCACGCTCGCGCGCCTCGGCGAGGAAGCGCGTTTGGTCCTCCCAGCGCTCTCGGCTCCCCGGCCGAAAGCCCATGCCCTGCACGATGACCGGGAGCCCGGAGTGGTGCGCCAGCGCGATCAGGCGCTCGCGGTCGCGCGCGTCGTAGCCCTGCACCGCGCTCTCGGCGAGGTAGGCGACGGAGCCCGCGCCCCCTTCGCCCGCCGCCTCGGCGAGGGCCGCCACCTCCTCGAAGGGCGCGCAGCGCGCCGGCACCGGGCGGCCGAACTGATCGACGTGCGTCGGCGCGTGCGAGGAAGAGAAGCCGGCCGCCCCCGCCGCCATCGCGTCGCGCACGAGGGCGCGCATGTGGCCGAGCTCGTCCTCGGTGGCCGTGCGTTCGGACGCGCCCTCGCGCATGACGAAGCGGCGGAGCGCCGAGTGCCCGATGTAGACCGCGGCGTTGATCCCGAGCCGCGCCTCGAGGAAGCGGAGGAACGACGGGAAGGTGTCCCACTCCCAAGGGAGCCCGTCGCGCAGCACGCTCGGCGACATGCCCTCGACCTTCGCGAAGAGACCGCTCAGCCACTCGTGGTCCTCGCGCGCGCAGGGGGCGATCGAGTAGCCGCAGTTGCCCGCTACCACCGACGTGACGCCGTGGAAGCAGGACGAGGTGGCGTAGGGGTCGAAGGTGAGCTGCGGGTCGTAGTGGGTGTGCACGTCGATGATGCCCGGCATGACCACGAGGCCGTCGCCGTCGAGGGTCTTCCGCGCGCCCGAGAGTCGCCCGATGTCGGTGATCAGCCCGAGCCTGATGCCGACGTCGGCTCGGCGCATGGGCAGCCCCGCGCCGTCCACCACCGTGCCGCCCTTGATGATCAGGTCGAAGCTCATGCGTCTCCCTTCACGCCGTCCACCCGATGTACTTGAGCTCGCTGTAGGCCGCGAGCGCCCAGCGCCCGCCGTCGCGGCCGATGCCGGAGCGCTTGTAGCCGCCGAAGGGCGCGTCGGGGTTGAGCGGGCTGCCGTTCACCTGCACCGTCCCGCTGCGCAGCGCGCGCGCCACCCGGAGCGCGCGCTCGGGGTCGCGCGTCCACACGTAACCGTAGAGGCCGTAGTCCGAGTCGTTGGCGAGCGCGATCGCCTCGGCCTCGTCGCGAAAGGGGATGGCGCTGATCACCGGGCCGAAGATCTCCTCCCGCGCGATCACCATGTCGTTGCGCACGCCGGTGAAGAGCGTCGGCTCGACGTAGTAGCCGCGCGCGAGGTGCGGCGGGCGCTTCCCTCCGCAGGCGAGCGTCGCGCCCTCGGCGACGCCCTGGGCGATGTAGCGCTCGACGCGCGCGCGCTGCGCCGCCGAGACGAGCGGGCCCACCGCCGTGCCCGGCGCACGCGGGTCGCCGACGCGGAGCGCGCGCCCGGCCTCGGCGAGGCGGGCGGTGAAGTCGTCGTAGATCGAGTGCTCGACTAGGAGGCGCGTGCCCGCGATGCACGCCTGCCCCGTGTGGAAGGTCCACGGCTGCAGCGCGCCGGCGAGCGCCCGCGCCGGGTCGGC